>ENA-OQDT01000537-OQDT01000537.1-human-gut-metagenome-genome-assembly--contig:-NODE-537-length-24683-cov-5.809863_pt1 | contig 24683 bp, 26 predicted proteins | sample MGYA00242786_ERZ504617 | MGnify/ENA primary metagenome ERZ504617 (study PRJEB26092, sample SAMD00036337) | human gut metagenome | host: Homo sapiens | study: EMG produced TPA metagenomics assembly of...
AAAGAAGAATATACAGCAGGCGGATTTGACGACATTGAATACGAAATTTCGACAAACCCGGGAGAGTCTGTGAAACCGCTTGGAAGAATCGTATCCGGTGGTGAGCTTTCCAGGATCATGCTGGCGATCAAGGCGATCCTTGCAGACAGAGACCAGATCGAGACACTGATCTTTGACGAGATCGACACTGGTATCAGCGGAAGGACAGCACAGAAGGTTTCAGAGAAGATGTCTGTCATAGGAAGACATCATCAGGTACTCTGCATCACACATCTGCCACAGATCGCTGCGATGGCGGACACGCATTTTGAGATAGAGAAGCACCAGAGGGGTACGGAGACGATCACGGAGATCCATCCGCTTGAAGGTGAGGATTCCATCCAGGAACTCGCGAGACTTCTCGGCGGTGCAGAGATCACACAGGCTGTGTACCAGAATGCAAAAGAAATGAAAGAATTGGCACAGGTACATAAAAATACAAGACTCAAATAAAACGAATTACAGCATAATAAGAGAGGAAGATCCGAAAGAGATCTCTTCTCTTTTTTATTGCTTTTGATGCAGAAATAATCACAAAAGAAAGGATGTGACAGAGTGAATACAAAAAAACGGTACAGAAAGCTGATCCTCTGGTGTCTGGGGCTTGATCTCATTGCAATGCTGTGCCTTGGGTATCGTTATCTGGACCGGAGGATTCCGGATGAACTCCATGTCGAAGAAGACCAGGAAAGTCAGGTTCAAAAGGTTCTGGAGCATCCGCTTCTGACCTTTGAGGATTCAGTCTCCGTTTCCGGCGAGGGCAGTTATACGCTGAAATGCAGCATTCTCGGAGTGATTCCGTTCAAAGAGATCAAGGTCACACCGTCCGTCAGCCCATCGGTTTATGTTAGCGGAAGCACCGCGGGCATTTACATGGAAACAGACGGCGTACTTATCATTGATACCGGCGAGATCCTGTCTGAAGAAGGTACGACAGAAGAACCGGCGAAAGACGTTGTAAAACCAGGAGACTATATCGTAGCTTTTGACTCACAGACCATCCGTTCCAAAAAAGATCTGATCGAGGATATCAGGAATCTCAATGGAGAAAGTGTAGAACTGGAGGTGCTTCGAAATGACAGGATCATTCCGCTCTCACTTACTCCGGTAAAAGATATGCAGGGCTCTTATAAACTTGGAATCTGGGTCAGAGATAATACACAGGGTATAGGGACGATCACTTTTGTTGATGAAAACGGCAGTTATGGTGCACTGGGACATGGGATCAGCGATGTGGATACAGGAGATCTCCTCAAGATAGAAAAAGGCGCTCTGTACCAGGCAGAGATCCTTGGGATCCAGAAGGGAAGCAACGGAAGCCCGGGGGAGCTTGCCGGACTGATCCGCTATGATCCTGACAGGGTGATCGGGACGATACAAAAGAATACGGAGAATGGCATTTATGGTGAATTTACCGGCTTGGCGGACAAGATCGCAATGACAAAGATGACGGTTGCCTACAAACAGGAACTGGAAACAGGACCGGCCAAGATCCTATGCTGTGTGGATGGAAGTGTGTCCGCATACGATGCGGAGATCGTGAAGATCGACCTCAACCACGAGGATACAAACAAGAGTTTTGTGATCCGTGTGATTGATCCGGATCTGCTTGAAAAAACAGGAGGGATCGTACAGGGAATGAGTGGAAGCCCGGTGATCCAGAACGGGAAATTTGCCGGGGCAGTCACTCACGTATTTGTACAGGATTCTACAAGCGGCTATGGAATATTTGCGGAGACTATGCTGGAGAATGAAGAAAACGTGCAGGAACGAGCCGCATAAAAAGTCACAGAGAATGCCGCCGAAAAATCAAAATAAAGGATTTCTGGTGATCATAAAAGTCGAAACAGGTAGATTTAAAGTGAACGAAAGTTCAGTGTTTCTCCCTGTTTCGGCTTGATTTCGCAGGGAAGTTTACTCTATAATATTTCCTGTCAGCACATAAAATATTTGATAAGTGGAAGTAAGGTTAGGAGGAAACGGGCCTCATGGAAAAGTTAAATGTAGCAATCGCAGACGATAACGAAAAAATGGTAGAAATACTTGGTCGTATGATCGAAGAAGACAAAGACCTCACCCTGGTAGGTAAAGCACACAACGGAGAAGAAATCTGTAATATCATAAAAGAAAGAGAACCGGATGTTGTCGTTCTTGACATCATCATGCCGAAGATGGACGGGCTTACTGTCATGGAAAACTGTCAGCACGATCATATGCTCAAGAAAACGCCGGCGTTTATCGTCGTATCAGCGGTTGGACAGGAACGGATCACAGAGGACGCTTTCAGCCTTGGCGCAGAATATTATATGCTGAAGCCTTTTGACAATCAGGTCCTTCTGAACCGCATTAAGAACCTGAGACGAAGAAGCGACCGCAGGATCCGCGAAAATGTCCGTCCGAGTGTTGTGAGAGAAGAACCGGGCGCATACGGAACAAGAAACCTGGAGACAGATGTCACAAATATTATCCATGAGATCGGTGTTCCGGCACATATCAAAGGTTATCAGTACTTAAGAGATGCGATCATCCTGGCAGTAAATGACATCGAAATGCTCAATTCGATCACCAAAGTCCTCTATCCGACGATCGCCAAGAAACACCAGACAACGCCAAGCCGTGTCGAACGTGCGATCCGCCATGCGATCGAGGTGGCGTGGAGCCGCGGCAAGATGGATACGATAGATGCTCTGTTTGGCTATACAGTAAGTACGGGCAAGGGTAAACCGACAAATTCTGAGTTCATTGCCCTGATTGCGGACAAAATTCGTCTGGAATATAAAAATCGCTCTTTCCAATAAGTACTTTTTAGGGTATAATAAACAAAAAAGCCGTTTCAGGACTGAGATATCTGTACAGCTTTTATAGAAATGGAAGCAAGGAGGGCAATCACAGATGAAAAATATTTTATTTGCAACATCAGAGGCAGTGCCGTTTATAAAGACAGGAGGACTTGCCGATGTAGCAGGAGCACTTCCGAAATGCTTTGACAAGCGTTACTTTGATGTGCGAGTTATTCTGCCGAAATACGCCTGCATGAAGCAGGAATGGAAAGACAAAATGGAATATATCACCCATTTTTATATGGATCTGGGATATAAGAACTGTTATGTAGGAATCATGCATATGGAGTATGATGGAATCCAGTTCTACTTCATTGACAATGAATACTACTTCAGTGGACCGAAACCATACGACAGCGCACCTTGGGATCTGGAGAAATTTGCATTCTTCTCCAAAGCAGTCCTCTCTGTGCTTCCGGTCATCAACTTCCGTCCGGATGTGATCCACTGTCATGACTGGCAGACAGGTCTTGTACCGGTTTATCTGCATGACTCTTTCCAGCAGAATGAATTCTTCTGGGGCATCAAGACTGTTATGACGATCCATAACCTCAAATTCCAGGGTGTATGGGATGTTAAGACCGTTCGGGGAATCACAGGACTTTCCGATTACTATTTTGCACCGGACAAGCTGGAGGCTTACAAGGATGCAAACTTCTTAAAGGGCGGTATCGTCTTTGCAGATGCAGTAACAACAGTAAGTAACACTTATGCAGAGGAGATCAAGACACCATTCTATGGAGAGCGTCTGGATGGACTTCTCTGTGCGAGATCTCATGATCTCCGTGGTATCGTTAATGGAATTGATTACGATGTATTCAATCCGGAGACAGATGCCTGTATCACCCAGAAATACAACGCAAAGAACTTCCGCAAAGAAAAAGTCAAAAACAAGATCCAGCTCCAGCGTGATCTCGGACTCAATGAGGATCCGAATGCAATGCTCATTGGTATCGTTTCCCGTCTGACAGACCAGAAGGGCTTTGACCTGATCGCTTATGTAATGGATGAACTCTGTCAGGATGCAGTACAGATTGTTGTTCTTGGAACAGGTGAAGAGCGTTATGAGAATATGTTCCGTCATTTCGACTGGAAATATCACGGCAAGGTATCAGCACAGATCTATTATGATGAGCCGTTGTCCCATCGTATCTATGCGGCTTCCGATGCATTCCTTATGCCGTCACTGTTCGAGCCATGCGGTCTCAGCCAGCTCATGAGCCTTCGCTATGGAACACTTCCGATCGTTCGTGAGACAGGTGGACTTAAGGATACTGTAGAGCCGTACAACGAGTTCGAAGGAACAGGAACAGGATTCAGCTTCACAAACTACAATGCACATGAGATGCTTGCAACTGTACGTAATGCAGAGCGTGTCTTCTACGACAACAAACGCGAGTGGAACAAGATGGTCGACCGTGCGATGGCAGCAGACTTCTCATGGAATCATTCAGCAAAACAGTATGAAGAAATGTACAACTGGCTGATCGGAGACAAATAAATCGTATCTGAACAAACAGGATTTTTCGGGGGATACCAGATAAAACGGTATCCCCTTTTTCTTTCCGGAATCGAAAAAACAGAGATTTTGGCGAAAAGTTTTCCTTGACATCGGAGGGGATTTATAATAGCATATAAGAAGAAAAACGAACATAGGTTTGTGAAACATAAGTTCGCATGAACCATATTTTCATAATCAGATTCTATTTTGAATAATCTTTTGTCTACCTATGCATGAGGTAGTGAGTTGAAATTTAGAAAAAAGGAGATCCACAGGTATGATAAACGAAGAGAAACAGAAGGCACTGGAGGCGGCACTTGGACATATCGAGAAGCAGTATGGCAAGGGCTCGGTAATGAAACTGGGAGATTCCAGTGCACATATGCAGGTAGAAGCGATTCCGACAGGATCTCTTGGATTGGATATCGCACTCGGTGTAGGCGGCGTTCCGAAGGGACGTATCGTCGAGATCTACGGACCGGAATCCAGTGGTAAGACAACCGTTGCACTTCACATGGTTGCAGAGGTTCAGAAGCGCGGCGGGATCGCAGGATTCATTGATGCAGAGCATGCACTTGATCCGGTCTATGCCAAGAATATCGGTGTAGATATTGATAACCTTTATATTTCCCAGCCGGATAACGGTGAGCAGGCACTTGAGATCACAGAGACCATGGTACGTTCCGGAGCCGTGGACATCGTGATCGTTGACTCTGTTGCAGCCCTTGTTCCGAAGGCTGAGATCGAGGGAGACATGGGAGACAGCCATGTAGGTCTTCATGCACGACTGATGTCGCAGGCACTCAGGAAGCTCACAGCTGCGATCAGCAGATCCAACTGCGTGGTCATCTTTATCAACCAGCTTCGTGAGAAGGTCGGTGTTATGTTTGGTAACCCGGAGACCACCACAGGTGGACGTGCTCTTAAGTTCTATGCATCTGTCCGTATGGATGTCAGAAGGACTGAGACTCTCAAGCAGGGCGGTGAGATGGTCGGCAACCATACCAAGGTCAAGGTAGTCAAGAACAAGGTTGCACCGCCATTCAAGCAGGCAGAATTTGATATCATGTTTGGTACAGGTATCTCCAGAGAGGGTGAGATCCTGGATCTTGCAGCAGAGTGCAACGTAGTCAATAAGAGCGGCGCATGGTACTCTTACAACGGTGAGCGGATCGGTCAGGGACGTGAGAATGTCAAGATCTATCTTAAGGATCATCCGGAGATCTGCGATGAGATCGAGAAGCAGGTAAGGATCCAGTACCACCTGCTCCCGGAGGAAGAGAATGCCGCTAAGGAAGCAGACAAGGCAGCAGCATCGGCTGAGACTGAGGAAGAATAAGCAGTACCATGACAGACTATTATCAGGAACAGCAGCAGGCACGCAGGAAGGCCCTCCGTCTTCTGGAGTATATGGACAGGACGGAGCGGGGACTTACAGACCGTCTCCGCCAGGCTGGTTTTTCGGAGGAAGCAGCAGAGGATGCCGTCTCCTATGTGAGAGAGTTTGGCTATATTAATGATGAGAGGTATGCATTCAATTACATCATGTACCGGATACATGACAAGAGCCGCCAGAAGATTTTTCAGGAACTTCAGCAGAAGGGGGTGGACAGACAGACGATCCAGTCTGCCTGGGAGGAAGCAGAGGAACTTGAAGCCCCTGACGAACACGCACTTCTTCTGAGCCAGATCGAGAAGAAATATCCGCCGGATACAGAAATTGATGAACGGCAGATGCGCCGTCTTCTGGGATACTTTGCAAGGAGAGGATTCAGGCAGGGTGAGATCACCTCTGCACTGGAAGAACTGCACATTACATTATGTAAAAATATTCAAACAAATGGATAGAAAAACTTGACATAATTCCTAAAAACCGCTAAACTTGTATTGTTGTATTTGGTTACTGTTCACAGCATGGACGGTACCTGTATTTGTACAATGAAAACTAAATAAGGAGGTGCTCCTGTGGCAAGCACAATTATTGTTGCAATTGTCGCTGTAGTGGTCGCACTGCTTATTGCGGTTCCTGTTACTTGCAAGGTTGCTGTTAACAATAAAACTCAGAAGGACGCTGAAATTGTTGGCACAGCAGAAGACAGAGCAAGAAGCATCATAGATGAAGCTTTAAAAGCTGCTGAAACAAAAAAGCGAGAAGCATTATTGGAAGTAAAGGAAGAATCTCTCAGAACGAAAAACGAACTGGAGAAGGAAACCAAGGAACGTAGAAACGAACTGCAAAAATACGAAAGGCGTGTATTATCAAAGGAGGAATCCGTTGATAAGAAAGCTGATGTAGTTGAGAAGCGTGAGGCTGAGTGCACAGCAAAGATTGCTGAGTTACAAAAACGAGAAAAGAAAGTAGAAGAACTTGAACAAAAAGGAGTACAGGAACTGGAAAGAATTTCCGGTCTGACCTCCGACCAGGCAAAAGACGAGTTGCTCAGAAGTGTAGAAGATGATGTCAAGGTAGACGTAGCCAGACTCTACAAGGAATTAGAACACAAGGCAAAAGACGAAGCAGACAAAAAGGCTAAGGAATACGTGGTCAATGCCATTCAGAAATGTGCAGTAGATCATGTGGCTGAAACCACAATTTCAGTAGTACAGCTTCCAAGTGATGAAATGAAGGGAAGAATCATCGGACGTGAGGGACGTAACATCCGTACCCTTGAAACACTGACCGGTGTAGATCTTATCATTGACGATACTCCGGAAGCAGTTGTTTTATCTGCCTTTGATCCGATACGCCGTGAGATCGCCAGAGTTGCTCTGGAGAAACTGATCGTTGATGGACGTATCCATCCGGCAAGAATCGAAGAGATGGTAGAGAAAGCACAGAGAGAAGTAGAAGCACAGATCCGTGAGGATGGTGAGAACGCAGCAATGGATGTTGGCGTTCATGGTATCCATCCGGAACTTCTCAAACTCCTTGGACGCATGAAATTCCGTTCAAGCTATGGACAGAATGCACTGAAGCATTCTATCGAAGTAGCACAGCTTTCCGGAATTCTTGCAGGAGAGATCGGTGTAGACGTACGTATGGCGAAGCGTGCCGGACTGCTTCATGATATTGGTAAATCTATTGACCATGAAGTTGAGGGCTCTCATATCCAGATTGGTGTGGATCTTTGTAAGAAATACAAAGAATCTCCGATTGTTATCAATACAGTTGCATCACATCATGGAGATGTTGAACCGGAATCTCTTATCGCATGTATCGTTCAGGCTGCCGATGCAATTTCAGCAGCAAGACCGGGCGCAAGAAGAGAGACACTTGAGACCTACACAAACCGTTTGAAACAGTTGGAAGATATCACCAACGAATTCAAGGGTGTAGACAAGTCCTTTGCTATACAGGCGGGCAGAGAAATCCGTGTTATGGTAGTACCGGAACACGTGACAGACGCAGATATGGTTCTGCTGGCAAGAGACATTGCCAAACAGATTGAAGCTGAACTGGAATATCCGGGACAGATTAAGGTAAATGTCATCCGAGAGAGCAGAGCTGTAGATTACGCGAAGTAATCAATTCTGGATTATAGAAATACTTACAAAGAGTGTGATACATAAAGTGTCGCACTCTTTTTTTTGTTCTAATTCCTGTCCGGGATCCGTAGACTGGTACAGGGTGAAGCTATGAAAAAAATTCCGAACTGGCACAGGAATACAGGATGCCCGGTGCAGATCCTGTTTATGGCAGGCTTCCTTATTGGGATGATCCTGCCGGATATCGCGTGGAAGATGGAATGGCATCAGAAGACGATCTCTGCAATGTACCTTCTCAGGAGTTTTGCAGCAGGAAGTGAAGCAGGAGTGGAGTACTTTCTGCAAGTGCTGGGGATGAGAGGAAGTGTTTATCTCCTCGGGGCAGCCTGTGGAATCTCTGTTTTTGGAGTACCGTTTGCTGTCGCAGGCAGTATGTATCTTGGAATTAAAATAGGGCTTCTGCTTACCATGTCTGTTCTGCAGTTTGGATTTCAGGGAGGGATGGTCGGTGTGGGACTTTTGTTTCCACAGTATCTGTTGTATATTCCGTGTATTTTTTATCTTTACAGGCAGAGTTATGAACAGTCAATGAGGATCTGGAAGAACAGGGGAATGCTTACCGGGGGCGTCTCCAGGTACTTTTTACGTGTTTTTCTGTGCGGTATCCTGTATCTGGGAGGGATGATAACAGAAGCATACTGCAATCCATTTATCCTGGAATGGCTGGTAAAAAAAGTGTTATAAAAAATTAATATTTTCAAAAATACAATATATAGTATGGTTTACCATAATCGGAACGATATTTTGTATAAACCGTCAAAAACATTGATTTTACGTTAAATTTCGCGAAAAAATGGTTTGATTTTATGTAAAATAGCAAGTATAATCATGGTACATCAGATATATAACAAGAATCGACAGGATTATACTCCTGTTGGACAGACATGGTACAGGGTTAGGCAGGAAATAAAAGAAATGGAAAGAACACTCGCGGAATTTATTGCGTATTTACATACGACAAAGAATACATCAAATAATACAGAAATTTCATATCAGAGGGATTTAAAGAAACTGATCCGTTATCTGGACGGACAGAATATTCATGATTTCGCAGAAGTGACAAGTCTGGATCTCAAGGGCTACTTAAGCGAACTTAAGGCTGAGAATCTGGCATCTTCCACGATTTCCAGGAATATTGCGTCCATCCGTGCACTTTTTCAGATCTTTTCAAGGAAGGCAGGGTTACAGCAGATCCGTCCGAAGAACTGAAACCGCCCAAGGTAGAGAAGAAGATGCCGGAGATCTTATCCGTTCAGGAAGTGGACCGTCTCCTGAAGCAGCCAAATATCAATACAGCGAAGGGACTTCGCGACAGTGCGATGCTGGAACTCCTCTATGCGACAGGCATGCGTGTAAGTGAACTGATCCATCTGCAGGTGTCCGATCTGAATCTGCAGTTTGGGTATGTTATCTGTCATGATACGGATAAGGAGAGGATCATCCCGATTGGAAACGTCAGCAAGAGAGCACTTGCAGAATATATGGAGCACGGACGGGATTATTTCGTCAAGAACAAGAATGAGAAATCCCTGTTCACCAACTGTTCCGGCAGATCCATGAGCCGTCAGGGATTCTGGAAAGTCCTCAAGGGATATGCAGAGGCGGCAGGCATTTACCGTGATATCACGCCACATACACTCCGGCATTCCTTTGCAGTACATATGCTTCAGAATGGAGCAGACATCAAGAGCGTGCAGGAAATGCTCGGTCATTCCGATATTTCATCCACGCAGATCTATCTTGGGATGAATGTGGCGAAAATGCGCGATGTCTATATGAAGGCACATCCGAGACACTGAAATTAAAATAGACAACAAAGCAATGAAATAAGAACCCCGCAGTACAGAATATCACGGTTCTGTACTGCGGGGTTTTTGCATCATAAATTACTATTTCAAAAGTTACTGCTTCTGATCAGAACAATAACAATACTTAGCAAAGTTCAGCAATCGTATAAAGCAGTTTTTCAGACTCATCCCATCCAAGACACGGGTCAGTGATGGATTTTCCATAAATATGGTCGCCGCCGATCTTCTGGTTGCCTGGCTCGATATAGCTCTCGATCATCAGACCCTTGACAAGTTTATGAAGTTCCGGATCAACATTGCGGCTGTGCAGAACTTCCTTGGCGATACGAACCTGCTGGTCGTACTGCTTGTTGGAGTTGGAGTGGTTGGTATCCACGATCACTGCCGGGTTCTTGAGATCTTTTTCCTGATATTTTTCAAGAAGAAGACGAAGATCCTCATAATGATAGTTTGGCATTGCCTCACCATGTTTATTGACCGCACCACGCAGAATTGTATGTGCGAGAGGATTTCCATCTGTCTCCACCTCCCAGCTTCGGTAGATGAAACGATGAGAAGCCTGAGCTGCAACAACAGAATTTATCATAACACTGAAATCACCGCTGGTAGGATTTTTCATTCCGGCAGGGATATCCATACCGCTGACAGTCAGACGATGCTGCTGATCCTCAACAGAACGTGCACCTACTGCAACGTAGGAAAGGATGTCGGAGAGATAACGGTAGTTCTCCGGATAGAGCATCTCATCTGCGCAGGTAAATCCACTTTCCTGGATTGCATGAATATGCATTTTGCGGATAGCAACCAGTCCTGCGAGCATGTCAGGAGCTTTCTCCGGGTCCGGCTGATGGACCATACCCTTGTATCCCTCACCGGTAGTACGCGGTTTATTGGTGTAAACCCGTGGAATGATCAGAACTTTGTCTTCGATCTTTTCCTGGACCTTGCGGAGACGCAGAAGATAGTCACAGACAGCATCTTCATTGTCAGCAGAGCATGGACCGATGATTGCGAGAAATTTATCTGACTTGCCTGTAAAGACATCACGGATCTCCTGATCACGTTTTTCTTTTAATGCCTGTATTTCAGCATCAATGGGATACTGATTGCGGATTTCAGCAGGTGTAGGTAATTTCTTAATAAAATTGAATCCCATGTTTTCCTCCCTTTTGCGTTTTAACGCAACGCTTTTGTATACAACTAACGTAACTGTTCAGTACCCTCACAGTTACGAGTCAAAATGCATTCCAAATCACCTTCGGTGATGGCATTTTGCCTTGCATGTCTCGGGATTTTGGCAAAAAACATGCCAAAACGCCTCGCGGGATACTACCTACTGAACAGTTGTCAATTAACTATTATAAACGATTCAAAACTTCTTGTCGATAGGTAATGCAATGGAATTATGCATAAGTGCATAAATATGAAGGCTGCTGGAAAGAATCTCGCTGAAAAGGATTCCATATAGATAACCGCGGATTCCGGCAAGCGGAATCGCGAATACTACAAAAAGGATCCGGACAAGGATCCCCAGAGCACTGTGTACAAGACTTCGTCCTGTCTGACCAAGCCCATGCAGGATACTCGTAAGCGTTGTGTTCAGATAAAGAAACGGGCAGACGAAAGAAAGCGTCTGTATGTAAGTCCCGGCAGTCGGACTGTGAAACAATACTGTCCCCATAAACGGACCGATGCAGTAAAAACCAAACGCGCACAGAAATCCAAGCAAAAGGCTTGCACGGATCGTCTGCCAGGTAACATACCGGATACGTTTCCGATATCCAAGCGCCTGCATCTCTGCAACAGAAGGCATGAGCATCATGGAAGCAGAGTTTGTGATCGTAGCCGGAAAAAGAATGCACGGAAGCGCCAGTCCTGTAAAAATCCCGTAGATACTGAGTGATTCCGAAACGGAAAGCCCATACATCCGAAGTCGCTGCGGGATCAGAACGACCTCGATACCGGCGAGTACAGAAAGCAGCAGGCGGTTCAGCGTCACAGGGAAAGCAGTCCGGCAGATTTCCGTCAGACAGGCAAAAGGCAGTTCAATGTGAAAAATTTTATGCGCATATTTCTGAAAATGCAGAGAGATCATAAGCAGCGCCAGAACAGCTACAACGAGTTCCGAGACCAGTGTGCCGCCAGCAGCGATCATGGCAGTCACAGGCGTACCTTCAGAAATACAGACAAGATACAGAAGATACGAAGAACCGACGCGTACGATCTGCTCAATAAGCTGTAATCCGGAAGGAAATTCCGTTTTTTTACGGGCAAAATAATAACTGTTGGTGCAGGAATGGAGCGTGGCAAAGGGAATACTGAAAGAAAGGATCCGAACAAGTTCCTCCGTGCGTGCTTCCTTTAAGATCTGCACAGCAAAAAAAGTCTGCCCGCAGATAAAGCAGGGCAGAGGCTGCACAGGAAAGTGCAAAGGCAAAAAAAGGTCCCCAGACAGAAAAAGTCCCGGGCTTTTTTGTCCTCACCTGTTGCGAGATGAGCGGCGACCAGCCGTGAAAGGGCGGTCTGTATTCCAGAGGCAGTGACGGCAAGCAGAAGTGTCTGAAGCGGAATGGCAAGCTGGAACAGGCCGATCCCCTCTGCACCAATCACATGAGACAGGAATATCCTATAAAAAAAGCCGATCACGCGGCTCAAAAGACCGGCGCATGTGAGAAGAAAAGTCCCCTTAAAAAAAGCTTTTTTTGACATAGAAAGCACCTGGTGCTTTTTTGTCAGTATATGCACGAAATCTCCTTGACAGAACAAATGTATTCTGTTAAAGTAAGTCTTGAAATAAATCCGACGAAAACACTAGGAATTAAAGAGGTGAGTGGATGAAACTGTCAACAAGAGCAAGATACGGTCTTAAAGCACTGATCGACCTGGGTCTGCATTGTGAAACAGAAGCCGTCTCCATTCAGAGCATTGCAGGCCGACAGAATATTTCAGACAGTTATCTGGAACAGCTCATGGCGAAGCTCAAGAAAGCAGGTCTGGTAGAGAGCACCAGAGGTGCGGGCGGCGGTTATCGTCTGGGTCGACCGGCAGAGGAGATTTCCGTGGGAGATGTCCTGAGGGTTCTAGAAGGAAGCCTGGAAGCGGCACAGTGTTCCGGGATGGAAGATGAGAGTGCCTGTGAGAACCATGATATCTGCGTCACGAAATATGTGTGGAAACGAATCAACGACAGTATCACACAGGCGGTAGACACCATGATGCTGGATCAGTTGATCGAGGAAAGCCGGAAAAAACAAAAAGAAAAAATGTAAAATTCATTTTTATTTTTAAGCAGGAGGAAAAAAACATGAGTAAATTAATCTATCTGGACAACGCAGCTACAACAAAGACTGCTCCGGAAGTTGTTGAGGCAATGCTGCCATATTTTACAGAATACTACGGAAACCCGTCAAGCATCTATGATTTTGCACAGAAAAGCAAAGAAGCAGTGAACAAAGGAAGACAGCAGATCGCAGATGTTCTGAACGCAAAGAAAGAAGAAATCTACTTCACAGCAGGCGGAAGCGAGGCTGACAACTGGGCACTCAAAGCTACTTTTGAAGCATACAAATCCAAAGGAAACCACATCATCACAACCAAGATCGAGCATCATGCGATCCTTCATACATGTGAATACCTCGAAAAAAGAGGCGCAAAGATCACATACCTCGATGTAGATGAGAACGGTATCGTCCGCCTTGATGAACTGGAGAAAGCGATCACACCAGAGACCATCCTGATCTCCGTTATGTTTGCAAACAACGAGATCGGTTCCATCCAGCCGATCAAAGAAATCGGACGTATCGCCAAAGAACACGGCATCCTGTTCCACACAGATGCAGTTCAGGCATTCTGTCAGGTTCCGATCGATGTAGATGAATGCAACATCGATATGTTAAGCTCCAGCGGACACAAGATCAATGGACCGAAGGGAATCGGTTTCCTCTACATCCGTAAGGGCGTTAAGATCAGATCCTTCGTACATGGCGGCGCACAGGAGCGTAAACGTCGTGCAGGTACAGAGAATGTTCCTGGAATCGTAGGATACGGCGCAGCAGCAGAGCGTGCAATGAAAAACATGAAAGAGCGTACAGAGAAGGAGATCGAACTGAGAGATTATTTGATTAACCGTCTTACAACAGAGATCCCATACTCCAGACTGAACGGTGACAGAGTGAACGTCTTCCGAACAACGTAAACGTAAGCTTCCAGTTCATCGAGGGAGAATCCATGCTTCTGATGCTCGACCAGAACGGCATCTGTGCATCAAGCGGATCTGCCTGCACATCAGGTTCCCTGGATCCGTCCCATGTACTTCTTGCTATCGGCGTGCCTCATGAAGTTGCTCATGGTTCTCTGAGACTTACCTTAAGTGAAGAGACAACTAAGGAAGACATTGACTTCACAGTAGACAAACTGAAAGAAATCGTGCCATATCTGAGAAGCATGTCTCCTCTGTATGAAGATTTCATGAAAAAACATCAGCAGTAATAATAAGACAATAATCGGATAAAAGACGAAAACAGGAGGAATAAATATTATGTACAGTGAAAAAGTTATGGATCATTTTCAGCATCCAAGGAATGTAGGAGAAATTGAGGACGCAAGCGGTGTAGGAACAGTTGGTAACGCAAAATGCGGTGATATCATGAGAATGTTCCTTGACATTGATGACGAAACACATATCATCAAAGAATGTAAATTCAAAACATTCGGCTGTGGTGCAGCAGTTGCAACAAGCAGCATGGCAACAGAGATGGTTAAGGGAAAAACGATCGAAGAAGCAATGCAGATCACAAACAAAGCCGTTATGGAAGCACTTGACGGACTTCCGCCGGTCAAAGTACACTGCTCCCTTCTTGCAGAAGAAGCAATCCATGCAGCTCTGTGGGACTACGCACAGAAACATAACATCGTGATCGAAGGACTGGACAAACCGAAGTCAGACATCAGCGAAGGCGAAGAGGAAGAAGAATATTAATTAAAAAGCGGCTGTGAGGGGAGAAACATCGAAACATCGACGGTAAAATAGAAATCACTATTTGCAGGAAATTGACTGTGAACAAAGTGATCAGTAAATTGTGAGGTGAAATGTTGACAGGACTTACAGACGAACAGGTAAATGAACGGATCGAGCAGGGTAAGGTCAATGCGGACGAGAATCCGAATACCAGGACTTACAAGCAGATCGTCAGAGAAAACACCCTGACTTTCTTCAACTTCCTGAATCTGGTGCTCCTTATCCTGGTACTGATGGTTGGCTCTTACAAGAACGCGTTTTTTGTAGGGATCATCATCATCAATACTCTGATCGGAATCGCACAGGAGATCCGTGCGAAAAAGACGATTGACAAGCTGGCTATCCTGACAGCGAAGAAATCCATCGTCATCCGGGAAGGAAAGAAATGGACCGTTCCTACCGAAGACCTGGTACTTGATGATCTGGTCTGTCTCAAGACCGGAGATCAGGTTCCGGCGGATGCGAAGGTGCTGGAGGGCAGTGTAGAGGTCAATGAATCTCTCCTGACCGGTGAATCCGACAACCTTCCAAAGAACGTGGGTGATGAGCTTTTTTCCGGAAGCTTCGTGACATCAGGAGAAGCCTGCTGTCAGATTATTCATGTTGGCAAGGATAACTATGCAGCACAGATCACCAGCGAAGCGAAGGAATTCAAGCGTCATAACTCAGAACTTAAGAATTCCCTGAATGCGATCCTGAAAGTGATCAGTATCATCATCGTTCCGCTGGGCGCACTGCTGTTTTATAAACAGTACTATATTGTAGAAAATACGTTCAAGGCTTCTGTTGTGAGTATGGTCGCAGGTGTTCTGGGAATGATTCCCGAAGGTCTGGTACTCCTCACCAGTGTGGCATTGACACTGGGAGCACTGGTTCTGGCCAATAAGAAGACTCTTGTACAGGAGTTATACTGTATTGAGACTCTGGCAAGAGTTGATACACTCTGTCTGGACAAGACCGGAACAATCACTGAAGGAACCATGTGTGTAGGGCGTGTGGAGCCGTGGAGTGAGAGTCTTCTCAGAAATCTGACAGAAGACAAAGAAGAGCCAGACGAAGGCGGAATGCTCCAGGATCAGGAAATACAGCCGGAGAATGCTGAAACACAGAATCCAGATACCGGTTCGCAAACGGAAGCGGATCAGGCAGAAATCACAGACGAAACGGCAGTTCTGCAGGATATTCATGAAATTGAGGACATGATGGGAAATCTCATGTATGTTCTTAAAGATCAGAATGCAACGATTGATGCCCTGCGTAAACGCTTTCCAACCAAAACATCTATGACGCCGGAGCATATTATTCCGTTTTCTTCCGACAGAAAATACAGTGGAGCTGTATTTGTGGACAGAGGAACTTATCTTATGGGAGCGGCACAGTTCCTTTTTCCGGAGGGAAGAGAAGAAATCCTGGAAGTCTGCCAGAAATATGCACAGGAAGGACTTCGAGTTCTTACACTGGCACACAGCAGTCAGATGGCAGAAGGTACAGAACTTCCGGCTGATCTTGAACCGGTGGCACTTCTTCTTCTGACAGATGTGATCAGAGAAGAAGCTCCGGATACACTGAAATTCTTTGACAGCCAGGAAGTTGACCTCAAGGTGATCTCGGGAGATGATCCTGTCACCGTTTCTGCAATCGCGAAGCGGGCAGGTCTTAAGAATGCAGAAAGCTATGTGGATGCGACAACACTGGAAACAGAGGAAGATTTAGAAGAGGCTGTTTCGAAATACAGTGTTTTTGGCCGAGTGACACCGCAGCAGAAAAAAGAAATGGTACAGGCTCTTCAGAAACAGGGACATACCGTTGCCATGACAGGAGATGGTGTCAACGATGTTCTTGCTCTCAAAGAAGCAGACTGCAGTATTGCCATGGCACAGGGAAGTGATGCGGCAAAGAACATTGCCAACGTAGTTCTTCTGGATTCGAATTTTGCCTCCATGCCACATATCGTGAATCAGGGACGAAGAGTCGTGAACAATATCCGTACAGCGGCATCTATGTTTCTGATCAAGACTATGTTTTCTGTCATGCTGTCGCTTCTGACAATCTTTTTTGGAAACACGTATCCGTTCGAACCGATCCAGATGTCACTGATCAGTGCCTGTGCAGTCGGAATTCCAACCTTTCTTCTTGCACAGGAAAACAATTATGACAAGATCGATCATACGTTTCTCCGGCATGTGTTCCTGAATGCATTTCCGGCAGCAATCACTATTTCATCCTGTGTATTTGCGATCATGCTTGTCTGCCAGAATGTATATCATTCCAATGCCATGCTGAGTACGGCCTGTGTACTGGTCACAGGATGGAACTATATGGCAGCATTAAAAACGGTTTATGCACCATTGAATACCTACCGTAAGGTAATCATTTATGGAATGCAGTTTATTTTTTTGCCGCGGCAGTCATGTTTCAGAAACTGCTGGCCCTTGGTTCCCTGGACTTCGGACTGATCATACTGGTATTTATCCTGATGACATTTGCACCGGTTCTGATCGATGTGATCACAAGTTGGCTCAAAGGGATTTATGCAAAGTCTCTGGATAAGGAAAAACCAGGAAAGTTTACAGGATTTGTGAATAAACTCAGTAAAAAAAATAAATAACGATAAGTAAGAAAACAGCATTGCAGCGTGAAGCTAGGATGCTGATTTTTTTTGCAAAATTTCGGCAGAATAGCTTTTGAAAAACAAATTTGTGTAAAACCTATGCTAAGATGCTGAATATCAAAGAAAAGGAGGTGGAAAGAACAGAGGGATTTTTGAGGAAGATAGGACGAAAGACGATTACTGGAATTTAATCTGGGTTTCTACAATTGTATTTTGCGGAAACCCAGTTGAAATCCATGAAAACAGACCCGATACAAAAAAATGATGCCGAAAGTAAAAATGCTGTTTCTATTTAATGTATCACTTCATTTTCATAGCCGGTCTGCTCGATGACGCGCAGCACCTCCTGCCGCACAGCCTCGCTCACGCCCGGTCGGTCATGTATCACCTTGTCTACCGCACTGCGGGACGTTCCCGCCAGCTCTGCGATTTTGCGTATAGTCATTTTCATCGTGCTCACTCCGGTCTGTCTGATTGATGCGCGGCTTCGCGTTTCTGCGTTCATTATAGCAAGTCCGCCTGCCCCTGCGCAAGATACGGCAGAATGTATACGGTATACAGAATACACTTTGAATCGTCAAGTATAAAATATGCACCAAAATAGAAATACACCGCAACCTAACGTTATAGCGTTATAGCGTTATAGCGTTATAACGTCATAGATTTTTAACGTTATAACTTTACACAACAAAAAAAGTCCTGCATATCGACCCATCAAGGCGGTTGATCGAGGAAATACCGGTCGGCTGTGAGCAGCCGTAGATAATAAAGAGACCGTTTGCGCGGCATGGATCAAGCGCCGTGAATATATCCCAGGCAGTAATTTTTAGTCTGAGAAGTGCAAAATCCGGCTTTCCTTGCTGCAATCCAACCTCCATGTTATACGGTACAGGCTACCACCCCCATACAGGTAGAGGAAGGGGGTGTTCAGCATGGATTGGCTGATTTCCTTTATACTCTCTGTTGCGGCAAGCGTAGTAGCCTACTACATCTGCAAATGGATGGACAGAAAGTAAGCTGGTAGCCATCCTCAGGTTTGATCTGCCTGCTCCCAAAAGATAAGAAAAGCCCCGGAGTCGTGACCTCCGGGGCTTTTCGCTGTTCAGTATGGATATACTGATTTCCTTTTGCCTACCGATAGTATACCGCATATCAGGCGGCATTGCAAGTATATCCGGAAAACCCGGATTCATTCTAAAAAATCCAACTCTTCCGAGTATTTTTCAACTTCACCTGATTAAGATTGACATTCCTTATTTTCCATGGTATTCTTAATTACAGGAAAAACAAAAGAGCCGACGCCTGCAAGCATCAGCTCTTTGATAAACGGTATCCGCCACTTGGTGCTTCCAACACCAGCGGGCGGTAAGATCTCACTAGCCTGAGACCAGTAACGCGCCAAATGGCGCATACCGCTTACTGTATAATCATTATACATTTCAACAAGCGGTTATGTCAATAAGACGCGCGTTTTTCGACAAAAATCAATTTTTTCTGCTTAACACGGCACATTTTACTTGTGCAACATTACGAATTTTCGATTTTTTGATACGAATTTAGACATGGGTTTTTCAATCGTCTGGTGTGAGAGCATCAGACGATTTTTTGTTTCTTCTGCAAAAATCGACCATCAGAAAGGAGGGAAAGCAATGTCCGCAGCCGGCTACACGACAATCTATAACGAAGTTCTGCGCGACAGAACGCTTTCCCTCGAGGCCAAGGGTCTGTTTGCCGTCATCAAGTCTTTTGTCGGCCTGCCGGATTTCGCGCTCAGCAAGCGCCGTCTCGGCTATGCCTGCTCGGACAGCGCCTACCTGATGAATGCGGCTTGGAAGGAGCTCAAGCAAAAGGGATACTTACAGCACTATTTCTCCCAGTCGGAAAATGGTGCGTTCTGTCATGTCTATAATCTGATGCAGCACCCGTCCGAGCCGGTGGACTTCGTCTATTCCCCGTCCATCGACCGCCCGAACGGTGATGTTGCCTGCATTTCCGGTGCGCAGCGCGACTACACCAACATTTCCACCTCGGTTCTGCGCGACAAGACCATTTCCCTTGCCAGCAAGGGACTGTTCGCCCTCGTCAGCCATCTGATGAAGATTCCCGACTTTCGTTCTCCGTCCCGAGGGAATCCGCGCGTTCTGCATGGAAAAAGTAAAACATTTCTCGACGCTCTGGAAGCGCTTCAAGATTTCCGGTCTGCTCAAGCAGCACCGTTTCCCTTCCGGTCAGGAGAATCACTTGGACCTACGAATATAAGCTCTGCGAGACGCCCGATCTGGAAACGCCGTATCTGACCAATTACCACATCGACGGCTCTGTCTCCACCGTAGCCACGATCGACGGCTTCCTTGCGAAGATCAAAACGCAGGTTTCTCGCATCCGTAAAAACGTATGCGTTAACAAAAAGGACAAGCCGCGTGCCGTCCGCCGCAGGCTGCGCAAGCAGATCGAGCAGCAGATCAACGCCGACGCGCTCCGCCGTCAGTTCGGAAACGAGCTGACCGGAACGGTCGTAACGGCAGTCTGCAACATCAAGTACGCAGACAAGCTGTTCATCAAGGGCGCTGCGGTCCCGCAGGACAGCCGCGAGCAGGTCTCCCGCCATATTTCTCAGGAAAGCATGGAACGTTTTCTGAACAGCGTCACGATCGACTTCGGCCGCATTGAAAACCCGGTTGCATACTTACAGACTTCCCTGTATACCTACCATCAGAAGCTGCTGCAGCCTTCGCAGTCCGAGCCGGTCAGCACCGGCGCACCCGAGCAGCCGCTGGCCGACTGGGAACTGGAGTGGCTCAAGCGCGTAAAAGCAAAACGCCATTCGCAGGAAACCGAATAACCTTTCAAGCCATGATTGACCTCATGGCTTATGGTCGTGCCCGGAAAATCATATTTCCATCCCAAAACACCGATGACAGCAGAAAAGCCGTCATTTTTTCTTTGTCTGCCATACCATTACCCTGATTTTACAGGGTACTCTGTTTACAGGTGGTATGCTGAAAGACAATATGCTTTTTGAGCAGATGCAAAACAGGCTGATATACTAAAATCCTTACCTACTAAAACTTCTTTATTGAAACTTCACTACTCAATCTTCCTGACAGAAAAGGAGAGAAAAGAGCAGAAAATACACGGTCTGAATGAATCTTTGAACTTATAGAAAGAGATAACGTTATAAAGTTACACAGTCTTGACGTTATAACTGCACAGGTATATAATAAGAGTAACGTTAAACAGTTATAACTTTACAAAGTTGAAAGAGGTGGAGAACATGTCAGCGATATTTGCACTGGCCAACCAGAAAGGCGGCGTTGCGAAAACCACAACGACAGGCACGCTGGCGGCCGGTCTGAAAAAAGCAGGGCTTCAGTGTGCTGACGATCGACTGCGACCCACAGGGCAACCTGTCGATGTCGGTAGCTGCCGAGAATCAGGACAGCGCGACCATGTACGAGGTCATGAAGGGAACGGTCTCGGCGCGGGAGGCCATCCAGCACACGCCCAGCTGCGATATCATTCCGGCCAATACCATCCTTGCGGGCATTGAGCAGGAGCTGCACAACGTCGGCAAAGAGATGACGCTCCGCGAGAAGCTGCGCGACGAGCAGACCGGCGTTGCGGAAGAATACGATTACATCCTCATCGACTGTCCGCCGTCGCTTGGTCTGCTGACCGTGAACGCCTGACCGCTGCCGACTATCTGCTCATCCCGACCATGGCGGAGACCTTTGCGGCATCCGGCATCACCCAGCTGTATGATACTTACAAGTCGGTGAAGAAATACACTAATCCGGCACTCAGGATCGACGGCGTACTGCTCACGCGTACCGAGCGCACCCGTGTCACAAAGACCATTCAGGAACTGACCGGAAAAATCGCGAATTACATGGGCGCGGACGTTTACCGCACGACCATTCGCAGCAACGTGATCATCAAGGAAGCGCAGGCTGTACAGGAGAACGTGTTTGACTACATCGAAAGCAAGGCACAGACCAAGGGCGAGCGCGTTTCCGAGGCCAGCCGGAATTTTGTGAATGACTGTCTGAATTTCGTCAAAGAGTTTGTGGAGAAGGAGAGGGAACAGTAATGGCAAGACTCAGTGCAGAGGAAATGTTCAAGAATATGATCGGCCGCAAGGACGAGGAGCCGCAGCCGGCACAGGAAATCGCTGCCGCACCGACTGCGGAGAAGAAGAAAGCCTCTACCGTGCAGGTGACCGTGCGTCTGCGCCCGGAGCAGCATAAGCAGCTCAAGGCGGCAGCCTTCCACCGCGACTGCGATATGTCCGAGCTGGTACGGCAGGCACTCGATCAGTTTTTTGCGTAACTTCCGGAAATATTAAAGTTAAAAAGTCACAAAGTTATAGTTTTGTGACTTTTTAACTTTTTAACTTCATGCTGAAATCCTGTTATGAAATACAGGATATACGGACGATTTACCGGCAATACAGGCGATAAAAGTGAGAGTATACCGTGGCCGTTTATCTCAATCCGCGCAAGCTGCGTATTGTCGGTATGACGAATCACACGCACAATAAATACAAAACCGTGATGGAAATGATGCTGCGCCACAAGGATAACTTCTCGTGAGAGCGTCTGTTCAGCCATCGATTTTGTAAAGTAGCAAATAACGCCATCCGGCTCGGATTTGTTATCCGCTGCCGGATGGCGTTTCATTGTTTTAGGTTGTTCTCCAATCATAAGCAGGTCTGTCAGCGGTTTTGCGCTGCGGCAACCGGATGGATTCAATCCGAATGAGGGCGGTGTTTCTCCTGCTCCTGCAAATCTGCTGTGAGCGGCGGATACATCTTGTCCAGACGATAGAGCGGCAGCACAATAGCTGCGCCGAGCATGGCGATGATGATGGCGGCAAAGATACCGCTGCCGATCTTGCAGCTTGACCATGCAATGGCTCTGCTTGAGGACCATTCCTACGCGCAGGTTGTTAAGCTGACCGGCATCAGCAAGTCTACGCTCATCCGGGAGAGCAAGCGGCGCTGTCAGTTCGGCGAGCCGGAAAAATAAAGGAGCCTCCATCGCCGTGCGTGGAAGCTCCTTTTGGGTAAAGTAGGGTGATATGATTTTCAACAACTGAGATCTGGAAAACAAACAGGAGGAGTCGGATATTTGTTTATCCGGTCATGAAGATTGGGTAAATACACGCCGATCGCTGGAGCGATTTCATACCTGCTGTCTCAGACAGTGTATTCACGTATCACAGACTTGCGGCAATATTCCAAATAACCTGCAGGGCATTCTTCACCGCGAGTAATACGTTTCGTACGTCCTCCTCTTTATCGCGATATGCCATGTCGCGACAATCCTTAATCGTTCCGTCGATGGGATCAAATCCCATCGTCCAGATGTCAGTATAAGGACTATCCACCGAAATTGACCTCTCAATGCCAACCTGATTCAGGCTGAAAAACTGATTGGGCGCCAGTGCTTTCATGCGTTCATATACACCGTATCCATTTGCACCGTTGGCTTCGGTAAACGTCAGGAGCAGCGTTGTCAGGGCATATTCCATCGTTGCTGCTGCACGTTCATTGCCCAGTTCACGCGCCCGTTTGTTCAATGGCTTAATCAGTGTCATGTACGGCAGCACGCTGCCGAGCAGCTCACCGTTATTCTCTTTGGCGATAGCCGGCAGATATTCTGCCGCATATTCCAGAAGCGCATAAACTGCGTTTACATCCGCTTCCGTGCAGCCGAGGTTCTCCGCTTTTTCCAACAGAGCTGCCAGCAGAATCACCATAGATTTTACGCCGTTCTCCGGCAGAGTACCTGTCGACAGCACTGCAAGCGCCTTTGACGCTTCAACATCTTCCAGACTGGCGTTTTTTACGATCTCTCCCATGGACATCGTAAGCTTACAGGTGCCTGCGGCATCCCGGTATTGAATCCACTTTCCATTGCCATAAGCACAGGCGGCAATATCTCTCAGCTTGAACAGTCCGCTTTTCAGCGACTGCTCTGCTGCAATCGTGCGGGGCATTCGTTTCAGCATAATATTAACTGTATCTCCTTCCCTGAGTTTACGGTTCTACATTCGTTCTGCGCAGCTCATCCTGCACTTCGTGAATGTCTAATTCCAACGGCTTTTTATTCTGTGCAACACACATCGCGGCAACAATACCCATAGCATGCCCCATATTCATTACAATCGGCATAACACGATAGCTGGAGTGCGCCTTATGCGTACCCGAAATATTGCGTCCGTTCAGCAGAATACCTTCCACCGTCTTTGGTACAAAGCAGCGCAGCGGGATCGTATACGGCTTCGGCTGCTTGAACGCCTTGTATTCACCATTGGCATCCAGTCCGGCGCCTTCTACATTGTGCAGATCAAAGAAGAAATTCGACTTGGTAACTACCCAGTCTTCAAAGGTACGAGCCTGCGCAATATCCTGCTCGTTCAGCTGATAATTCGCCTCAAACCGGCGGGTTTCACGCACACCGATCACATCGGCACTGTCGATCAGATAACAGCCTTCATATCCCGGCACATGGCGGCGCAGAAATGCAATAATCTCGGGAAGCTGCTTTCTGCATACGTATTCAGCACGATTCAGATCTCTTGCATTTGTGCCGTCCACATCGGTCATATTGCTCATGTTGACTGTGACAACGCCGGGGAGCGACGAAGGATACAGCAGGATATGACCTGCCGGAGAGGGTAATTCCTGACGACCGAGTGTTTGCAGATCGCCTTCCGGCAGCTGGACCGTATCCTCAAAGCCCCAGAAGAACATGGCGCGATCCATATCTACGCCGGCAACCTTGAACATGATCGTCATCGGCTGCATACCGCCGTCCGTCGAGCGTCCCTTTTCAAACGGAACGCCCGCACGCGCGGCCACGTCGCCGTCGCCGGTCGAATCGATCACCATTTTGCTCAGGATCGCTTCCCGGCCGGATTTGCTCTCTGTGATTACACCCGCAACGCGGTTTCCCTCCATAATGACATCGCTGAAGCCTGTGTACAGCTGTACATTAACGCCGGCCTCCATCAGCATATCCAGCATCAGAATACGCAGTTTTTCCGGATTGATGACCTGCTCCGCTTCACAGTCGCGTGCCTTTTCGCGCAGCTCTTCAAAGCAGCCGCCGTCCTGTCTGCCGGTCCAATGACTCATAATGCCTGTGGTTGCCACACCGCCGACCGCGCCGTATTGCTCGATCAGCATCGTTTTTCGTCCCATGCGTGCTGCATGCAGGGCGGCGCCGAAACCTGCGGGGCCGCCACCTACAACAAGGACTTCCGTTTCTGCCGCAACCGGGATCTCCCGACTCGGCTCAGTATAATACTTCATCTG
>ENA-OQDT01000538-OQDT01000538.1-human-gut-metagenome-genome-assembly--contig:-NODE-538-length-24582-cov-7.931507_pt1 | contig 24582 bp, 23 predicted proteins | sample MGYA00242786_ERZ504617 | MGnify/ENA primary metagenome ERZ504617 (study PRJEB26092, sample SAMD00036337) | human gut metagenome | host: Homo sapiens | study: EMG produced TPA metagenomics assembly of...
CGGTGGCGATGCGCTTTTGGGAAACACCCGTCCACATCCCGAACACGATGGTTAAGACTGAAGCGGCCGATAATACTATACTGGTAACGGTATGGGAAGGTAGGTGGCTGCCGGATTTATAAAAAACTGGTTTTACCAGTGATTAGAGATTTTAAAGAGATTAAGATTTCTAATGACTGATAAAACAGTCAGAAAGTCTCTGCAGCGTACCGTAGGGCAAAGTGTCGTTGAGCCACTGTCCGTCCTCAATGACCTTGTAAGTGGGGTCCTCGCCAAGGACAAAGGCAAACACCGCCTGCATCTGGCCGTTTACCATGTACACGAACAGCCGGTTGGTATCGATATCCTCTTCCAGCAGCTCCGGGCTTGGGTAATTGTCCCCCCACTGGGTAGAGTTGCCGTTTTTCGCCATGAATTCCCGCGCACGGGCATAGATATCCAAAATCCGTGCCATATCTGCTCTTACCGCTCCGCGAAACATATCCACTCATCCTCTCTTGCCCGCGCCCTGCCGCGCGGGGTACATTTATTTTAGTATAACACAATATTCCATAAAGTACCAGATTTTTCTCCATTTCGCAGCAAAAACAGACCGCCGTGCGCGGGGCAGCAGCACGACGGTCGGGGCAGCAAATCAAAAGAGGGTTTCATGCGGTGGGGCGGCGGGGAGCAGTGCCGGTGCGCACCAGCCGGTACTCCCGGGGGCTCAGGCCGTAGCGCTCGTGGAACAGGCGGTAGAAGTAGCTGGTGTTCTCGTATCCCACCTGCGCAATGATCTGCTGAATGTTCAGATCGCTGCGGCGCAGCAGCCGCGCGGCGGTCTCCATGCGGTGCTTTTGCAGCAGCTCCTTGTAGGTGCGCCCGGTCTGGGCGCGCACGCACTCGCTGACATACGCCAGCGAAACACCATAAGCCCTTGCCACATTGGAAAGGCTGGCCTCACGATAATTTTGGGTGATCTCCTGCAGCGCCGCCTGCACCAGTGCATCGCGGCTCACGGCCTCCATGCGGGCTTGCTGCGGGGAGCGTTCAAGCTTTGCCATCATTGTATCTGTCCTCCGTAACGGTGCGGCTGGCGGGGGACTGGGGGAAGCCGGACCACCCGCCGCACGATAACTGCGGAGCCCCTTCCGGGCTCTTATACCCTGAATACGAATCACCCGCCGCAAACATTGCAGAAAAGATAAAAATTTTTTAGTCAATTTTGGTTGTAGGGGGGAAGAGGACGATTTGGAATGCGCTCCGCGTTCGCTTTGCGCATCTTCAGCGGAAGAATTATTTTAAATTTCGCGTTTGTCGCGCTCTGCGGAGCGCTCCAAACGCATTTTCACGGGAGGGGTTGGAACGAACTCCCTCACGCAGAAAAAGGCTGCCTGCCAAGTGGCAGACAGCCTTTTCCAGAAGAAAATAAGGAAAACACGCGCCCAAAGGGGCTGGGTGAGTATCAGAACATACTTTCGTCCTTGTAGCGCCCGGTGCGCACGAACTGCACCCACTCGGCTACGTTCACGGCGTGGTCGCCGATGCGCTCCAGATACTTGATGACCATGAGCAGATCCAGCGCGGCGTCCACCTTGGCGGGGTCGGCGGCGATCTCCTGTGCCAGTGTGTGCTTGATGGCGTTGAAGTCGTAGTCCACGGCGTCGTCTGCGGCGATGACGCGGCGGGCGGCGATCTCATCCTCGGCGGTCAGGGCGTCCATGGCGTCTAAGATCATCTGGTAGGCCTTGCGCCCCATGGCAATAGCCTGACTGACGGCGGGGTCGCCCTCCTTGCGCACGGTGACAAGATGCGGGATGATCTCGGCGATATCCGAAGCGTGGTCGCCCATGCGCTCGATATCGGTGACAACTTTCATGGCGGTAGAAATGTGGCGCAGGTCGCCCGCTACCGGCTGCTGGCGCAGCAGCAAGGTCATGCAGCGGTGCTCGATGTCCCGCTCCATGTTGTTGATGCGGTCATCCCCCTGCACGATCTTCTGGGCGGCTGCGGTGTCGGCGGTGCACAGCGCTTCCAGCGCGTTCTCCACGGCCTCGGCGGCGTTCTGCCCCATCTCCACCAAAGCGACCCTGAGGGCTTCCAGATCGCTGTCGTATTGTTTGCGAATGCTCATTGCTTTGTTCCTCCCTGCATTAACCGAACCGGCCGGAGATGTAGTCCTCGGTGCGCTTGTCCCGGGGTGTGCTGAAGATCTGGTTCGTGGGGCCAACTTCCACCAGCTCCCCCAGCAGGAAGAAGGCGGTGCGGTCGCTGATACGGGCCGCCTGCTGCATATTGTGGGTGACGATGACCACGGTGTAGTTCTTTTTCAGCTCGTTCATCAGCTCCTCCACCTTCATGGTAGAGCCGGGGTCCAGTGCGCTGGTGGGCTCGTCCATCAGCAGCACCTCGGGCTTGACCGCCAATGCCCGGGCGATGCAAAGACGCTGCTGCTGCCCGCCGGACAGGCCAAGGGCGCTCTTTTTCAGGCGATCCTTCACCTCGTCCCACAGGGCTGCGCCCCGCAGAGAGGTTTCCACCAGCTCGTCCAGCTCGGCCTTATTGCGCACGCCGTGCAGCTTGGGGCCGTAGGTGATGTTGTCGTAGATGCTCATGGGGAAGGGGTTTGCCTTCTGGAACACCATGCCCACACGGCGGCGCAGGTCGGTCAGCTCCATCTCGCGGGCAAAGATATCCTCGCCCTTCAGCCGTACATCGCCCTCGATGCGCACGCCCGGCACAAGGTCGTTCATGCGGTTCAGGGTCTTTAAAAAGGTGGACTTGCCGCAGCCGGAGGGGCCGATCAGTGCGGTGATCTCCCGCTCGCCCACGTCCAGCGAAATGCTCTTCAGCGCCTTGAAGTCACCGTACCAGAGGTTCAGATCCTTTGCCGATATCACCGGCACATTCGTGTTTTCCATAGAGTACCTCTTTATTTTTACTGCTTCTGTTTCAGTTTTATTTTCGCCAGACGTGCTGCCAGATTGATCAGCAGCACCAGCACCAGCAGCACTGCGCCGATGCCCCATGCGGAGGTGAAGTCGCCGTCCTCAAAGGCGCGCAGGTACAGCAGCACCGACAGGGTGGCACCGTTGGAGGTGTAGGCCTTGAATACGCTCTTGGCGATCACCTCTGCCGCACCGGCGGTGAACAGCAGCGCAGCGCTTTCGCCCACGATGCGTCCCACCGCCAGAATGCAGCCGGTGACGATGCCGTCAATGCTGCAAGGCAGCACGATGGTGCGGATGATGTGCCACTTGCCCGCACCCAGACCCATAGCACCCTCACGGTAGCCCTGCGGCACCGTTTTGAGGGATTCCTGCGTGGTGCGGATGATGGTGGGCAGGTTCATCACCACCAGCGTCAGACTGCCGGACAGCAGACAGGTCTGGAAGCCCAGTGCCTGACTGAACACCAGCATACCCACCAGACCGTAGATGATGCTGGGGATACCGGCCAGCGTTTCGTTGGTGAACTCGATGACCTCGATGAGCCGCCGGTTGGAGGCGTATTCAGTCAGATAGACCGCCGCACCCACGCCCAGCGGCAATACGATGAGTAATGTCAGCACAATGACATACAGGGTGTTGAGGATGGCGGGCAGAATGCCGTCCGTCTTTTTCAGCACACTGGCGGTAGTGGAAAGGAAGTTCCAGCTGATGTGGGGGATGCCCCGCACCAGCACCATGCCGATGATCCCGGCCACCAGAATCATCACCAGCACTGCGCTTGCCCAGACCAAAATGGTCATTACCCGGTTCCATGCCCGGCGGGAGGGCGAAAAGCCGTTATTCATCGCGGTTTCCTCCCTTCAGTACCACGTTCAGCACAACATTGATGAGCATGATGAACACGAACAGCACCAGCGCGATGCTGAACAGTGCCTGCCGCTGCAAGCCGCCGGCGTAGCTCATTTCCTTGGCGATGGCGGTGGTCAGCAAAGTAACGCTGCGGAACAGGCTGTCCGGCATGTTGGGGCTGTTGCCAGCCACCATCATCACGGCCATGGCCTCGCCGATGGCGCGGCCGATGCCCAGCACAACGCCTGCGGCAATGCCGCTTTGGGCTGCCGGGAGGCTGATCTTGAACCATGTTTCGGTGTCGGTAGCGCCCAGCGCCAGACTGCCCTGCTCATACTCCGGCGGCACGGCGTTGAGCGCCGTCACCGACACGGACACGATGCTGGGTAAGATCATGATGGAAAGCACCACGATGGCGCTAAGCAGGCAGGCACCGGAGGCCTTGCCAAAGGTCCTGGCCACGGCGGGCACCAGCACCTGCATACCCAAAAGGCCGAACACTACGCTGGGGATGCCGGACAGCAGCTCGATGGCGGTGACCACCACGGTGCGCAGCTTGGGATTTGCGGCCTTGGAGAGGAACACCGCCGTCAGCAGGCCGATGGGCACGCCGAGGATGGTGGCGCCCAGCGTGCCGTAGATGCTGGACAGGATAAAGGGCAGAATGCCGAACAGCGGCTCTGCCGCGGTGGACGCCCATTTTGTGCCGAAGAGGAACTTGAAAATGCCGATCTTATGGATAGCCGGCACGCCGGAGATCACCATGTACACCGAGATGAGCACCACACAGCACACCGCCAGCATTCCGCACAGGAAGAAGATGAAGTTCATCACCGCTTCCAGCCAGTCGGCGGGTGTGCGGGGCAGCCGTACCCGGGTCAGATAGGATTTTTTGTTCATAGCTGAAATCCTTTATAAAAGCCGCACCAGCCCATCCTTTTAGGGCAGGCCGATGCGGCGGGCTGATTTTATCATCCTCCCATCCCTGTTGCCGGGTCAGTTCGGCCGGGAGTTTCACCAGCGAATGATCCGAGGGTGGGACCCTGTTGCCGCAGGCAATAGGGCGGGAGCTGGAAGCCCCGAATTTCGCGGGGGAACTCCCAGCCGGGCTGACCCTGAGCGCCTTTTACTCGTTCACGGGCACAGCGCCTGCGGTGCGGATGAGGTCGGCAGCGTCCTTGCTGGTGGCAAAGTCCACAAAGGCCTGTGCCTGCTCAGAAAGGGCACCGCTCTTGTTGGTGACGAACACGAAGGGACGCTGGATCTTGTAGCTGCCGTCCTTCACGGTGTCCTCGCTGCACTCCACACCCTCCACGGTGACCATGGCAACGGTGTCGCCCACAGCGGACAGAGAAGCGTAGCCGATAGCCAGCGGGTTTGCCTCCACAGCGCTGATGACAGCGCCGGTAGCAGTCAGCTCCTGTGCGTACTTGCAGCCGTCCTTCACGTCCACGATGCTCTCAAAGCCATCGCGGGTGCCGGAACCGGCTTCACGACCCACCAGAACGATCTCGCCGTCGTCGCCGCCGACATCCTTCCAGTTGGTGATCTCGCCGGTGAACATCTTCTTGAGCTGCTCCACGGTCAGGTCAGCGACCTTGCTGTCCTTGTTCACGATGATGGCGATGCCGTCCAGCGCCACGATGGTGCCGTCCACATCGTTCTTCTCATCGTCCTTCAGGGCGCGGGAGGACAGGCCGATGTCCAGCGTCTTGTCGGTAGCGCTGGTGATGCCTGCGCCGGAACCGGTGGGGTCGTAGCTGACGGTGACGCCCGGCTCAACCTCGGCAAAGCCCTCGGTCAGGGCAGCAATGACGTTCTTCATGGAAGTAGAACCGCCGGTCGCAACGTTGCCGCTCAGGGTGCCGGCTGCCTGCCCGGCAGCGGAAGAAGCGGTGGTGGAAGCAGAAGCAGCGGTGGATGCGGAAGAAGCAGAGCCGCCGCAGGCGGTCAGGGCAGCAGCCGCAGCAGCTGCACCGCAAACGGTCAGAAACGAACGACGAGAGATCTTTTTCATGATAGAATTTCCTCCATTAAAAACCCGGGCGCCCGCCCGGCACTGTCTTTTGTGTTTTCCTTGGGAACGGCCTTATTCTACCGCTTTGCCGCCCTTGCCGCGACCATGGACGTGCAAAAAGTGCGTAAAACTTTGTGCACAATGCCAGCCCCAATGTAAAGAACAGGTAATGCGGCACAAAACAAAAAAGCCGCCGGGCACTCCTGTTTCCAGAAGTGCCCGGCGGCAAAATGTTGTCCGAATCTTATCCTTTGCTGGGGGTAACAGTTTTTCCATCGTAACGGAATACGGCAGTTTGATTATGATAGGTCACCCGTAGGATGAACGTACCATTGCTGTATTCTGCAGGAACCCGATTTTCACTTTCCAGACAGAACTTCAACGAATTGCCATATTCCTCATAACTATGCGGCTCCACTGTCAGTTTTTTGCAAACAAATTCCAGTGGATACATATTATTTTCCATATCCGTAAAGGTGCCAGTAATATCTTCCGGCTCCAATATTACCCGCTCGCCGGTATCATTCTGAATCGCGAACAGCGGACAATAGCGCATAACATAGCCGCTGCCACCGGTTATAACTGGAGCTTCGCACATAAACACCACTCCGTCGATCGTCACCTTCGGACGGTCATTCATCCCTCCGCAGCCGGTCAAAGCCCCTGCGGCGGTCAGCACCAGCGCCCCGGCACTGAGCTTGAGAAATGTTCTGCGGTCGATCATAGCAATGCACCTCCTGTATTAGGCTGTTTGGGTTCAATTATGCAAGTTTTGAATCCTTCTTAAAGGTATAGCCTTCATAAACACCGGTATAGGTCTCGGTGGGGTCTACGCCAACCCTAAGCTTGATATCTGCGGTATGTGCTTCCATTGCCTGATAGAGCATCTTCTGGCTCTCATCCAGCCGGAAGGTCAGCACACCCGTTTTGCGCTCGCCCTTTTTCATGACCAGCGTGATATTGCTCAGCAGATCTCCGCCCTGCAGCGCGACCTTTTGACCGTTGATCTTAAGCACAAATACGGATTTTGCCGGGAAGCTGAAGCCGTTGACGCTATCCAGATTGTGAACGCACACTGTCACCGTGAAATCGGCATACCAGGATTTCCCGGTGCCAATGCCCTGATCATGAGGGACGGCGCTCCATTTACCCACAGCAACCGTAAAGCCACCCAGATCAGTGCCAATGTCACCATCACTGCAGCCGCCCAGCAGCCCGGTCATGGATACTGCCACTGCCATTGCGGCAGAAGTCTTTAAAAACGCACGACGATCTATTTTCATAGCCATATTATAAGCCCTCCTCAAAAGCTTTTTTGCACCCTAAGAGTACCACATTGTCAACTATCCGAATTCAGGTTTCACCATTTTATCGTTCCTTTATAAAAGGCCGCATAGAACGGCAGCGGGCGCGGTGTTTGCTGCCGGTCCGGGGCGGCGGGAATTTTTATTTTTTCAATAAAATCGAAATTTGCTGTTGACAAAGGGCACCCGGTATGCTAAAATAGCCAAGTCGGGTGCGAACACCTGATGCGAAAATGGTCGTATGGCCCGTTGGTCAAGCGGTTAAGACAGAGGCCTCTCACGCCTTTAACATCGGTTCGATTCCGGTACGGGTCACCATTTTATAGTAGTAAAACGGCTGTATGCCGTTTTATATAGATGCCTCTTTAGCTCAGTCGGTTAGAGCACCTGACTGTTAATCAGGGTGTCGCCTGTTCGAGTCAGGCAAGAGGCGCCAGTAAAGCGATGGAAATGTTCCATCGCTTTTTTCTTTTTGTTGACAGCGAATGCGGCGGGGGATATACTTATAAATAACGATTAAACCTCTCAGTCCGCCTGGCGGCGGCCAGCTCCCCTGGTAGGGGAGCTCTTGGCAGAACCAGAACGTTTTTCGGAAAAGGCAAGGCGGAGCAAGGAGACTTTTGAGGAGAAGAATTACAATGAAACAGATCATTCTGACCGGCGACCGTCCCACGGGCCGCCTGCATGTTGGCCACTACGTTGGCTCTTTGAAGGAGCGCGTGCGCCTGCAGAACACCGGCAAGTTCGACGAGATCTATATTATGATCGCTGACGCGCAGGCCCTGACCGACAACGCCGATAACCCGGAGAAGGTCCGCCAGAACATCCTGCAGGTGGCACTGGACTATCTGGCCTGCGGTCTGGACCCCAACAAGGTCCACATCTTCATCCAGTCCATGGTGCCTCAGCTGACAGAGCTGAGCTTCTATTATATGAATCTGGTCACGGTGAGCCGCCTGCAGCGCAACCCCACCGTGAAGAGCGAGATCCAGATGCGGAACTTCGAGACCAGCATCCCGGTGGGCTTCTTCACCTACCCCATCAGCCAGGCAGCGGATATCACGGCATTCGGTGCCACCACTGTGCCGGCCGGTGAGGATCAGATGCCCATGCTGGAGCAGTGCCGCGAGATCGTGCACAAGTTCAACGCCGTCTACGGCGAGACCCTGACCATGCCTGAGATCATGCTGCCCCAGAATGCCGCCTGCCTGCGCCTGCCCGGCATCGATGGCAAGGCCAAGATGAGCAAGAGCCTGGGCAACTGCATCTATCTGTCGGATGAGCCCGAGGACATCAAGAAGAAGATCATGTCCATGTACACCGACCCCAACCACCTGCGGGTGCAGGACCCCGGCAAGGTGGAGGGCAACCCTGTGTTCATCTATCTGGACGCTTTCAGCCGTCCCGAGCACTTCGCCGAGTTCCTGCCGGAGTACCAGAACCTCGATGAGCTCAAGGCCCACTATCAGCGCGGCGGTCTGGGCGACGTGAAGATCAAGAAGTTCCTGAACGCTGTCATGCAGGCCGAGCTGGAGCCCATCCGCAACCGCCGCAAGGAGTGGGAGCAGCGCCTGCCCGAGGTCGTGGAGATCCTGAAGGAGGGCAGCGCCGTGGCCGAAAAGACCGCCGCCGCCACCCTGGCCAATGTCCGCAAGGCCATGCGCATTGACTACTTCGCGGATAATAATCTGCTGAAGTAACAGATAGTAGAAACAAAACCGCCTGTGCCCATGCGATTATGCTGGGTGCAGGCGGTTTTTGCGTGGCTGCAACCGCTGGTTGACAAATTTCAAGCCGCAATTGGTGGTTGTCAACTGGAAAATCTGCTATGATAACAGCATAGAGGACGTCCGCCGGAATCCATTGATACGCCGCCCTGCGGCAGAAAAGAGAACACTATGATCTTAGCCGAAAAAATTGCCCTTCTCCGCCGCCAGAATGGATGGAGCCAGGAAGAGCTTGCCGATCAGTTGAACGTTTCTCGTCAGGCTGTTTCGAAGTGGGAGGGCGGAACGTCCATCCCCGACCTGGATAAAATTCTGAAGCTGAGTGCTCTGTTTGAAGTGAGCACCGACTACTTATTAAAAGATGAGCTGGAACAGCCCGATGCCACGGCCCCGCTGCCGAAGGAAGAGCGGGTGACGGAACCCTGCCGCACCGTCTCATTTGACGAGGCAAACGCATATCTCAGCACGGTGCAGGCCGTGCATGGGAAGATGGCGGCGGGTGTGGGCTTGTGCATCCTCAGCCCCATCGCGCTGCTTGTTCTGGGCGCATGGAGCGATGGTACACCCAACGAAGAGCGGATGGCAGGGCTCGGTGTCATCTTCCTGCTGCTCTTCGTCGCGCTGGGGCTGCTGCTCATCCTGCCCGCCGCCATCCGGCTGGAAGCGTTCGAATATCTGGAAAAAGAGCAGATCGCCCTTGCCTATGGTGTGGAGGGCATCGTGGAGCGGCAGAAACAGGAGTATGCGCCCACCTACCGCCGCAGCATGACCCAGGGCGTGGTGCTCTGTGTGCTGGCCGTGGTGCCGATCCTGGGCACGGCCATGCTGGGAGCACCAGGCTTCTGGGTCGCTGCCGCAGTCGGCCTGCTGCTGGCCATTGTGGCCGGTGCAGTACAGTTGTTCATCCGGGCCGGGATGACCCAGGGCAGCTTTGATAAGCTGCTGCAAACGGGGGAATACACCGTCCGCGAAAAGTGGACGAACCGCCGTGTCGGTTGGTTTGCCGGGGCCTACTGGTGCCTTGTGACGGCGGTGTACCTCGCTGTCAGCTTCTGGAACAACAACTGGGAAAAGAGCTGGATCATCTGGGCTGTGGCCGGGCTTGTCTTCGCCGCCCTCTACTCCGCCGTCCGTGCGTGGGCAGACCGAAAAAATCAGTAAACGAACAGCGCCGCTCTCCTGGTCATGGGAAAGCGGCGCTGTTCATTTAACGTTTCAAATCTGCAAATAGTTCATCCAAATCCGTATAATGCTTTACATTGGGGTCTCGCGCAATGCGCTCGGCTTCCAACATGGCAGCAATGGTTTCTTCGTTTGGATGCTCTTCACTTTGCAGCTCTATTTTTACAATATCAGGCATTGTAGCTGCGGGTCTTGATCTCCTCGGTGACCTTTGCGATGAATTCGTCCACTTCCATGGTAGTGGTCTCGCCCTTGCGGTCACGGACAGAGAGGTTGCCGGCCTCGGCTTCCTTTGCACCCAGAACCAGCATGTAGGGCACACGGTCCACCTGCTGTGCGGCACGGATCTTGTAGCCGATCTTCTGGTTGTCGTCGTCCAGAGCCACGCGGACACCGGCCTCCACCAGCTTCTCGGTGATGCTCTCCGCGTACTCGAGGGTCTTTTCGGAAACGGGCAGGACCTTGACCTGAACAGGTGCCAGCCAGGTGGGGAACTTGCCCTTGGTCTCCTCGATCAGGTAGGCCATGAAGCGGTCCAGAGAGCCCAGGATCGCACGGTGCAGGACAACGGGGGTCTTTTCGGAGCCGTCCTTGTCCACATAGGTCAGGTGGAACTTTGCGGGCAGGCAGAAGTCCAGCTGGCAGGTGGACAGGGTGTACTCAGCACCCACGGCGGGCTTGACGTTCACGTCCAGCTTGGGGCCGTAGAAGGCGGCCTCGCCGATCTCCTCGGTGAAGTGGATGCCCAGCTCGGTCAGCACCTCGCGCAGAGCGTTTTCGGCGTGGTTCCACATGGCATCGTCGTCGTGGTACTTCTTCTTGTCGGCGGGGTCACGCAGGGACAGAACGCAGCGGTAATCGGTGATCTTGAAGTCCTTGTAGGTCTCGAAGATCAGGTTGCAGACATCGGCAACCTCGCTCTTGATCTGCTCCGGGGTGCAAAACAGGTGGGCATCGTTCTGGCAGAAGTGGCGGCCGCGCTCAATGCCCTTCAGGGTGCCGGAGGACTCGTAACGGAAATCGTGTGCGATCTCACCGATGCGCATGGGCAGGTCACGGTAAGAGTGGGGACGATTTGCGTAGATCATCATGTGGTGGGGGCAGTTCATCGGGCGCAGGACATAGCTCTCGCCCTCCATCTCCATGGCGGGGAACATGTTCTCGCGGTAGTGATCCCAGTGGCCGGAGGTCTTGTACAGGTTCACGGTACCGATGCAGGGGGTCATCACGTGCAGGTAGCCGCGTGCACGCTCCTTCTCCTTGATATAGTTCTCCAGCTCCTGCCAGACGGTGTAGCCGGCGGGCAGGAACATGGGCAGGCCGCGGCCCACCAGGTCGTCGGTCATAAACAGGCCCATCTCCTTGCCGATCTTGCGGTGATCGCGCTCACGGGCCTCCTGCTGCTCCTTCTCCCAGGCTTCCAGCTCTTCCTGGTTGTGGAATGCCACGCCGTTGATACGGGTCAGCATCTTGTTTTCCTTGTCGTTCTTCCAGTATGCGCCGGACTGCTGGGTGATCTTGAAGGCTTTCAGTGCCTTGGTGTAGGTCAGGTGGGGTCCGATGCACATGTCAACGTATTCGCCCTGCTGGAAGAAGCTGAACTCGGTCTCGTCGGCCAGGTCAGCCATGTGCTCGATCTTGTAGTGCTCCTGGCGCTCCTCCATCAGCTTCACAGCCTCGTCACGGGGCAGGATGAAGGGCTTGATGGCCAGATTTTCCTTGCAGATCTTGCGCATCTCTTTTTCGATGTTGGCCAGATCGTCATCGGTGAGCTTGGTGTCGCCCAGATCGACATCGTAGTAGAAGCCGTTCTCGGTGGCGGGGCCAAAGGCAAAGTCAGCCTCGGGGTACAGGCGCTTGATGGCCTGTGCCATGATGTGAGCAGCGGTGTGGCGGATAACATGCAGTTCCTGGTCCTGCGGGCACTCGTCCACATGGCCGTCTTTGTAGATGATCTTCATAACGGTTCTCCTTTTGATGAAAGTTAAAACAAAAAAGCGCTCCATCCCGCTCAAATTTACGGGATGAAGCGCCTGAAGATTTCACGCGTTCCACGGTTCCACCCGAATTGCGTGCCCTTGAGAACACGCCACTCGCTGTGCTGTAACGGGCGCACCCGGCAGAGGTTCTCCTCTGCGCTCTGCGGTGGTAGAAGCCCGATGCACGGCAGGCTGCTTGCAGCACCCGGTATCCGGGGCAGCCCTCTCTGCGTCATGGGGGACGAGCTTCGGTTTGTCCGCATCATCGCTTTGGTCAGGATGAAACTACGCTGATTGTAGCACGATGGCGGCAAAAAATCAAGCTCTCCGCGGCGAAAATCTGCGAAAAATCATTCTTCTTTTTTCTTCAGCTTGACCCGCCACTTGTGGGAGGCGTACTCCGGCCGCAGCTTGTTGGTGACAAAGGTCTGGCTGCTGTAGAGGCCGTGGTGGCCCGAGAGCATGTAGCACACGCCGCAGCCCAGCGCAATAAGCTCCAGCCCCTGCCCGCCAAACAGCTCGAATCCCAGCAGGATGGAGGGGATCAGGGCGTTTGTGGCTCCGCAGAACACGCAGACCAGACCGATGGCACCGGCAAACCCGGCGGGCAGGCCCAGCCATGGCCCGGCGATGCAGCCAAAGGTCGCCCCGATGTAGAAACTTGGGACCACCTCGCCGCCTTTGAAGCCTACTGCCAGGGTCAGGGCGGTCAGGAAGATCTTGCAGGCAAAAATCCCAGGGCAGGGCAGTGCCCTGCTCCACGGCATCGGCAATGACGGCCATTCCGGCCCCGTTGTACCGCCCGACACCGAACAGATACGAGAACGCTACCACGGCTGCACCGCCCGCAAAAGCCCGGAGCCAGGGATTCGGGATCCGTTTGGGGATCCCGTGCTCCAGGGTGTGAAGCGTCCAGCAGAACAGCCGGGTCACGGCGGCACAGGCAATGCCCAGCAGGGCGGTCTGAAGCGCGGTTTCCAGCGTCAGGTGCGGGATGGAATTGAGCACAAAATTGGTCGGGGCGATCCCGAAGAACAGGGATACGCCGTAAGCAATGAGGGCCGAAGTGAACGCGGGCATAAAGGCCGAAGTGAACGTCAGCCCCACGTCCTCCACCATCATGGCGAAGAGGGCGGCGGTCAGCGGGGTGCCGAACAGAGCGGAAAAGAACGCGGCCATCCCGCTGATGGTGGCAGTGCGGCGGACGTAATCGCTCAGATGGAGCAGTTTTCCCACGTTCCAGCCGATGCTGCCGCCCATCTGCAAAGCGGCACCCTCGCGGCCGGCAGAACCGCCGAACAGGTGGGTGAGCACCGTGCCCAGAAAGATAGCGGGCACCAGCAGCAGGCTGACCGGCTCGCCGCTCTGCACGGCGCGGATGACATTGTTGGTGCCCACGCCTTCGCACTTTGTGACCTTGTAGAGTGCCACGATGGCAAGGCCCGCCAGCGGCAGGCAGAGCAGCAGCCAGCTCTGCGCGGCCCGCAGCTCGGTGACGTACTCCACGCTCAGGTGGAACGCTGTGCCGACTGCGCCGCAGACCAGACCCGTGGGCACGGCCAGCAGCAGCCATTGCAGGGCCACCCGCAGGGCGGCTTTGGCCTCGCGGTTAAAATCGTTCAAGTTGCTCATAGAAACTCCTGATACAAAAAAACTGAAAATTTTACACTCCAAAATAACACGCCCGCACAGGGATGTCAACCCGGAACCATTGCAGGGGGGCTCACATCGTGATGACAACGACAAACCCCTGCTTCCTTGTGCGGAGGAAGCAGGGGTTCTGCCGAATGGATTTCAGAAAAAGGAAAAGGAGAACAAGGAGAACAAATATCGTCACGCTTTCAAAGCGGGACAGCGGTTGAAATTGTGCGGAGCGTTACTCCACATCCTGCAGGGCGGCGAAATCTTCTTCGCCGGTGCGGATCTTGACCACGCGGGTCACGTTGTAAACAAAGATCTTGCCATCGCCGATGTGGCCGGTGTACAGGGCCTTTTTGGCGGCATCCACCACAGCGTCCACGCTGATCTTGGAAACGATGACCTCGACCTTGATCTTGGGCAGCAGGGTACTGTCCACAGGCACGCCGCGGTATTTCTCGGTGGTGCCCTTCTGGATGCCGCAGCCCATCACCTGGGTCACGGTCATGCCGGTCACACCCAGATCGTTCAGCGCGGTCTTGAGCTGATCGAACTTGGAGAGCTTTGCAATGATGGACACTTTGTGCATCCCGGTGTCGTAGATGCCATCGTGGATGACGGCAGGCTCCTTGACCACAGGCACGGCAGCGTTCATCTGCACGGCGCTTGCCTTGGAGGCATCATCCTCGCCCAGATCGGTGTTCTCGTTGGGCACCATGGCAGCGGCGTTGGCATCGGAGATGGAGAAACCGGCGTAAGCAGAAGTCAGGCCGTGCTCGTGGATATCCAGGCCGTCGATTTCCACCTCAGCAGGGACGCGCAGGCCGATGGTTTTGTCGATGATCTTGAAGATGATGAACATCACGACCACAACGTACACATCAACGGTGATAAGGCCCAGCAGCTGGGTGCCCAGCTGTGCAAAGCCGCCGCCGTAGAACAGGCCCTTGCCCACGCCGTCGCCGCCGTTGGAGAACAGGCCCACAGCAATGGTGCCCCACACGCCGTTTGCAAAGTGAACGGAGACAGCGCCCACGGGGTCATCGATCTTTGCGATCTTATCAAAGAACTCAACGCTCAGGACCACGAGGATACCGGCCACGAAGCCGATGATGAAGGCACCGAAGGGAGAGACCGCGTCGCAGCCTGCGGTGATGGCGACCAGACCGGCCAGAGAGCCGTTCAGGGTCATGGAGACATCGGGCTTGCCGTAGCGCAGCCAGGTGAAGATCATGGTCACGCAGGTGGCAACGGCAGCGGCCAGGTTGGTGTTGAAGCAGACAAGGCCCGTCAGGGTCATGGCCTCATCGGTGGCAAGGCTCAGGGAAGAGCCGCCGTTGAAGCCGAACCAGCAGAACCACAGGATGAACACGCCCAGCGCACCGGCAGTCAGGTTGTGGCCGGGAATAGCGTGGGGGTTGCCGTCTTTGTCGTATTTGCCGATACGGGGGCCGAGCATTGCGGCACCCAGCAGGGCGATCACGCCGCCCACATTGTGAACGGCTGCGGAACCGGCAAAATCATGGAAGCCCATGCTCTGCAGCCAGCCGCCGCCCCACATCCAGTGGCCGCAGATGGGGTAGACCACCAGCGAAATGGCAGCGGAATAAACGCAGTAAGCCTTGAAGTTGGTGCGCTCGGCCATGGAGCCGGACACGATGGTGGCTGCCGTGGCACAGAACACAGTCTGGAACACGATGTACACCCACAGCGGGATATCAAGCCCCAGGTGGCTGTAATCGCCCTGAATGAACGGATCGAACCCGCCGATCAGCGCGCTTGTGCCGCCGAACATCAGGCCGAAGCCGATGACCCAGTAGCACGGTGTGCCGATGCAGAAGTCCATCATGTTTTTCATCAGGATGTTGCCGGTGTTTTTGGCGCGGGTAAAGCCCGCCTCACACAGCGCGAAACCGGCCTGCATAAAGTAGACCAGGAACGCCGCAACCAGCACCCAACAGGTGTTTATGGAACTGAACATTATACTACCTCCCCGGTTTGTAATGCGCTCCCCGCACCGAATGTGCGCGGGAGCCTTGTTCAGGAGGCCCTCTATTCCTCCCGAGCAATATCCAGCGAAAACACAAAAGGCGCTGGCGGAATCACTTCCGTCAGCGCCTTTGCTTTCGATGGCACGAGTATAGCCCCTTTGTGCAAAACTGTCAAGAGCCGGGGCACGATTTTTACGTTTTACACAACCCAGAACCGAGAAAAAAGAGGGAAACTTTATAAGTCATTCTTTTTTCTCGGCCTCACCGGCGGGCGTTTCTTCCTTTTTGCGGCCGGAGCGGTGCCCGCCCTCCATCTCCCAGTGGAGCATCAGGCTCATCATGGCCCGCAGGGCAAAGGTGGCCGCCAGCGGCACCACCGATTCCAGGTTCTGCAACAGGAAGGTCTTGGCGATCTCCGCCGACATCAGGAACTCCAGCGCTGTGGTCAGGCCGCTGGACATCTCGTGGAGGAAATCGTGCTGGCCATGGAAAAAGGTGGCCCGCACATAGTGGTAGGTGGCCTTGACAAGGCTTGTGACGATGATGAACAGGCCGATGATCTCAGCCAGCCCGGAGATCATCGGCACCGCTGTCTCCAGAAACCCCTCCATGCCGTGGGTGATGATCTGATTGAAATGGTATAACCATGCCATATTAGACTTCCTCGTGTTTCGTATCATAAACCGCCCTTTTCAGAGCGGGCAGGATGTGTTTGGATAGGATCCGGATATCCTGCCGCTTCCGCTTACAGCAGGGTCTTGATGTAGGCGGCCAGCTGCTCGTCCTTGCAGGAAGCGAAGAACAGCTCGCTGAACTTTTCGCCTGCAATGGCTCCCTTGAGCAGGGCCTGGTCGATGCTCTGCAGGCATTCGATCAGGGGCTTGAAGGTGGCAGCGCGCACATCGTCCAGAATGGCCTTGTTCCGCATCTCGGGCACAACGCGCTCCTTGGGGTAGCCCTGACCGTGGCCAAAGCCGAACAGCTTCTCGAAGCAGTACTCGAGGTTCAGCTCGCCGCCCCAGCCAAAGCCCTTGGCAAAGGGCATGGAAACGGCGTTGCCGTCGTTGACGTGGGCAAAGGTGTAAGCGTCCACGGGGTCCTCCACATGGCCGCAGATCACGCCGGGGAAGCTGTTCAGGGCCAGCATGGCACCCTCGCCGGTGCCGCAGCCGGTGATGACGTAGTCGGCCGCGCCGCTGTTCAGCAGGATGGCGGCCAGAATGCCGCACTGAACATAGGTCAGCTGGGCGGCATCCTCGGCGGTGTACATGCCGTAGTTGACCACCTCGTGGCCCATGGGCTCCACCACCTTTTTCAGGGCGGCTTCAATGATGCCGTTCTTGGCGGCCTGGCTGTTTTCGTTGATGAGTGCAATTTTCATGGAACATTCCTCCTGTTTTTTTTGGATACCTCTAAGATACATGAGCGGCGGTGCGCTGTCAAGCGGCCATCAACCCAGCTTTTTCTTCTGCTGGTGGGCCAGGATGGGCATGAGCAGGGGCGTGGGAACGAGCTTCTGGGCCGTGGTGGCAAGGCGCATCAGGGTGCTGGGCACGATGATGGTCTTGCGGCGGAGCATTCCGCGCATGGCTTCCTCCACGCAGAGCTCCGGGGTGATGCCCTTAAGGGCGAACACCACATCGGCGCGGTCGTTGAACTCGGTGTCCACGGGGCCGGGGCAGAGGGCACAGACATAGACCGGGCTGTGCTGCTCCCGCAGCTCCTCGGCCACGCCGCGGGTCAGGCTGACAACGTATGCCTTGGAGGCATAGTAGCCCGCCATATAGGGCCCGCCCGGCAGCAGGCCCGCCGAGGATGCCACGTTCAGGGATGGTGCCAAAAGCCCTGGGGCTTCCATCTTGCGCAGGGTGAACTTGAACAGCCGGTGCATGGCCAGCACGTTCACCCGCAGCATGGAAAGCTCCTTGCCCGCGTCCGTCTCGGAAAAGGCACCGCAGGCACCAAAGCCCGCGTTGTTGATGAACAGGTCGATGCGTTCGTCTGCCAGTGCTTCGCACAGGGCGGTGACCTGCGCATCCTGCTCAAGGTCGGCGGGTACGATGCGGCAGAGGGTGCCGTGCTTCGCCCGGAGTTCGGCGGCAAGGGTCTCCAGCCGGTCGCGGCGGCGGGCGGTCAGGATGAGACGGAAGCCCAGCCGGGCATAGCGGCGGGCAAACTCCCGCCCGATGCCGGAAGAAGCGCCGGTGATCCAGACAGTTTTGGTTGACATAAGCATTCTCCTTTTCTGCGGAAACTCCATTGCCTCTATTCTATCACGGCAGCGGGAGAGAATCCATGCAAAAATTCAAGGAAAAGCTATCCCTTGTTGCCCGGGAAAATTTGGAGTATAATAGATTCAAAGAACAGCGCACTGACGCAGGAGGAAAGAAAAATGAACAAACCGGTATTGGTGGTCATGGCTGCCGGCATGGGCAGCCGTTACGGCGGCATGAAACAGATCGACCCGGTGGGCCCCAAGGGCCAGCCCATTGTGGAGTACTCCCTGTACGATGCCCACCGCGCAGGCTTTGAGACTGTGATCTTTGTCATCAAGCACGAGATCGAGGATGCCTTCAAGGCTGCCATCGGCGACCGCGTCTCACAGGGGATGAACGTGAAATACGCTTTCCAGCAGCTGGATGAGCTGCCCGCAGGCTTCACCATCCCCGAGGGCCGTGTCAAGCCCTGGGGCACCTGCCACGCCGTGCTGGCCGCAAAAGACCTCATTGATGGGCCCTTCGCCGTTATCAACGCGGACGATTACTACGGCCCCGAGGCTTTCAAGGTCATCTATGAGTATCTGTCCACCCATCAGGACGGCGCAGTTTACGATTACTGCATGGTGAGCTACCTGCTCAAAAATACTGTCTCCGAGAACGGCACCGTCTCCCGCGGTGTCTGCGTGGTGAACCCGGACGGCACCCTGCACAGCGTGACCGAGCGCACCGGCATCGAGACCTATGAGGGCGGCATCCGCTGCACCGCTCTTGTCGGTGAGGGCACGGATGACCTGCCGGTGGAAGCACCTGTCAGCATGAACCTGTGGGGCTTCGGCAAGAGCTTCCTGGACGAGGCCGACCGCCGCTTTGCGGGCTGGCTGCATGAGAACCTGCCCAAGAATCCCCTCAAGTGCGAGTATTTTCTGCCCACTGTGGCCAGCGAGCTCATCGATGAGGGCAAGGCAGCAGTTACCGTGCTCAAGAGCACCGATAAGTGGTACGGCGTGACCTACCGTGAGGATAAGCCCACCGTGGTGGCCGCCATCGCCCAGAAAACCCAGGAGGGCCTGTACCCCGAGGATCTGTGGGCGTGATAAGCTGAAACAGGCGCAGGAGCGAAACAAAATCTGTGGCGGCCCTCTTGACTTTTTGCGCAGGAGTGCATATACTAAAGTTGTAGATGAGACTACGGAACCATTCCATGGTTCCACCAAAGCAAGCAGGAAGCCCCCTCGGTACTGCGAATACCAAGGGGGCTTCCTGCTTGCTAAGGGTTAGTGCTTACCGGCCTTGAACTGTTCCTCAAGCCACTTGCAGATGTAGTAGCTGACCACACCCGCTGCGACGGACAGTATAAATGAGACTACCATTTCCATGGTTACCACCTCCTTCCCACATCAAATGGGTCGGAAGGCCGACAGGTACAGTATAACAGAAAATTCGACACATTACAACGCAGAAGCGCCCCATCCGGTGAAGGATGAGGCGCTTCTACGTATATTTGGGAATATTCGGGGATGGCGTTAGTTGTTCTTGAGCTCCTGTGCCTTCTGCCATGCATTCAGCACATCGAGCTTGCTTACGGGATTGGCCGGGAAGAACTTCATCTCTTCCGGAGCCGTGCCCTCATCGTTCAGGTCAGGGATAAGCTCGTTTTCCATGGCCCAGCGGGCGGCGTGCTGCAGGTCCATATCCTGCTCTTCCTGCTCTACATCGGGGTAGAGCAGTTCAGATTCGGGCATGGGCTTGCCTGCATCCTCCCACAGCATCATGGCAAGAGCGCTGCGGTTGCTGGGGAAGTAGGGCAGAGCCATCAGCTTGCCTGCAAATTCAGCGCCCAGAGAATAGGCCTGATAGCCCAGCACTGCACCGCCCACAGCAGCAGTACCAATGATCGCGGCAGTGCCCAGCACATTGGGCCCATCATCTTCAATGGTGGCATCACGGTACTGTGCGGCAATATCCACATCACTGCTCATGGTAAAGGTGATGGTCTCTGCCTTGTAGTCCTGACCCAGCGGCAGGGAGAACTTTCCGGTAGACCAGATGTCAAACACCATTCCCTCAGGGATCAGGGTCTTGTCCAGCGTCACGGTCACTGTTGCGCCGTCCGGTACAGAGTAGGTCTTTTTGCCGGTGGTCTCGTCAGTAGTAACAGTCAAGGTATCGGTCACATCCTTGTCACCGTTTTTCACGGTAACAATGCCGCCGGTCACGGTCAGCGGGTGGCAGACTGCGGTATCGGGGGTGTGGTCAGTGGCGGCATCACGGTACGTTGCAGACACATTCACACCACTGCTCATGGGAAAAGTGATGGTCTCAGCCTTGCAGTTCTGATCCTGCGGCAGGGAGAACTCGCCGGTAGACCAGCCGTCAAACACATTGTCCTTAGGGATCAGGTTCTTGTCCAGCGTCACGGTCACTGTTGCGCCTTCCGGTACATAGTAGGTCTTTTGGCCGGTGGTCTCGTCAGTAGTAACAGTCAAGGTATTGGTCACATCCTTGTCACCGTTTTTCACGGTAACAATGCCGCCGGTCACGGTCAGCGGGTGGAAGCCCGGAGCATTGGGGTCGAACTCCCAACCGGCATGGAGGGTGATGTCCTCCATAATTGCGGTGTTGTTCACATCAAAGAGCTTGCCATCGTCGGTGTACCAGCCGGTGAAGTTGTAACCCGCACGGGTGGGATCATGGATGGCAGTCAGATCGTTTGCCTTGGTATCAGTGATTTTTTCGGTCTTATAAACCGGCACCTCAGCGTCGTCGTTCAGTTTGCCGCCATTGGCATCAAAGGTCACATGGCAGAGGTAAAGGAAATTGCGGTTTTTCAGATCGGTGTTGGTAGAGTTTGCAAGCAGGGCATCTGCGGCGGCCTTGTAGTTTTTGTAGTAGATGGCACCATCGGGAGTGTAAATATAGATAGGAGTACCATCGGGGTTTAAAATGGGTTTGTCATTTTCGTCCTTTTTGTAATCGGTAGCGTAGAAATACCCAGCATAACACCTGCTCAGGTCATCCTGGAAGGAGGTCAACCCGGCAGGAAGCGTAATGTCTTTCAAACTAGAGCACCAGCCAAAGGTACCAGATTTAATGGCTGTTACGTTTTCCGGGATGGTGATGGACTTGAGTTGTGAGCAATACCAAAAAGCGTCCTGGCCAATGTCTGTCACACTGTCCGGCAGAGTGATCGAGGTGAGCCCTCGGCAGGAAAGAAAAGCACTTGCACCGATGGTTTTCACTCCATCTCGCAGGGTGATCTCTGAAAGTGAGGTGCAATTGGAAAACGCACTATTCCCAATGTAAGTGACACTGGCGGGGATCTTAACATGATTCAAGTTGGAGCAAAACGCAAAGGAACCATCGGCAATGGTTGTCAGACTCTCGGGAAGTTTCACAGTGGCCAGGTTATCGCAACCATAAAACATATCAGCTCCGGTTGACTGCACACCTTCTTCAATTGTGGCGGAGATAAGCCCATCGCAGTTGTAGAATGCGCAATCACCGATCTCAGTGACCGTTCCGGGAATTTCAATCGGATTCAGGCTGGTGCAGGAATCAAAAGCATGCGATCCGATGGAAGTCGGACTTTTGGGAAAAGCAACGGTATTCAGAGAAGAGCAAGAATAAAAGGCGTGATCGCCGATTTTCTGAACGTTGCCCGTTAATGAAAGCGATGTAAGAGAAGTACAGTATGCAAAGGCGTAATCGCCGATTTTCTGAACGTTGCCCGTTAATGAAAGCGATGTAAGAGAGCAGCTTGAAAAGGCGAATTCTCCAATCGATGTGATATTGGCATCAATGGTAAGAGATGTCATGCCACAGTATGCAAAGGCGTAATCGCCGATCGTTTGAAAGCTGCCAACTAACGAAAGTGATGTAAGAGAAGTACAGCCATTAAAGGCATAGGCTCCTATCATCGAAGTGGCAACACCGTTGATGGTAAGAGAGTCCAACTTGGAGCAATGTTCAAAGGCAGACTTACCGATGGAAGTGACGCTTTCTGGAATTGTGACGGATTGAATCTGGTTACAGAATGAGCGCAGATTGTAATTTTTCGGATGATCAGGTGAATAGGTGCCAGAGAATGAAGATTCTCCCAAACCGGTCACTTTGCGTCCATCCAGTTTCGTAGGCACGGTAATGGTATAGGGGTCAGGGGTTTTTGTTGAATCAACAGGGCCAAGAAAATCCGTGATGGTGATGGTGGCGGTGTCGTCTGCGTTTTCCTTATACGCATACCAATAGGTGCCGTCGCTGGCTACAAGGTCATCTGGTGACGTTGGGGTTGGGTATGAGGATGCTGATGCTGCAAATGCCGTGACTGCCGACAGGGGCAGCATGGTGATCATCATGCAGACCGCAACCAATAAGCTGATCAAACGCTTGGGTCTCATAATTTTTTACTCCTTTTCCATGATATTCCCAAAAACTTTCTCTATTTCAACCAAAACAAAAGAGCGCCGCACCGGCCAAACGGCTGGTACAACGCTCTGAACCCTTGTAGACCCGCTGCGCGCTCGCTCTCCTGAAGGGAAGCCGACGCATCTTCACAAGGAGGTGCAAGGTTTCGTATTACCTTACCCGGAGAGAATAACGTGCGGCTGGCTGCCATATTACAGGCCCTTGTAGCTTTGCGTCGCAGCCTTTCGACTGGTTTGTCGATTCTTCAGTTTTTAGCGGGAATAGCATATTGTACAGGATAAGATACTCTTTTTTTTGTCAATATGACGAAAATAGATTTGGAAAAGTATACAAAAAAGGAACGCACAATGTGGAAAACAGAATGAGAATAAAATCCTGCGGCAGAACAAGATCTGCCTGATTTTATGGAGAATGCAGTGCAAGAAAAATGCCCCTGACCGAAAGAAGCCGGTCAGGGGCATTTGGGGTTGCTGCAACGGTCAGGGTCAGTGCCTGCGCTCGTATTTCAGGCGCTCCCGCAGCTCATCCAGAGAGCGGTGCTTTTCGCCGTGGCGCAGCTTGGGGTAAGCGCGGAGCATACGGCCCTTGCCAAAGTACTTGGAGCTCCGGGTGCGGGCGCGCATCTCCTCGCTGCGGGCCTGCAGCTCCTCGGCCAGCTGTTCCAGACGGAGCAGCTCTGCCGTGCGCTCTGCGGTGCCCTTGGCGGCCAGCTTGACGGCATTGGCGGCCTCAGAGGCATTGAGCCGGGCCTCCTGCGAGGACTTGCGGGCGGCCTCCATGGCCTCGTCGGCCTTGGCGCGCAGGGCGGCAGCGGCATCCCGGGGGCTCAGTTTGGCGGCATTGTCCCGGGCCTCGGCAGCCGCCAGCTTGAGCTGCAGGCGGCTCTCGTCCATCTTCTGGTCCACATCCATGGCGGTGGTACCCAGCAGCTCGGTCATGGCATCGGACACGGCGTGCATACTGTCGGCCACCTTTTCCAGAGCATCCAGCTCACGGGCCAGGTCAGAGGCCGCAAAGGCGGTCACCACCACATCGGCGGCGTAGCAGGCGTACAGGATGCACATGAGGACGAAGCCCACCATCTGGGGGACCATCTCCACAAAACCCGCGATCACGGGGTGAACGGCCTTCATCACCACAACGGTGCCCACGCCCCACAAAAGGGAGAACTCCAGGCAGATATATCCGCCGATGTTGAAGGGGAAGTCGCTGTAATCCCACCACCGGGTGTGGTAGAGCTTGTAGAGCGCCCAGCCGCCCACCAGCTCCAGCACGCTGGGCAGGATCACGCCGCCGATATAGAGCAGCAACAGGTTGTCTGCCAGCGGCGAAAGGGTGAACAGCACGATGATCATGCCAAAGCCGTAGATGGGGCAGACCGGGCCGTTCAGAAAGCCGCGGTTCACCAGCTGACCGGTGGAAACGGCGGCATAGATGACCTCCAGGCACCAGCCCAGGCAGGAGTAGATCAGGAAAAACGCCAGGATCTGATACAGCGAAAAGCCGCAGACCATGGTGTTGACAAAAAAGGACATCTTACTCCTCCTTTGCGGCGGCAGCAGCTTCCTCCGCAGCCTTCATTTTTTTCAGGACCTTGGGCTCGATCCAGGTCACGGTCTCATCGCCGGGCAGCTTTTTGGCGATCAGGGCCTTGATCCTGATGCCCATCTCGGTGAACATCCCCTCGTGCTCGGTGCGGATGTTCCACTCCGGCTCGTTTTCGTGCAGGTCAAAGGTCTTCCAGGTGATCTCGTAGCCGGAAGCGGGGAAATACTCCAGGCTGTCGCGGAACAGGTCGTCGTCATCGGTCTTGAAGTAGATCTCGCCGCCGTCCTTCAGAAATTCGCGGTACTGGATGAGCTGGCGGGGATAGGTGAGCCGGTGCTTGTTGGAGGAAGCGTTCTTGCTCCACGGGTTACAGAAGTTGATGTAGATGCGGCTGACGGTATCCTCAGCGGTGAGCACGCCCTTGATGCGCTCGATGTCGGTGCTCATGATCTTCACGTTGTCGATGGGGCGGCCTGCCGCGGTGTAAGCGGCCTCGATCTTACGCTTGGCAAGGATCAGCACCTTGTCGGTGATGTCGATGCCCAGATAGTTGTTCTCCGGGTGGGCGCAGGCCAGCTGGGAGAGGAAGCCGCCCTTGCCGCAGCCCAGCTCCAGCACAAAGGGCTGCTCCGGGCGGGCATACTGTGCGTGCCACTTGCCGCCCCAGATCAGGGGCTCGTGGACGTGGAAATCGGCGGCCATCAGCTCATCGTGGGCGTAGGGTTTGAAACGCATTCTCATAGTTTGTTGTTCTCCTTAAAATTAACGTGGCTCGC
>ENA-OQDT01000539-OQDT01000539.1-human-gut-metagenome-genome-assembly--contig:-NODE-539-length-24573-cov-5.046592_pt1 | contig 24573 bp, 30 predicted proteins | sample MGYA00242786_ERZ504617 | MGnify/ENA primary metagenome ERZ504617 (study PRJEB26092, sample SAMD00036337) | human gut metagenome | host: Homo sapiens | study: EMG produced TPA metagenomics assembly of...
AAGCTTGACATTCATCTACCTAAGGACTTGAATAGTGATAATGAGCAGGAAATCTTGTCTTTTTAGATACTTATTGCCGAGCGAAGAATTTTTTTCGTGAGGATATAGATGTTGATATCAGCTTAGTCAAATAAGCTTGTTATCCGTTGAGAAATTCGTGTTATACTAGTAGCTATAGACAACCTGTTTCACTTGTGGTGGAATGGGTATTGATAGGAGGGCTTGCTATGCAAGACAAACTACATGAAATCCGTGTGTTTGAGAATTTCAAGAAGAACTATTTGAAACTGGACATGTGATTGTCACTACTGAGGTGGTCGAGAAGTCCTTAAATTATTTTGGTAATGCTCATGGTGGTTATTTATTTACGCTCTGTGATCAGGTGGCAGGACTTGTGGCACTTTCAACAGGAGACTACGCTGTAACTCTTCAGTCCAATATCAATTATTTAAAGGCAGGTCATTTGTCTGACCAACTCAAGATTGAAGGTCTTTGTGTGCATAATGGTAAATTCAGTTATAGGATGGTACGAAGATGAGTAGAATTAAGATTGAACTGGAAAAGGTATTAAAAGAGAGAAAGATCAGCAAGAATCAGTTATGCTATGCATGTAAGCTGCAGCATACTCAGCTGAATAATTATTGTAAGAACAAAGTCGTGAGAGTTGATCTGGCTACGATCGCGAAGATCTGCGATTATGTGGGATGCAGTATAGCGGATATATTGGTGCTGGAGAAGGATGAAGAACCGGAAAAAGAGATAGCGGAAGAGTAAAAGAAACATGTAGGTAAAAAACAATCTCTATAATTTAAAAGGATCTTTTAGACGAGGAAAAAGTTTAAAAGATCCTTTTATTCAACCCTGAATCGGGGAACGTTTCTCATAGAAAAGAACTATAAAAAATAGAAAATAAAAACGGAAAACCATTGTCTGTAGTATAAGTATTTGTTATTATGAAGTAAATAGAGGATATTTTACAAAGTAAAGCTTAATCTAGAGAATCTGCCAGTGGCAGGCCGCTGTAGATACCAAGGTATACAAAAGGAGAATGAAAAAAATGAAAAAAGAAGATATGTCCTGTATCGACTGCGCAGTAAAAAAGTTGCAACAAAATGGATAAAACATATCCGGATTTCTGTCTGACAACACATATGGACGAAGAAGTTCTAAATGAAGCAATGGAATGCTACAATGAAGACGAGAACCGCAAAGTAACAATTGCTGCAGCTGAAGTAGAGTATGAGAATTACTGCAAACATACCCGTGTCGAAGAAATCATGGATTTTGCAAAGAAGATTAATGCGAAAAGATCGGGATCGCAACCTGTGTCGGATTGTTGAAAGAAAGCCGTATCCTGGCAGATATCCTGCGCAGACACGGCTTTGAGGTGTATGGTGTCGGCTGTAAAGCCGGAACACAGAAGAAGACATCGGTCGGCATCCCGGAATGCTGCGAAGGTGTCGGTGTGAATATGTGTAATCCAATCCTGCAGGCAAAGCTTCTGAATAAGGCGAAGACGGACCTGAATGTTGTGGTCGGACTTTGTGTGGGGCATGACAGTCTGTTTTACAAATATTCCGAGGCACTGACTACGACAGCAGTGACGAAAGACCGTGTACTGGGGCATAATCCGGTGGCGGCGCTTTATACTGCGGATAGTTATTATTCGAAGTTGAAGAAGAGTAATATTTCTAATTTGGGCGTTTAAAGATACATAAAGATATAACAAAGCGAAAAATGAAACTAGAGCTTGCGTAAATGTTCTGTTATAATAAATTGTTAAAATGAGAGGGGGTGTAAACATGGCAAGTATAAAAGATGTAGCACAAAAGGCAGGAGTCGGTGTTGGAACAGTATCAAGAGTACTGAATAACAGTGGATATGTATCGGATGAGACACGTGAAAAAATAGAAGAGGCTATGAAAAATCTTCAGTATACACCGAATGAACTTGCCAGAAATCTGTATCATAAAAAGAGTGGGATCATTGCCGTTCTGGTGCCAACAGTAGAAATTCCTTTTTTTGCAGAACTTGTACATAATATTGAGGCAGAACTCTATAATGAAGGATTCAAGATCATGTTATGTAATACAGATAAGGCACATAATGCAGAACTCGAATATCTGGATATGTTAAACAGGCATATCGTGGATGGTGTGATTACAGGTGTACATTCCTTAGATGTAGAAGAGTACAAAAAGATAAAAAAACCAATCGTTGCATTTGACCGTTATTTGGGAGAAGATATTCCTGTAGTTGCAGTCGATCATAAGGAGGGCGGACGACTGGCGGCGGAAATTCTGCTTAAGAATGGGTGTAAAAAAATAGTACATTTCAGAGGTTCAACTGCAGTAGAGTCGCCATATCACGAAAGACATTTTGAATTCGCAAGAATTATGAAGGAACAGGGAGTAGAGTGCTTTGATTATGAACTGGCATGGAATAAATTTGATCTGGAGTATTATAAGTATGCGGTAAAAGATTTGTTTGACAGACTGGATGAATGGGAATTTGATGGGATATTCGGAACAGATCTGGTTGCAATCGAGTGTATGAATGAGGTTATCCGAAGACATAAAAAGGTTCCGAAGGATGTAAAATGTGTGGCTTATGATGGAACATATATTACGCAGATAGTAGAACCAAGTGTGACTTCAATCGTTCAGCCGACAAAAGAACTGGCAAAAGAGGCGGCCAGGTTAATTTGTGAATTGGTTAATGGGAAGACATATAAAAATGAAAAAGTAACATTAGGAGTATCTGTGAGAAAGGGGAGAACAACAATGGAATAGTAAAAATGCACAAAAACAGTGCTAAAAATTTGATGAAATAAACGAAATGACGAAAAAATGTTGACATCTGAGCAGCTAAGAGTTATATATAGATTATACAAATCAGTCATGTGCACAGCTGAATTTATTTTTTTAACAAACATGGAACGGGTTCCATAAAAAAAGAAAAGATTCGGAATTATTTTTTTTCAGGAACATGGAACGGGTTCCATAAACAACCATCTACTCATTTAGGGAGGAAAAACTATGAAGAAAAAAAGTTTAAAAAAGGTTACATCTGCAGTATTAGTTGCAGCAATGTCGATGGGACTGCTTGCTGGATGCGGAGGAAGTAAGTCATCAGGAGAAGCAAAAACGGATGCGGACGGGGCAACCGTCATTAAATTTGGTATTCATGTGGCAAACCCTAAAAAAAACAGGAAACGGTTACTTACAATATTGTTCAGGGATTTAACAAAGAAAATAAAGGAAAATATAAAGTAGAATTCGTAGCAGCTGATACAGAAGCACATTCAAAAAATATGAAACTGGCAGCACAGGATGGAAGTCTTCCGGAAATTGTACATTTAGATTCAGCGGAGGCACCGGAATACAATGAGGCCGGATACTTATTAGATATGTCTGATTTCCTGAAAGAAAATAAAGACATTGATGATGCACTGGATGGTATGGAAAATGCATTCAATGATGGAAAAGTACAGTATGGACTTCCATATCAAAGTAATGTTCAGGGATTTTTCTATAATAAAGATTTGTTTGATAAAGCTGGGATTGCTTATCCAACAGATGATACAACTTATGACGAATTCCTTGATATGATCGCAAAACTGAAAGATTCAGGAGTTACACCAATCGCAATCGGAAGTAAGAACAGTGGATACTCAATGTGGGAGTTCAATGAATTCTTTTCAAGATATGGATGGGAAGATAATGAAAAATCCTATACGGGTGATAAGGCAAAATATTCAAACGATGATATGAATGCATGTTTTGAAAAAATAAAAGGACTTGCTGATGCCGGAGCATTTCCGGAAAATATGGCAACAATCGAATATTTTGATGCAAAACAGCTCTTTAATGAAGGAAAAGCAGCAATGTTCGGAACAGGCCAGTGGGACTGTGCAGAATTTGATAAAAATATCGGTGAACACATTGGATTCTGGTGGGGACCAAAATTTGAGGATTCTTCTTATGAACAGAATATTGCAATGAAAGTTCCGGCAGCTCCGCTGGTAGTAAGTTCAGCGGTAAAAGATAATGATAAAGCAAAAGAAGCTGTGTATGCATTTTTGAAATATTATTATGGAGAAGAAGCAGCAAAGATTTCTTATGAAGGATCCATTTTCCCGGCAACCAATTATGATGGTATTGCAGCAACAGATTCACAGTATGCAATGAATGCAATGATCACAGCACTTGGAAATGGATGGAAAACACCAAAAGCAGCTCCGGACCAGACAGTTACTCCGGCAGTTCAGGAAGCAATGTATGATGCAATATTTGGTGTTATGCAAGGAACATACAGTCCGAAAGATGCTTTAAAAAATATGGATTCGGCAGCAGCAAACTAGACAGACGTTAATATTGGCTGACACTGCATGGGACCGCCATGAAGATTTATCATGGTGGTCCCAGATATAAAGAGGATGAGCGTATGCATTGGTTAAGTAAAAAGAGATACAAGATAGGATTGGTAATTCCGACACTGGTTGTGTATATGGTATTTATTATTATTCCTATTGGAATGTCAATTGGATATAGTTTTACAAAATATTCTGGAATTGGAAAGGCTACATTCAACGGATTGACAAATTATATGAGATTATTTAAAGACCGTTTGTTTTGGATATCCTTAAAGAACACAATGATTATGTTTATATTGGCATTTGTATTGTTATTGTCTTTATCTTTTCTCATTGCTTTGTTACTGAATAATAAATTAAAAGGAGTGGATTTTTCAAAGTCATTAATCTTTTCTCCTGCCATTATCGCACCAATCATTGTTGGAATTATCTGGGTTTATATATTAGATCCAAACATTGGTATTATCAATAATGTTCTGGATGCGATAGGGGCATCTGGTTTGAAGCAAAAATGGATAGGCGGCAATACACTGTCTCCGTATAGTATTGCGATTATCTATTTCTGGCAGCAATTAGGATATCTGGTAACGGTATTTATTGCAGGCCTTAAAATGATACCGGGAGAGGTGTTGGAAGCAGTTGAAATAGATGGTGCAAGCTTTGTACAGAAGACAATGTATGTCACAATTCCAATGATGAAATCAACGATTTCAACAGTAGCAGTTCTGATCATTACAGGAGTGTTTAAGATCTTTGAAATTGTGCAGCAGACAACAGGAGGAGGTCCAAACCACCTGTCTGAGACGTTGGTTACATATAGTTACTCAATGACATTTAACAGTGGAGATTATGGTTATGGAATGTCTCTGGCTACATTTACATTCCTTCTTTCACTGGTGATCACAGGTATTTATTCAATACTTACAAGAGAAAGAGGTGAATAGGAATGGTACCGAAAAGAAAGAAAATTGCAATGTATGCTGCGATGATCATTATAACAGCGATTGTTGTATTTCCATTTTTATGGATGGTATTGCTTTCGTTCAAATCAAGTTCAGAGATCATGTCTAATCCATTGGCAATGCCGAAAGCATTTAATCTCGACAACTTCAAACATGCATTGGAAACATTAAACTTTCCACAATTATATGCGAACACTTTTGTTGTATGTATATTATCTGTTGTGTTGGAACTTATTATTACATTCTGCAGCTCTTTCGTAATTGCAAGAATGGAATTTAAGCATCCGAAGGCAAAGAGTTTATTGTATGGATTTTTGATTTTGGGATTATCTGTTTCACCATTTATTTTATTGTTTCCGGTATATAAGATTAATATCTTTTTCGGGTTGAGCGGAAAATGGGCATTGATTTTTCCATATGCAGCAAGTTCGATTTCATTCAATACGCTTCTTCTGACAGCATATTTGAAACAGCTTCCTACGGAAATTGACGAAGCGGCTGTAATAGATGGCTGTAACATCTGGCAGCTGATGGTGAAAGTTATTTTGCCAATGGCAAAGCCGGTTATTGCAACAATTGTCATTTTTAACGTGTTATACATATGGAATGAATATCCGTATGCATCTGTAATGCTGAAAGATGTATCTGATTATACACTTTCTATGGGAGCTTCATTCTTCAAAGGAAATTATACGGTAGATTATGGTGGAATTGTAGCATCCAGTCTTATGATTATTGTTCCGGAACTGATCTTCTATGGATTATTCCAGAAGAATATTGTAGAGGGTATGACAGCGGGAGCTGTGAAAGGATAATTATTAACAAAAAGAAAAGGAGACTTATATTATGAGCAATGTATCAGGATTATTTAAAGATTTGACAACTGTAAAAAAAGCCAGAAACGGAAGACTTGCCAGCTGGGATCAGAGAGGTAAGAATCAGGATTATTGGGAAATCCCGGCAGGTGAGACAATCTCTCTTGGAGAAGTGGAAGGACCTGGATGTATCACACATATCTGGATGACTTCTTCCTGCAGAAAAGTAGTAGCACCAAGTATTCTTGATCCGGTATTAAATGCTTCAGCAGCTCCGGTTATGGAGATTCATCCGGCACTTGGAGTTATCTGGGATGATTATGATCCATTCTATTATAGAAAAGTTCTGATCAAGATTACATGGGATGATCAGGATACACCAAGTGTACTTGCACCATTGGGAGATTTCTTCTGTATTGGTAACAGTTATCCGGGCAATTTTTCTTCGCTGCCATTTAATGTTTCGCTGAAACCAGAAGAAGCAGGAAGATATGGAGCTCCTTGTTCTGTGTCATGCTATTTCCCAATGCCTTTTAATAAAAAAGCAAAAATTGAGATTGTAAATGAAAACGAACTTCCATTTATTTTATATTTCAATATTGACTATGAAATGTATAAAGAGCCACTGGATGAGAATACAGCATATTTCCATGCAAGCTGGCACAGAGAAAATCCTTGTCAGGGCTGGGGACCAGACCTTCAGACAAACTGTCCGGAAGTTAATAATGTAACCAATTTTAAAGGTGAGAATAACTATACGGTGCTTGATGTAGAAGGAACGGGACATTATGTAGGATGTAACCTTACTGTAAAAACACTACCAGGGAAGCTGGTGGGGAGAAGGAAATGATATGTTCTTCATTGATGGAGAGGAATACCCGTCATTAAATGGTACAGGAACAGAGGATTATTTCAATCATGCATGGGGAATGCAGAAAAAATGCATATCCATTCTTTGGAACAATTGTACATGAAAGTGATACGGATGGATTCCAGGTATCTTATCGTTTCCACATTACAGATCCAGTAAGATTTGAGAAGAGTCTGAAAGTTACGATTGAACATGGACATGCGAACCATCTGTCAGATGACTGGAGTTCAACGGCATACTGGTATCAGACACTGCCAACAGCAAAACCAATTACGATTCTTCCTGTAGAAGAGAGAATTCCAAATGTACCGGTACTTCCAGAACGTAATCTTCAGATGCCGGAATTAACAGAAGAAATGAAAGAAGCAAGAGAATCATGGGCAAAACGCTGGGAAGAGTATAAGCCTGCAAGAGAAGAACAGTTCAGAATTAAAGAAAATAAGGCCCGCCGGGAATCAAAGCTTAATACTGAATTTGCAAAGAAACTTCGTGAAGAATATAAGTAATAATACCGGAGGCACAATATGTCAAAAGAACTGATGATTGAAAGAATAGAAAAAGCCCAGAAAGAAATTGAAGCAAAAAGAGAAAAAATACAGCAGGGAAAATTTCGCCAGAACTATCATTTTATGGCAGAAACTGGATGGATCAATGACCCAAATGGGTTGATATATTTTAAAGGAAAGTATCACTTTTTCTATCAATATAATCCATATTCCGGATTTTGGGACTGTATGCACTGGGGACATGCTGTCAGTGAAGATATGATTCATTGGGAGTATCTGCCATTAGCGCTTGCACCAAGTGAAGTATATGATGATCATTTGAAGGGGGGCTGCTTCTCCGGCAGTGCGATTGAACATGATGGAAAGTTATTCCTGATCTATACAGGAACCTGTAATAATGGAAATGGGTTTGAACAGGCACAGTGTATCGCATATAGTGAAGACGGGATCCACTTTGAAAAATATGAAGGAAACCCGGTGATTACAGCACCGGAAGGTGTTCCAACAGATTTGTTCAGGGATCCAAAAGTGTGGAAACACGATGATACTTATTATGTAGTTTGTGGAGCAAGCCAAAATGGCTTTGCGCAGGCGAGACTGTATAAATCGACAGATATGTTCCACTGGGAATTTGTTAACGTCCTTGCAGAAAGCAGAGGCGAATGGGGCTATATGTGGGAGTGCCCGGATTTCTATCCGGTAGGAGATAAATATGTGTTGATGTTCTCTCCGATGGGTGGAAAAGAGCGTACCAGTGTTTATCTGGTAGGAAATTTTGATTATGACACCGGAAAATTTTTCTACACAACCTCTGGGGAAATAGACTGGGGATTTGATTATTATGCACCACAGTCATTCCTGGCACCGGATGGCAGAAGGATTCTGGTAGGATGGGCGAATGCATGGGATTGGATGCCATTTTGGAAAGACTGGGGTCCGACATATCAAGAAGGCTGGTGCGGATTCTTTAACATTCCGAGAGAGGTGGTATTAGCAGAAGATAATACATTAAAGTTTATTCCTGTAAAAGAATTACAGGATCTCCGGAAGAATAAGCAGGAAGAAGCGGACATTCTGATAAAAGAAGATGAGAAAAAAGAACTTCGGAGCGGCTGTGTTTATGAAACGGAAATGCGGATAAATCTGAAAAAATCAACTGCAGACAAGATTAGGCTGAACTTAAGAATGTCTCAGGGAAAAGAAGACAGAGATCCTATTTGATCTGCGAAAAGCGGAAGCATATTTTGACTGTAATAATTCCGATGGCTGGAGTAAAGGAGTCGCAAGATGTCCATTGAATTTAATGGGCAAAGAGCATCTGGATATTCATATTTATTCTGACAAAATTTCATTAGAAATATTCAGCAATGATTATCAGAATAATTTTTCTTGTAATATATATAATGTGGATGATGATCAGAAAAATGAAATGACAGCAATTGGTGGAGATCTGATGATTGAAAGCATTCGGTCATGGGAACTTGAAAAGACAATGAAATAATTATTCTCTCTCTGAAAAGGAATAACAAACCAGATTAGCAAAGGTTTGTTATTCCTTTTTGCATATTATTTATCTAACTTAAGTCCCGCCAGTGCCTGTGCAAATGCGTTATTCACCGGTTCATCATTTTGCTGCTGCTGTTTCTTCAGATATTTCTGGACATCGCGCTTAGATACGCCGGCACCTTCTTTGGCACGACGGTTCTTGAATGCTTCCAGCTTCTCTTTGTAGCCGCAGGAGCATACAAATGTCTCACTGTCCCCCTTTTTTGATCAGTTCCATCTTCTTGTGACAGTTCGGACATCTTGCATTGCTGGTGCGTGCGATCGTCTCGCGGTAGCCGCATTCACGGTCCTGGCAGACCAGCATGCGGGAGTTCTTGCCTTTGACAGAAAGCATACGCTTGCCGCAACGCGGGCATTTTGTATTAGTCAGGTTATCGTGACGGAAAGTTCCGTCGGAAGTCTTGATATCCCGAATTAATTCTTTGGTGTAGCTTTCGATATCTTTGATAAATACCTGTTCTTTGTGTGCTCCTTTGGCAATCTTGGCAAGTTCCATTTCCCAGGAAGCGGTAAGCTCCGGTTTTTTCAAATCTTCCGGGACTAATTCCAGAAGCTGTTTTCCTTTGGATGTCAGAAGAATCTCATTTCCCTTCTTTTCCAACAGGAAAGAGTGGAACAATTTTTCAATGATATCGGCTCTTGTCGCTACGGTTCCGAGTCCGCCGGTTTCACCGAGAGTTTTTTTCATCTTATTATCATCAGAAGACATATAACGTACCGGATTCTCCATGGCGGACAGAAGTGTCGCTTCTGTAAAACGGGCGGGAGCTTTGGTCTTACCGCTTGTGATATTTGTGCGTGTGACAGTCAGGGTGTCGCCTTTGTGGAGAACAGGAAGTGCCTGCTCTGAAGCCTTTAAGTACATATCGTTATTTTGGAAATCTTCTCCAAAATCTTCAGAATCTTCATAATCCCCGTAAGCATCATACTGTGAAGCAGAGGAACCGGAAGATGCAGCATCGGCATATACGGCCTTCCATCCGGCGGCTTTGATGACCTTTCCTTTTGCAGTAAATGTTTCACCTGCGGCTTCAGCTTTCAGTGTAGTCTGCTCATATTCAAATGCCGGATAGAGGACGCTGATAAAACGGCGTACGACCAGATCATAGATCTTGCGTTCATTGTTCGACATATGTTCCATCTGGACATATTCTTCCGTCGGGATGATCGCATGATGGTCGCTGACTTTTTTATCATCTACGAAGGCTTTGCTTGTCTTAAGCGGTTTCTTTAAGAGTTCCGGAATATATTTCTTATAAGGTCCGATATTGCAGGCTTTCAGGCGTTCTTTGATCGTTGGCACAATGTCCGTGCCGATATAGCGGGAGTCTGTTCTTGGATAGGTGAGGACTTTGTGGTGCTCGTACAGACTCTGCATGATATTCAATGTCTCCTTTGCGGAGAAGCCAAAGCGCTTATTGGCATCGCGCTGTAATTCCGTCAGATCATAGAGGCCCGGAGAAGGTGTCCGCTTGGATGAGGTATGCACATCTGTCACGGTAAGCGTCTGGTTCTTTAATTTTTTATCAAGGTCGGTTATTAGGTCTTTGTTAAAGGAGCGCAGGGAACCGCTTTTCTTTTGCTGCCATGTCCATGTGACGATAGAAGCCATAGTGCCGACAGAACCACCGGTAACAGAAGTTGTACAACGCAGTCCATAATAATCTTCCGGTTTAAATGAACGGATCTGCTGTTCGCGGTGTGCGATCATGGCAAGTGTCGGTGTCTGTACACGTCCGCAGGAGAGCTGGGCGTTATACTTGCAGGTCAATGCACGGGTGGCATTGATCCCGACCAGCCAGTCTGCCTCTGCGCGGCTTCTTGCGGCATGATATAAGTCGTTGTACGCACGACCGTCCTTCAAGTGGGCAAACCCTTCTTTGATCGCTTTATCGGTAACAGAGGAGATCCACAGACGGCGGATCGGCTTATGACAGCCGGATTTGTCCAGGATCCAGCGGGCAACCAGTTCTCCTTCACGGCCGGCATCGGTAGCGATGATGATCTCAGAGACATCCTTCCGGAAAAGCTGTGTTTTTACATTATGGTATTGTTTGGATGTCTGTTTGATCACGACGAGCTCCCATTTCTTTGGAACCATCGGGAGATAAGACATATCCCAGGCTTTGAACTTTTTATCATATTCTTCCGGGTCTGCTAAAGTGACCAGATGGCCGAGTGCCCAGGTGACGATATAATTGCTGCCTTCGATCGCACCGGAAATGTTCTTGTGACAGCCGAGAACACGGGCGATATCGCGGGCAACAGATGGTTTTTCTGCCAGTACGAGTGATTTCATATATATATACTCCTTTCAGATATAGAAAAACCCCGAAAACATGATGTTTCCGAGGTTATATAAGAGGCGCCAACCAGATTTGAACTGGTGATAGAGGTGTTGCAGACCTTTGCCTTACCACTTGGCTATGGCGCCATGCCTTACGTACTGTTAAGTATAACAAATACGTAAGATGAAGTCAAGAAAATCTGTATGTTAAAATCCAAGATCTTCATTTACCAGAATGACTTTGATGCGCTGCGGTGTCTTGGAATATCTGGTGATCAGGATCTGACAGCAGATCGTATCCGGTGTTTTGCAGTCGAAACAAGCACCTGTTTTACAACAAGGAGTGCTCAGGTTGAAACGCTGTGCGTTGATCGGCGCGGCTTCATTTCTTGCACGGGACATGGCAGAATCTACATCGCGTGTAACCTTATTCATTCCGATGATCATCAACACATTCCGTGGTCCGGCAGCGATAGAGGATACACGGTTGGAATGTCCGTCGATATTGATCATAATTCCATCTTCCGTGATCGCATTTGCACTGGTCAGGAAGTAATCACAATCATATGTCGCAAGTTCGATCTTGCGCTTATCTTCCGGTGTCGGTGCGGTATCGCGGTTGTATACCTGATAATTTCCCTGACAGACAGCTTCTTTTAAGCCAATCTCATTGACAGACATGGAACCGCCCCAGGAGATGCTGCTTCCTTCCGGGATTAATTCTAATGCTTTCTTCAGAGCCTCTTCTTTGGAGTCTGTATAATAAGCTTCCATGTTGCGGGCTGTAAGTTCTTTTACAATCTTTGCGCCTAACATCTGGTTTCGTTTGATTCGATTCTGATCCATAATGAATCCCTCCCTCGTTTATGTTGTTTAGATATTTCTACTTGAAATTATAACACAGATTCAGGTCCGTAGTCTTTGAAATCATGCAGAAGTTGAGGGGATGATCATTTATATACTGCGCTTTTCCAGCCTTAAAATATAAAAAGAAAGCATGATGTTTGTCCGGTTCTCATTGGTCAGGATATCATAATCCAGAAGTTCTTTTATCTTATTCAGTTTATACGACAGCGTATTCTTATGACAATAAAGTGCATCTGCGGTATGGATGATACTACAGTCATGATCAAAGTAGACTTCCAGGATATGCAGATAATCGGTATGATGCACAGCGTCATAGTCAAGAATCGGGCCAAGTGTGGAGTTCAGGAAATCCGTTGTCAGAGATTGATTGTGGATATCGGCCAGAAGTTTGTATACACCAAGCTTATCGTACTCAAGGAAGTTCTTTGGGAGAGCAGTTTTGGTGAGCTGATAGGCGGTAAATGCGGTCTCGTAAGAGCGGTGAATGTCTGTAAGCTGCGAGACCGTAGTTCCGATCCCGACATAGACATCGGAGTTATTCTGACAGACATCGTAGAGCTTCTGAGATATATCGTTTACAGATTCACCGGCAAACAATACGATCAGATGCTTCCCTTCTTCATATACGATCCCTTTAGACATGAAATAACGGATCTTCTTTTCCAGCTGTTCCAGGTAAGAATTACCGGAATCACTGTCATAAGTGTGGCAGCTGATTATGAGGACAGTATAGTTCATGTCGCGGAAGAATCCATTGCTTTCCAGAGGATTCAGATAGGAGTCTTCATTCTCGGGGTAATAGATCGCATTTTTCAAAGCAGCGGCAAGACTGGTCTCGCGGTGTTCGTTTTTTAATAGAATCTCAGAAAAGATCCGCATGATATCAATGAACGGAGTGTCCCAGGAAGTGGAGAACAGCGGAAGCTGTATTTCATTGCAATAGTCGATAATCTCCTGGGAAAATGCAGGACGCGATTTTACAGAGATGATCAGTCCGCTGGCGTGTGCGTCTTTCAATGACTTTAAGAACTCTTTCAGCCAGTCCTGAGAGGTAAAATTCAGACCGGAGTTAAAGATCAGTTCATCACCGTGGAGCAGATGGGAGAATTCACCCTGTTCGACGGTATGGATCCAGGTTACTTCTTTATCATAAAAACTATTGGTATGAAGGATGACATCAAATTGGTTGTTAATTGCTTTATACAGGGACTGTAATTTAATTGCCATAAGTGTGGTCCTCCTGATATATGTTGATCAGAGTATAGATATATTTTATCATAATTGTGTGCGACACACAATTTATAGAATAAAATCTGTCGATTAAAACTATATTCATAGTGAATTTCATATGATATATTGTATGAGAAGTACAAAAGAATGAATATTCAACCCCGAAAAATGTGCTTCTAAAAAAATCCATTCTCTAGATTTTTAAAAGACAGAAAGCTCTTCAACGAAAGTTGAGGAGCTTTTTGTGGTTCCAAAAAGCAAAAAAAACAGAGCGCACTCTATTTACAGGCAGTACCAATGGTGCTAGAATGAGTAACATCATATTGATACAACAGATACAACTGTCCTGACCAGGAAAAGATGTCCAGCCGAGGCAGTATACCAGGAAAAGACGGAGGAATGAAAAAATGAAATCAATAAAAAGTGGAAAATTGTAATTATCGGAGCAGGACATGTAGGATCTCATTGCGGACTGAGTCTTATGATGCAGGGACTGGCAGATGAGATCGTATATATTGATATAGATAAGAATAAAGCGGTAATGCAGGCACTTGATCTTGATGATATGGCCTCTAATCTAGACAGAGATTTTACAGTGAGAGCCGGAGATTATTCCGACTGTGCGGATGCTCATATTGTTGTGATGGCGGCCGGAAAGAGCCGTCTTCCGGGGCAGACAAGGCTGGATATGTTCGATGATTCGATTAAGATGATGAATACGATCGTAGGACCGTTAAAAGAGTCAGGATTCCATGGAATTCTGATCGGCATTTCCAACCCGGCAGACATCATTGCTGATTTCTTAAGAAAAAGACTGGGACTTCCAAGAAGTCAGGTATTCAGCACCGGAACATCTCTGGATTCAGCAAGACTCCGCAGAATGTTATCTGAGATCACCGGCGTAAGCCGTCATTCCATTCAGGCTTATTGTATGGGTGAGCATGGGGATTCACAGTTCATTCCGGTATCACATATACAAATTGGCGGAATACCGGTAAAAGAATACCTGAGCATTCATCCGGAATACCGGGATAAAATGGATTTTGATAAGATCAGTGCGGAGGATAAGGTCTGTGGATTTCACATCGTAGAAGGAAAAGGCTGTACAGAATTTGGAATCGGTGCCGTACTCAGCAATATTACAAGAGCAGTCATGCATGATGAAAAGAGGATCCTTCCGGTATCCGTTCTCCTTGAAGGAGAATATGGAGAACAGGGTGTTCCGGCGGGAGTACCATGTGTGATCGGGAAAAACGGTGTGGAAGAGATTATGGAAATCTCCCTGACAGAGAAGGAAAAAGAGCAGCTTCATAATTCATGTAACGTCATCCGGGGATTCGTCGAGAAAGCCGATCAGATGTAAAAAATCGTTAATATTTTAATTACTTTTGGATGTGTTGCATTTTATATTGTCCTATGTTACATTGACAACAGAGTACAAAAAGAATCAGAAAGAGCCAAAAAACAGTGCCCCTCTAACAACAGAGACCGGAACAGGATAACCGGCAGACAAGTATGTCTTATAGGAGGTAATTGTAACATGGCAATTTCAATCGGCATTAACGGATTTGGACGCATTGGACGCGTAGCACTCCGTATCGCCATTAATCAACCAGACACTTTTAAAGTATGCGGAATCAATGTACGGAATGCAGACCTGGGTTATATGAAGTATATGATCCGGTATGATTCTACATTTGGACGTTTTCAGGGAGAACTGGATACATATGAGAATGGACTGATCATTGAAGGACAGAAGATTCCTGTATTTTCAGAATCAGATGCGGCATTGATTCCATGGGGAGCATGTGGTGCAGAGTATATTATTGATGCAACAGGTGCATACTGTACAACGGAAAAGGCAAAAGCCCATTTAGAAGGCGGTGCGAAGAAAGTTATTATCTCAGCACCGGCAAAAGACGGGGATACACCGACATTTATCATGGGAATTAATCATGACAAATATACATCGGATATGCCGGTTGTATCGAATGCATCATGTACTACGAATTGTCTTGCACCAATCTGTAAAGTTCTGGAAGATAATTATGGAATCGAATATGGGTTGATGTCAACGATTCATGCTGCAACTGCAAAACAAAAGGTTGTGGACAGCCGTTCCCAGAAAGACTGGAGAACCGGACGTTCGGCATTTGGTAACCTGATTCCATCTACAACGGGAGCCGCAAAAGCAATCTCGCTTGTCATTCCGGCTTTAAAGGATAAGATGAGTGGTATTTCTTACAGGGTTCCAACTTCAGATGTATCAATTGTTGATCTGAATGTAGCGTTAAAGCAGCCGGCATCATACGATGAGATCTGCAAAAAGGTCCGGGAGGCCTCTGAGACATATTTGTCTGGTATCCTGGATTATGTAGAGGATGAAGTGGTATCTTCAGATTTTATCGGAGATTCACATGCATCGATCTTTGATGCAAGGCAGGGGATTCAAGTGAATTCTCACTTTTTCAAGGTCATCTGCTTCTATGACAATGAGTGGGGATATACAAGTCAGATATTCCGGATGATTGAGCATATGGACAGGATAGATCACAATCGCTAATAATTAAGATGACGACAGGGGCATGTAAGATCTGATTCTGATGTAACACGTTTGATTTTATATCATACACTTCTGTAAGGGACATATGGATTCGTTATTACGATTATGAACCAGACAAGATGCGGACAGAAAAGCAGGTAAAGCTTTTGCTGTCCGCAAAAAAATAAGAAAAAATCTGAAAAATAAAAATTTTCAGAAAATTCAAAAAACACTTGCCAAACAACCGAGTCTATGATATATTAAATCTCGGTCGTGTGAAAAAGCACAATGACAAATAAATATACGGCTCCATGGTCAAGCGGTTAAGACATCGCCCTTTCACGGCGGTAACACGGGTTCGATTCCCGTTGGAGTCATATGGCGCCATAGCCAAGTGGTAAGGCAAAGGTCTGCAACACCTCTATCACCAGTTCAAATCTGGTTGGCGCCTCTTATAAAAACACCCGGAATATTTATTTCCGGGTGTTTTTGCATCAAAGAATATAAGAAAAGCTGCCGGTGGCAGCCTCTCGTATATTATTTCATTATAATTGAATCTTCTTTAATATATGATCGACGAATACTTTTGCATGCTCCACATCCAGATCATCCGGATGAGTAAGTGCAAGATCGAAATTCTGGATAAAACGGTCGATCTGGTCGTTATTCTCGTCAGTTCGCATGGATTCATACTTCATACGTACCTTCTGCGGCATCTTTCCCTGACAGATAAAATATCCAAGATAATCGTTGTCTGCTTCGATCCAGGCACTGACGCGTCCGGCAATATCCTTATAATATTCCGGGGAATCCCCCATTCCGCAAGTTCCGAATAAAGCGATCTGTTTGCCGCTTAAGTCACTTAAGAAGTCACTGACCTCCATACTGCAGCTTCCGCGGTGCACGCAGAATCCGATGAAGTAGACATTGGCTTCCGGAATTGTCTTATCTGTATCGATATCGATCAGATCTTTGGAATTGCCGGGAAGGCGCGAGAAGATAGATGCAGCAATTTTCTTTGTATTTCCGGATTCACTCTGATATAAAACAAGATAATCCAACATAAGAATTCCTCCTTTTTACGTTTGCTGATGGTCACAATTTATTGTACATCTGAATTACATTGAAATTTCATAAGTTACATATAATGGCCGCCGCTGTAACCGCCTGGGGCACCGCAGCACATTCCGCCGCTGCAGCATAAGTTGCAGACGATGTTGGCAATACATAATTTTACACACCAGTCGCTTCCGCCGCCGAAGGTGGTGGTATACGGATTCTGGCGTTGGCGGTACCAGCTTCCGCCGCTTTCAAACTGGTTAACTAACATCTGGTATTGATAGTTGGCTGGTTCCATGCGGAGCGCTTCTTTGGCATGCTGAAGGGCCGTTGCATTGTTGCCGAGACCGGAATTGGCAATCGCACTGTAGTAATACCACTGGGCAGTATGCTCGTTGATTCCGTTTAATACGTTCATTGCTTCCTGATACCGGCCGTTGTTGATGAAGTTGGCAGCAGCTCTTAAGTGAAGATCCTGCTCACTTTCCTGACCTGCATTACCTGCATTACCGGTCTGCCGGTATTCTCCGTAGAAGCCGCGGAACGGACCATATCCGTTCTGGCTATATGGACCGTAATTCCCGGAAGAGCCATATTCCCGCTCTTTCATGATCTGCTGATAGGCCTGCTGGACTTCTTTGAATTTCGCCTCTGCCTGATCCTTGTTCGGATTATTGATATTGGCATCCGGATGATATTTTCGGCTGAGGTTACGATATGCTTTTTTTATCTCGTCATCAGAAGCATCACGGGATACTCCTAAGACACTATATGGATCTGTCATTGTTCTTGATCTCCTGTTGTTGAATTATCTGTGTCAGGATGTAGTCTCTTTGCTGTGACAGCCGTATATCTGCTCCATACTCCGGAATAGAGAACGTTCCGCAAGATCTCTGCATGCAGCAGTATCGGAAGCTGTTCGAATTCCCTGGAGCATTCCGACATCATAAGCGTCAGAAGGCTGCGGCAGTCATCTGCAAATGCAGGATCGTCCAGGTATGCCTTTCTGAATGGATTATAGCTGCCGGATTTGATGTCTTTTTCGACATCATCGTAGGCATCCATCAGATAGATGAATTTTCCGAGGAAGAATCCGATCTTACGAAGAGAGGATTCCCATTCATCGTGGCGGTATGCAAAAATCTCAGCCATGATATTGCCAAAAAGTCCGGACATAAGATCCAGATTCTGTTCATTTTCTGCCTCATATTTTGAGATTTGGGCGAGATTTTCTGAGATGACCTTACATTTTACGGGATATAATTTTTCAATCTTCTTTATCTTTGAATGCAAAAGTTTTGCGGCAACAAAAGCTTTCTTCCTGTGTTCGTCTGCCCAGTCATCTTCACACTTATAATAAGATAACAGCATGTTGATGGCTGCGGCATATTCAGTAAATTCATTGGTCTTTGCCGCATGCTTTTGCATGGGATGTGCAATACAACGGACCATCTCTGTCTTCGTGTCCGGTTCATAAAGACCGGTGAGCAGGATCACAAGAAATGTCATATCAAAGGATAAAGTCACCTGACCTCTTCTACCATAACATTCTTTTAAGACTTTGCATAGTCCACAGTAATAAGAATGATAGACATCATAATCTTTGAATTTCATCTCGGCTTTGTTGATAGAAATATAACCAAACATGGGAACTCCTTAGCTTCGTTTGATAAATCTGGTGTTACACTTCGGGCAGCGGATCTCAATCTTGCCTTTTCCTTTTGGAACACGAATCTTCTGTTTGCATGACGGACATTTGTAAATGTGGTGTGTCTTGCGCTGTGTTATCATGTTACGCTGCCTGTAGAAAAATGTCCGGATGCCGCGTGTCATCTGCAGATATTTCTGATTCTCGGCGGCTCGTTTGTAAGTATTTTTGGAAAACATCCGGAAATAAGAATAGATGATACCGGCCCATGCCAGCCAGGAAAGGATTCCCCGATGCGTCCATCCTGCGATAAGCATAAGGATCAGGGATCCCCAGATGGTAAATTTGCCAAAGGAATCAACACCATATCTTCCGTACATAAAACGTATAAATCTGTCTTTTAGTTTCAATTCATTCACCTCTTAAAATAGTACTTGCAATATACATTTAATCATACGCCGGGAATAGGAAAAATCAATAAACAGAGTATTAAAATTTCTAAAGATTTTAGATGAGAAAAGTGCAGAAACTGTGGTGGATGTGTTAAGATAAGAATGTTAATTTCGTAGAACAGGGTTGATAACGGGGAGGAGGCAGAATATGCAGAATCTGACGGAGCTGATCAGAGAAGATATGAAACCGGCACTTGGCGTGACCGAGCCGGGAGCTATCGCATTTGCCGTGGCAAGTGCGAAGAAATATACGGAAGGTAAGATTGTAAATGTACATGTGGCATTGAATTCCGGTATGTACAAGAATGCATTTACCTGTGGAATTCCTAATTCGGAGAGATTCGGCAACTATTATGCGGCGGCACTTGGGGCGGTAGCGGCAGATTCGGGAAAAAGGACTGGAATCGCTGGCAGATATCACACCGGAAGATGATGAGAAAGCGGCGCAGATGGTGAGCGACGGTCTGGTGGAGGTGGTTATGGATCATGTCGGATCCGAGATCACGATCGATGCCGTGGTGACAACGGAGAATAACCGGTGTAAGGTGATGATCCGGGATGCACATACGAATATCGTAAAGATAGAAAAAGACGGCATTGTAATATTTGAGACAGAAGATAAGATGTACAGGGATGAATCCCGGAAAAAGCAGGCACGTCCGGTAATTCACGGATATTCCCTGGCAGAGATTCTTCGATATGTAAATACAGTTCCGGTTGAAGAGATTGCGTTTATAGGAAAAGCGTATACGATGAATCTGGAATTATTAAAAGAAGGACTGGCTTCGGACAGGGCAGTGTTCGCAAAGAAACTTTATCGTGAGAATGGCAACCGGATCATATCCAGGGATGCACTTAAGACGGCACAATTACTGTGTAACGGTGCGATAGAGGCCAGGGTTCTGGGCCTTTCCAGACCGGCTATGAGCATTACCGGGAGCGGTGCACACGGAATCATTGCGACGATGCCGTTGTATGCGTACCGGCATGCTAATGAAGATAAGACGGATGATGAGACCCTGTGGAGAGCAACTGCACTCAGCTATCTGATTACAATGTATATCAAAGAGTACTCAGGAAGATTATCGGCATTTTGCGGCTGCGGGATTGCAGCCGGAACCGGGATGGCCTGTGGACTGGCATATCTGCAGGGAGCGGATGGAGAAAAACATACAAAAGTGATTCAGAATATGGCAAGCGGTCTGACCGGAATGATCTGTGACGGAGGCAATCACGGATGTACGATGAAAGGGATCGTGGCAGTAGATGCAGCATTCCGTGCAACAGATATGGCAATGGATGATATCTGCATAGAAAATATTCATGGAATCAACGGCAGGACCCCGGAAGCAACTATGAAGTACATGGGAATGATCGCATCCCCTGGAATGACAGGGACGGAAAAGACGATTGTAGAGATTATGGAATCGAAAAAGTAAAGAAAATAGAACAGCACAGGAAGGGATCGAATCCGGAATGAGAAATGAAAATGCAGACAATGAAAGAAAAAAACATCACCGCGGAAGAAGGCGGAAGAAAAAAGGGAATATAATCGCCAATGTGATTCTTGTGATTGCACTGATCGTATTCTGCGTGTCGGGCTTTCAACTGTTTAAGATCGGAAAAGGTTATCTGGATGGAAGAAGTGAGTATGATAAAGTGCGGAAACTTGCGGTGACGGATGATAAGAATAAAAATGATAAAGATAAAAATCATAGTGAAGACGGAGATGATACATTCTCTGTTGATTTTCAAAAACTGCTTGAGATCAATCCGGATACGATCGCATGGATCAGATTCCCGGATGAGCCGAGTCAGATCAATTATCCGGTTGTTCAGGGAACGGATAACAGTAAATATCTGAAGAAAACATTTTCGTCTAACGAAAATACGCTGGGAGCAATCTTCCTGAATGTTGACAATCAAAAGGATTTTTCGGATAAAAACTCTGTAATATATGGACATAGAATGCGGGACGGTTCGATGTTCCGTCACCTGCAGGATTATGATACCCGTGAATTCTGGAAGAATAATCCATATTTTTACATATATACCGTTGATGGAAGAATTCTGAAATATCATATTTATTCGGCAGGACAGGTAGTCGACACTTCGGAATCGTATCAGACAACATTTGAAACAGATGAAGAATATCAGGAATTTTTGAATATGACGCAGAGTACTTCTCTGTATAATACCGGCGTGGAAGTGACAACGGCAGATACGATCGTTACATTGTCGACCTGTACCAGCGCCAGTGATAATCACCGGTTTGTTGTAAGAGGGGTAAAAGAGGAGGAGACGAAACAGTGATGAAGAAAGAATATACCTATGAAGTAGGAGATGTGGTAACAATGAAAAAGCCGCATCCATGTGGAAGTAAAGAATGGGAGATACTAAGGGTTGGAGCAGATTTCCGACTGAAATGTATGGGATGCGGACATCAGATCATGATCGCCCGCAAATTGGTAGAAAAAAATACAAAAGATTTGAAGAAAAAAGCTTGAAAAAATCGAGATTTTATGGTAACATAGGAACTCGTGATACAATAATTCTGTCCTAAAATAGAGACAGAAATCCTTGCTCCCACATAAGATGAGCGGGGGCCAAAAGACCAGAAGGAGGTGCAAGACGACATGAACAAATATGAATTAGCTGTTGTTGTCAGTGCAAAAATCGAAGACGACGAAAGAGCTCAGGTAATCGAAAAGGTGAAAGCATTAGTTGAACGTTTCGGTGGACAGATCTCTGACGTTGATGAATGGGGTAAGAAGAGATTAGCTTACGAGATTCAGAAGATGAAAGAAGCATACTACTATTTCATCCACTTCGAGTCTGATGCTGAGACTCCAAGCGAAATCGAGCAGAGAATTCGCATTATGGACAACGTTATCAGATTTTTATGCGTTAGACAGGATGCATAAGCAGGAAGTAGAGGTATAATATGAATAAAGTAATTTTGATGGGACGCTTGACAAGAGATCCTGAGGTAAGATATTCACAGGGTGAGAATTCTACAGCGATCGCAAGATATACATTAGCTGTAGACCGCAGATTCAGACGTAACAACGACGGAGAGCAGACAGCTGACTTTATCGGATGCGTAGCTTTCGGAAGAAGTGCAGAATTTGCTGAGAAATATTTCCGTCAGGGACTGAAGGTTATCGTAACCGGACGTATTCAGACAGGAAGCTATACCAATAAAGAAGGTCAGAAAGTATACACAACAGATGTTGTTGTAGAAGATCAGGAATTTGCTGAAAGCAAGGCAGTAAGCGACGCAAATGCAGGAAGTTTCCGTGCGGCAGCTCCATCACCGGCTCCGGCACCAGCCACACCAGTATCTGATGCAGGTGACGGCTTCATGAACATTCCGGATGGAATTGATGAGGAATTACCTTTTAATTAGGCAATAGTACCATGCTGTGGTACTTGCCGCATTTCATTTTGTTGAAAGGAGAAACCAAAATGGCTTACGATAAAGGAAATCGTCCAGAAGGCGGCTTCAAGAGAAGAGGCGGCGGACGCAGAAGAAAAAAAGTTTGCGTATTCTGTGGAAAAGAGAATAACGAGATCGATTACAAGGATACAGCAAAATTAAGAAAGTACATCTCTGAAAGAGGAAAAATTCTTCCTAGAAGAATTACAGGAAACTGTGCTAAGCACCAGAGAGCTCTTACAGTAGCAATCAAGAGAGCACGTCACATCGCTCTTATGCCATACGTACAGGATTAATATTGAATGTTGAAAACCGTCAGTGCATTGCACTGGCGGTTTTTTGCGTAAAGAATGCTGTCACGATTGGTTTATTTTTTTGTACGTTTGTCTCTTTGATTTTATACAATCTTGTTTTTCTGCGGTATATTTGCTAGATTGAGATAGAAGCCATTAACTATGCAACAGGAGTCGGCATATGGAAGTTCGGTTGATAGAAAACAAAGAGTTATTAGAATCAGTAGAGCTGTTTAAAATTGAAAATCTGTTATGGGGAACAGAGAAGATTGCAAAAACTTATGGGTATATTGGATTCGTTCCGGGGGAAGGATTGTATATCAAACTTGTGTGTGTGGAGAAGGATCCTCTCCGGGTTTATAAAGAAGACCAGGATCCGGTTTACAAGGACAGTGCTATGGAGGCTTTTTTTCAATTTAAAGGAAATGATACGGCAGCAGATGATATTTATCTTAACTTCGAAATGAATGCAAATGGTGCACTTCTTGCATGCTATGGAAAGAATAAGATGAACCGGATACCATTTACGCCGGATCAGATACGGAAGATGAAATGTAGCGCAGAAATACGGGAAGAGCAATGGAATGTGAATCTTACGCTTCCGATAGAAATATTGGAACAGGTATACGGAAAATTGAATTTACAGGAAGGATCCGATTTTCGCTGCAATTTCTATAAAATTTGTGAAACAAAGGAATACGAACATTATGCAGCGTACAGATGCGTAGAAAGCGAACAGCCGAATTTTCATCTGCCGGAGTATTTTGAAAATGCAGTAATTTTGAAAAGAAAGTAACAAATACAATTGGGAGGTTGTACTTATGAAAATTTACAAAGCAAAAGATTACAAGGACATGAGCAGAAAAGCAGCAAATATCATCTCTGCACAGGTGATCATGAAACCAAACTGTGTACTGGGACTGGCAACAGGATCTACGCCAATCGGAACTTATGATCAGCTGGTTGAATGGTATAACAAGGGAGATCTGGATTTCTCGGAGGTTACGACAGTAAATCTGGATGAATACAAGGGATTGCCACGTACGAATGATCAGAGCTATTATTACTTTATGCATCAACATCTGTTTGACCGTGTGAATATTGATCCGGAACGGACCAATGTTCCGAACGGAATGGAGCCGGATGCGGAAAAAGAATGTGGAAGATATGAAGAACTGATCCGTTCACTGGGCGGTGTGGATCTTCAGCTGCTCGGACTCGGACATAACGGACATATCGGTTTCAATGAGCCGGGAGAAGCATTTGAAAAGGAAACACATTGTGTAGATCTGACAGAGAGTACGATTGAGGCAAATAAGAGATTCTTCGCGTCTGCCGACGATGTGCCAAAACAGGCATATACGATGGGAATTAAGACAATCATGCAGGCAAAGAAGATCCTGATAGTAGTGAACGGAGAAAACAAGGCAGATATCGTAGAGCGTGCTTTCTTCGGCCCGGTTACACCGGAAGTGCCGGCTTCTATTCTCCAGCTGCATAATGATGTGACGTTGGTTGGGGCATGAGGAAGCACTTGCTAAAATTGAGATTTAATTCAGAAAGGCTGTGGATGCCCGACCGATTTATTACAAATAAGTCCCCAGTTGTTACCGGAAACATGGATGAAAAGAGAGCTGATCAACTACGATCAGCTCTCTTTT
>ENA-OQDT01000540-OQDT01000540.1-human-gut-metagenome-genome-assembly--contig:-NODE-540-length-24544-cov-4.116640_pt1 | contig 24544 bp, 27 predicted proteins | sample MGYA00242786_ERZ504617 | MGnify/ENA primary metagenome ERZ504617 (study PRJEB26092, sample SAMD00036337) | human gut metagenome | host: Homo sapiens | study: EMG produced TPA metagenomics assembly of...
TGGAGAATGGAGATATTCTGGCTCTCCTTCCTGCCGAACCCGTACAGAGCAGGCGTCCGGTGACACCAAAGAACTCTTTCCGTTTGTCATTACTACCCCATTCGTATAAGGCTTTCCAATATAAATGTTCGGATGTTGTTCGGAAACTGCAAATCGAGGATATTTTAAACGAATTCCCCGCAAAATTATCCGGTGGGCAGCAACAGCGGGTTGCCGTTGGGCGTGCCATTTTGATGCATCCATCGTTGATTCTGGCGGATGAGCCAACCGGTAGCCTGGACGGAGCCAACGGAAATGCCGTTATGGATCTGCTGCAAAACCTATGCCGCGATTATGGCCAGACCACGCTTGTGGTGACCCATGATCCGGACATTGCGGCCCGGTGTGACCGAATCCTGTATATGAAAGACGGCCGGGTGCTGGAAGGAGGTGCAAGGGGTCAGTGAAGTTTTCGCTGTTGCTGGTTCTCCGGCAGTATCGCCGAAATCCGTTGCGAAGTGCATTTTTATACGGCGGGATGTTGTGCGCCGTTTGCTTAATCTGCGGCACCATGTTCGGGATGGAGTCGCTGAACCATTGTGTGATTGTTTCGGCGGATAGTGTTGCTGCACCGTTGATCCATCGGGCGGCACAGTTGGTTACACTGCTGGTGGCTTTTTTTACGGGACTCCTTTTGAAAAACGGCTTTCTCATCACGCTGGAACAGCGAATGCAGATGCTGGGACGTCTGTATGCACTGGGGGTGTCCCATCGTCAGATGCGGCGTATGGTGGTACTGGAAGCGCTGATTGGCATTGGCGGGGCGTTTCTCTGCGCTGTGCCGCTTTCTGTATTCATTCTGTGGTGCGTATTCCAAAAATTGAATGCCATACCTGTTATCCTGGAACGCTTTGGGCCGCTGCAGGTTTGGGTACAGCCTTCGGCCCTTTTGTTCTGCCTGCTGTGCTGTTTGGTGGCGGCGTTCGTGGCCATTCGCAAGCCGCTGCAGATTGTGAAATGTATCACGCCAATTGCCCTGTTGCAGGATACCGCGACTGCTTCCGGGAACCGCTGCCCTAAAGTCCCTAAACCGTGGAAGCTGCACCGGTCTTTTGTGCTTCAGTATGCGGCGCGGGGGGTTCGGCAGCGGTGGGAAAAATTTCGTCCGCTTGCCGCCGGGATCACTGCTTGCGTCCTGCTGGTGATGGCTTGCCATGCTTTTACAAGCGGTGTGATGCTTCTTTACAACCAGCAGGACGCCACCTATGCCTATCGGGTCTATCTGCAAAGCGACAACGACAGTGTTCCCGAACCCTTGTGGAAATCGCTTGCAGAAATTGTGCCGGGAACGGATGCCCTGTTGGTGGAAGAAATCAATATCTCGGTGGATGGGGGACTGTTTCGACTGTTGATTTTGGAAGATGATGACTTTGCTTCTTGGTATGGGCAACCCCTGACGACACAGGCGGGGACTTTACCCTTTGTACGGGCCGATGCCGTATCGGACGGAGTGCGTGAACCACCGGTGAGCGTTGGCGGTTCTGTGCTGACGCTGGCCGGACGCTGGAAAGAACCCTTGCCACTGCACATTGGGCGCATTCCGGGAGAAGAAAATGTGACGATTGGCGTAACAAACCGCACCGCTTTCACAAATGCCGTTGTAACCCCTGCGCAGATCCGTTCGCTGATTGTCTACTACGATACCACCGATGGCGAATCCGTGACCCCACGCCTTCGTGCGGTTTTGGATAAGGCCGGGTGCAACTATACCGTTCAGGACTATACCCCCACTTCGGAATGGGCCCGGCAGCGGCAGGCGATTGGCCTTTTGATGCAGGCGGTCCGGATTTGTTTCCCGTTCGGTGTTTTGCTGTTGGGCGGGCTGGAGATATTTAGCGTGATCTATGCACAAATTCTTGCCCGCCGCCGGGAGTTTGCCCTGCTTCGCAGTGCAGGAATACGCAGTGTTGAATTGTATGGTATTGCCTTCACCGAATGTGCTTTGTGCCTGCTGCGCGGTGTGTCTTTGGGAATGCTCAGCGGCGTGGTGATGCTGATTGCAATTGCCAATATTTTGCAGCAGTTCTGGTTCGACTTGTTTTCCGGAAACGTGATGCTGATCTGTGTCGCCTGCTTTGCTGCAATGGGGACACTGGCAGTTTTATCCGCAGTAGTCACCATACGGCGTTTCCCAGTCGCATATGAATTACGGCACGAATGAATTTTGAAACTTTCTTTTAGACTATTTGTATCAGAAAAGGTGTGAAGGGAGGCTTCTATGGAAAAGCTTGTATCTATGAAAAAGCTTGTATCTCTCGGATTGGTTTTTGTACTTGCAGCCGTTTTTGCGATTTCCGCATTCGCTGCACCAGCAGATGCCGAGGAAATCGTTCCTCTTAGCAGGGGGAGTTACTATCTTACTTCCGGCTATACAACGATTGCCAGTGTGAGCACTGGCTTGGGTACCTCTTCGATTGAGGTTTACAATTTAGCTGAAAACGGTGCAGGCATTTGGGTTCGAATCGGATCTAACGAACAGGGGATTCACATGGGTGGTTCTGCCGGTTGGACTGTAGGCTATGGTACTCATACGGTTCAGGCCAAGATTGCTGATGGACCAGCTGGGTCATATGCCCTCGAAATTAATGTTGCCACCTAATTAGAATTTCTTGGTATGTACTGACCGCTATATGTTAACTTAAAAAACACCTTTTCTGATACATTTGCAGAGCCGCTGCTCATCATTGACGCAGCGGCTCTTTATGGAAGAAAAATAATAAAAGGATTGAAAATGAAAAAAATAGTTTTTGTGTTTTTTGCTCTATTTTTGTTAATGTTTTCTTCTTGTCGCACACTTTCTTATACGGAGACAGAAGTGATTCCAAGCAGTGATGCGTATATCGGTCTCTTATGACGAATCCCAAATAATAGATGTTTCACTGTTTTACTAATTTGAAAAGTGTTGAAAAGCTATCTTGATACAGTTTTTTTCTGACAAAAAACTTACTAAATTTCTGATTATCTTTTCATAAGTGACGATAGCGGCAACTATCTTTGCATTGGTTGTAGGTGTAATTATTGCAATTATTGGATACTACAAAATTCCGGGGTTATATCAGTTAACCAGGGTATATGTTTCTATTATGAGGGGAACTCCGGTTGTTGCGCAACTATATTTCTTCTATTATGGAATAGCGTTATATAGTGCAATTGTAAGAAATATGACACCACTCATCGCAGTAGCGGTTGTTATGAGTCTGAATATGGGAGCTTTTATGTCGGAAAGTATCAGAGGAGCACTTTTATCTGTAGATGAAGGACAGAAAGAGGCCGCATATTCTTTGGGAATGACTAATTTTCAGCTGGTTACGAGAATTGTAATTCCGCAGGCTGTACGTGTGGCATTACCGCCATTATTTAATGACATTATCAATCTGATCAAGATGACTTCACTTGCATTTATGCTTGGGGTGCCGGATATTATGGGAGCTGCCAAGATAGAAGGTGCAAGAACGTTCAGATACTTTGAAATATATGCAGCTGTAATGTTAGTTTACTGGCTGATCATATTTGTACTTGGAATTTTACATAAATTGTTAGAAAAAAAAATGTGCAAATATGTACTAATTAGGATCTTAAATGGGAAAACCATTGAGATAGATTTATTATTAATAAGGAAAAAGAGGAGATAAGTATTATGAAAAAACGTGTATTAGCAGCTTTATTAGTTACTATGATGACTGTAGGAACAGTTGCCGGATGTGGAAGCAGTTCGAAATCTGATGATTCAGATAAGAAGACAACTTCAGATGCAAAAAGTGATGATAAAAAAGATTCTGGAAAGAAAGTAACTGTAGTTACTTCTGGAACAGGAGAGCCATACAGCCTTCTGTCAGACGATGGAAAATGGACAGGTATCGATGCAGACATGTGGGATGAGATTGAAAAGCGTACTGGATGGGAAGTAGAAGTAAAGCAGGCATCATTTGACGCTATGTGGGGTGAACTGGATACAAACCGTGTAGATGTAGTTGCGAACTGTCTTGCTGTAAAACCAGAAAGAACAGATAAATACAATGCAACAATTCCATACTATGGAGATTCTCAGTGTATTATCGTTAATGATGATTCAGATTACAAGACAGCTGATGACTTAAAAGGAAAAACAGTCGGATGTACAAATGGACAGGCAGCACAGACAATTATTGAAGATATGGCTGCAGAAAAAGGATTTACTGTAAAGCTTTATGAAGACAGTGCAGTAGGTATGAACGATCTGAAGCTTGGAAGAATCGATGCATATGCAAATACAACAACAAATGTAAACGCATTTACACACAACAACTCAGATGCAAAATTCCGTTTCTTTGATGAGCAGCTCCTTGCTAACAATGTAGCTTACTTCCTTCCGAAGACAGATGACGGAGAGAAACTTACAAAAGAACTTAACGATGTAATTCAGGAGATGCTGGATGACGGAACTGTAGCAAAGATCACTGAAAAGTGGATGTATGCTGACATGACAAAATTAATTCAGAAATAAGCATAAGTCAGGAAGATTGAAAAAATATGGGAACAGAAACACAGCTGGTTAAGATTGAACATTTATATAAGGAATTTGATGAAAATACAAAAGTATTAAGTGACATCAATCTGACGATCAATAAGAATGAAGTAATTGCTATTTTGGGACCTTCTGGTACCGGAAAATCGACGTTACTCAGATGTCTGAACTATTTGACTGTACCGACAAAAGGAAAGATTACGATTGGTGATATAGCAGTTGATGCGGAAAATCATTCGAAAAAAGATGTGATTGAGCTCCGTAAACATTCATCAATGGTATTTCAGGGATACAATTTATTTAAGAATAAGACAGCTCTGGAAAATGTAATGGAAGCGTTGACCGTGGTACAGAAGAAGTCGAAAGCAGATGCAGAGAAAATCGCTTTGGAATTACTGGATAAGGTCGGAATGAGTGAGAGAAAAGATTTCTACCCGTCTAAATTATCGGGCGGGCAGCAACAGAGGGTTGGAATTGCAAGGGCACTTGCTGTTAATCCAAATGTTGTGTTATTTGATGAACCGACGTCTGCACTTGATCCGGAACTGGTAGGGGAAGTATTAAATACGATCAAATCTCTTGCAGAAGAAGGAACGACAATGATTCTGGTAACACATGAGATCGGATTTGCCAGAGAAGTTGCAACGAGAATCTTATTTATGGATGGCGGAAAGATTGCAGCGGATGGTACACCGGAGGAGATCATTGATCATCCGGAGAATCCAAGACTTCAGCAGTTCCTGAATTTTGTTAATCGAAAATAGAATGTCTGAAAGACCTGCACGAGTTTGGTGCAGGTCTTTTTTAAAGAGCAAAGAATGTTAGTAAAAGGAGTAGAAGAATGCAGGACATAAGTGACAGAATCAAACAAATCGCAAAAGAGGCAGAACCGGAACTTATCAGTATCCGAAGAGAACTGCATCAGTATCCGGAGCTTGGAATCAATCTTCCGAAAACGCATGAGATCATCAGCAGAGAGTTAAAAAAGGATTCCAAACCTGAAGGTTCGTGAACACATGGCAGGCGGATATGGAATTATTGCGGAGCTACAGGGAAAGAAAGCGCAGGGGAAGAATATCCTTCTGCGTGCAGATATTGACGCACTGCCGCTGGAAGAACAGGTGGACTGTGATTATAAATCCACCCATCCGGGGAAGATGCATGCATGTGGGCACGACGGACATGCCACCTGGTTGATCGGTGCTGCAAAGATACTGGCAAGGCTCACAGGTGAATTCGGAGGATGTATCAGGTTCGCATTTCAGCCGGGAGAAGAGGTCGGACTTGGAGCAGATACGATGATCTTGGAAGATAAGGTACTGGAAAAACCGAAGATAGATATGGCTTTTGCAGCACATGGATGGCCTTCGGTACAAAGTGGTAAGATTGGAATCGTAAGAAGATATGCGTTCGGATGTGTAGGCGGATTTCAGGTTAAGATCACAGGAAAAAAAGGGACATGCATCATGGCCGGAACAGACGGTAGACCCAATTGCTGTGGCAAATGAAATCTATCAGCATATACCGTCTATACTGACACGTACAATTAGTGGAACGGAACCTAAGATCCTTTCTGTTACATATATGCTGGCAGGAGAGAATGGCGTAAGAAATATTATTCCTCAGGAATGCGAATTCGGCGGTACCATGCGAGCTGCCAAAAAAGAAGTACTTGAAAAAATGGGACAGGAACTGGAAAAAGAAATAAAGGCAGTGTGTCAGGTGTATGGAGCTGCTTATGAAGCAAAGATTGAAATACATGGTGGCAGTGTGAAGAATGCCCCGGGATTGTTAAATGGGGTAAAGAATGCAGCAGCAGATGTACTCGGAAAAGACAATGTATATATCATTGAAGAAGATAATCTTGGAGGAGAAAATTTTGCAGAATATAGTAGCAGAGTTCCATCTGTATATATGTTCATAGGAATAAAACCAGAAGGCAGAGCAGAGATACCTGGATTGCACAGTCCGGAATATCGTTTTGATGATTCTGTACTTTCAGGAGCAGCTGCAGCATTTGCAAGTATTGGAATCAAAGGATGCCAGGGAGAACTTGAAGAAGAATAGAACGGAAAACTGAAAAAGAAGAGAGGAAAAAAAGATATGGGAAAAATTAATATACGTAGACAGAAGAAATACAAATTGTAATAAGTGGGATGGACAGTACAAGATGTTCGGAGAAGAAGGGCTGCATGCGATGTGGGTGGCAGATATGGATTTCCGTGTACCAGAATGCGTCGTTGAAGCCTTGAAAAAATATGTAGAATCCGGCGTTTACGGATATTATAAAATACCGGATGCTTATTATCAGGCATTTATAAACTGGGAAAAGGAACACCATGGATATGAAGTGAAAAAAGAATGGATTCGTTTTTCTCCGGGGGTTGTAGCAGGATTTCACTGGCTGGTGCAGATGCTGACAGAAGAGAAAGATGCTGTGATCGTAAATACACCGGTTTATTATCCGTTCCTGGATGCTGTAAAAAAATAATCACAGAAGATTGATCTGTTCGGATCTGAAAGAACAGGATGGGGTATATAGTATAGATTTTGAAGACTTTGAGCGGAAAATAGAAGAAAACAATGTAAAGCTGTTCATATTGTGTTCCCCACATAACCCGGCAGGAAGGGTGTGGAAAAAAGAAGAGCTTAAGAGATTATTTGAAATCTGTAAAGAACATCAGGTATATATCATATCAGATGAGATTCATCAGGATCTGGTGTTCGGGGAACATAAGCATATTCCATCTTTGTCAGTAGGAGATTATGACAAGATCATGGTATCGATTGTTGCGGCATCTAAAACATTTAATATAGCGGGAGCACAGAATTCTATGGTCATTATTCCGGATGAAGAACTTCAGGAAAAATGGGATACTTATGTAAAAGGAAACCGGGTGCTGGGAGGAAATGCATTTGGATACGTGGCAGCTGAGGCTGCATATGCAGGTGGAGGAGAATGGCTGCAAAGTGTGTTAACGCAGATTAATGAGAATTATCACTATTTGAAAGCAGAATTAGAACAGAATCTGCCAGAGGCAGTTGTTACACCGCTGGAAGGTACATATCTTTGCTGGATCAATCTCGGAGCATATGTGAAAGCAGAAGATATGAAAGAAATAATACAGAAAAAATGCCATCTGGCAGTAGATTTTGGGGACTGGTTTGGTGGAGAACATTTTGGAACCTTTATAAGAATGAATCTGGCGACATCTAGAGAGAATGTAGAAATCGGTGTGAATGCGCTGATTCAGAACTTAATGAAAAAATAGTTATAGAGATTATCAATAAGAACAAAGTACATAGTCCTGATTTTCTATTTGACAGAAAGAATTTTCTACGAGAAAATATCTTTATATAGGGAGTGAATGGATATGTATGAAATAGATGTCTGTTATAAGATTATTTTTGAAGCAATGCTGGAAGAAAATGCACTGGAAAAGATAGCAGATAGAATCAGTAAATATACAAGCTGCAGAAGTAATATTTGTGTCAGGGTCTGGAAAGATCCTGGCATATTCGCATGCCTGTGAAAATGGGAAAAGAGAGTGTATACAGCAAAAAGCATATTACGCAGAAAGAATATGAACATTACAGGAAATATGGGTATGACGGAGAAGGACAGCTGATGGTAGAAGAAGATGGAGCTTTCCGGAAGATTCAAGGGATATATTGCTGTTATATATAAAGAAAAAAATGAACAGATTTTTTACAGAGAACTGGTACAGGTAATTGGACAGGCGGTAAAAGAATATCTGGAAGAAGAACAGAAAGGTTATCTATATGCGCAGCCTTTTGGAAAGTCGGTTACCGCATGGAGTCTGTTGCATGAAGAGACACTGCCTGAGAATATGGAAGAAAGACCAGAGCCTCGGTATATAGGTCTGTTACTTCAAAAACAAGAGATACAGGAGAGGGAGCTTTTATGCATAGAAAGTCTTGCAGAGATTTATTGTGTGTATGAGGATCAAAATGAACTCTTTTTATTATTTTCCGGAGTGAGTGGGAAGAATCTTGCAGAGATTTATGATAGAATAAGGGAACAGAAAATACCATGCAGTGTCAGTGAACCATTTGGAGAGTTAACGTGGTGTGCGGCAAAGTATAGATTGCTGAAGAGAATGTCACTGGCTGGCGGTACCATGATTGATCCAACTATGAAACGAGAGAAGGAATGGTCGGTGCAGGGCTTATATACATATACGTTACCGTTACTTGAATCTGCAGGACTCAGCGATTACAGGATTCTAAGACTGATTCAGGAAGATGAAGAAAATAATACAGATCTTTATCATACTTTAAAAATGTATCTTTTGAATGGAAATAATGTGACAGCGGCAGCAGAGAACCTGCATATTCACCGCAATACGCTGGTATACAGATTAAAACAGATAAAAGAGTGCATGGAAATCGATATTAATGACAATGGGACAGCAAGAGAATTACTGTCATTTATGATGATGTATGACATTGCAAGGAGACATAAATAATGAAGCTGATACAGGATTTACCGGAGATATTTGAAGAATTTGGAGAGAAAAAAGAGAGGCATTTCTTGAAATAAAAGAGTATAAAGATAAAGGCATTCCAGTGATAGGAATGTACTGTGCATATTTTCCAACAGAACTTGCTATGGCAGTTGGTGCGATTCCGGTAGGATTGTGTTCATTTGCAAATGAGACGATTCCGGCGGCAGAGAGAGACCTTCCAAAGAGTATGTGTCCTCTGGTAAAATCAAGTTATGGATTTGCGATCAGTGACAGATGCCCGTTCTTTCACTTTGCAGACCTGGTAATCGGTGAGACTACCTGTGATGGAAAGAAGAAAATGTATGAGCTGATGTCGGAGTTTAAACCGGTACACGTGATGGAACTGCCAAACAGCCAGTCAGAAAGAGGACTGGCCTTTTGGAAAAATGAAATTATCCGCACAAAAGAATATTTTGAAGAATTTTTCCACAAGGTGATTACGGAGGAGATGATTCGTGATGCGGTGCATCTAAATAATCAGATCCGTATGTCTTTGAAAAGTCTGTGTGAGCTGATGAAACTGGATCCGGCACCGGTACTTGGTGAGGATATTCAGAAGATGGTGCAGGGAAGTAAATATCGGTTTGATTTTGCAACGACACCAGCAATTGTAAAAGAAGTCAGGGAGAGGATCCTGCGGGAATATGAAGAGGGAAAGCATCTGGGAAAAAGGCCGAGAATCTTGGTAACAGGATGCCCGATCGGTGGGGACAGTTTGAAAGTCATCCGTGCGATAGAGAATAACGGTGGTGTCGTTGTTGCTATTGAAAACTGCAGCGGAGTAAGGACACTGGCGAATCCGGTGGAGGAAGATACGGACGATATCTACGAAGCAATCGCAAGAAAATACCTTTCTACCGGGTGTTCGATCATGACACCGAACGACAACAGAATAGATCTGATCGGAGAAATCATTGATGAATATCATGTGGATGGTGTCGTAGAGATGATTCTGACAGGATGTCATTCAACGGGAGCGGAATCTATCTATATCAGAAAGTTTGTTACGGAGGAAAAGCATTTGCCGTACATGGCAATTGATACGGATTATTCGACTGCGGATCAGGCACAGATCTCTACGAGGCTTGAAGCTTTTCTGGAGATGATACAGCCAGGAGAAGAAAGCAGAGTAGATATTAATTATTGCTATAAAATAGTATTAAACGGAATCACACAGAAAAAAACGGCAAAAGAGATATTGGAAGAAACCTGGAAATATACAGGAATTCCATTAGGAATCAGAGTGGATATAGAGGGTAGCGAAGAATGGTTCGGGACAGAAAAAGAAACAATTGATAAAAGAGAGGAACAGAGGCTGGAAAGAGCATTTCCGGAAGGCGGGGGTGCCGTAATGGCAATCGTTCCGGAAGAGGTCCGGAAAGAAGATGTCACAAAACTATTAGAAATTCTGGTCAGAAGCTATTCCATGAAAATGCAGGCAAAACGTACAGATGAAAAAGAAATTCCGGATTTCTTATGGATCATAGCAGAAGAATCAAAAGATGCCGCATATATCGAGAAAGAGTTAATGAAAGAAAAGGAGAATCTTTCAGATGTGAAAGTGCATTATTATGAAGGAAATGAAATATTTATTTCAGGGATCCAGGGGAAAGAAGTCAGAAAAAATGTGATTACCATATGCAAGCGTTGTATGGAGACGGCAGAGGAAAGAATCTTAATCGGGAATGGCTTTCAGGATCTGAATCAGAAAGAAGAAAACAGAAAACTTCAACAATACGTATTTGAAATCGCTAAGAGGAAAAATTCGAGAGAATCCGTTCTGCTTGTAGAAAATTATTATCATGAACTCGCAGTATCTTATATCAGTGACAGGCTGGGAGAAGACTCTTTATATCTGGACGAACTTGAAAAGATCAAAGAAGAGGACCGGAATAAAGGAAGAGAATTATATGAGACTTTGTACTGGTATCTGAGAATGAAACGAAATGTTGCACAGACTGCAGCCAAACTGAAAATCCACCGTAATACCCTGCTTCCAAGAATAGCCAGAATCAATGAACTAATGGATCTGGATGATAAAGATGGATTGGAATGTGAGAGAATTTTGATGACAATGGAAATAGAGAAACGAAAAATAGCTGATGCATAAAGCATTGGCTTTTTAGTTACATTTAAAGTTTTCTGGTAAAATGCAAGACAGAAAATAGCAACAATAGCAATAATAACAGCAACAATAATAACAACAGCAGCAACAGTGAAAATACATCCGGAAGCAGCGAATCAGGGAGAACAGGAAATACATCAGGTGAAAGTGGAAATGGATCAGGGACAACAAGAAGTTATTAATGTAGATGAACTGGATATCACCTCGGTTAAGACCGGGCAGACAGCAAAAATTACATTGGATGCTATCGAAGGAGAAGAATTTGAAGGTACGATCACGAGTGTATCGTCAGAAGCTTCCGGTGGAAGCAGCAGTGAAAAATATCCGGTAGAGATCACATTTAACAAGACGGATGATATGCGTTAAGATATACGGGGTAGTTTTATTGCTGTGCTTTCGCATGCCATAATAATTAAAAAGCGGAATCTTAACCATTGCGATACTGAAATTCTGAGTTACACACAAAGGTTAAGATTCCGCTATCAAATTCATTATCATTGGCTGATTATGTTTTGTTTCTGCTTTAAATATTGCTTCGTATAAGTACAGACTGCAAAGCATTTTCCACACAGATCCGTATCAATCCCGGTGCTTTTTCTCATGATCTGACGCTGCTTTTTATAACATGCAGAGACAGATACGATATCTTCGCGTGGCATACCCGGACGCCACAATGTATTTTTCAGTGCATGTGCAGGGCAATACCGGACGCAGGCATGACAGGCACCACACTGAGAGCGTGTGACCGGAGCATCGCAGGTTAACGGGGCATCGGTCAGAAGAGAAGAAATCCTTACGGCAGATCCATATTGTGGTGTTACCAGCAGACAGTTTTTGCCGATCCAGCCAAGGCCGGCTTTGGTGGCGACAGTCTTGTGTGGCAGGGAACTATGGTTGTCTGAATCTACCATTATCCGATCGGTTGTCAGGGCATAAGCATGATAGCCTCTGGAGATCAGATATTCCTCACCGGCAGTTACGATGGCATTTAGCTTGTTGTTCAAAGTAGTATAAAGCTCGTAGTATTCTCTGGTCGGAGCAAGCTGAAGATCTTTGATGATATGCTTCGGTAGAGGAACTGCGACTGCAATTCCGACCGGATAGTCAGAAGATGGAACTGCGGTCAGATCCCCAATTCCGACCAAAACAGCACCTTGTGAGATTAGATAATCTCTGAATTCTTTTGTGGGATTCATAAAAATCCCTCCTTTCAGAACATTTCCGTTCATTGACTTATTGTACATTCAATTTTACAATAGAATGCAGAAGAAAGATAGTGGGAAAGGAAACTATTATGGAAAGTAGAATGGCGGAATTAATGGAAGCAATTCAGGAAAGTGAAGGACAGGCAGAACGCAGGGTGCTTACTTTGCTGGGAGGCAGATACATTTCTGAAAAGGCACTGGTCATAGATGGAAAAATTGTCTGGGAAAGCAGGAAAAATGGTTATTTTCATGGATATACAGATGAGATAAAGAATATTACAGAAAGTGGAATCACCTATATTGGAAATGAGAAAGTATTCTGCGATACATTGGGGCAGGAAAAACAGATTGTGATCTGTGGTGCCGGTCATGTGTCGATTCCGGTGATTAAAATGGCAGTGATGATGGATTGTGAGGTGATTGTACTGGAAGACCGTCCGATGTATGCGGATCATGCAAGACTGGCCGGAGCCTCCCAGGTGATCTGCGAACCATTCGAAGAGGCACTGGATAAGATACAGGGAAGTGCGGATACGTATTTTGTGATCCTGACGAGAGGACACCGGTATGACCAGATCTGTCTGGAGAAAATAGCCGCAAAAGAGCATGCCTATATCGGTATGATTGGAAGCCGCAGAAGAACAGCACTGGTAAAACAAAGTCTGGCAGAGAAAGGCGTGGATCAGGAGGTGCTGGATGCAGTGTATACACCGATCGGTCTGGATATCGGAGCGCAGACACCGGCAGAGATCGGAGTGGCAATTATTGCAGAGATTATTGAAGTAAAGAACAGGAAGAAACGGACTTATGGATATTCCAAAGAAATTATGCGTGCGCTGACTGCTCAGGAACCGTATCCGGAAAAGAAGATAATGGCAACGATCATTACCAGACATGGTTCCGCACCACAGGGGCTGGGAACCAAAATGCTGATATACAGAGATGGCCGCTGCGTTGGGACGATCGGCGGCGGATGTATGGAAGCAAGAGTCATCCAGATTGCCAGACTTATGGCAGAAGGAGAGGGAGAACAGGCAAGGATCTGCCATGTAGACATGACCGGAAATGAAGCCGAAGAAGAAGGTATGGTCTGTGGCGGGGAAGTGGATGTATTTCTGGAAATCGTCTAAGCGCGGAAAACAGGATCATCGGAGGCATTAAAAAGATGATAGAAGTAGAGGTAAAAATACCCATTGAAAATATAGAAAAGATAAAGCAAAAATTGCTTGAAACAGGGTTCATATATCAGAAAACCGTTGTGGAGACGGATACTTATTTTATCAGCGATCACTATGATATGCGGAAGAAGGACAAGGCACTGCGCATCCGTAAGACGGAGAATCTGGATACGGGAGAAGTAAAAGCACAGCTTAACTGCAAAGGACCGAAATTAGACCAGGTATCCATGACCAGGAAAGAAACAGAGATTGATATCTATGAGCCGGAAAAGATGGAAGACATTCTTAAAGAACTTGAATTTTATCCAGCGTCTTGCAGAGTGAAGAAGACAAGAGGTTATTATATAAAAGATCATATGACAGCGGCTGCAGATAAGGTAGAGAATCTGGGTAACTTTCTGGAATTGGAAATAATTGTTGCAAAAGAAGAAGAACGAGCAGGTGGATTGGATATGATATATGAGCTAATGAGAATGTTGGGATGCGAAAAGACAGAGACGGTAAGGGATTCATATTTGTCAATGTTAGAAAAACGAGGTAACTAGCATCAGAAAGATCCATGAGGGACAGATAAAAAGCCAAATTTCCTGTCCCTGTGGTTACCCGTGGTTATTGACAAAAATTATCGATAAGTCTATACTAACCTTACGAGTTGAGAAAAATTATCAGTAACAGTGGAAATAATACCACTGCCTGTAGATAAATTTGGAAGGAAGTACAGACGATGACATTAAAAGAATTACCAATCGGCAAAAGTGCAACATTGACAGTCGTAGGTGGAGAAGGTGCATTGAGACAGCATTTTCTGGATATGGGACTTATTCCGGGGGCAGACGTTACCATGGTAAAATACGCACCAATGGGTGATCCGGTGGAACTTCGTATCCATAGTTATGAACTGACACTCAGGCTTGCAGATGCGGAAAAGATAGAGATTACAGATGTCCGTGATGAGATTAAGATTAAGAATCAGATTCCGAAAGAGAAGATTGATCATCCGGGACTTGGAGAAGGTGGAAAATATCATGAAAAAGCAGATGAGAATCCACTGCCGGATGGAACAACACTGACATTTGCACTGGCAGGAAATCAGAATTGCGGAAAGACGACACTGTTCAACCAGCTGACCGGCTCTAATCAGCATGTGGGAAATTTCCCGGGAGTGACAGTTGACCGTAAAGATGGAGTGATCAAGGAACACAGTGATACCCTGGTAACAGATCTGCCGGGAATCTACTCTATGTCGCCGTATTCCAGTGAAGAGATCGTGACCAGGAACTTTGTGTTAAATGAGCATCCAAAGGGAATCATCAATATCGTTGATGCAACCAATATTGAGAGGAACCTGTATCTGACCATGCAGCTGATGGAGCTGGATATTCCTATGGTTCTGGCACTGAATATGATGGATGAGGTGCGGGACAACGGCGGTTCGATCCTGGTAAATGAGATGGAGCAGGAACTTGGAATACCGGTTATTCCAATCTCGGCTGCGAAGAATGAAGGAATTGGCGAACTGATCGAGCATGCCGTGCATGTGGCAAAATATCAGGAAAGTCCGGGGAGACAGGATTTCTGTGATGCAGATGACCATGGCGGAGCAGTACACAGATGCCTGCACGGGATCATGCATTTGATCGAGGATCATGCAAAGAAGGCAGACATTCCGGTAAGATTTGCGGCATGCAAACTGGCAGAAGGGGATGAACTGATCCTGGAACAGCTCAAGCTGGATGAGAATGAAAAACAGCTCCTGGAGCATATTGTAAAGCAGATGGAACAGGAACGTGGACTTGATCGGTCCGCAGCAATTGCAGATATGCGTTTTACATTTATTGAGAAGATCTGTGATGCTACGGTTGTGAAGCCGAAAGAAAGCAAGGAACATCTGCGAAGTGCGAAGATGGATAAGATCCTGACGGGAAAATATACAGCTATTCCATGCTTTGTTGCAATTATGGCGGCTGTATTCTGGCTGACATTTAATGTGATCGGAGCTGCGTTGTCGAATCTGCTGGATATGGGAATCTCTGCACTTACGAATCTGGTAGATGGTGCGTTGACATCCTGGAATGTCAATTCCGTTATTCATTCGCTGGTAATCGATGGAATCTTTAATGGTGTGGGAAGTGTGTTAAGTTTCCTTCCGGTTATCGTTACCTTATTCTTTTTCCTGTCCATTCTGGAAGACAGCGGATATATGGCAAGAGTTGCATTTGTGATGGATAAATTACTCCGTAAGATCGGACTTTCCGGACGGAGTATCGTACCGATGCTGGTAGGATTCGGATGTACGGTTCCCGGTGTTATGGCGAGCAGGACACTGCCTTCGGAGAGAGACCGTAAGATGACGATCCTTCTGACACCATTTATGAGCTGCTCGGCGAAACTCCCGATTTATGCATTTTTACGGCAGCATTTTTCCCAAAACAAGGAGCAGTAGTGATGGTAGCGTTATATTTTGGTGGAATACTGATGGGAATTCTGATGGCGCTGCTTTTAAGAGGAACGATGTTCAAAGGTGAGGCCGTACCGTTTGTCATGGAACTTCCGAATTACCGTATGCCGGGAGCAAAGAATGTAGGGCAGCTTCTGTGGGAAAAAGCAAAGGACTTTTTGCAGAGAGCATTTACCGTAATCTTCTTTGCAACAATTATCATCTGGTTCCTGCAGACATTTAACTTACACATGAATGTGGTGGCAGATTCCAAGGACAGTATCCTGGCAGTTGTGGCAGGAATCATTGCACCGGTATTCCTTCCGCTTGGTTTCGGAAACTGGAAGATTTCTACTGCACTGATCACAGGATTTATGGCAAAGGAAAGTGTGGTATCTACGCTTTCGGTACTCTTTGGAAGTACGGCAGAACTGACGGGAGCAATTACGCCGGTGGCAGCAGCAAGCCTTTTGGTCTTCTGTCTGTTGTATACACCATGTGTTGCGGCTATTGCATCGATCAAGAGAGAACTTGGCGCAAAATGGGCGGCATATGTGGTGCTGGGACAATGTATGGTTGCGTGGATCGCAGCATTTGATCGTGCATCTGATTGGTACGTTGGTAATGTAAAGAGGCATAAAAAAGCCTCCTGTGGATGGAATTAGATATGTTCCATTCACAGGAGGTTTTTTGCTGTATATATTAAATTACATGCTCTGCTTTGGCTATTTGTTCCTTTATCTTATACCTTCCGCTGCGCCGGAGACTTGCGAATAAAGAGCCTGAAATATTGTGCCATACACTGAAGATTGCCCCAGGCAGTGTGGCAAATGGGTTTGCAGCAAAGTTTGCGGTGGCAAGTGTGATAGCAAGACCGCTGTTCTGCATACCGACTTCAATCGCAAGGGCAGTTGCTTTGTCATATTCCACATGGAAGATGCGTCCGGCAAGTAATCCAAGTCCCATACCTGCAAGATTATGTAAGATAACGATACAGAGTACGAGGAATCCGGATGTCATGATTTTTTCCGCATTTACTGCGACGATTCCGCTGATGATCATGACGATGGATACAACGGAGATCAGCGGAAGGATGCCGGATAATTTCTCAATATGTCTGCCGATCAGTCTACGGAGAAGGATACCCAGAAGAACCGGGATCAGTACGACCTTTACAACCGAGATCACCATCCCAGGAAAAGATACCTGAACCCATGCACCGGCAAGTAGATATACCAGAAGCGGCGTCATAACCGGTGCTGCCAGAGTTGAAGTGATTGTCATGCCAACAGAAAGTGCAACATCACCACCTGCGATATAAGTAATCACATTGCTGGCAGTTCCGCCGGGGCAGCATCCGACCAGGATGACACCAAGTGCGATATCCGTTGGCAGATGAAGGAGGACCGAGAGTCCCCATGCGATCAGCGGCATAATCGTATATTGTGCGATAAATCCGATAATGATCTCTTTGGGTCTGGTAAATACTACTTTAAAATCTCCGATATGAATAGTCAGTCCCATGCCGAACATGGCAACGCCGAGAAAGATCGAAGTATAGTTTGTAGTCCATGCAAATCCATCACGCCAGAAGAAGGCAATGACAGAAAAGCAGATAATAATCATTCCGATATATTTGGTAAGAACAGAGCTGAGCCGTGATAATACCTTTGTAACATGCTCCATATCTTATACCTCGTAACTGAAATTGTCGATGAGTCGTGTCTTTCCGATGTAAACTGCCATAGCAACCAGGACATCAGCATTTACGGAGTCAACAGGCTGCATGCTGAGTGCATCGACCATGGATACGTAATCAATACGTGCCAGCGGTTCACTGTTTATGATTTCACACATCGGTTCTAATACTTCAGATGCGGTGATACCATTCCGGATCAGTTCCTGACCTTTCTTTACAGCTTTTGAAAGGCAGAGGGCAGCTTTGCGTTCTTCGCAGCTTAAGTATGTATTACGGGAAGATTTGGCAAGTCCGTCTTCTTCACGTACGATCGGGCATCCGACAATCTGGATATCAAAGTTCAGATCCAGAACCATTTTGCGGATGATAGCAAGCTGCTGTGCATCTTTCTGTCCAAAGTAAGCACGGTCCGGTTTTACGATGTTAAATAACTTTGATACAACGGTACACACCCCTTTGAAATGGATCGGACGCGTCTTGCCGCACAGCGTATCAGATAAAGTATCGATACTGACAAATGCGTGTGGATCATGATACATTTCCACCGGTGACGGACAGAAGATCAGATCTGCTCCGATGCTTTCACAAAGTGCACTGTCGCGGTCAAAGTCTCTTGGATAAGCTTCCAGATCTTCATTCGGTCCAAACTGTGTCGGATTGACGAAATCAGATACAACAACGATATCATTTTCCTCGCGGCAGCGACGGATCAGACTGGCATGCCCCTCATGGAGATATCCCATAGTAGGGACAAGACCGATGGTCTTACCTTCTTTTTTCCAGTTATTTACGAGTTCTCTCGTTTTTTTCAATTGTGTTAGTTACCTGCATTGGTATTCTCCTTTATTCGTTATAATTCGGAGAGTTCTCTTCTGAATACACTGTGATCTCAGGTGATTGCATGTAAAAAAATACGTTATGATAATTGAGTATCTTTTTATTCCATGTCTTTTAACAGTCCGTGACGTTCATAATTGGTCACGCGGCTTACCTTGTTCTCCTCATCTACGAATACAACCGCAGGTTTGTGTTCTTTTGCTTCATCCGGCGTATACTGTCCGTAAGCCATGATGATGATCTTATCTCCGGTACTGACACATCTTGCAGCAGCTCCGTTTAAGCAGATCATTCCACTCCCACGCTGTCCGCTGATGGTGTACGTTTCGAAACGGCTTCCGTTGTTTACATCAACGATCTGGACTTTCTCATATTCGAGAATTCCAGCAGCCTCCAGTAATGCTTCATCCACCGTAATGCTTCCTACATAATCAAGTTCTGCCTGAACGACAGTAGCGCGGTGGATCTTTCCTTTTAATAATTCAAGTGTCATCTCATATATCCTTTCCTTTTAAGGAAAAAAATTCAGCCAGAATACATCTGGTCCTGAGTCTTATTTCCTGAAAATATAAGCTCATTTTTGTTGAAAATTATGAGATTCCAGTGCTTCAGTTCCGAGTATGGTTCTGCCAGGGACAGATACCGTCTCCGCTGTTCATTATAAAAAGACAGAAAAGGTATGTCAATCTATGTATACAAAAAAAACCAGAACCGGATTTTCTAAAATCATAAATCCGGTTCTGCGTTATTTTTTTATTATCTTTTTTTCTTTTCCTTTGCAAGGAGTGCGGCACCAAGAGCACCTGCATATCTTCCATGTTCGGTAGGAGATACTGTCTGTCCGAGTTTCTGTGAGAGAATCTTTGTAAAATAGGTGCTGTTACTGAGTCCGCCTGTCAGGATCACTTTCTCCGGCAGGTTTTTCTTCATGGCAAGCTGAGCCACCTTGTTTGCAACTGAATCTACAACACCGGCTGCGATATCTTCCCGCTTCTGTCCCTCACCGATATAGTTGATGACCTCAGATTCGGCAAATACCGTACACAGGGAACTGATCGGAAGAACAGTTCCTTTATCCGCCATATCAAACAGTTCCTGCAGTGTAACACCCAGGCGATTTGCCATAATCTCCAGGAATTTACCGGTTCCGGCAGAGCACTTATCATTCATCTGGAAGTCCTGCACCATACCGCCGGACACCAGGATGATCTTGGTATCCTGTCCACCGACATCGATAATTGCACATTCATCACCGGCCATCTCACGGCCGCCTCTTGCGTGGCAGGTAATCTCTGTGATAACATGATCAGCAAAATCTACGGCAACACGGCCATATCCGGTTGCGACAACTTTCGAATCGTCCGATAACACATCGATACCATCTTCCAGTAAACGGTCCTTGATCGTCTGGCAGGTTTCTTTACTGCTCCATCCGGTCGGCAGCACAAAATGTAGATCGTGATCTCCTTTTACAGCAACTTTGGATGCGGTGGATCCGATATCAATTCCAATATAATTCATAAATACTTTCCTCGCTTAACACTAATTTTTTAACAATATTTGTCCCGCCGTGGATTAATATCCCGTTCAATGGCGGCAATTTTCAAAATCTCAATATGATTCTCGTCGATGAATTTCCGGATCGCGTCCAGATCCTCTTCTCTGACGAGCAGTGAGATACCGCAGCACTTACTGGCTACGCGCGGCGTAGGAGCGATGGTGGCCTTGATACCGGCTTCTTTTAATATCCCGTACAGACGCATCCCATTGTCATGGTTGGGAAATAATACATAATGCTGTATCTTTTGCATGATCTGTTACCTCGGTTACTTATTTGTTATCTAACATTTCGATAAATGCACTGATTCGGGTACGAAGCTGTCCGGCGTCGCTGTCGGTGTAATCCGTTTCGATTCCAAGAACAGGGATACCGGCTTCTTTCATTGCTTTCTCTACGAAATATCCCTCGGTATCATACAGGTTACAGAACTTAAGGTTCACATCGATGATACCATCAACTTTGTACTCTCTTGCAAGACGTAAGATGTCATCAATACGTCCTTCATTCGGTGTAAAGCATGCACAGTTGATCTTCATGTATCTTTCGGCCAGAGCCATGTACTGGTCTTCCAGGGTTGTCTTGCTTTCATCAACAAGATTTTCGAAATATCTGGTTCCGGTACACATCTCTTCGCAGACAATCGCTGCTCCGCTGGTCTCTACAATATTATGAAGCTTCCAGTTTGGAATTGCAAGAGGAGTTCCGGTCAGCATGATACGTTTGGTTCCGGCAGGAACAACACTCACACCGTCTTTCACTCTCTGATCCAGCTCGTCGCATAACTTGTTTGTCATCTGTGTAAATCTTGCAGGATCATCATAGAATGCAATCTGAGAGATCAGAAGAACATCACATCCGCTGATCGGAAGATTCTCATTCTTGCGCAGGTTGTAAAGACGTTCCAGGGCTTTCCGTTTGTTATTAATTAAGGTAATGCTTTCTGCCAGTTTTTCAGCAGTTACTTCATTTCCGGTAAATTTTTCCACGACATTCTTAAATGTCTCGATTTCTTCTGCCCAGGCCCGGATATCTTTGGCGCGCTTCATTTGTGGAAGATCCATGACATGTAACGGTACATCTTTAGAAAGAATCTCCCATGCTTTCTTCTTACCATCGCAGGTTGTCTCCCCAATGAACATATCTGCGATACGGAAGAATGGACAGGTACGGTCAAGACGTGCACCGACAGATGCCTTGATCAGTGGACAGGTATTGGCAGGCAGGACTTTCTCTCCGCCAGGAACCCAGAACTGGGATCCGCCACATAATCCGGTAGCAATGGCATCTGCTGCGAATACGATTTCATCCGGTACATATACACAGAATGTACCGAATACTTTCCCGCCTTTTTTCTGATGTTCGATCAGTTCCGCAGGACGGATACCATGAATATCGGCAACCACCATATTATAATAGTCCATAGAATCCGGACGGTTTTCCTGTGATAAAAATACATCCCCGAATGCCTGCGGCAGTACTGCGCAGAGCTGGTCATGCAGGTCTACATCCATCCCAAGTTCTTCCCACATTTTACGATAATCAGCCATTTTAAAATACCTCCTTATAGTGTAATTGATCCGATGTTATCGATAAAATAACCGTAACACGTTTGGAAGGCCAGGGCAATGCATACCGGAGAAATTGGTTATAGATAATTCACAAGTTCAATAAGATATATTTATAAATTCTATACTGAGAATAATTCTCGCAACCCGTCGATGCAGCAGTCAATTTCTTCTGTGGTATTGAAGTGGCTGAAGGCAAAACGGATGGTTCCATGTGGCATGGTATGCAGGGCCTGATGTGCCATCGGAGCACAATGAAGACCGACTCTTGTCATGATCCCGTAATCCTGTTCCAGAGAAAATGCAATCTCGGCATTATCATACTCCGGAAAATCAAGAGAGACGACAGCAAGCCGGTCCTGAATCGTCTGTTTTCCCGCAATATGTGCCTGTGGGATTTCCTGTATTCTTTTAAGAAAATATCCGGTCAGTTCCATTTTCTTCTGATGGATAGCCGGAATGCCTGCTTCTTCCAGATAAGTCAGGGCAGCGTGAAGTCCGATGATACCCGGAAGATTCATGGTACCGCTTTCGTACTTGTCCGGGAGATAGTCCGGCATAAGGAGTGAATCTGACTGGCTTCCGGTTCCGCCTGCGATCAGAGGCGTCAGTTCATGATCCAGTGCTTCCGATATCAGAAAGCCGCCGATACCCTGAGGACCAAGCAGACCCTTGTGTCCGGTAAAAGCAAGAAAATCAATATTGCATTCCTGCATATCGATATCGACAGAACCGGCACTCTGTGCAGTGTCTACGACAAAGAACAGATGATGACGCCGGCAGATATCACCAATCTCCCGGATCGGCAGAATGGTTCCGCATACATTGGAAGCATGAAGCATGATGACTGCTTTTGTCTCCGGGCGGATCAGTGCTTCGACAGATTCCGGTTGCGTTGTACCATCTGTTTCAGCAGGGATCATCGTGTAATGAATGTCCTGTGAAGCAAGCTGGCAGAGCGGACGCATCACGGCATTATGTTCCAGGCTGCTGACCAGTACGTGATCTCCGGGTCTCAGGAGACCTTTGATCAGATAATTCAGGGAATAAGTGATTCCCGGTGTGAATATGACATGTCTGGAATCCGGCGCATGAAAAAGTCTGGCGAGCTGCATACGTGTGAGAAGCACCAGACTTTCCAGCTCATACGCACCTTCATAATTTCCCCGGTTGATATTGAAGGCGCCGGATTCTAAAAGTTCTGACATAGAAGAGGCAACTTGGGGTTGCTTTCGGCCAGGATGTGCTGCCATTGTCAAAATATATTTTTTGATTCATATCGAAAACCTCCATAAGACATTATATAGTTCGTGTAGTATTTATCGATATTGTAACAGATTACCGGATGGAAAATACAGAGGATTATCAAAAATAATATAGCTTTGTACGTTATCATAGAGAAAACAAATGATGATTATAGATAAAAATGATAGAATGAACCGATTTATTAATATTTCCTATTAGGTAAAATGAAGTGTGAGTGGTATGATAGTCTTATGAAAAATTTATCAAAAAATCAGGAAAAATACGGAGGAATTTTAATATGGAGTTAATTAAAGAACTGCCGGAAGTGTTCGAAGAATTTGCCGAGCAGCGTCAGAAATCATTTATGGCAATGAAAGGATTAAAGGATCAGGGAGTTCCGGTTGTCGGAGCATATTGTACTTATTTCCCGGCAGAGATCGCAAGAGCAATGGGAGCAGTTACGGTAGGCTTATGTTCTGTATCCGATGAGACCATTCCGGATGCAGAGAAAGACCTGCCAAAGAACTTATGTCCATTGATCAAATCAAGCTATGGATTTGCCAAGACTGATAAATGTCCATTCTTCTATTTCTCAGATGTAGTTGTTGGGGAGACAACCTGTGACGGAAAGAAGAAAATGTATGAGTATATGTCAGATTTCAAAGATGTATTTGTAATGGAACTGCCAAATACACAGAGTGAGATGGCATTACAGCTGTGGAAGAGTGAGCTGATCCGTTTCAAAAAATATTTGGAAAAGAAATTCGACGTAGAGATTACAGATGAAGCTGTATTAGAGGCTGTAAAAGAAGAAAATAAAGTAAGAAAAGCTATGAAAGAGCTGTATCACGTTATGACACTTGACCCTGCACCGATCAAAGGAGGTGACCTGTTCAAAGTATTATACGGAAGCGGATTCAAGTTTGACCGTAAAGCAATTCCGGCAGAGATCGAAGCAATGAGAGAGAAGATTGAAAAAGAATATGAAGAAGGAAAGAGACTTGATAAGATGCCTCGTATTCTGATCACCGGATGTCCGATCGGAGGAGCAACTGAGAAAGTGATCCGTGCAGTAGAAGATAACGGCGGAGTTGTAGTAGCGTTCGAGAATTGTAACGGAGCAAAATCTTTCGATAAATTAGTCGACGAAGAGAATCCGGATGTATACGATGCACTGGCAAGACGTTACCTGAATATTGGATGTTCTGTTATGACACCGAATCCAAACAGACTTGATCTTCTTGACCGCCTGATCGATGAATTCAAGGTAGACGGAGTTGTTGAGATGACACTTCAGGCCTGTCATACATATAATGTTGAGTCACTCTCTATCCGCAAATTTGTGAATGAGAAAAAGGGAATCCCGTATATCAATGTAGAGACAGACTACTCACAGGCTGATATCGGACAGCTGAATACCCGTATTGCGGCATTTATAGAGATGCTGTAGGGCAGAGCTAGATCCATTCATTGAAAGCTGACCACCGTAGCGCAATTGGGATTTAATTCAGGAAGGCTGTGGATACCCGAACCGGAATAAAGCTTGAAAAGGTGTTCCTGTTCAGGTTCCATCGGCGGGTCAATTCTAAAGGGGCAAAATTCTGCTAAAAGCAGGCTTTC
>ENA-OQDT01000542-OQDT01000542.1-human-gut-metagenome-genome-assembly--contig:-NODE-542-length-24494-cov-5.663356_pt1 | contig 24494 bp, 20 predicted proteins | sample MGYA00242786_ERZ504617 | MGnify/ENA primary metagenome ERZ504617 (study PRJEB26092, sample SAMD00036337) | human gut metagenome | host: Homo sapiens | study: EMG produced TPA metagenomics assembly of...
GGTATTTTATTTGAGTATGTGATGAAAATACCGATGGGATTTTTACAATGTGCCGATCGTAGTTGCTTTTCTTGGCGGCAATGCCTCGTTGCCTGTCTGCAGAACCGGGCAGTTAATTTTTGAACAGAAACTGGAGATCATGGCCAGGGGTGTGGGTGATAAAAACATCATCACCATGCTGCTGATTTTTTCTGGCTGCAGGTTCGTTTGTCGGAGTTGTTGGAAGAAGCAGTGCGGAGAGCGTGGCATATTGTATGCTGTCGCTGATTCCGGCTAGATATTCGGTTGCGGTCTTGTTTGTGGTAGCCTGTTTTGTTTCCGTGGCAATGGGAACGTCGGTTGGAACGATCACGTTGCTGGTGCCGATTGCATCGGCTGTTTCCGGAGCGTCAGGGTTTGATCTGGCATTCTGTGTGGCATCGGTTATGGGAGGAGCGATGTTTGGTGATAATCTTTCTTTTATTTCCGATACAACGATCGCAGCCTGCAACGGGCAGGGATGTGAGATGAAGGACAAGTTCCGGGAAAATTTCCGGATTGCATTTCCGGCAGCAGTCGCAACGCTGATTTTCATCCTGATTCTGTCATTTCAGACAGAAGTACAGGGGCAGGTCAGCCAGTCTTATCATTTGGTTCAGGTGATTCCGTATGTGCTGGTGCTGATTGGGGGCATTATCGGCATCAACGTTTTTGTGGTGCTTCTGATCGGGATTATCTCCGGGGCGTTTATCATGCTGCTCGGAGGACATATCGCACCGGTCGAGCTTCTTGCAAATATGGGAACCGGCGTTTCCGGAATGTTTGAGACTTGTATGGTTGCGATTCTGGTGGCGGCAATGTGCGCCCTGATCCGCGAATACGGCGGTTTTGATGCCATGCTTGGCTGGATTCATCGGATTTTTCGAGGGAAACGCGGCGGTCAGCTTGGGATGGGACTTCTGGTCGGCACGATGGACATTGCGACGGCAAACAACACAGTGGCGATCGTTATGGCAAATCCGATCGCAAAAGAAATGGCACAGGAGTACGGCATTACACCAAGAAAAGCTGCCTCGATCCTGGATACGTTTTCCTGTATTTTTCAGGGCATTATCCCGTATGGAGCACAGATGCTGGTGGCGATTTCAGCGGTCAACGAGCTTGGCGGAGAACTTTCTGCTTTTCAGATCATGCCGAAACTGTTTTATCCGATGCTGCTGCTTGTCAGTTCCGTGATCGCAATTCTAAGGAAAAAGTAAAAAATCTCTTGTGATGCAATCTGTCTTATGATACGATACTTATAGTTTGGAATAAATGATGCCCTGGAATGCATCCTATGGAATCTGACATCACATCATAATAAATAAAAGAGGACAGCAGACATCATGAGAATAAATGAGACTTTAAAGAAGCCGATGTTGGAGGCGAAATATCTGAATGTAGACAATACGGACAGATACCGCCCGATCATCCGGCTTTTTTATTTGAATTATGAAAAGCTGAAATACTGGATCTATCAGGAAGAGGTTTATGAGGAATTAAAGGAAGATCCATATTTTCAGGATTATACGCCGGAGCAGTGCCAGCAGGATCTTGCGGCACTGACCGCCTGGGGGAATCTGATCACCACGCAGGATACCAGAAGAGTGACCACGATTGAAGAATTCAAAAATAAAAAATTTCGCTATCAATTATCGAAAGCAACGGTAGAGATTGAGCGAATGGTGATCCGGGTAGAAAATCTGTTTATCGAAAGTTCTTCCCTGGAGCCAACACTTCTGGAGCGGATCCGTATGAATCTGGAAAAAATTCCGCAAATGCAAACGGAAGAACCGGAAAAGATCTACAGTTGGTGGAATGATCTGGGCAGCGATTTCATCCGCCTGAATCAGAATTATCAGGATTATATGCGTGAGCTGAACAGTGTGAAAGCGGAGCAGATGATGAAAACGCAGGAATTTCTGATTTTTAAAGACCGTCTGATTGAATATCTGCGAAGTTTTGTAAGAAGTTTGCAGGTCAATGCGGCGGCAATCGAACAGTATCTGAAAAATACAGAGGAAGATCAGATAGCTGTTATACTGGAAAAGGAAGCAGAATACGAAACCTCGATTCCGCAGATCGATATAGAACTGACAAAAGAAATGATTCTGGATAAGGTGATGGGACGCTGGCAGAGCCTGAAAGAATGGTTTACTTCTGCGGATGGTCAGCAGTCGGAAGTTGCGCGTGTTTTTGATACGACAAATGAGATCATAAGAAAGATCACGAGATATGCGGCAAGGATCAGCGAACTGAGCAACAGCGGTTCTAATAGACGGGAGGAATATTATAAGCTGGCGGTGATGTTCTCAAAATGTGAAGACATTTATGAGGCACACAGGCTTGCCGCGTCTGTTTTCGGTATGGAAAAACCACTGCATCTGAAGGGGCTTTCCGGGCGAAAGACGGAGAGTATCAACAGCGGTGTTTTTGAAGAAGATCCGCATGTGGTAACGGTGCTTCCGCGTATAAGAACCTACAAAGAGAAGGCAAAACGAAGCGGCATTGTAGACCGCAGCAAAGAAAAAGAGGCGATACGTCTGGAGATGATCCGCAGACTGGAGGAAGAGCAGAAACTGCTTCGCAGTTATATTAAGGATGGAAAAATCTCGTTTGCAGAACTGCCGGAGATCGAGCCGCATGTAAGAGACGTTTTTCTGCTGTGGCTTTCAAAGGCACTGGAGAATAAGCATTTTCGGGGAAAAACAGAGAGCGGTGAAATTTACTACATCGAAAATGCAGATACAAAAGAAATCTGCATGCTGCATGCAAAAGACGGGATTTTACAGATGCCGGCATATACGATCCGGTTTGAGGAAAAAGAATGAATGCGTTAGAAATATTACTGGGAAGAAGATGGATCTTAAAAAGCAGGGACCGGGAGCTTTATTATCGGATGAAAGAGGAAGCACCGAAGATTAAAAAGTTTCTGATGGAAAAACTCGGTTATCATATCGTTGTGAATCCTTATCTGATCAAAGTAGAAAAAATGCCGGCAAAGCCGGAGAATTGGATGGGAATCCTGGAATTTACCGATAAAATCGAGTATGTATTTTTTTGTATGGTTCTGATGTTTCTCGAGGAAAAAGAGGCGATGGAGCAGTTTGTATTATCAGAACTGACAGAATATATACAAGGACAGTATCAGGAAGAGCAGATTGACTGGACGGTTTATCAATACCGCAGACATCTGATCAAAGTGCTGAAATATTGTGTGAATGTCGGCATTCTTGATGTGGATGACGGAAGTGAAGAGAGCTTTGCAAAAGACGGAAGCAATGAGGTACTCTACGAAAATACCGGGGCATCCCGCTATTTTATGCGGAATTTTACGCAGGATATCATGGGGTATACGAAGCCGGAGGATTTTGAAAAGGAAGAGTGGATCGATGTCAATGAAGACCGCGGGATCGTACGGAGACAGAGAGTTTACCGGCAGCTTCTTATGACGATGGGAATGTATAAAAATGAGCAGAATGAAGAAGATTTTGCCTATATTCGAAATCAGAGAAATATGGTTCAGGGTGAGCTGGAAGAATATCTGGACTGTGAACTGCATGTGCACCGCACCAGTGCCTTTCTGATACTTTCCGAGGACTGCCGCATGGGGCGGTGTTTCCCGGAAGAAAATACGCTGTCGGATGTGGTGCTTCTTGTGAACGGACTGATCTGTGAGAAGATAGAAGAAGGAGCGATCGTGCCGGCAGTGGATGAGAGCATCTGGATTCCGCGTGAAATGTTTGCCGGGATCCTGGAGTCCTGCAAAGAACTTTATGGAAAAGGATTTATCAAGACTTATCGTGAAATGACAACAGGAGAATTTTGCGAGAATGTGAAGAATTATATGCTGGAACTGGGACTGATCCGGGAAGAAAAAGATATCTGGCTCAGTCCGGCAATCGGAAAAGTGATTGGAAAGTATCCAGAAGAATTTCTGGAAAATGGAGGCAGTGATGAACAGTAAATGGCAGATACACAGAGTAGGATTGATTGATTTCTGGTACTACGATGAAGAAGAGTTTTATTTTCTGGATGGAAGGATGCTGCTTCGCGGAGCGAACGGTTCCGGAAAATCCGTAACCATGCAGAGTTTTATCCCATTACTTCTGGATGGAAATATGCGTCCGGAACGTCTGGATCCATTTGGCTCAAAGGCAAGAAAAATGGAAAATTATCTTCTGGAAGAAGGGGACGGACGGGACGAGCGGACCGGCTATCTCTATATGGAGCTCAAACGAAAAGAAAGCGAAGAATACATAACACTGGGGATCGGCATGCGTGCCAGAAGAAACAAAAAAATGGATTCCTGGTATTTCTGTATCACAGATGGCAGACGGGTTGGCAAGGATATTTATCTTTATAAAGAAGAAAAAAGCAAGATCACCTGCACGATGCGGGAGCTGAGAAACCGCATCGGAGAAGGCGGAAAAGTGATGGAAACACAGAGCGAATATGCTCAGTGTGTGAACAAACTTCTGTTTGGATTTGAGACACAGGAAGAATATAAAGAGCTGTTAAATCTTCTGATTCAGCTTCGAACACCAAAACTGTCAAAAGATTTCAAACCAACGGTGATCAATGAGATTTTAAGCAGTTCTCTTCAGACTTTGTCGGAGGATGATCTTCGCCCGATGTCAGAAGCCATCGAAAATATGGACGGCATGAAAACGAGTCTGGATACATTAAAGGAGAGTATTTCTGCAATCAGGCAGATTGAGAAAGTATACGATCAGTATAATGAGATTGTCCTGTATGACAAAGCACTTCTGTATACAAAAGCCGAAAAAGACTGTCGGCAGGCGGAAGAAAAAATGCTTCAGATTGAAGAAAATCTTGCTGCAAATGATGCTGCACATCAGCAGGAAAAAGAACGTTATGAAAGTCTTGCGAGAGAAGAAAAAGTACTTCAGGAAGAGCGGGCATCTCTGGCAGATAATGATGCGGCAAAATTAAAAGAGCAGGAAATGAAAGTAAGCCGTGAGATCATTGAACTGAAAAAAGTCATTTCAGACAAACGGCAGCAGGAGCAGGCAAAAAATGAGAAACGGCTGGATACGGAAGAAGTTCTGAAAAAGCAGGAAGAAAAGAAAGAGGAAAAATGGTCTGAGATCGAAGAATATCTGGAGGAAATGGAAGCCGATATGGAGGGGGTTCCGTTTGATGATTTTGCTTTTCTGAAGGAAGAACTGCTGGAAAAAAGGGAAGAAGAATATTCTTTTGATGCACACCGCAAACTGCTCAAAGATTATACGGAGAAAGTAGAATGTGGAAAGAGTCTGCTTCAGGAAGAAAAGGCAGTTCAAGAGCGTTACAGCAGTTTCCTTCAGGATCTGGATGAATATCAGAATGAAAGAAACAAGGCAGAGCGTGAACTTTTGCAGTACGAAAATCAGTTGCACGAGATCCGGCAGGAACTGATCGAGCAGATCTGTAAATGGAATCAGCAAAATGAAGAACTGCATCCGGATGCGGAAGCATTGCAGGAGATGGCAAGAAGAATCGAAAGTTATCATTCTGACAGCGATTACTGGGCAATCCGAAATCTGAGCAAAAGAGCGTATGATGAGCGAAGGGAAGCCTTATCAGCAGAAAAAACACAGAGAAACTGGAAACTTGGAGAACTGCAAAAAGAATACGATGCGATCAGCAAAGAGTTAAAACAGTGGCAGGATCAGAAAGAACCGGAGCCGGAAAGAGATGCGGCAGTCATAAAAAACAGAAAACGTCTTGATGAAATGCAGATTCCATACGTGCCGTTTTATAAAATTGTTGATTTTGACCGGAAACTTGACAGAGAAAAGTCCGCCAGACTGGAAGAAGCACTTCTGAACATGGGAATCCTGGATGCACTGATCATTGCACCGCAATATCGGGATCAGGTACTTCAGACAGAAGAAGGATGCTGCGACCGCTATTTATTTACCGATGCAAAATATGCTAAAAACAATCTTATGGAATGGCTGGATATCGACAATCCGGATAATGATATGTTCTTATACCAGAATGTATCGAGTGTTTTGTCAGCAATCAGTGCAGGGAAATCCGATCAGGCAGCAACCTGGATTGATGAGAATGGAAATTACAGGATTGGAGTCCTGGAAGGCACGGTAACAAAACAGTACACACCTTGCTTTATCGGCCTGGCAACAAGAGAACAGTATCGTCTGGATAAAATTACAGAGTTACAGCAGCTTGCAGAAGAAAAGCGAAAAGAGATTGAAACAGAAAAAGAGAAGATTGCAGAAATCCAGGGCAGACTGAAAAAACTGGAAGAAGAGTGGAATGCATTTCCAAAAGACCATGATCTGAAAATTGCGGCAAAAGATTATGAAAATCAGGAAGAGAAACTGAAAACTCTGAATGAAAAAATACAGCAGCAGAAACAGCGTGTTGAGGCAGAGAGAAAGAAACTGGATGAAGTACGCCTGAGAGTACAGGAGACCTGCCAGAAATGCTATCTGAAAGCAAGACTGGATTTATTTGAGGAAGTGCAGGGAGCCCTGAAAGAATATACGGAATGTCTGAGTAATCTGCAGATCTGCCACAAAGACTATATCAATACGCTGCAATATAAAAAGAGTCAGGAGCTTTATCTGGAAGAGATCGAGCAGGATCTGGATGACATCCGCTATGAACTTGGCAGGAGTATCACGCAGCAGAAACAAAAAGAAGCAGAACTTACTGCTGTTGGCGAGCAGCTAAAGCTCACAGATTACGAGAAGATCAAAGAAAGGCTTGATTACTGTATTGAGCGTTTAAGTATTCTGCCGCAGGAAAAAGAAGCTTCCGCAAGGAAGAGGGGCGAGCTGGAGAGTGAGTACAAAACACTGGAAGAAAAGAGAGCAGAAAATCAGAAAACAGCCGAAAAACTCCAGAATAAAAAAGAATGGCTTGTAAAGGCCTTCGAGCAGGAATATATGCTGGGTTATGTGATGGATCTTTCCACATTGGAGAAAGTGACCGAAAAAGAAGCGGCAAAAGTATGCAGTCAGTTTGCAGGAAAATTCGGCAGTGACAAACAAAGTGATCTCCTTGGAAAGCTTCAGGCAGAATACCATAAAAACAGAGGTTATCTGCTGGAATATCAAATGACATTAAAGACACTGTTTCAGGAGCTGGATGATCAGACTTCGTTCCTGGAAATGGGCATGAAACGTATCGATATTTCTGCAAAATACCATGGAACGGCTGTGAAGTTCAAAGAACTGATTTCCATACTGGAGGAAAACGAAAGAATCCAGAGCCAGCTCATCCGCGATAAAGATAAAGAACTTTTTGAGGATATTCTGGCAAATACAGTCGGTAAAAAGATCCGTGCAAGAATCCAGGCAAGCAAACGCTGGGTGGAAAAGATGAATGACCTGATGGAATCCATGAAAACATCAAGCGGACTGAAACTGAGCCTTCGCTGGAAAAATAAACGGGCAGATAAGGAAGAACAACTGGATACAAAAGCACTGGTCGATCTGCTTCAGAAAGATGCCGAGATCATGCGGCCGGAAGAGATCGAACAGTTATCCGGACATTTCCGTTCCAAGATCGCAGAGGCAAGAAAAGAAGCAGATGAGACGGCAAATATGCAGTCTTTCCATGCGATCATGCGGGAAGTGCTGGATTACCGCAAATGGTTTGAATTTCAACTGGAATGTCAGAAGACCGGAGAGAAAAAGAGAGAACTGACAGACAGGGTATTTTTCACCTTCAGCGGCGGTGAGAAAGCGATGGCGATGTATGTTCCGCTTTTCTCAGCCGTTGTTGCAAAATATGCAGGAGCAAGATCGGATGCTCCAAGACTGATTTCTCTTGATGAGGCCTTTGCCGGGGTGGATGAGATGAACATCCGTGATATGTTCCGTCTGATGGTAGAATTTGATTTTAACTTTATGATCAATTCTCAGATTCTGTGGGGTGATTACGAGACGGTTCCGGCACTTGCTATTTATCAGCTTGTGCGGCCGGAAAACGCAAAATTTGTGACTGTCATCCGCTATACCTGGAATGGAAACGTAAAACAGATGATAACAAAAAAAGACGTAAACGAGATTGGGGAAAGCCAGGGATAAAGAAAGCTGCAAAAGAAAGGAACGTATATGGAGAGCAGAAAAAGAGAGTGCAAAACATATTTTCAGGAACGCTCTGTATATCAAAAGCTGTTTGTAAAAGTACAGGAAAAATATGCCGGGATCGGGCATTTCGGTGGAACCTTTCTTCTGAATGATCTCACCAGGGAAGAAAAAGAGCAGTTGGGCGGTTTCTTTCAGAAAGACTTTTCCAGTCAGAAAAGTGTGCGGATCACAGCAAAACAAATGGAAAAAGCACTGCAAAACAGTCGTTTCTGTGACTTTACCTGGAAAGAAATCTTAGAACTGTGTCTGGAAAAACCACTGCTTATAAAGAAAGAAGAAAAACAAAAAGAAGAACAGCAAAGAGAAGCCTGGTTTCAAAATATTCAGCTTCGATTGAAAAATCCGGATTTCCAAAGCTGGATCTTTGAAGTGCTGCAAAACAAAAAAGAAAGTTATCTTTTTCTTTTGCAGCAGTATAAAGAAAACAAAAAAGAACTGGAAGATCTTCTGCAAAAAACAGATCAGGCAGCCGAAACACTGGAAGCAGCCGAAAAAAGAGAACTGCTTGCTGTTTTTGCTGCAAAAGTTACAGGTAATCCCCACTATTTTGATGAAGGAGAACCGGCAGAAAAGTGCCTCTCTTCCTACCTGAAATGGAAGCTGAAAAAAGAGCGACGCGACGGACTTTCCAATGCCGAATATAAAAACAGAATCTATTTTGAAGCCGGGATTTTAAAAGATGAACTTTCCAACGATGTTTTAACGTACGGACTTCATGCATGGAAGGAAAACGGAGAAATCCACCCCGGAATCGAAGGATTTTTCAAGTGCAGGGAGCCATTGAAACTGACTTTGAAAACTCTGGGCGGGATTGGGAAAATCACAGGAAAACCGGAGATATATATGGTTGAAAATCCGGCCGTTTTCTCAAGACTTGTGGAAAAGTATCCGGATCGAACCATTTTGTGTGGAAACGGACAGCCGAAACTTTCCGTATTTGTGCTTTTAGATAAAGTGACAGAAGACAGTACTATTTATTATGCGGGTGATTTTGATCCGGAAGGACTTCAGATCGCACAGAACCTCAAAAAAACGCTATCAGGAACATTTCATTTTGTGGAAATATGAAGCAGAGTACTATCAAAAATATAAGTCAGAAGTGTGGCTGGATGAGAAAAGACTTCGAAAACTGAAGAAGATCGATCTGCCGGAATTACAGGAAGTAAAAGAAGCGATGCAAAGAGAAAAATATGCCGCATATCAGGAGGCAATGGTGGAAGAGTATGTATAAGCAGAAGGTAAAATAGAAGAATTGCATGACGGTTTTCAAACAAATAGAAAAATGGGATAGTATTGCTGACACCTGCAGATCAATCTGGTGGTAAACAGAAGCCGTGTCAGTATGGGCGGATGCGTGGAACAGGTAAAACATTACATCGACTTAGTAAGAAAATATCACAAATAATGGATTGAGCCTTGAAACTTCTCTGCAATCTATGATATGATTTATTCCAGTAGTGTGAAAATAAATGAAACAACAGGAGGGAAATTATGTTATCATTTTTCAAGAAAAAAGCTGCAAAATCAGAAGAAGCTGCAAATGGCAAAACTATGAAAGCATACCTGACCGGAAAAGTAATTCCGATCGAGGAAGTAAACGATGGTGTTTTCTCAGCAAAGATCATGGGTGACGGTATTGCGATCATCCCGGAAAACGAAGTTCTGACTGCTCCGGCTGACGGCGAGATTACCGTTGTTATGGACGGATCTTTCCATGCAGTAGGTATGAGACTGGACAACGGAGTAGAAGTACTGCTTCATATCGGTGTAGATACCGTAGGCATGAACGGTGAAGGTTTCAAACCATATGTAACCGTTGGCGATAAGGTAAAGACAGGTGACAACCTGATCGGATTCAGCAAATCCGCAATCGCAGCACATGGTCTGCGTGACGTGACCATGCTGATCGTTACAAACGGTGATGAATGCCCACCGGTAAAACTGATGTCCGGTATGGACGCAGTTGCAGGCGAGACCGTAGTAGCAGAAATGTAATCAGGACAGCATTACACAAAAACATAATATTAAAAAAACTCCCGGCAGAGTGAAAATTCATTCTGCCGGGAGTTTTTCAGTCTTCCGCCGGAAACCCAGGGCACACTTTTTTCACAAAATCACCCCAAACTCATCACATATTTACAACATTTCAAACACAAATCGTAACTATACTGTTAGACATAAAGAACAAGAACATCAAACACCAAGGCTCCCAAAGAGGAAAACCGGATGACAAAATATAGGAGGTAGTCATTATGTCAGATATGTATAGTTACAATAACAACAGCGAAAGAAATGAAAAATATGGTGCAGAAGATTTTATGATTATGAAACCCCAAATGAAAACGGACAGAAAAGGAACAATAGAAAACCGAACGCAAAGATGGTAAAATTTGCAAAGAGAGTCGGAGCCATCGCATTAAGTGCCGTTCTCTTCGGAGGAGTTGCTGCAGGAACTTTCCAGGGAGTAGGTTCTCTGATCGGAACTTCTGCAAAATCGGAAACACAGGCAGCGGCATCAACAAAGAGCAGTCTTCTGAAAACAACTTCAAGCACAACTTCAAAAGGTACGATGGATGTGACGGATATTGTAAAATCCGCAATGCCTTCCATCGTCTCCATCACAAGCAAATCGGTTCAGGAAGTAGAAAATTACTTCGGTATGTTCGGCGGCCGGAATTCCATCCAGCAGCAGGAAGTAGAAAGTGCCGGTTCCGGTATCATCATTGGAAAGAACGACAGCGAATTGCTGATTGCCACAAACAATCATGTTATTGATGGTGCAGAGACCGTTTCCGTATCCTTTGTAGACAATGAAACTTACGAAGCAACGATCAAAGGAACCGATTCTTCCAAAGACCTGGCAGTGGTAGCCGTTCCGCTTTCCAGCATTTCAAGCGACACGATGTCTAAAATTTCCGTGGCAGCGATCGGTGATTCTTCCAAACTGGAAGTTGGTGAACAGGTTGTAGCCATCGGCAACGCACTTGGATATGGACAGTCCGTTACAACAGGTATTGTAAGTGCTACAAACCGTACTTTGGATTCTACGGACAGCAGTGAGGCAAGTTATGACGGTATCAGCCTGATCCAGACCGATGCAGCCATCAACCCTGGCAACAGCGGCGGTGCTCTGCTGAACATGAACGGTGAAGTTGTCGGTATCAACTCAGCAAAACTGGCTTCTACAGAAGTAGAAGGCATGGGTTATGCAATTTCCATGAATGATGCGTACGATACCATCGAAGAGCTGATGAATGAGACAACAAGAACAAAAGTTACGGATGACGAAAAAGCAAGTCTTGGTATTTCAGGAACAGGTGTCAGCGAGGAAGCCGCTCAGACTTATGGTATCCCGTCCGGTGTCTTTGTTTCACAGGTAACGGAAGGCGGAGCCGCAGAGCAGGCTGGTATCACAGCAAATTCCATCATCACAGCATTTGATGGAAAAATGGTCACAGATATCAGTGAACTGAAAAGTCGTCTTGAGTATTACAAAGCAGGAGAGCAGATAGAAGTAACACTTCAGGTGCCGGACAACAATGGTTATACAGAAAAAACGGTAACAGTAACACTGGGAAAAGCGGATAGCAGCACAAGCGGCAGCCAGCAGTCTGGAGATGACAACAGTCAGAATCAGGATAACAATGGTGGTTTTAATGATACCACCGATGATTATTTCCGCTTCTCCAGCAGAGCAAAGAATTTTTCATAAACCCTGACTGAGGTCGAAATAGAAAAGATAATATGTCTTATTCATAAATACGGTATACCCTTTACAGTATGGCTTTTCAAATGCTATACTGTAGAGGGTTTTTGACTGTAAAAAAGTTTACGAAGAAACGTATACAGAGGAGTATTTATATGAAGAAAAAATTTATGGTGATCCTGATGACCGCAGCATTATCCATGACAGGCTGCAGTCTTTTCGGGCAGGATACGTATTATATAGATCAGGGAATGGAAAAGATACAAAATGGGGACTATGAGGGTGCCCTTGGCGATTTTGCCTCAGCAGAAAAAGAGGGACAGCACCTGATCGAAAGTTACCGGGGAAGTGGAATGGCCTACATGGCACTTGGCGAATATGACAAAGCGGTAGAATCCTTTGACCGGGCAGTTGACCTGACAAGTGAAAAACAAAAAGAAGTGAGGAAAGATATTTTGCTGTATAAGGCAACAGCCCTGTATCAATCCGGTGATTATGAAGGTTCTGCGAAAGTCTGTGACACGATCCAGACCTTTGGAGATACAGTAGACGCGTATTATTTACAGGGACTTTGTTATATGGAACTGGATGAAAAAGACAAGGCAAGTGTAGATTTTACAACGGCGGTAAAGCTTTCACCACAGGATTATGACCTTCTTTTGAATATTTATGAATGTTACAGCGAAAAAAATCTTTCGGCGGAAGGAGATACCTACCTTCAGCAGGCACTTGCGATCAACAGTGATGATACGGAGGATATTTACCAGAAGGCAAGAATTTATTATTTTCTGGGAGAATACGATGAAGCGAAAGCAGAACTGAATAAAATGTCTGACAGCCAGGATGCTCGTTCGATGCTGCTGCTCAGCCGTGTTTATATGAAACAGGATGATACGGCTCATGCAAGGCAGCTTTATCAGCAGTATATGGATAAATATGGTGAGACACCGGAAGCATACAATGGCATAGTGCTGTGTGATATTGCAGACGAAGATTATGACAGTGCACTTTCGAATATTGAAAAAGGTCTGGCATTAAAAGAAGAAAAAGGAAAACAGGATCTGTATTATAATGAAATTGTTGTCTATGAAAAGAAGCTGGATTTTGAGACGGCCAAGGAAAAAGCGGGAGAATATGTGAAAAATTATCCATCCGATGAAGCTGGACTTCGGGAGAACAATTTCCTGAAAACCAGGTAAAATTATGCGAAGGGAGGCAAATTTATGCAGCCATATGATATGAAAGAAATGGAAGAATGCGTCATTTTAGTCGGTGTTCAGGAGAGTTTTTCAGAGGATGTGGAGGAATCTCTGGATGAACTGGCAGAGCTTTGTGAAACAGCAGGAGCGCAGGTTGCCGGAAGGGTAATCCAGAACCGCGAGAAAATCCATCCGGGCACATATGTAGGAAAAGGAAAGATAGATGAGATTGCACTTCTGATGGAAGAACTGGATGCAACGGGGATTGTCTGCGATGATGAACTTTCCCCTGCACAGCTCAACAATCTGGAAAAAGAGCTGGACTGCAAAGTTATGGACCGTACGCTGATCATTCTGGATATTTTTGCGGCGAGAGCCAATACGAGCGAAGGAAATATCCAGGTTGAGCTTGCCCAGCTGCGTTACCGTGCAGCAAGGCTGGTAGGACTGCGAAATTCGCTCTCCAGACTTGGAGGCGGTATCGGTACGAGAGGACCAGGTGAGAAAAAGCTGGAGATGGACAGGCGACTGATCCATGCCCGCATTTCACAGCTTAAGGCAGAACTTGTCCAGGTGCAGAAGCACCGTGAGCTGATAAGGAGCAAACGAAAAAAAGACCAGATGGTGGTTGCGGCGATCGTCGGTTATACCAATGCCGGCAAGTCCACGCTGCTCAATACGCTGACGGATGCCGGTGTTCTGGAAGAAGACAAGCTTTTTGCAACACTGGATCCGACGACACGCCTGCTGGAACTGCCGGGGGGTCAGAATATTCTTCTGACAGATACAGTTGGATTTATCCGTAAGCTGCCGCATCATCTGATCGAGGCATTTAAGAGTACACTCGAAGAGGCAAAATATGCGGACATCATCATCCATGTGGTGGATGCTTCTAATCCACAGAAAGAAAAACAGATGCATGTTGTTTATGAGACATTAAAAGATCTCGGCGTGAAGGATCAGCCGATCCTGACGCTGTTCAACAAGCAGGATCGCATCGAAAATCCGGAAATTTTAAAAGACATGAAAGCAGACAAAACTTTAAAGATTTCCGCAAAAACAGGGCAGGGGCTTGATGATCTGAAGGACGAGCTTGAGAAGATATTGCGTGCCAGAAGCATCCTTTTAGAGCGTGTTTTTCCGTATGAAAAGGCTGGTCTGATCCAGATTGTACGGGCAAAAGGACAGCTTCTGGAAGAGGAGTACAGGGGTGACGGAATCTACGTAAAAGCCTTTGTTCCGACAGAGATTTATGGCAAAGTTGCATATTAAAAAGTAAGAAATCACACAAATGAAATACTATATCTTGTATGTATTTTCGAAATACAATCCAAGATATAGTATTTTTTGCATTGACGCAATAACAATAATCTGCTAGAATAAATTCCTGACAGCATCTGCCCTGACAGATGCTGGAGACGATAATGATGCGGAAGGAGCAGATAATATATATGTTTAAAGTAGTAAAAAGAGATGGTGAAGTTGCGGACTTTGACCTTCAGAAAATAGGCAGTGCGATCGAAAAAGCATTCGATGCGACGCGCATGCAGTACAATAAAGATATTGTGGATCTGCTGAAACTGCGCGTGACCGCTGATTTTCAGAAAAAGATCAAAAATGATAAGATTGATGTGGAGAGCATTCAGGACAGCGTAGAGAATGTACTGGTACAGACCGGTTATGCAGATGTGGCAAAAGCTTATATTCTGTACCGCAAACAGAGAGAAAAGATCCGCAATATGAAATCTACGATCCTGGACTACAAAGAGATTGTGGACAGTTACGTAAAAGTAGAAGACTGGCGTGTAAAAGAAAATTCTACTGTCACGTATTCAGTAGGGGGACTGATCCTGAGCAACTCAGGAGCAGTTACGGCAAACTACTGGCTGTCTGAGATTTATGATGATGAGATCGCTCAGGCACATCGCAATGCAGATATCCATATTCATGACTTATCTATGCTGACCGGATATTGTGCAGGCTGGTCTTTAAAACAATTGATCACAGAAGGACTTGGCGGTATCGAGGGCAAGATTACCTCCGCCCCGGCAAGACATCTGTCGGTACTTTGCAACCAGATGGTCAATTTCCTTGGCATCATGCAGAATGAATGGGCAGGAGCGCAGGCATTTTCTTCGTTTGATACGTATCTGGCACCGTTTGTCAAAGTGGACAAACTCGACTATCCGGAAGTGAAGAAATGCATCGAATCCTTTGTATACGGTGTGAATACACCGAGCCGCTGGGGTACTCAGGCACCATTCTCCAATATCACGCTGGATTGGACGGTTCCATCTGACCTTGCCGAGCTTCCGGCGATCGTAGGCGGAAAGCCGCAGGATTTCTGCTATAAGGACTGTAAAAAAGAGATGGATATGATCAACCGTGCCTTTATTGAGACGATGATCGAAGGCGATGCAAACGGACGCGGATTCCAGTATCCGATCCCGACCTACTCGATCACCAAAGATTTCGACTGGTCCGATACCCGGAACAACCGTCTGTTATTTGAGATGACCTCTAAATACGGTACACCGTATTTTTCAAACTATATCAACAGTGATATGGAGCCGAGCGATGTGCGGAGCATGTGCTGCCGTCTGCGTCTCGATCTGCGTGAGCTGCGTAAGAAGAGCGGCGGATTTTTCGGCTCCGGAGAGAGCACCGGAAGTGTGGGCGTTGTGACGATCAACCTTCCGAGAATCGCTTATTTATCTAAGACAGAAGAAGAGTTTTACAAGAGACTGGATCACATGATGGATATTTCCGCACGTTCCCTGAAGATCAAACGAGATGTGATCTCCAAACTGCTGGACGAGGGACTGTATCCTTACACAAAACGCTATCTTGGAACATTTGCCAACCATTTCTCCACGATCGGTATGATCGGTATGAATGAAGTCGGGCTCAATGCAAAATGGCTTTGCAAAGACCTGACTCATGTGGAGACGCAGGATTTTGCAAAAGAAGTGCTGAATCATATGCGTGACAGACTGGTGATGTATCAGGAGGAGTACGGAGATCTCTACAATCTGGAGGCAACACCGGCAGAATCCACGACTTACCGTCTGGCAAAACACGACAAAGAACAATATCCGGATATTATCACAGCCGGTGAGCCGGGTGATACACCGTACTACACAAACAGCTCCCATCTTCCGGTTAGCTATACCGCAGATATTTTCGATGCGCTGGATATACAGGACGGACTGCAGACTCTTTATACATCCGGAACCGTATTCCATGCATTCTTAGGTGAGAAACTGCCAGGCTGGAAAGCGGCAGCAGCATTGGTACGAAAGATTGCAGAAAACTACAGCCTGCCGTACTACACACTTTCGCCTACGTATTCCGTCTGCAAAGAACATGGATACCTTGCAGGTGAGCATTTTACCTGCCCGGTCTGCGGAAAAAAATCCGAAGTATACAGCCGTATCACAGGATACTACCGTCCGGTCCAGAACTGGAATGATGGCAAGACACAGGAGTACAAGAACCGTAAACTGTATGATGTGAAACATTCATGTATGAAAAAAGTTAAGACAAGCCTTGTGACATTACGCAATGAAGAAGTAGAGATCAAGCCTGTTGAAAGTGTGAAATATCTGTTTACCACAAAGACCTGTCCAAACTGTAAGATTGCAAAAGAGATGCTTAAAGGTGAGGATTATCAGATTATTGATGCAGAGGAAAACCAGGAGCTGGTTCGAAAATACGGTATCATGCAGGCTCCGACACTGGTAGTGACAGACGGTACCAAAGCAAAGAAATATGTGAATGCATCGAACATTAAGAAGTATATAACAGATATAAAGCAGGAAGTATAAAGAAAAAAGTATAAAGAAAAAAGCACAGCGATTCTGTGCCGTAAATGGTCGTCAGAATCGTCTGCTGCACTTCATATGTGCCATAGAAATACGACAACGAAAAATACCGCTCCTCATTTTAAAAATAAATGAGAAGCGGTATTTTTTGGAGAATCTTAGTTCATCCGATCAATTAGCATTTAACAACGTTAGCTGCCTGCATTCCGCGAGCACCTTCTGTTAAATCATAAGTTACTGCCTGACCTTCGTCAAGAGATTTGAAACCTTCACCCTGGATAGCGGAGAAATGTACAAATACATCGTTTCCGTCTTCACCTGTGATAAATCCGTAACCTTTTTCAGCGTTGAACCATTTTACTGTACCTTTGTTCATGATGGTACCTCCATTTAAAATAATATAATTTATGATCGTGGATTTTTGAGTTAAAAAAATCCACCAGTTATTACAGATTATATAGGGGTGAGTATAATCTCTAATAACTAGTGAATTACTTTCATCCAATAAATCCCTCAACGAACATTATAGGTTTAACCACCGAAAATGTCAAGAGAATTGTGTATTGTTTTGAACGTGTACATAGGTTATACTGATACTGTTGCCCGGCAGTGAAACACCTGCTGTTTTGCTGCGCAAGAAAGCCGGGAAAAAGCAAAAAGAAAGGAAGATGTTTATGTCAGAAATGCTAAAAGCGATTCTGTTTGGGATCGTAGAGGGGATTACCGAATGGCTTCCGGTCAGCAGCACCGGACATATGATCATTCTTGATGAGCTGATCAAACTGAATGTGTCAAAAGAGTTTCTGGAAGTATTTCTTGTAGTGATCCAACTGGGAGCGATCCTGGCAGTTGTGATGCTTTACTGGAATCAGCTCTGGCCGTTTTCTCTGAAGAAAAAAGGACATTTCATAAGAAAAGATATCTTTTCCATGTGGTTTAAAGTAATTGCAGCCTGTATTCCGGCGGCAGTGGTCGGGATTTTGTTTGATGATCAGATTAATGCACTTTTTTACAATTACCGGGCGGTCTCAGTGGTCCTGATTCTTTTTGGTATTTTATTTATCGTGATCGAGAACAGGAATCAGACAAAGAAAGCACGCGTTACCGGTATCGCACAGATTACTTATCGGGATGCGATGCTGATTGGACTTTTTCAGCTCATCGCAGCCATTTTTCCCGGAACATCCAGATCTGGTGCGACCATTCTTGGCGGTATCCTGATCGGACTTTCCAGGACAACAGCGGCAGAATTTACGTTTTTTCTGGCTGTTCCGGTTATGGCAGGAGCCAGTCTTCTGAAAATTGTAAAATTTGGTCTGCTTTTTTCAGCATCAGAGATGATGATCCTGCTGGTCGGCATGGCAGTATCATTTGTCGTATCTGTCCTGGTGATCAAGCTTCTGATGAATTATATAAGAAAACATGACTTTAAAATTTTTGGATGGTATCGTATCGTACTTGGTATTCTTGTGATCCTGTTTTTCACAATTCGCTAGCCGGTTGTTAACACTAAGATAAATAGAATAAAAGCGAAATTTCTGTGGAGTTTGCACTGCAGATGTGAAAGCATTGGACAGAATCACAGAAAGTATAACAGAAAGGGGAGATGAGAGAATGAAAATCACACTTCCGGATGATGTGAAAAAGATCATCGAAACACTGGAAGAAAATGGATATGAAGGCTATGCGGTCGGGGGCTGTGTGCGTGACTCCATTCTTGGACGGACACCAAATGACTGGGATATTACGACCTCTGCAGCACCGCAGCAGGTCAAGAAGTTGTTCCTTCGGACAGTAGATACTGGTATTCAGCATGGAACGGTAACCGTTCTGATGGGAAAAGAAGGCTATGAAGTGACCACTTACCGTGTGGACGGAGAATATGAGGATGCAAGGCATCCAAAAGAAGTGACTTTTACGGCAAATCTGGAAGAAGATCTGCGCCGCCGTGATTTTACGATCAATGCCATGGCTTACAACGACAGCAAAGGTCTGGTAGATGTGTTTGGCGGAAGAGAGGATATGGAACAGAAAGTAGTCCGCTGTGTAGGAAATGCAGAAGAACGCTTCGGAGAAGATGCGCTTCGTATCATGCGTGCCGTCCGATTTTCAGCACAGCTTGGATTTACGGTCGATCCGGATACGGCAGAAGCGGCGAAAAAGCTGGCAGGGACACTTTCGAAAATCAGTGCTGAGCGGATCCAGACGGAGCTTGTGAAGCTTTTGATCTCCCCACATCCGGATTATCTGCGATATGCCTGGGAGTACGGGATCACAGCAGTTGTCCTGCCGGAGTTCGACCGCACGATGGAGACACCGCAGAATAATCCGCATCACTGCTACAATGTCGGAGAGCATACACTGGAAGCACTGAAAAACGTAGAACCAGACAGGAGTCTGCGTCTGGCGGCATTGTTTCATGATTTCGGAAAGCCGCAGACACATACGACAGATGAAAACGGGATTGACCATTTTCACGGACATGCAAAGATCAGTGCCGGGCTTGCCGCTGACATCATGCATCGGCTTAAATTTGACAATGATACTTTAAATAAAGTCAAAACTTATGTAAAGTATCACGATCTGCGACCGGAACTGACCGAAAAGTCAGTGAGAAAGGCGGTAAGTAAAGTCGGGGCAGATGCGTTTGCGGAAGTTTTGAAGCTGAAAATGGCAGATACACTGGCACAGTCCCCGAAATGGCAGCCGGAGAAGAAAGAATATTTAAAGCGGCTTTCCAGAATTTACCAGGAAATTATGAAAAAAAACCAGTGCCTTACCATCAGGGAGCTGGAGATAAACGGAAAGGATCTGATAGAAGACGGGATGATGCCTGGCAAAGCAATCGGAGAGATTCTGTCAAAGCTTCTCGGAGAAGTTCTGGAAGAACCGGATAAAAATAAAAAAGAGATTCTTTTAAAAGAAAGCAGAAAACTGCGCGGGATGGAAGCGTAACTTTCAGTATATTTACCTTATGCATTTCATAGGATAGAATAGCTATTCAGTACAGGTTGAAGTACTTGCTGATCTGATTGTAAGAATATGGGGGGATTAGGGTGAATGAAAAGGATCTGATGATATTGGAGCAGTACGAACTGCAGGTACACAGTGCCAGGCGGGGACGCGGCTCCTTTCTTTGTGATACGGATAAGGGACTGATACAGGTGACGGAATTTTCAGGTTCCAGGGAACGGCTGTTTTTTCAGAACAGGGTACTCTGTTTTTTGCAGGAACAGGGGATGCGGTCAGATAAAATCCTGGAGAACCGGGAGGGTAATCTGGTCTCACTGGATCGTTATCAGAACGGTTATGTGGTAAAAAAATGGTTTTTCGGCCGGGAATGTGATACGAAAAGTCCGGAAGATATCATGGAGGCAGTACGTTATCTGGCAAAACTGCATCAGGTATTATGTCTTCCGGTTCAGGAATCTGAGACAGAGGCGGCACAGATAGAGGAAAGAGAAGAAAAGATGATCAGAAAAGATTTAGAATACAACGGAGAACCTTTAAGCGGGGAGATCATGCGTCATACACGGGAACTGAAAAAGGTGCGGAATTTTATCCGGACGCGTAAGAAGAAAACCACATTTGAACAGCGTTTTCTGGAACTGTATGAGCCATTTATGGAGCAGGCAGAAGAGGTGGCGCAGCGTGTTCAGGAGAGCAGGGCGACGGCACTTTACCGTCAGAGCATCCGGGAGCGTAGAATCTGTCACGGGGATTACAGCCAGCACAATCTGATTTTTGACCGGGAGGGTGCAGTTGCGGTCAATTTTGCAAGATGCTGTTTTGATACGCAGATTGCAGATTTCTATCAGTTTTTCCGAAAGATCATGGAAAAACAGTCCTGGAACCGTAAACTGGGCATGGAAATGCTGCATACGTATCAGCAGGTGCGTCCGCTGGGAGATGCGGAATTTGAAGATTTTTGTATCCGGCTGGCTTATCCGGAGAAATTCTGGAAACTTGCAAACCATTATTTCAACAGCCGCAAGACCTGGATACCGGAAAAAAACCTTCAGAAGCTGGAAATATTGGATATGCAGGAAAAAAAACGGAGAGAATTTGTAAAGTTTCTGCATTAAAGGTTCCTTTTTTGACCTTTTTATTATATAATATAGCCATCTGTTGATTATTTTAATGGAGGTAGCACAATGGATTATAAAAAGGTCTATGAAGAGTGGCTCGCAAATCCATACTTTGATGAAGCTACAAAGGAAGAACTGCGAGCAATTGAGGGAGACGAAAAAGAAATCAAAGAACGCTTTTATGCAGATCTCGAGTTTGGTACTGCCGGACTGCGCGGTATCATTGGAGCAGGTACAAACCGTATGAACGTTTATACCGTGCGTAAAGCCACACAGGGGCTTGCCAACTATATCAAGTCTGTAGGGGCACAGGATAAAGGTGTAGCGATCGCTTACGATTCCAGACATATGTCACCGGAATTTGCAGATGAAGCAGCACTGTGTCTGGCTGCGAACGGTATCAAAGCTTACGTGTTTGAGTCACTGAGACCGACACCGGAGCTGTCATTTGCTGTGCGTACATTGAAATGTACAGCAGGTATCAATGTCACAGCAAGTCATAATCCGCCGGAGTACAACGGCTACAAAGTTTACTGGGAGGACGGAGCGCAGATCACACCGCCTCACGATACTGGTATCATGGCTGAAGTAAAGGCAGTTACCGACTATGCAAATGTTAAGACTATGGACAAAGATGCAGCAGTAGCAGCAGGACTTTATGAAGTGATCGGTGCAAACATCGATGATCCATATATTGAAGCACTGAAGAGCCAGGTGATCCACTGGGATTCCATCCGTGAAGTCGGCAAAGATCTCAAGATCGTTTACACACCGCTGCATGGTACAGGTAACATCCCTGCAAGACGTGTTTTAAAAGAGCTTGGTTTTGAACATGTATATGTAGTAAAAGAACAGGAACTGCCGGACGGCAATTTCCCGACTGTAAGTTATCCGAATCCGGAAGCAGAAGAAGCATTTGAGCTGGGACTGAAGCTTGCAAAAGAAGTAGACGCAGATCTGGTTCTGGCAACCGACCCGGATGCAGACCGTCTTGGTGTACGTGTCAAAGATAAAGATGGTGTATATCATACTCTTACTGGAAATATGTCCGGATGCCTGCTTGAAGAGTATGAACTGAGCCAGAAAAAGGCGGCAAATGGAAGCCTGCCGGAGGATGGAGCAGTTGTCAGCACGATCGTTACCACAAATATGGCAGGAACGATCGCAAAATCCTACGGACTGCGCTTTATCGAAGTACTGACCGGATTTAAGTATATCGGACAGCAGATTCTTGGCTTTGAACAGAGCGGAAAAGGCCAGTATCTCTTTGGATTTGAGGAAAGTTACGGATGCCTGATCGGAACACATGCGAGAGATAAAGATGCGATCGTTGCGACCATGGCGCTGTGCGAAGCGGCAGCTTACTATAAGACCCAGGGTAAAACATTGTGGGATGCCATGATTGATATGTATGAAAAATATGGCTACTACAAAGACGATATTCAGGCAATCACACTGAAAGGCATTGAAGGACTGCAGAAGATCCAGGAGATCCTGGAGACGCTCAGAAACGAGACACCATCCGAGATTGCAGGATACAAAGTACTTTCTGCAAGAGATTACAGGAAAGACACGATTAAAAATCTGGAAACAGGCGAAGTAACAAAGACCGGACTGCCATCTTCCAATGTTCTGTATTATGATCTCAGCGATGATGCATGGCTGTGTGTAAGACCATCCGGAACCGAGCCAAAAGTAAAATTCTACTATGGCGTAAAGGGTACTTCTCTGGAAGATGCAGATGAAAAATCTGCGGCATTTGGCAAACGGGTAGTTGCCATGATACAGGAAATGCTTTAAAATGCCAAAAACATATGATTTTGAGGATTTCTGTCAGATCACGGCAGCGCTGCGGAAAAAAGAAGGCGGATGCCCATGGGATCTTATCCAGACACACGAAAGTCTGAAACCGTATATGGTTTCAGAAACAGCAGAGGCATTGGCAGCAGTGGATCTCTATGATCAGACGAAGGATTCGGACAATTTCTGTGAAGAACTTGGAGATATGCTGTTTCAGGTTGTACTGCAAAGCCAGATTGCAGCCGAAGAAGGTCTTTTCACAATTGACGATGTGGTACAGAATATCAGTGAGAAAATGATTCGCCGTCATCCGCATGTTTTTGGAGAAGAAAGCTATAAATTGCTTGGTGGACATGCTGATACGTGGGAGGATATCAAAAAACTGGAAAAAGCAGGCAGAACAGAAACTCAGAAAAGGGCTCAGAAAAGAGCAGTTTATCTGGCGACACAGCAGATGATAGAACATTTACAGAAATCCCTTGACAAATATAGGGATAACGATTATAAATAAACATAGCCAATAAGGCTGTTGTATTCCGGACACAGTGAACGCTCGGAATGCTGCAGCCTTGTTCTTAGGAATCTAAGAAATAATCAGAGAAATCACAGGAGGAAATGTCCATGAATAAGACAGAATTAGTAGCAGCAATCGCTGAACAGACAGAGTTATCCAAAAAAGATGCAGAAAAGGCACTGAAAGCTTTTACAGATATCGTTGCAGATGAACTGAAAAAAGGTGAAAAAGTACAGCTGGTAGGCTTTGGTACTTTTGAAGTATCTGAAAGAGCAGCAAGAGAAGGAAGAAATCCTCAGAGCGGCGAACCGATGACAATCGCAGCTTCCAAAGCTCCGAAATTCAAAGCAGGAAAAGCTCTGAAAGATATGATCAATAACTAAGATACATGATCTTATTTGCAAATAGCTGCCGTGGAGGACTCTGCGGCAGTTTTTTGATTTACAGGAAAGGAATCGATATATGAGACTGGATAAATTTTTAAAAGTGTCCAGACTGATCAAGAGGCGCACGGTGGCAAATGAAGCCTGTGATGCAGGAAGAGTTTTGATCAACGGAAGAACTGCAAAGGCATCCGCAGCTGTAAAAGCAGGGGATGTGATTGAGATTCAGTTTGGAACAAAGGCTGTAAAAGTGGAAGTCCTGGATGTCCGGGAAACGGTGAAAAAGGACAATGCGGCAGAATTGTACAAATATCTGTAGAGATTAAAAGAACATAAATACCGGCAGTCCTTCATATACTTTTGCAAAGAGTTTATGGAGAGCAGGTATGGACGAAAAACAGAATCAGCAGGGAGCACATAAGGTAACCATTCATGGAAGGCACAGCGGCACCATCAGTGGGGTATCGGATGTGCTTTCTTTTGATCTAAATGAAATCGTGCTGCAGACAACACAGGGAATGCTTATGATACGCGGACAGGAGCTGCATATGAACAGGCTGACACTGGAAAAAGGCGAGGTGGATATCGAAGGCAAGGTAGACAGTCTGGTCTATTCGGAACAGGCAGGAGAAGCCCCAAAAGGAGAGTCCTTTTTTGGACGGCTGTTTCGATAGATGAGTGCGGTGATTCTTTCGGAAGCGGCTTTTTTTGCGGTATCATTTGCGGCATGGGGCGCTGCTTCTTAGCGGATATGGACATCCTGCGTGCCTTTCGCAGAGCATTTATGCCACAGCGCCAGATGGGATTTGCACTGGAGGATTTTTGTCTACTGG
>ENA-OQDT01000545-OQDT01000545.1-human-gut-metagenome-genome-assembly--contig:-NODE-545-length-24404-cov-4.111546_pt1 | contig 24404 bp, 23 predicted proteins | sample MGYA00242786_ERZ504617 | MGnify/ENA primary metagenome ERZ504617 (study PRJEB26092, sample SAMD00036337) | human gut metagenome | host: Homo sapiens | study: EMG produced TPA metagenomics assembly of...
TTCTTGCCAAATGACAATACGTCCACGGTCGATGATACGTATTTTGTCTTTTTGGACGATATAGGAACGATGCACGCGTATGAAGCGTGAAGCAGGCAGAAGTTCTTCTATGGACTTCATGCTCATGAGTGAGAGAATGGGTTTGGGAGAGTTCTCCTCATAGATTTTGATATAATCTTTCAAGCCTTCGATGTAAAGAATATTTTTGAGTTCCACTTGTATCAGTTTGTAATCACTTTTTACGAAGATGCTTTCAATTTCCTCTTGGGGCTGTTGCAGCAGTTCGAACCACTTCACTGCTTTATTGGCGGCTTGCAGAAAGTCTGCATACGAGATGGGTTTCAGCAGATAATCGAGGGCGTTGACCCTATACCCGTCTATGGCATATTGGTCGAAAGCGGTGGTGAAAACGATACGGGTATGTGTATCTACCATTCTGGAGAATTCCAGGCCGTTGAGTTCGGGCATTTGGATATCAAGAAAAAGAAGGTCGACACGTTTGTCCGGCAAGTCGCTCATCGCTTGCACTGCACTGGAGTATTTGCCGGTAAGCTCCAGAAACGGGGTTTTGTTGACGTAGCTCTCCAAAAGGTTCAGGGCCAGCGGTTCGTCATCTACGATTGCGCACTTCAGATTCATGTTGTCAGTAATTGATTGTTAAAACCGATTTATATTCTTTTCCGTCCTCACTTATGCCGTGCTTCCATGCGTACCGGCTGGGATAGGTCAGTTCCAGACGCTTGCCTACTTGTTCCAGTCCGATGCCGCTGCCGCTTTTGTCGGCTTCGCTCTTGGGGTGGTAGCTGTTGGTGATTTCGCAACGTACTTCATGCACGTTCTCGCTGAAATATATACGGATATGGCTGGGCTCGGTGGGAGAGATGCCATGCTTGAAAGCATTCTCTATGAGGGAGATGAATATCAGCGGGGCAATCTCCGTAGGGCTGTCGGGACGAATATCGAAACGCGTTTCAACAGTGACGTTGGACGAGAGACGGATGCGCATCAAGGCGATGTAGTTCTTGATGAAATCCATTTCCTTGCCTAAAGTTACGAAGTTCTGCTGATTGTCGTAAAGGACATGGCGCAATAAACGGCTCAGTTCCTGTACGGCTGTTTGTGCCTTATCCGTATCAAAGGCAATGAGTGCGTAGATATTGTTCAGCGTGTTGAGCAGGAAATGCGGGTTGAGCTGGTTGCGCAGGTTCTTCAACTCGGCTTCCGTGCGGCTTTTCTCGGCTTCGCGGCGGGCGGCTTCCACCTGCACCCAACGTCCGCTGAGGCGAATGGCCGCACTCAACCCTACGGTAAGTATCATGGAAAAGAAATCGCGCATGATGAATATCCACTTCGGCGGACCGATGTGCCTTTGGCCCTCACCGTCGGCTTTTGCGTAGGTGTGGAATGCGTACTCCTGCCAAAAGTGTACACCGGCTGTAACGCAAGCTATCAGCAGTATGTTCAGCAGGAGATACTGCCGTATGCGCCCCTCGAACAGATAACGGGGAATGAGGAAGCAGTAATTGCAGTAGAATACGATAAGAAAAGATAGCGGAACAATGCTGCCATGGCGCAGGTAGTCCATCCATGTAATGGTGAAACCGCTGCGTGTCATCATCACGAAAGGAAAAGCAAATACAATTCCCCAGCCGATGATATGAATCAGGGCTTCGATGATGCGCGACCGTGAGTAGAGAATTTGTTTCATACAAATGCAAAGATAGTTTTTTTTAGCGATAAGCGATTATCACTCGTATCGTATTGCTTCTATCGGGTCTAAGTCTGCTGCTTTCTTTGCAGGATACCATCCGAAGAACACTCCTGTCACCGTACAGACGGCAAAGCTGAGGAATACGCTCCATGCCTGTATATAAATAGGCCAATGGGCTGCGCTCTTCACAATCCAGCTTGCGCCGCAGCCGATGATGACGCCGATGAGGCCGCCGGTGATGCTGATGAGGATGGCCTCGATGAGGAATTGCGACAGGATGTCCACTCCTCTGGCACCCACACTCATGCGCAGACCGATTTCACGGGTGCGCTCCGTTACGGATACATACATGATGTTCATGATGCCGATGCCGCCTACCACCAGCGATATGCCGGCGATGCAGGCGAGGAGAGTAGTCATCAGGTCGGTGGTGGTGTTCAGCATCGAGCTGAGCTCCTGCTGGCTGCGTATGGTGAAATCATCGTCGTCGCTGTCCTTCAGTTTATGGTTCCGGCGCAGAATTCCGGTGATTTCTTCGGTGGCGTTGTCCGTCATGTCCTCGGTGAGTGCGGATGCGAAGATACCTTGCAGATAGGTCTGTGCCAGCAGGCGTTTCATTACGGTGGTGTAGGGGGCAAGTACAACGTCGTCCTGGTCCATGCCCATGCTGTTGTATCCTTTGGCTTTCAGTACGCCCGTCACGCGGAAAGGCACTTGGTTGAAGCGGATAATGCGTCCTACGGGGTCTTCTCCGTTGGGGAAAAGATTATCCTGTATTGTCTTGCCGATGACACATACTTTGGCGGAAGTCTGTATGTCGGTTTCCGTAAACATCGTGCCGTTCTCCACCGTAAGCTGGCGGATTTCAAGGTAGTCCGTGCCTACGCCGCTTACGGATGAGGGGTAGTTGTTATTGCCTGCAATGAGCTGTCCCGATGAGGATACGTTGGGGCTGACGGCAGCCAGGAAGTTCGTTTCGTTGCGCAATGCCTCGTAGTCGGTGAGCTTCAGCGTCTGCATGGCGCTGGGGTCTTGGCGGACGCCGCCGCGCATATCCGCTCCCGGATGAATCATTATCATATTCGAGCCCATTTCGGAGATTTGCGCCTGAATGCTTTTTTTTTGAACCCTGTCCGATAGCGAGCATCGTGATGACGGACGCCACTCCGATGATGATGCCCAACATCGTGAGGAAGGCACGCAGTTTATTGTTGGCAAGTGCCCGAAAGGCTATTTTGAAAAGGTTGGTTCCATTCATTGATTTGTAGTTTTATGATATTGTTTTTCTTTTTTCATCCTGCAATAAAGTAATTTACGTACTGCGTCAGTCATCCTCCTGCTTGGGCAGTGCTGCCAGTGTTTCGGCGGCATTCAGAATGTTTCGGTTGGGCTTGTCGTCCTTCACTTGTCCATCGCGCAATACGATGTTGCGGCTGCTGTATTGGGCTATTTCCGGATTGTGCGTTACGAAAATGATGGTGCGTCCTTCGGCATGCAGTTTCTGGAAGAGCACCAGGATTTCGAATGAGGTACGGGTATCCAGATTACCGGTGGCTTCGTCCGCCAGGATTACGGCAGGGTTGTTTACCAATGCACGGGCGATGGCTACGCGTTGCATCTGTCCGCCGGACATCTGGTTGGACTTGTGTTCCAGCCGGTCGCCCAGCCCTACGGCTTTCAGCGCTTCAATGGCGCGTTTCCGGCGTTCGGCTGCCGATACGGACGAGTTGTACATTAGCGGCAGTTCCACATTTTCCACGGCTGTGGTTTTTGCCAGCAGGTTATAGTTTTGGAACACGAAGCCTATTTTACGGTTGCGGAGTACGGCACGCTGGGATTTGCTCATGGTGCGTACGGAGATGCCGTCCAGCAGATACTCTCCTACGGTGGGCGTATCCAGGCAGCCGAGTATGTTCAACAGCGTTGATTTGCCCGAACCGGACGTACCCATGATGGTGACGAACTCTCCCTCGCCGATAGAGAATGATACGCTGCGCAGCGCATGCACCGTTTCGTCTCCCACCTGGAAGTTCCGCTTTATGTTTTGAAGTTCAATTACGGTTTTGCTCATGATTAATGATGTATGGTTTACTCTGTACTGTACTTTTATACTCAGTCTCTGTACGCTGTTTCATCGGCTGTTGTTTTTCTTCTTGCTTCCCGGCGGGCCCGGCATGAACGGGCTTTTCTCACCGTTTGGTTCCTGCGGCATATCCGCTGTTGGGCCTTCGCCCGGCATGCGCCCTATGGTGGCTTCGGTCACTACTGTCGCACCTTCATCGATGCCGCTTACAATCTCCGTATTCACACCGTTGGAGATACCTACCGTTACCGGATGCGCGATGAATGTATTGCCCTCGCGTGTCCAGAGTTTGTGTTCGCTTTCGCAATCTTTCACAATGTCATTCTCGCCGATAAGCGGCTTTTCGGGTGTGAAGCGGAGCGCACGTGCCGGAACGGAAAGCACATTCTTGCGGTCGAGTGTGTAAATCGTGACGTTGGCCGTCAGGCGCGGTTTCAGTTTCAGGTCGGGGTTGGGAGCGGATATGACAACCTCGTAGGTGACGACCGTACCGGATGTGCCGCTGCTGCCAGAACTTGTAGAGCTGTCCTCTCCCAAGCGGATTTGCGTTACTACGCCCTCAAACGTGTCATTGGGATAGGCGTCTACGCTAAACGTCACGCGCTGCCCGTCTTTCACACCGCCTATGTCGGCTTCATCCACGTCGGCCACAACCTGCATCTGCGTCAGGTCGGCGGCGATGGTGAACAGGGTAGGGGTCTCGAAACCGGATGCCACCGTTTGCCCTTCCTCTACCGCACGGTTGATGACCACGCCGTCGATGGGCGAAGTGATGGTGGCGTACGACAGGTTGCGCTCCGCCTTTGCCAGCGATGCCTGACTGCTTTCGTAGCTGCTTTTCGCTTTCTCGTAATTGTAGACGGACTGTTCGTAGTCGGTATCGCTGATAAGCTGCTTTTCGTGCAGTCCCCGGTTGCGTTCGTAGTTCTTCCGCTGATATTCGTATTCGGCTTTCGCACCGTTGTAGGCGGCGCGTTGGGATGCTACTTCGCTTTGCAGGGTCACACGGTCCATTTCGGCTATGAGTTGGCCTTTGGTAACTACGGAATTGTAGTCGGCATATATCTTGTCGATGATGCCGCTTACCTGCGTGCCGACTTCCACTTCCGTTACCGGTTCGATGGTGCCGGTGGCGGTTATGGATTCCGATATCTCGCCTTTGATTACGGTGGCTGTCTCGTAGGTCACTTTATGCTTGGCCGTGGAGCCGCCGAAAAGCCGGATGCTTATGCCGGCTACCGCCACAACGGCTACGGCGATAAGGATAATCTTTTTCTTGTTCATATTCTGTATATCATTATTGGGTTTTAAGTAGCGTTGGTCTATACCGCAAGAGATAGTTGCGTATGGGGTTTATTATATTGAATAGGTCAAAGCGTAATCTGTTCTCCCTGGTAGAATTTCAGCAGTTGCGTGTTCAGTATTGCCATGTATTTGGCTTGCAGGGTTTCCTGTTGCGCGTTGAGCAGGTTGTTTTTCTCGGTCAGCAGTTCCACGGTATTCTTCATGCCGAGGTTGAATTGCTCTTGGATGAGGTCGTAGCTGGTCTGTGTGCTGCGCAGCTTCTCTATGGCGGCAACATAGCGTTGCTGTGCGCTGTTGGCATCCAGCCATAGCCCTTCGATGGTTTTGTACAGGTTTTTCTGATTGTCCAGCAAGTCCAGTTCGCTGTTCTGCTTCTGTATCTTGGCCTTCTGTACGGCGCTCTTGGTCTGCCGGTTGTTGAAGATGGGTACGCTTACGGTTACTCCCAAGGAGTTGTTCCAGTTCTGCTTGATTTGTTCGCCGAAGGTGAAGTCGTTGCCGTTGGTGTTCGTGCTACCTATGCCTGCACTGAGGCTGATGGTGGGGATGTAACCGGAGCGGGCAATATTGATGTCGAGTTCCGAGGCTTTGACATTCAGCCGGCCTGCTTCGATTTCCGGACGCAGGGTGAGGGCAGAGCGGTAGACATCGGTCTTTGAGGGTAGCGGCGACAATACATTCTCATCGCCGAGTGTGGGGATGTAAAGCGTCATTTCCTTTTCGCCGTCCAGTTCCAGGAGTTGTTTCAGTTGTAGTTTGTAGTCTTGCAGGGTGGCTTGTGCCGTTACCAATTGATATTTGTCGGTGCTGACCTGCGCTTCCAGTTGGGCGAGGTCGCTCCTGGCGATGCTTCCCGCTGCAAGCAGGGCGCGTGCCCGTTCGCATTCCGCCCGGCTGACGTCGAGGGTTGCTTCATTTACCTTGACGGCTTCGGCTGCATAGAGGATCTGCACGTAAATCTGCGTAATGCTCTCTTCGATGGTGTTCTCGCTCTCCGCCACGCCCAGTTCGGCAATGCGGTTGTTCATCCGCTGCTGTTTCAAGGTATTCAGCCGTTTGCTGCCGTTGTAAAGCGTCCAGTTGGCATCGATACCATAACTGCCGTTGTAGCTGGTCTTGCTTTGGCTGCTGGTGATGTTGTCGCCGTCTATTATCGTATTGGTCTGGCTGTTGGGCCGGTTTACGATACGTTGGCTTACGGATGCCGTGAGGCTGGGGAAGAGGGCTGCTTTGGCGGTCTTTACGTCCACTTCGGCGCTCTCGGCGTTGAGGCGGTTCTTGCGTATCGTGATGTTTTGCTGCAAAGCATAGTCGATGCAGGTTTGCAGGTTCCATTGTGCGGGAAGCGCCTGCGTGCTGTCCTGCTGTTGCGTACCGATAGCGGTTTCCCGTGTTTGCGGCATAGCATTGCCGACACAGGTGCTTGCCGCACAGAGCGATATTACGGTCAATCTTTTTACATTTATCATATTACCTTGTTTCTATGGTTTTACCATTGCAAAAGTATGCGCAGCCTCTTGAAACGGCAAAAACAATAGACCATTGCCGGGATTGTGCCGACGGATTACTTTTTCCTGCCGATAATTAAGAGTTTGCTTTGCTGTTTTTATGAAATGTCAAAATACACTTGCTGATAGAAACCAATAGTAAGCGAATTTCAGTTTTGACCCCGTAAAGACAGTAGATATCCTCCCAAAGAACTTCTTTATAGAATACCGGACAAAAATCAAGCCGGCTATAACTTTTCACCTTTTTATTTGTTCTTTATATAAAAGTATTTTATATTTGTAATGATTATAATTTAAACTTTATGAAGAACCTTGTTACCAGTATCTGGCAATTCTATGTCGATGGCTTCCGAAGCATGACATTGGGGCGTACCTTGTGGCTGATAATTGCAATCAAATTGTTTATCATGTTTTTTTATTCTTCGTCTTTTCTTCTTTCCGAACTATCTGAATGAAGCTGCCGGAGAAGGCGCTAAGGAAGATTACGTCAGCAGTGAACTGATTATGCGGGCGGGAAGATAGGAGATAGTGATAAGCGGTTAGTGATTAGCGATTAAAGGGGGGGAGTGAGGTATTCCTTTTCCTTATTTATACTTTATATTTTATACTTTAATTTCATACTTAATATTTATTCTCATGCTTGAAAACATTGACACTTCTCTGATTGATTGGTCGAGAGCGCAATTTGCCTTGACCGCTATCTATCACTGGATTTTTGTGCCGCTTACTTTAGGATTGGCGGTAATTATGGGCATCATGGAAACGGTGTACTACCGTACGGGTGACAAGTTCTGGAAACATACTGCCAAGTTCTGGATGAAACTCTTCGGCATCAATTTTGCCATAGGTGTGGCAACGGGACTGATTCTGGAGTTTGAATTCGGTACGAACTGGAGTAATTACAGTTGGTTCGTGGGCGACATCTTCGGTGCGCCGCTTGCCATCGAAGGTATTCTGGCATTCTTTATGGAAGCCACGTTCATTGCTGTGATGTTCTTCGGTTGGGACAAGGTAAGCAAACGTTTCCACCTGGCTTCTACCTGGCTTACGGGACTTGGTGCTACTATCTCCGCCTGGTGGATTCTGGTGGCGAATGCCTGGATGCAGAATCCGGTAGGTATGGAGTTCAATCCCGATACCGCCCGTAACGAGATGGTCGACTTCTGGGCGGTGGCCACTTCGCCGATGGCAGTCAATAAGTTCTTCCACAGCGTGTTGTCCGGCTGGGTGCTGGCTGCGGTGTTCGTGGTAGGTGTGAGCTGCTGGTATCTGTGGAAAAACCGTGAGAAGAAGTTTGCTTTGGCAAGCATAAAGATAGCTGCCTGGGTAGGACTGTGTGCCGCTGTGCTTTCTGCGTGGACGGGCGACGGTTCCGGTTATCAGGTGGCACAGAAACAGCCCATGAAGCTCGCTGCCATGGAGGGTTACTATCAGGGGCAGGAAGGAGCCGGACTGGTGGCTTTCGGCATTCTCAATCCTGACAAGAAGACGGCCGACGACGGTAAGGATGCTTTCCTCTTCCGCATGGAGATTCCCAAGTTCCTTTCATTGCTTGCCGAGCGCGATTCAAAGGCTTTCGTACCGGGCATCAACGACCTGCTGAAAGGCGGCTATCCCTTGAAAGACGGTACAACCGCGCTCTCTGCTCAGGAGAAGATTGAAAAGGGAAAGACGGCTATCGGGGCTTTCTCCGCTTATCGTGCCGCCAAAGCTGCGGGCAACGATGCCGAGGCGCAGGTGGCTGCCAAAGTGTTGAAAGAGAATGTGGCGTATTTCGGTTACGGTTATATCAAGGATGTAAACGAACTGGTTCCCAACGTGCCGCTCACCTTCTATATGTTCCGTGTCATGGTGATGCTGGGCGGGTACTTCATCCTCTTCTTCATCGTGGTTCTCGTCCTTGCCTACAAGAAGGATTTGTCGCAGATGCGCTGGATGCATTGGGTGGCGATGCTGACCATTCCGCTGGGTTATCTTGCCGGGCAGGCAGGTTGGGTGGTTGCCGAATGCGGACGTCAGCCGTGGGCCATTCAGGATATGTTGCCCACAAGTGCCGCCATTTCCAAACTGGATGTCGGCTCCGTGCAGACCACATTCTTCATTTTCCTTGTACTGTTCACCGTTATGCTGATTGCCGAAGTAGGCATTATGCTGAAAGCCATACGGAAAGGACCGGAAAAAGAACTTTCTCATCAATCATAACTTATAACTCATAACTTATTACATGAATACCTATATATTTCTTCAACATTATTGGTGGTTTATAGTATCCCTGTTGGGAGCCATCCTTGTATTCCTGCTGTTTGTGCAGGGTGGTAACTCGCTGATATTCTGTCTGGGCAAGACGGAAGAACAGCGCAAGATGATAATAAACTCTACGGGGCGCAAGTGGGAGTTTACGTTTACTACGCTCGTAACGTTCGGCGGTGCGTTCTTTGCATCGTTCCCGTTGTTCTACAGTACGAGCTTCGGCGGTGCGTACTGGCTGTGGATGATTATCTTGTTTACTTTCGTGTTGCAGGCTGTAAGCTACGAGTTTCAGTCGAAAGCGGGCAATCTGTTGGGCAAGACGACGTATCGCGCTTTTCTGGTGATAAACGGAGTGGTAGGGCCGGTGCTGCTGGGCGGTGCGGTGGCAACGTTCTTCACGGGTTCGGAGTTCTATATCAACAAAGGTAATATTGCCGATACGGTGATGCCGGTTATCAGCAGTTGGGCCAATGCGGGGCACGGGTTGGATGCGTTGCTCAATCCGTGGAATGTAGTGTTGGGACTGGCTGTGTTCTTCCTGGCGCGTATTCTCGGTGCGCTTTACTTCATTAACAATATCGGCGATGCGGATTTGGTGAAACGTTGCCGTCGTGCACTGTGGGGCAATACGGGGCTGTTTCTGGTGTTCTTCCTTGCATTCGTTATCCGTACGCTGCTTGCCGAAGGCTACGCGGTGAATCCGGAAACCGGAGAGGTATTTATGGAACCCTATAAGTATCTGACAAACTTTATCGAAATGCCTGTGGTGCTGCTCGTGTTCCTTATCGGTGTGCTTGCCGTGCTTTGGGGAATTGTCCGCACGGTGTGGAAACCGTCTTTCGACAAGGGGATATGGTTTGCAGGCGCAGGCACTGTGCTCACGGTATTGGCGCTGTTGCTGGTGGCGGGTTATAACAATACTGCCTATTATCCCTCTACCGCCGACCTGCAAAGTTCGCTTACGCTGGCAAACAGTTGTTCCAGCCAGTTTACGTTGCGGGTAATGGCCTACGTGTCTGTCCTAGTTCCTTTTGTGCTTGCCTACATTTTCTACGCATGGCGCAGCATCGACAGGAAGAAGATAGATGCCGCAGAGATGCAGGATGAAAAAGGACACGCCTATTGATTTTATAACTCCGGGGATTTGCTCCCGGTTTCCCTGGAGTTTCTTTGAAAATGCCGGGGGATATAAGAGAAAACTCCTCACGTTTGGGTTGTAAACGTGAGGAGTTTTCTTTTATGGTTCCGGATATTCCGGACTCTGTAATCTCTTTTGTCTGGCAGATTTTTCTGCCTTATGTATTCTATTATTTATGTGCTTTTGTGCAAATGTAGTGCATATTCCTTTTTCTGACATAGGAAAAAGCCGTTTATTTCTTTCTCTGTTTAGATGCGTAAGGTTTTTCCGGTGGAAATTTCGGTACAAGTTTCATTAGCCGCAGTATCTGTCCCTGCCTTTTCCGGATATAACTTGAGGGGTTTGCAGAGTCGAAGCGTAGAGGGTTGGGCAGAGTGGCGGCAATCAGCGCGCATTGTCCGGCAGTGAGCTTGGCGGCGGTGGTATGGAATTTATACCGGGCTGCGGCTTGCGCCCCGTAAATGCCTTTGCCCATTTCTATGGAGTTGAGGTAGACCGTCATAATCCGCTTTTTGGACCAGAACAGTTCTATCATCCACGTGAAGTAAACTTCAAAGCCCTTGCGGAGCCATGAGGATTGCGGCCACAGAAATACATTCTTCGCTGTCTGCTGGCTGATGGTGCTTGCACCGCGTTTCCGTTTGCGTTTTTCGTTCTCTTTCATGGCTTTCCGTATTTCGATGAAGTCGAAGCCGTTGTGTGTGGCAAACCGGTTGTCTTCCGAGGCAATGACGGCCATAGGCAGGTGAGGGGAGATTTCATTGAACGGTATCCACTCGTGATGCCATGCGGGGCTTTCTCCTTTAAATATCTGTTGCACGCTTCGGATAACCATCAGAGGCGTGACATATACCGGCATAAAACTATAAACCACTACCGTTACAGCAGTGGATATAAAGAAGAAGAGCAACAGATTGCGGATAATCCGTAAGGGTTTGGAGAATTTCATGGGAATGATGATTGGAAATTTGCTTCACCGCAGGGGACACAAAGAGAGTTTACGGAGTTTTTCAGATAACGGAATTTTTCGGACATAAGAACAAAAGAACAGATTCTGTGATGCCGCATCACTATCGGCATTCTTCAGTGTTTTTTTGTTCTTTTGTTCTTATGTCCGAAAACCGGATTGTTATTTTCCCGCTTCCGCATTCTTAATCATCTGCTCGCTGGCATACATGAATATTACCACACGGCGATTTTCGCTCGCCGACAGGCTTTCGTCGTATTCATTGTAGCCCACACCTTCCACTTGCTTGAACTGAGAGGGAGATACGCCGCAATCCTGCAGATAATTCTCTACGGCATAGGCACGGTTCTTGGACACCTTCATGTTGGCTTCGTACGTACCGACCTTGTCCGTATGGCCTATGATGGCGATGTCCGTAGTTGTGTCTTCCTTCAGAATCTTGGCGAGGTCGCGCAAGGAAGCTTTCGCATCGTTGCTCAGCGTAGAGGAGTTGAAAGCAAACAGAATACCGGAGTCGAACGTCACCTTGACGGCATCCAGATTATTGGCATCTTTCACCATTTCCACCTGTGCGCCTTCAATCTTGGCGGCTTCGGCAGCCTTTTTATCCATCTTATGACCGATAGCCACACCTGCGCCCGTACCTACCGCTGCGCCTACTGCCGCACCGATAGCAGCGCCTTTACCCTTGCCGAACAGTCCGCCGATAATAGCTCCTGCCGCAGCGCCCGAGCCACCGCCGATAATGCCGCCTTTCGTCGTATTGTTCATTGTACCGCAACTACCCAGTAGTATGGCACCGCTCAGCAGGAATGCTGTCATTTTCATCTTTTTCATACCTTTTATTTTTTAATTGGTTCAAGTTTTACTAATGCAAATTTATGTATATAATACATTTGTTGGCATTAAAAAGTTTACCATTGCAGTTTTTTTTAGAGAATTTTCCTTTTAATAAAGAGAAAACGGCCGGTCTTATACGTTACTTGTAATTCAGGAAGTTTTCCTGCACCAGCTTTCCTGCCTGCCACACGGCGCGTATGTTCAGTTCCTTGTCCATGATGAGGATGTCGGCGTCCTTGTCCTTTTGCAGGGAACCTTTGCGGTCGTACACGCCCATGATGCGTGCCGGGGTTTCGGAAGCCATGCGCAGGGCGTCGCCCAACGGGATACCCGCCTTGACCATAGTACGCACCAGCACGTCCATGGTGGCGATACTGCCTGCCAATGAGGAGCGGTCGGCAAGCTTGCACACACCGTCTTCGATGATGTAGCGCGGGTCGTTGATTTCCTTGCCTTCGGTGGCGGCGCAGGAGAGGGCGTCCGTTACGAGGCAGGTGTGCTCTACACCTTTCAGCTTGTATGCCAGTTTCAGGATGGTGGACGGCAGGTGGATGCCGTCGGCAATGAGTTCGATGGTCATGCCGTCGGTCAGGTAGACACTTTCCACAGTGCCTTCGTACTTGTACTCGCGGCGTTTGTGGAAGCCGGGCATGGCGTTGTAGAAGTGGGCGGCATGGGTAAATCCGGCTTCGTAGGCGGCACGGATGCCGTCGTATTCGGCTTCGGTATGCGATACGGCTGCCAGTATGCCTTTTTCGCGCAGGTAGCTTGCAAAACTCCAGTGCTCCGGGCAGTTCGGGAGAGGCGTCCCAGCGGCGGATGCAACGGGTGCTTTCCACCAACTCACGGTATTCCTGTCCGTCAATCTCCTTCACCTGGTCGGCAAACTGTTCGCCTGCCATTTTCTTGTTGAGATAGGGACCTTCAATGTGCAATCCCAGTACGGGGCTTCCGGGCTCTGCCATAAGCTTTTCGCACACTTGGGCTGCCTGGTGCAGCTTTTCGAACGGAGACGAGGAAATGGTAGGGTAGAAACTCGTAGCGCCATGACCGAGGTGTGCATTGATGATGCTGCGAAACGCTTCTTCGGTACATTCGGTGAAGTCGTGGCCGCCACCGCCATGTGCGTGCATACACACGAAGCCGGGCACGATATACATGCCTTTGGCATCGATGAGGCGTGCGCCGATGAGGGCGAGGTCACAGTTGGTCACTTCGAGTATTTTTCCGTCGCGCATCAGGACGGAACCTTCAATTCAGCCAGCCTTGGCGGGTGAATATGCGTTCCGTTGATAATTTTAGTAAGCATTTTTAGATTATTGATTAGTATTTATGCAATTATAATCCCAGCGTTGTGCTTTTGAATTTATCGAAGGCCAAAATTAAGCATTATAAATTAAAAATCCTATACGCGGGATTTTTTAATCATCTTCTTCTCCGTCTTCGGTGGCGGCGTTGTTTCTGCCGGTATTTGCGTATCTTGCCGTATACCAGCCAGACGAACAATACTCCGAATACGGAGAATATCAGCAGTACAATGCCCGTGTTGAGGTTGTCGCCTTTCACACGGCTCCACATTTCGAGTACGAGTTCGGTGCGGTTGCCGAAGTCGCGTATCATGGCGCAGCGTTCCACCACTTTTCTGTCGGGATATTGCACGGGGTTTATCTGCAGGCTGTCCGCACCCACACCTTCACCGAAGAAATAGCTGAGGTCGGAACGTGTCGCGATGGCGGTGTCCTGTTTGGCTTCCATGATTTCGGGGGTGGCAACGGCGCTGACGTAGCCTATGGCGTCCATATTGCGCAGGGCGATGTCGGGCCGGCAGAGGTAGTTGATGAAGTAAGCGGCAGCTTTGGGATTGCCTGCATATTTGGGGATTACCCAGCCGTCGTACCAGATGTTGCTGCCTTCGCGCGGCACTTCGTAGGCAAGGTCTACGCCCACAGCACGGGCTTCTTCGATGGCCCATACGGCGTCGCCGCTCCAGGTGAGGTTGAGCCAGGTCTTGTTCTTGGTCATCATCTCCTTGCCGAAGTCGGCTTCCCAGCCTGCGATGTTGGGCTTCATGGCTTTCAGATACTTCTCGGCAAGGGCTATGGCTTCGGGAGAGTTATCGTTCATCAGTTGCTCCACGGTGACGGTGCTGTCGGCAAGCTGGCGGGCATGGGCGTAGATGATGGCGGTTCCGTAGGCATCGCGGTAACTGTCTTTCATCAGGATTTTGCCTTTGTTTTTGGAGTTCCAGAGGCAGTGCCAACTGCCGGCTTCGTCGGGGGTGATGAAGTTGCGGTTGTAGAGGATGCCGGCTGTGCCCCACATATAGGGTACGGCATAGTCGGTGGTGGTGCGTCCCGGCTGGCTGGTCTTGTTCAGTTCCCGGCGGATGTAGGGGGAGATGTTGGGCAGATAGTCCGGGGTCTTGCCGAAATTGCGGTCGATGGGCAGGAGAAGGTCTTTCTTCAGCATCCGCTCGATGATATACTCCGAGGGGCATACCACGTCGAAATCCTCGTGGCCGCGCTCTATCTTGGTGAGCATGATTTCGTTGATATCGAACACCTGGTAGATAAGGCGGATGTCCTCGCCCGTCTGCTGTTTGTACCAGGCGGGAAATTCGGCCAGTACATCTTCGTCGATGTAGTCGGCCCAGTTGTAGATTTTCAGTACGTGGCTGCGCTCTTCGCCCGAATCCTTGCACGAGACGGCTGCGAGGACGAGGCAAAGGAGAAGGAATATGTCTGTTAATCTTTTCATTTTTTATTCAGCAGGTTTATCTTGACTATGCTTTCGCTTTTCGGCTTACGGGATGAATCTCTCCGTGCTGCGGGACGAATACTCTTAGCTCGCGAGACGCAGGCGGACTTAATTCTTCCGTGCACGTTCCGCACGCTTGTTGATGACAATCAGCAGCACCAGCACCGTAATGAAAATAAGGGTGGACAGAGGACGCAGCTCCGGTGTCAGTCCGCCTTTGCGCGCATCGGCGTAGATGTAGGTGGAGAGCGTTTCCAGTCCTTCGTTTCCAATGGTGAATATGGTTACTGCGAAGTCGTCGATAGAGAGCGTAAAGGCAAGGATGAAGCCGCTTATCATACCCGGAAGTATCTCCGGCAGAATTACCTTGCGCAATGCCTGAAAGGGAGTGGCGCCAAGGTCGAGGGCGGCTTCGTATACGTTCTGGTTCATCTTCTTCAGGCGGGGCATTACGCTCAGCACTACGTAAGGGGTGCAGAATGTGATGTGCGCCAGTACCACGGTTGTGAATCCCTGCGAGATACCGCAACTGACGAACAGCAGGAACAGCGACACGCCCGTAATGATGTCAGCATTCATCATCGGAATGGCATTGGCGAAGTTCATCACCCGGCGCGTGCGTGTGCGCAGGTTGAAGATACCGATGGCCGCGATGCTGCCCAGCGCCGTACTGGCGGTGGCTGCCAGCATGGCAATGGCAAAGGTGTTCCAGATGGCGCTCGTCAGCGAGTGGTGCATGCCGCCCGTGAAGAGGGAGCTGTACAGCTTGGTGGAGAACCCCGTCCAGTTGCCCAGCACTTTGGCTTCGGTGAAGGAGAATACCATGATGATAAGGATAGGCGAGTACAGCAGCGCAAGCAGCAGCCACAGATAGCCTTTGGCAAGAATACGCGTCATCATATCACACCTCCGCTTTCATTGGATGCGCCGTCCTCTTCATTCGTAAAAAGGATGGTGACGCCTATCAGCAATAGCATGATGAGCGACAGGGCTGCACCGTAGTTCCACATTCCGTTGTATATGTTCTCCTGCACGGTTGTTCCGAAGAGCTTGATGTTGTTCATCGTCAGCAGTTCGGCTATGGCAAAGGTGCTCACCGTGGGCATGAACACCATTACGATGCCGCTCATGATGCCCGGCATGGAGAGGGGCAGGATTACTTTGCCGAATACCTGCAAGGGGTTGGCTCCGAGGTCTTGGGCGGCTTCTATGAGGCTGCGGTCCATTTTCTGCAGAGTGTTGTAGATGGGGTATATCATGAACGGCAGGAAGTTGTAAACCATGCCGAACACGAGTGCGCCTTCTCCCAGCGGCAGGTTCAGAAAGTCGAACAGCGCCACTGTGGCGAGCGTGCGTATCAGTATGTTCACCCACATGGGCAGGATGAACAGCACCACCATGGTCTGCGAAGTGTTGAACTGCTTCTGGCTGAGGATGTATGCTGCCGGATAACCCAACAACAGGCAGGTCAGCGTGGTGATGAGAGCGATGCCGATGGAGTAGATGAAGGTGTTCATCGCCTCCGGGTGCATCATGAACTTGCGGAAGTTGGCAAAGGTGAACGCTCCGTCGGCATCCGTAAAGGCGTACAGCACAATCAGCAGTAGCGGCACTATCGCAAATATCAGCAGAAACAGTGCGTAGGGCAGTGTCCAGTTGCGTCGCCGCAGGAAGAAATGGGATAATTTATCAAACATTACTCTATTATATCTTATCAAGCGCTACTCTATTTAATCAAGTATTGCTTTATTATATTAAGATTATGGACGGTAAGATACCTTATCGTTTTATCACCTTTATGTTTTCGGGGGCTATCCGTATGCCCACGCGGTCTCCGTCGTCCCAAACATCGCTGGTGTCTACGAAGATGTCCTCGTCCCAATCGGTAAACACGGTGAGGTGATAATGGTTTCCTTTGTAGAGGATGAATTTCACTTCGCCCGTCAGTCGTCCGTCTTCTTCGTTATCCTCCAGGATAACGTTTTGGAAGTCCACTTCCACCGTTACGGGCATTTCGAGACCGATGCCTTGCACCGGACTGCATTCGAAGCTGCAACCCAGGAATTCCACGTGTGTTTCGTCCAGGAGCTTGCCCTCGAAAGTGTTGCAGGTGCGTTCTTTCTTCATTACGTGGATGTCGAAAGGTTTTACCAGCAGACCCACTTCGTGGCCTGCCTCGAAGCAGTGATAATCCTGCACCATCAGCTCGTAGCCCTCGCGGGTCTGTACCAGCATTTCGTAGTGCACGCCTTTGAAGATGGAGCTTGTTACGGTTCCCGTGAGTTGCGCCGCATCCGAGGGTTCGAAGATGTAGATGTCCTCCGGACGGATTACGACGTCCACCTGTGTACGGTCGCCGAAACCGGTATCCACGCAGTCGAACTCGTGTTCGCAGAAGCGGGCGAGCCGGTCGTGCACCATGACACCGTTCAGTATGTTGCTCTCGCCGATGAAGTCGGCTACGAAGGAGTTGATAGGCTCGTTGTAGATGTCTGTCGGAGTGCCGATTTGCTGTATCCTGCCTTCGCTCATCACGACGATGGTGTCGCTCAGGGTGAGGGCCTCTTCCTGGTCGTGGGTGACGTATACGAAGGTGATGCCCAGCTTCTGGTGCATCTCTTTGAGTTCCATCTGCATGTCCTTGCGCATCTTCAGGTCGAGGGCGGCAAGGGGCTCGTCGAGGAGCAGCACTTCGGGTTCGTTGACGATGGCACGGGCTATGGCAACGCGCTGTTGCTGTCCGCCGGAGAGGGAGTCCACGTCGCGGTCTTCATAGTCGGTCATGCCCACCATGCGGAGCGCCTGCTTCACTTTCTTTTCGATAGTGGCGGCGGGGAGCTTCTTCAGCTTGAGGCCGAAAGCAATGTTGTTGAATACGTTGAGGTGGGGAAACAGGGCGTACTTCTGGAACACCGTATTCACCGGGCGGCGGTGGGGCGGTGTCTGCGTGATGTCTTCTCCTGCAATGGTAATCACTCCTTCCGAAGCTGTCTGGAAGCCTGCAATCAGACGCAGCAATGTCGTCTTTCCGCAACCGGACGGTCCCAGTATCGTTACAAACTCGCCCTTGCGGACAGACAAATTCACATCATTCAGTACGGCTTTGTCTCCGAAGAACTTCGATACGTGCTCTATACTGATGATGCAATCGGACTTTTGCATAAGCATTTCTTACTTTATCCAAACCTGTTAAACAAAACTCTGCCCGGCATGCGGGCGGACGTAAAAATTGGGGCAAAGGTACATACTTTTTGTGAAAACTTTACGGGTAACGGATTATAAGTTTAAAGTAATTTGCCGATACTCGCAATAAGTCATAACTTTGTGCCCCCGTAACATTAAATTCCTTATAAGAATGGAAAAGAAAATCGTACTCATCACAGGTGCTTCTTCGGGTATAGGAGAGGGCTGTGCGCGTAAATTTGCCATGAATGGCTACCGCCTGATTCTCAACGGACGGAATGTAGAGAAACTGACTGCCGTAAAGCGCGAACTGGAAACGGAATACCATGCGGATGTCTGTCTGCTGCCTTTCGACGTTCGCGACCGCGGGGCTGCGAAAGCGGCTCTCGACTCGCTTCCTGAGGAATGGAGAGCGATAGATATCCTCATTAATAATGCCGGACTGGTAATCGGCGTGGACAAGGAACACGAAGGCAATCCGGACGAATGGGACATCGTGCTTGATACCAATATCAAAGCATTGCTTGCCATGACCCGCCTGGTGGTTCCCGGAATGGTGGAACGCGGACGCGGCCATGTCATTAATATGGGTTCTATTGCAGGCGACTATGCCTATCCGGGCGGTAGTGTATACTGTGCCAGCAAGGCTGCCGTAAAGGCGTTGTCAGACGGCTTGCGCATCGACCTTGTGGATACTCCCGTACGGGTAACCAATATCAAGCCCGGCCTGGTGGAGACGAACTTCTCCGTAGTGCGCTTCCGTGGCGACAAGGCGGCTGCCGATAATGTGTACAAGGGCATCCGTCCGCTTACAGGCGACGACATTGCCGAAGTGGTGTACTTTGCCGCTGCCGTTCCCGAACATATACAGGTGGCGGAAGTGCTGGTAATGCCTACCAATCAGGCTACGGGTACAATCGTCAGCCGGAAATAAGCACTCTTCCGTAACAACAGAATCTAAGAGAATAAGAGTAAACTCTGCCAATCATGACTAATAAGTACGAAGAACGCCTGGGCACGGAGCGTATGCTGCCTTTGGTTTTCAAGATGGCGCTGCCTGCGGTGGCAGCACAGTTTGTCAATCTGCTTTACAGCATTGTAGACCGTATTTACATCGGACACATACCGGGCATCGGAACCGATGCGCTGGCGGGAGTGGGAGTGACCATTTCGCTCGTTGTGCTGATTTCTTCTTTCTCTGCCATTGTGGGTGGTGGCGGTGCTCCGTTGGCTGCCATTGCCCTCGGACAGGGCAACCGTCGCCGTGCCGGAAAGATACTTGGCAATGGCTTTACTCTGTTGATTCTTTTCACTTTGCTCACTTCGTTCATAGCCTATACCTTTATGGAGCCTATCCTGCTTTTTACGGGTGCTTCGGAGCATACGCTGGGCTATGCGGAAGACTATCTTTCCATTTATCTGTTGGGGACGCTGTTTGTGGAAGTGTCTACCGGACTGAATGCTTTCATCAATGCACAGGGGCGCCCTGCGGTTGCCATGTGTTCGGTGTTGATAGGGGCTTTGTTGAATATTATTCTTGATCCGATATTCATATTCTGGTTGGATATGGGAGTGAAAGGCGCTGCATTGGCTACGGTGCTGTCGCAGGCTTGCAGTGCGGTGTGGGTGCTGTCCTTCCTATTCTCACGGCGCGCTTCCCTGCCTTTGGAAAGGCGGTATATGAAGCTGGAAAAGAGTATCGTGCTCTCCATGTTGGCGCTCGGCGTATCGCCTTTTATCATGGCGAGTACGGAAAGCCTGGTGGGGTTTGTGCTCAACAGCAGTCTGAAAGAATTCGGAGATATCTATGTCAGTGCGCTTACCGTTCTGCAAACGTCTATGCAGTTTGCCAGCGTGCCGCTGACGGGGTTTGCGCAGGGCTTTGTTCCGGTGGCAAGCTATAACTACGGGCATGGCGACAAGCAGCGTGTGAAGGAGTGCTTCCGGATTGCGCTGATTACCATGTTTTCTTTCAATCTCGTCCTGATGCTGTTTATGATTGGCTTCCCTGCGATTGTGGCATCCGCTTTTACAAGCGATACAAGGCTGATAGAAACTGTCCGCTGGACGATGCCTGTATTCTTGGGCGGCATGACGATTTTCGGGCTACAGCGTGCCTGTCAGAATATGTTCGTGGCGTTGGGGCAGGCCAGAATATCCATTTTCATAGCATTGCTGCGTAAGGTAATCCTGCTGATACCATTGGCGTTGATACTGCCGCATTTTATGGGAGTAGCAGGTGTATATGCGGCAGAAGCCATATCCGATGCTACGGCAGCCATTTGCTGTACGCTGCTGTTTTTCTGGCAGTTCCCTAAAATACTGAGGAAAATAAAAAGCAAAAGCCTGTCTGAATAAGGTATGTTCTTGTTATGGCATTCCGTTTCTAATTTCAGAATCAATGATTCGGGTATAAATATCCGTAAATCATATACAATTCGGTTTGCGTAATCGCGGTAATTTTGCAATTGGAAAACAACCGGAAATATCACTAACTTCATACGGTAAATGGAATGATTATGAACAGGATTCTTTTAATTTCAGTATTCAGTATTCAGTATCTTAACTTTCAATGTTATGGCACAGGAGAAAATAGTACAGACAGCCGGGCGCACTCAATTAGGAGAGTTCGCCCCTAAATTCGCGGAGCTCAACGACGATGTTCTTTTCGGAGAAGTGTGGAACCGCACCGATAAGCTTGGTCTGCGCGACCGTAGTTTAGTAACCGTTACCTCACTTATCAGTCAGGGTATTACAGACAATTCGCTCGTATTTCATCTGCAGTCGGCAAAGAAGAACGGCATTACCCGTACTGAGATTGCCGAAATCATTACCCACATCGGTTTTTATGCCGGTTGGCCGAAAGCATGGGCGGCGTTCAATCTGGCAAAAGACGTATGGGCGGAAGATGCCGTTGGTGAAGATGCCAAAGCCGCTTTCCAGCGCGAAATGATTTTTCCTGTCGGCGAACCGAACACTGCATACGCGAAGTATTTCACCGGCAACAGTTACCTTGCTCCCATTTCGCGCGAGCAGGTGAATATATCCAATGTTACGTTCGAACCTCGTTGCCGCAATAACTGGCACATCCACCGTGCCAAAAGTGGTGGCGGACAAATGCTGATTGGCGTAGCCGGACGCGGCTGGTATCAGGAAGAGGGTAAACCTGCCGTGGAAATTCTCCCGGGCACGGTTATCCATATTCCGGCAAACGTCAAACACTGGCATGGAGCTGCTGCAGACTGTTGGTTTGCTCATCTGGCTTTCGAGGTTCCCGGTGAAAGTGCTTCCAATGAATGGCTCGAACCGGTAACGGACGAAGAGTATGATAACCTCGAAACAAATAAGCGGTAATCGTGACCGAGCCTGCTTCTCTATTCGGCTTATCCATAGTAGTTATTTTGCATACATTGCCGGTCTCCGATGGCTTGTTCCTCACCGAGGAAAAAAAGCCTTTAATACTTCGGGCGTAAAAGTATGACAAATTAATAGTTTATATCATAATTATAAAAGATATGTAATTGGCTATATATGTAATGAAACATTGTCTAAGGTTTGTTGTTGACCGAGGGTCGGTAAACTAATTAGTATGTAAAAAAAGAGAACTATGGACAAAAGTGAATTTTATGATTTTATGCTATCCGTAATTACGGATATGGAACGGCAGGGACGTTACAGTACTGCCCATGTGTATCATTGTGCATTGAAGTCGGCAGTGAAGTATGGCGGACACTCCCTGCACATGGAAGATTTGACTCCCGGCTGGCTGCAAAGCTATCAGGAGTATTTGTTGAAGCAGTCATTGCTGTGGAACACGATTTCCACGTATATGCGTATGCTTCGTGCGGTGTATAACCGGGCGGTGGATATGGGATTGGCCCCCTATATTCCCCGGCAGTTCAAGAATGTGTTTACCGGGCGTTATGCCAATCATCAGCGGGCATTGAAGAAAGGGGAAATAAAACGGGTGTTGCTGGAAGATGTTGTGGAAGAGGAAGCAGACCGTTCATCCGAAAGCGAACCTGCCGCATCCTCTGATTCACGCAATCTCGGCTGGGCACGTGCCTGCCTGGAGCTGATGTTGCGTTTTCACGGCATCCCTTTCATCGATTTGGCAAACTTACGTAAAGTGGATTTACGGAACGGTTATCTCACTATTCGCCGTCATAAGACGGGGATGCCGCCTTTCGATAGCCGTTGATTGCGGCAGCCATGAAACTTCACGGCGTTATGCCAGCAACGACCCCTCTTCGCCTTACTTATTGAATATCCTGAACGGCAGTCTTTCCGGTAAAGAAGCGTACAAGGATTATCAGCGGGCATTGCGTATGCTCAATTTACAACTGTACCGGCTCTCGCGGGTCTGCCGGCTGGGGGAAGAGGCTCTCTTCCTACGCTGCCCGTCATACTTGGGCCTCTATTGCAAAATCTTGCGGAATAGCTGTGGAGGTGATTTCAGAAGCGTTGGAAAAGGAAGATGACATTATATGAAAAATAAATTATGGAAACAATGGATGTTAAGTGGAGTTCTGGTTTCTGCAATGGTTGTATCATGCGGGGTATCTGTAAGTGTACAGGCAGAAGAAACAACAGAGACAGAATTCCAAGATGAAGAAATGTGAGCGGCAAGATGTTGTGTCAGAAATGGATGATGCTGATTTTGGTTTATTTACAGCGGAAGAAGAAAATACCTTATCAACAGGAGAAATTTCAGAGGATATAATTGCCAGTGGTATGTATAATGATAATATTACTTGGTCTTTGTATAAGGATGGAACATTAGTTGTTGAAGGTAGCGGTGATATGGTAATGCCTAGAGTTAATCATTGGCCGTGGAGACCTACAATTACACCATATACCAGAAGGAAAGTATACTTATTGGTGGGATAACAACAATAAAGATAAAAATTATCGTGAAAAAATTAAAAAGATTATCGTAAAGAAGGAATAACCAGTTTGGATTCTTTTGGAGGCTTGAATAATCTTACATATATTGAAATTCCATCAGGCGTGACTAAATGCGAAAGCGAATTTACATTTGAAGATGATGAGCGCTTAGTCGGAATAACTCTTCCCGATAGTATTACATCAATAAAGGGGTTTTATTATTGGAAAGTTCTTAGATATAGAGGCACAGAAGCGCAGTGGAAGAAAATTTGCTCAAGGGATTACCCTGATAAGAAGATATATTTCAATTATGTTGATAGGCCAGAAGAGGAACATGATTATTACGAACACTTCTATAGCATAGATAAGGAAGCTACATGTGAGGAATCTGGTATAAAAGATACAGTCTGCGCTAATTGTGGAGATGTTAAAGTGGAAGAGATTCCTGCACTTGGACATGATTGGTTTTTGAAGGATATTAAGCAAGATGCATCTTGTACAGGCATTGGTGAACGGATTTATTATTGCAAACGTTGCGGAAAAGAAAAAACAGAAAAAACTGCTGCACTTGGACATCGTTTCAATGATTGGAAAACCATCAGTCAGGCAACGGTATTTTCACCAGAGCAGCAGTTACGTTCTTGTAGTGTATGCGGCAAGAGCGAGAATCGAGAAGTAGGAAACAAATTACAAAGAACCATGACGGTATCTGCAACATCATTACCACTGAAAACGAAACAGAAAACAACTGTATTGAGAGTATCCGGTCTTGCTGTTGGTGATTCAATCATTTCCTGGAAATCAAGTAACACAAAAGTTGCGAAGGTATCTGGCAGAGCTAATGGAACCAGCACAATTACAGCTGGAAATAAGAAAGGTACAGCAAAGATCACAATCACATTAAAGAGCGGCTTGCAGAAGGTTGTAAAGGTAACTGTTCAGAAGAGTACTGTAAAGACGAAAAAGATTACAGGTGTATCTAAGAGCCTGAAATTGAATAAAAAACAGAGAGCTGTACTGCGTCCGGTGATTGCTCCACTGACCAGTAAACAGAAAATCACTTACAAATCCAGCAACTCAAAAGTTGCAAGCGTAAACTCTAAAGGTCAGATCACAGCAAAGAAGAAAGGTACAGCAGTTATCACTGTTAAGTCTGGAAGCAAGACCGTGAAGTGTAAAGTTACAGTTAAGTAAGCTACAGATAACAGTAAATTCTTCGTGCTTACGATAAGGCCGCTGTTAACATTTAGGATGAGACTATTAGTCCCTGACAAGCGGCAGAAAAAATATTGCAGTGTATACGAAGTACCGATCAGAATCACGATAGCTTTACTGCTCAAATTCTACAAAACAGACCTTAAAACCAAGAGAAAGCCCGGATAGCAGAATCCTTCCATGAACTGCTGTCCCGGGCTTTTCTGTCGTGTATACATGCGATTTAAACCACAGTATATGCCAAAAGCTCTTTCTTGTACTTGTAGAAGGTTTTTCGACTGATTCCAGCCTGTCGGATTGTCTCTTCATCATTCAATGAACCGCCAAAGCTTTGTTATGTTTCTGGATGATTTCTTTGGCAATGATGGATTTTTTGTGGTAAGCTTTGCACCACTCTTCTGCCCGATCTGTTTACCGGCAAGTCGTGCTATCTCAATACCTTCGGCTGTTCGCTGGTGAAGATCAGATACTTCTTTCTCGGCCTGTTCGAATGCAAGTCTGATCTGCTCTTTGGCAAGTGCCAGAAGATACTTGTTGATTCCTTCCAGGATGAAGTCAAC
>ENA-OQDT01000546-OQDT01000546.1-human-gut-metagenome-genome-assembly--contig:-NODE-546-length-24380-cov-5.313033_pt1 | contig 24380 bp, 23 predicted proteins | sample MGYA00242786_ERZ504617 | MGnify/ENA primary metagenome ERZ504617 (study PRJEB26092, sample SAMD00036337) | human gut metagenome | host: Homo sapiens | study: EMG produced TPA metagenomics assembly of...
CCGATGACGGCGTAGTAGGTCATGATCAGACCGGCACCAGAAAGGTGAGGATGCCGAGGAATTTCCACTTGGGACGCATCGTCTCGTAGGCGCGGATGGCACTTTGCTTGGTGCGGCGTCCGATGGCAATATCCGAGGTGAGCAGGGTAAAACCGAAGGTCAGCACCAGCACCAGATACACCAGCAAAAACAAACCGCCGCCATCCTTTGCGGCAAGGTACGGGAACCGCCACAGGTTGCCGACACCTACCGCACTTCCGGCGGCAGCAAGGACAAATCCGATTTGTCCGGAGAAACTGCTTGCTTTCTTTTCCATGATTCTCAAACTCCTATCCTAAAAACCTATTGTAATATAGGATAACATGAAGTATCATATCAGTAAACCCAATAAAATTACTACGACCTATAAATTTTACTTATGGAGTGTTTGCGATGCGGGAACAGAAAGACCGATACGAGATATTCTTGAAAGTATGCGAAACGGGCAGCTTTTCCAAAGCAGCGGAGGCACTGAACTATACCCAATCCGGCATCAGCCAGATGATGGCAGGGCTGGAAGAGGAATTGGGCGTGCAGCTGTTCGCCCGCATCAACCGGGGCGTGACCCTGACAGATAACGGCACCCGCCTTTTGCCCTACATCCGGGAGCTGGCCAACCAGAAGACCCGGCTGCGGCAGGCGGCGTTCAATATCAACCACAAGGTGGAGGGCAAGCTGCGGGTGGGCAGCATTTCTAGCATCACAACGCTCTGGATGCCGGAAGTCGTGCATTATTTCAAGGAAAACTACCCGAAGGTGAAGATTGAAATTCTGGACGGCAACTATGATGAGATCCGGGAATGGATCATCCGTGGGCAGGTGGACTGCGGTTTCCTCTCGTCCATTGTGGCAGACGACCTGAAATTCTACCCGCTCCGGGACGACCCGCTGTGCGCTGTGTTCCCGGAGGGGCATCCACTGGCTGCACATTCCAGTGTGACCCTGCCGCAGCTGTTTCAGTATCCGCTCATCATCGAAACGCCCGGCTGTGATAACGACATCCAGCACCTGATGCTCAAATGCCCGGTGAAGCCGAATATTTCTTACAGCTTCCGGGACGATACCCTCATCATGGCGTTCGTGCGCAGCGGGCTGGGCGTGACCATCTCGCAGGAGCTGGTGATGCAGGCATTTGGCTGCCCCGGTGTGGTGTCCCGTCCGCTGGAGCCTGCCTGTTGCCGGACGCTGGGGCTGGCGTTTTCCAAAACTGCCAGCTCGGTGGTGAGCCGGACGCTGCTGGAATATCTGAGATCCACCCGGCAGCGAAAGGAAACACCGGAGATAAAATAAGAACAAAGCGCGGAGAACGGTATAAAAGCCGCTCTCCGCTTTCCCAGCAGCAACTCCTTGATCTCCTTGGAGATGACCGCCTGAAAATCGCGCACGATGGTGGGGAGCAGTTCCCTGCACCCTCAAAGGACTTTCTCTGTTGTCATTCTGCCTGTATCTCTTCCACCAGCGGCAGATAGTCGGCACAGTATTTCCGGTACAGCGGCTGTACCAGCTGCCGGAAGTTCTGCATTTCCTCTTCGGGCAGCGGCAGCTCCCGGCACCCGCCAGCCAATGCCGCTTCTCGGGCGGCAGTTTCTTCCTGTGCCCAGAGCTGGCGCTCGTATTGCGCCGATGCCCGGGCGCATTTCTGCAGAATCTGCTGGTATTCCTCCGGCAGTGCATCCCATGTGTGGCCGGAAGCCAGCTGCACCTCCGGTACGCGGCTGTGCTCATCGGCCATGTAGTACCGCGCTACCTTGTAGTGCTCCATGGAATAGTAGGCCGGCCAGTTGTTTTCGGCGGCATCGATCTGCCCGGTCTCAAACGCCGAGTAGACGTCGCTGTAAGCCGTGGTCTCCGGCACTGCACCCAGCAGGCGGATCATGTCGATCACGATCTGCGAATCCTGCACGCGGATGGTTTTGCCCTGCAGATCGTTCAGGCTGCGCACCGGCTGACGGGCATAGAACGAGCGGGCACCCGCGTCGTACCAGCTCAGCCCCACCCGCCCATGCGCGGTAAAGTCCTGCAAAAATTCTGCTCCGATGCTGCCATCCAGCACACGCCACATATGGTCGGCATTCCGGTAGAGATACGGCAGCAGCAGTACGTTGAGCCGGGGCAGATCGTCTGTGGCCGCCGAAAGCGACACACGCGCAAAATCTACGCCGCCAATGGCAAGCTGCTCCCACACCTGCTGTTCCGAGCCGTACTCGCCGTTCGCTTTGACCTGAATGACCACCTTGCCCCCGGTCTGCTGCTGCACAAGGCTCGCAAAATACTGTGCGCCCTGTGTGGTGGGGTACCCGGCGGGCTGGTTGTCGGCATAGGTCAGCACATAGTCCGGTGTGGTCTGCGGCTTTGCGCCACAGCCTGCCAGCTGCAAGGCTGCAAAGCCCAGCCCGGCTAAAAAGGTTCGTCTGCGCATGGTGTCTCCCTCCCTTTGCAGATAGTATAGCGCACAAGACTGCCTTTGTGCAAGAGATAGGAAAAGGCGGTGCCCGCCGCAAAGCAGGTACCGCCTTTTAGGAGAAGAAAAAGGAGATGTCTCAGTTACATCAGGCCCATTGCCTGCGGCAGTGCGGTAGACACTGCCGGGATAAAGGTGACCAGCAGCAGTCCGCCGATGATGGCCACATAGTACATAAGCATATACGGCATGACCTTGGAAAGCGAGGTGCGCCCCACCTTGATACCCACGAACAGGGCGTTGCCCACGGGCGGGGTGATGTTGCCGATGCACAGGTTATACACGAGGATCAGACCGAAATGGATGGTGCTCATGCCAAAGCTCTGGCAGATGGGCAGAAACAGCGGAGTGAAGATGAGGATGGCCGGGGTCACATCCATGAAGGTGCCGGACACCAGCAGGATCACGTTCATGATGAGCAGGATGATGTATTTATTGCTGGTCAGGCTCAGCAGGGCTGCCGCCACAGCATCCGGGATCTGCAAAAAGGCCATGACCCAGCCCAGAATGTTGGAAACACCCACAAGGAACACCACCATGCCGGACATCTTGGCAGAGTCCACGATGATCTTCCACAGGCTCTTCAGGTTGATGGAGCGGTAGCAGAAAGCCAGCACCAGCGCATAGACGACCGCGATGGCAGAGCCTTCGGTGGCAGAGAACACGCCGCCGATGATGCCGCCGATGACCACGATGATCAAGGACAGAGAAGGCAGAGCGCGCAGGGTGCAGACGCCGAGATTTTTCCAGTCAAACTTGCCGGGGGTGCCTTTATAGCCCAGCTTGACCGCCAGCAGCACGCCCACCACGCAGCAGCACAGTGCCCAGATGATGCCGGGGATGTAACCCGCCATGAACAGCGCAGCCACAGAGGTGCCGCCGGACGCCAGAGAGTAGGTGATCAGGGCGTTGGACGGCGGGATCAGCAAACCGGAGCAGGAGGAAGCAGCGTTGGTGGCAGCGGTCACGGCAGGGTCGTAGCCCTGCTCGTCGGCACCATCGCGGATCATGGAGCCAACAGCAGCAGCCGCAGCGGATGCAGAGCCGGAGATGGCACCGAACAGAGCGTTGGTGCCGATGTTGGTCACCAGCAGTGCGCCGGGCAGCTTGCCCAGAATGGCCATGACGAAATCCACCAGACGCTTGGCGATGCCGCCCCTGATTCATGATGTTGCCGGCCAGAATAAAGAATGGGATGGCGGTCAGGCTGAACTTGCTCATGCCCACAAAGGTGCGCTGGGCAGCGGTCAGCACGGCCACGTTCAGGTCGATGGAAGAAAGAATGGCAGTCAGAGAAGAGACTGCAATGGCGTACGAGATGGGCACGCCGAGGAACAGCAGCACCAGCAGCACTGCCAGAATTACGAGTAACGCTTGAATTGCCACAGCTTAGTCCTCCTTGTTTTCCTTGTCGGCATCGGCAGCCATTTCGGCTTCCACCTTTGCAAAGTCTGCATCCTCCGGGGCATCCAGACAGATGGAGCCGTTGGCGATGCCGATAATGTTCAGCACGGAATATACCAGAATGATCACGCCGCAGATGGGCATGACCCAGTAGAACACGCCCACGGCAACGCCCAGCGAGGAGGTCTGCTGTCCCATGGCCAGCTGGGACACCTGAAAACCGCCGAACACCAGAATGGTGGCGGAGAAGAGAAAGGCGATGACCTCGGCAAAGATGTGGAACGCCTTGCGCATGGTGGGGTTGAACCGGTCCACCAGCACGGGAATGTTCATGTGGCCGCGCTCGCCGGAGACGATGGTGGCACCCAACATGGTGCTCCAGCCGAACAGATAACCCACCAGCTCTTCCGACCATGTGGAGGGAGAGTTGAAGATGTAACGCACGATGACCTGATAGGTGGTCAGCACCACCATAACTGTCATGCTCAGACCTGCCAGCAGGTTGAGCACCTTGTTCAGGGTATTTCTCAGTTTTTCCATGATGCTCCTCCTCAGTCCGCAGTATGGGCAGCGTTGTGCTGCTGGATCAGGTCATAAATGGGCTGCAATTCCGGGTTTGCTGCCAGCACGGAATCGTGCAGGGGAGCCATAGCCTCCTGAAACGGTGCAGTGTCCGGGTAAATAAAGTTGACGTGCTGCTCATTCTCGGCCTTGTCTTTCGCCTCAGCCACAGCATCCTCCCAAGCGTCCTGCTCGGTGCGCTTCACGATCTGGAAGCCCTCTTCAAAGATCGCGCGCTCCTCATCGCTGAGCTCGTTCAGGAAGGCGTAGTTTGCCACCAGCAGGTCCGGCACCATCTGGTGCATATCATAGGAGTAATACTTGCAGATATCGCCGTGACCGTTATCGGTCAGAGCCAGCTCGTTGTTCTCGGCACCATCCAGAATACCGGCCTGCAGCGCGGTGTACACATCGCCGAAGCCCATGGGGGTAGCGGTGCCGCCCAGCAGACGCATCATTTCCACATTGGTGGGCGACTGCTGTACGCGGATCTTCAGACCCTTCAGGTCGGAGGGCTGGTTGATGGGGGTCTTGATGGTGTAGAAGTTGCGGGTGCCGGCATCCAGCCATGCCACCGTTTCCAGACCGGCCTTGGAAGTGGTCTTGAAAATGGGGTCCGTCACCTCGGGGTCATCCATGGCCTCGTGGTAGGCTTCCACGCTGGAGAACAGGTAAGGCAGGTTGAAGATCTGGTATTTGGCGCTGAAGGTCTCCATAATGGCATTGGACGCCACCACAAAGTCGATGGCACCGGTCTGGGTCAGCTGCACCATTTCGGTCTGGGAGCCCAGCAGCTCGCTGGGGTACACCTCCACGCGGTACTTGTCGCCCAGCTTCTCGTTGATATAGTTGGCGAAGGCTTCCAGTCCCAGATGATCCGGGTGGGTCTGGGACTGCACATGGCCGATGCGCACGATCTTGCGGTCGTCATCGGAGCCGGCGCCGCAGCCGGTAAGCATCATGCTGCTGGTCAGTGCCGCCGCGCCCATCAGCGACAGAAACGTTCTTCTCTTCATGAATGGCATCCTCTCTTTTCGCGTTTTTTCTGTGATTTTATTTTAACAACTCGTTCATTTTTGCGAAACCGGATTATTTTGTGAAACGCAGCACGATTTTGTCTTTGTTGTATCCAAGTACAATTTTTGTGTTTTGCGGACGAAAGAAACTGGCAAAAACAAAAAGCACCCGTCCCTCTCCTGCTGACAGGCAGGAAAGAACAAGTGCTTCTTTTGGATCCGAGTTATCCCTGTACCGCTTTTTCCGCTGCGGCTACGCGGTATTCCGAAGGGGTCTGGCCGGTCAGGCGTTTGAACACCCTTGTAAAATAGTTGGCGTCGCTGTAACCCACAGCAGCGCCGATATCCTTCAGGCTCAGGCGCGGGTCCAAAATCAGCTGACGCGCCTTGTTCACCCGATATTCGTTCAGGTAGGCCGAAAAGTTCACCTTAAAGCACTGCTTGAACAGCTTGCAGAAGTAAGCGTCCGAGTAGCGCAGCGCAGCGGCGGCATCCTGCATGGAGATATCCTCCCCATAGTGAGCGTCGATGAAGCGGCTGATCTCTGCCCGGATGATGGCGGTGCGCATATCCTCATCCTCTTCCCGGCGGAGGGGCTCTGCAGGCGCAGGGGGCTGTGCTGGGCGGGCGGGCAGCTGCACCGACACCTGCCGGATGGCATCTTCCACCGCGAATACCAACTCCTGCTCGTTGTAAGGCTTGAGCAGATAGTCCAGCGCCCGCACAGAGATCGCCTGCCGCGCATAGTCGAACTTATCAAAGCCGGTCAGGAACAGGATGGCGCAATTTTTGTCTGTTTCGCGGATCTTGCGCGCCACCTCCAGCCCGGTGAGACCCGGCATTTCAATGTCCAGCACAGCCGCCTGCGGCGCTTCGCGAGCGAAAATTTCCAGAGCCTCTCTGCCGTTTTTTGCCTCATACAGGCTTATCAGATCTCCCAGATACTTCTGCAAGGTCCTGCACAGCACTTTGCGCTCGATCAATTCATCCTCTGCCACCAGCAATTTGCACTTCACGAGAGCGTCTCCTCCTTTTCCTCCGGCTGCTGCGTTTGCGGCAGTTCAAACCGCACCACAGTGCCATGACCTGCGCGGCTGTACACCTGCATTTTACCGCCCGGATACAGCATCCCGATGCGGCGGGAAATGTTTCCAAGGCCGATGCTGCGGCCGGTCTGCTCGCTCTGGGCAATTTTGGTTTGCACGGCGTCCAGCTCCTCTGGGGTCATCCCCTTGCCGTTGTCCGCGACCGTGAGCACCAGCACCTTGCCCTGCATCCATGCCCGCAGCAGGATGCGTCCGCCTTCCTCGCGGGACTTGAGCCCGTGCGAGTAAGCGTTTTCCACCACCGGCTGCAGCATAAAGGACGGCACCAAAACCGCCGCAGGCTGCACCTGAATGCTTTTTTCTACGGTAATGCGTCCATCAAACCGCATCTGCTGCAGATAAATGTAGTCCTCCAGCCCGTCCAGTTCCTCTTCCAGCGTGATCTGCTGGCGCTTGGTGCGCAGGTTGTGCCGGAACAAACTGCCCAGATGCACGATCATCTGGTCGGTGGTGGAAGCATCTTCCAGCCGCGCCATGCAGGAGATCATGTTCAGGGTGTTGAACAAAAAATGCGGGTTTACCTGACTTTTAAGCACCTCCAGCCGGGTGTGTTCCAGATCCTTTTCCAGCGCAAGGTTCCGCACTTCTTCCCGGTGCAAGGCCTGCTGCGTGGTCAGCTGCTGCGCCATGGCGTGTTTCATCTGGTTGAAGGTGGCCGTCAGCCGCCCCACCTCGTCGCTGCTTTTCACCGGTAGGTCCGGGCTGGAAAAATCTCCCTCGGCAATGCTGCGGGAAGCCTGCGCCAGCCGCAGCAGCGGACGCACCACCGCGCGGCTCAGCACCCGGATGAGCAGCAGCATCAGCACAGCCGCCGTCAGGAACAGCCCCAGATACAGCCACGGCAGATGCCGGATGTGAGCCGCCGTGCTGCTGTAAAGGGCGTTTTCCTGTTCCAGCGTGGCCTGTGTCAGCCGCAGCGCATACTCGGCAAGGTAGTCCTGCAAAGCCATCACATGGTACATCTGTTCAATATAGGTATCTGCTGAGGGCGAAAGCTGCAAAAAGGCATCCCGCTCCTGCCGGTAACCCGCGTACCCCTGCAAAAGGTTCCATGTGCGGGCATAGCGTTCTTCGCCGATACGGGCGTAATCGAAGGGCAGGGCCGCAAGGCTTTGCTCGGAAGCGGTGCAGGCGGCGGTATAGGCTTGTTCGGTTTCAGAAGTAGGCTGGCGCACATAGCGCGCAAAGGCCTGTGCTTCGTCCTTGAGGGCGTTCTGCACCGTGTAGCAGACGGCGTTGTCGGCCAGCAGCGTATCAAAGGAGTGCACCGTCCATTGACCTGCCATGGTAGCAATGCCGGTGGAAAGCATTGTGACCAGCAAAAATCGCGGCAAGCCATGCCGTGACCCTGCTGCGCAGGGAAATACCGTCCTGCGTGGTTTTGTTCCGTGCCATACGCTTTCCCTCCTGCCCTTGCAGCACCCGGTCTTTTTTATAAGATAAGTATAATAATCTCCCGGGAAAAGTGCAACTGCAAAAAAAGCACCGGTTTCCGCAAAGAAGCCGGTGCTTGCAGGCAATGTGCCAAGCGGTCAACGGGTCAAAAGCTCAAAGTGGTTCCGCTTGGTGACCAGCAGCCCTTCTTTTTGCAGCTTGGAAAGCTCCACCGACATGGCGGCACGCTCCACGCAGAGAAAATCCGCCAGCTGCTGACGGTCAAAGGGGATGTCAAAGGAAAGGGAGGACTGCCGGATGGATTCGGCGGACAGGTAGGACAGCAGCTTTTCCCGGGTGGTCCGCTTGCTGACATGGGTGATCTTATCGTTAAAAAGCAGTATTTTGTTTGCCAGAACGCTGACCAGATTGCGGATGAGTTTCTGGTGATGGTCGCAGGCGGTGGGCAGGAGGTGAGCAACCGCTTGACGTTCAGCAGCAGGATCTCGCAATCCTCCTCTGCCACCACGCTGATGTTCAGGATGGCACCGGGGGTGGCGGCGTAAGGCTCCCCGAAAAAGTCTCCGGTATTGCACTTGGACAGGATATTGCGGTGTCCCCAAAGATCCTCCTGTATCACAAGGGTGGAGCCGGACAACATGAGCCCCATGACCTCCGTGGAATCTCCGGCACGGAAAATGTAGGAGCCCCGGGGCCGGGTGATTTTCGCTGCACTGACACAGTGCAGGATGGACAAAATCTCATCATCGCAAAGCCCGGTAAAGAAGGGGCAGCTCCGCAGAACAGGCAGATATTTTTGCATAAATGCTCTCCTTGTTGGAATTCAAACATACAAGATGGCTTTAGTATACTATAATAAACCTGCAAATGCAAAAAAACACCCACAACAGGAGAGTATAGATATGATTCGGAAGATCATCCATATTGACGAAGAAAAATGCAACGGCTGCGGCTTGTGCGCAACCGCCTGCCATGAGGGAGCCATTGATATCATCAACGGCAAAGCAAAGCTGGTGCGGGAAAATTTCTGCGATGGCTTTGGCGATTGCCTGCCGGGCTGCCCCACCGGAGCTATCACCTTTGAGGAGCGGGAAGCCCCCGCCTACGACGAGGCAGCGGTGCAGGAGAACAAAAGAAAAAGGAATTGCAGGAGAAGATGAAGCACCTCCACGAGGGCGGCTGCCCCGGCTCCCGGATGCGGATGCTGGAACAGCCGGAGGCTGCCGAAAGTGTGGCTTCTGCTCCCGTACAGCCGGTCTCCCGCCTGCGCAACTGGCCGGTGCAGATCAAGCTGGCACCCATCCATGCGCCCTACTTTGAGGGTGCAAAGCTCCTGATTGCAGCGGACTGCACGGCCTATGCCTACGCCAATTTCCATCAGGAGTTTATGCGCGGCAAGGTGACCCTTATCGGCTGCCCGAAGCTGGATGCTGTGGATTACAGCGAAAAGCTGACCGAGATCCTGCGCAGCAACGATATCCAGAGCGTGACCATCCTCCGCATGGAGGTGCCCTGCTGCGGCGGCTTGGAGATGGCGGCGAAAAAGGCGCTTCAGACCAGCGGAAAGTTCATTCCGTGGCAGGTGGTCACCATCTCCATTGACGGAAAAATTCTGGATTAAAAGCACAGGACAGACCTATACCGCCTTTTAATGCTTCACGCATTTCTTGCCTTGCGGTAAAATACCATAGATTCCATAAGCGGGCGACCTGAAAAAGGCTGCTCGCTTTTTTATCGTCATCGCAGTATTTTTGCGGGAACGGCTTTTTGCCGGTAAAGGACAAAACTGCTCCGTAAAATAGGTGCTCTTTACGAGAAAAAATCTTGAAACGCTTCTGTTATAATGTTACAATTATGCTACATAATGGGATAGATATTCAAAAAAGCTGCTGACAACAGAACGAGAATGATATTGCAAGCACCTTCCTGAAATCGGTGAAGTGAAAATAAAGCCGGAATGAGACCGTCTGGGGTGGAGAAAGATTGGATAAAATGAAAAACTCTGGAATGAGCGAAACCATGCAGACCTTGACACGGAAAAGCGCCTGTGTGATGCTGAGCCTACTGTTGCTACTGTCAGCCGTGCTCCCTGTGAAAGCTGCCGCGGAAACCGCCTCTGCAAAGGTTGTTCGTGTCGGCTCGTTTGAGGACACCTTCAACTATGTCAACGAGAAGGGCGCAAGAAAGGGCTACGGCTACGAATTGCTGGAGACCTTGTCCGGCTATACAGGCTGGCAGTTCGAGTATGTGACCTGCGACTGGTCAGACTGCTTCGAAAAGCTCAAAAACGGCGAGATCGACATTATTGGCGGTATCTCTTATACGGAGGACCGCACCCAGGAGATGCTGTTTTCAGACGAGCCGATGGGAGTGGAAAAATATTACCTCTACGCCGATCTCTCGCGCGCAGACATCTCCGCCTCCGACTTCAAGACGCTGAACGGCCAAAAGATCGGCGTTCTGATGGGAACGGAGCCGGAAGTGATGCTGACCGAGTGGGAAGAAAAATACGTCCTGGAAACGGAACACGTCAACATCTCCAACAACGAGGATGTGAAGCAAAAGCTGGCAAACCACGAGATCGACTGCTTTGTTTCGCTGGAAGAATCCTTCTGGGCAGAGCGTGGCATCTCGACCATAACCCGTGTGGGAGAATCCGGCATCTACTATGCGATCAACAAAAACCGCCCTGATATCAAAGAAGAACTGGACGATGCGATGCGCGCATTGAACGAAGCTGCGCCTTTTTATACGGCGGATCTGTACAAAAGATATTTCTCAATGGATTATACGCCCATCCTTACAGGGGAGGAAAAGGCGTGGCTCAGAAAGCACGGTGCGATCAGGATGGGCTTTCTGGCGAGCGACAGCGGCGTCAGCACCTATGACCCTGCCACCGGGGAGTTTACCGGGGTAATCACGGACTATATTCAGTTTGCAGCAGATTGTCTGGGCAATCAGGAACTGGAATTCCAGCTGGTCGGCTATGACAGCAAGGAAGCAGAACTGGATGCGCTGAAATCGGGCGAGATCGACATGATCTTCCATTGCGACCAGAACCCCAATCTGGCGGAAGAGTATCACTTTGCCTGTACCAACACAACGTGGACCTCCAACCTGATGGCGGTCACGAACAAACAGCACTTTAACGAAAACAATGTAAACCGCATTGCCGTTCCCCAAAACAAACTCTCCCTGAAAAAGTACCTTGCGTTTTATTACCCGCAGTGGGAGATCGTGGACTGCGATACACAGGAGGATGCGGCAAGGCTGGTCAAAGACGGACAGGCAGATTGCTTTGTTACCGGGATCAGCAGTGAGAATAAATACAGCAAGAAATACAGCTTTTACAGCGTTCCGCTGGTAAACCCTGTAAGATCCTGCTTTGCGGTCAATAGCGGAAACCGCAGCCTGTTGTCCATCCTGAACAAAACGATCAAGGCAATGCCTGTTAATATGCTTGCCGGCGCGCTTGCGATGTATAAGAGCTCCGCGCGGAAGGTTACCCTGAGCGATTTTATAAAGGATAACTTCTTTAAAGTTATGTTGATCAGCAGCATTGCTGTTGCAGTTGTTCTGCTCACGATTTTGATGCTGCTCCAGAAGGCGCGTAAAGCCGAAGCTGCTGCAAGGAAAGCCGCAAGCGATACGCAGGAACTGAATGCAAAATTGCAGGTCGCCGTGGAAAAAGCAGAGAGCGCGAACCGCGCTAAGAGCACCTTCCTTTCCAATATGTCCCACGATATCCGCACCCCCATGAACGCCATCATCGGCTTTACCACGCTGGCGCTCAGCAATATTGACGATACAGACCGGGTGAAGGATTATCTTGGCAAGACCCTTGCATCCAGCAACCATCTGCTCTCCCTCATCAACGATGTGCTGGATATGAGCCGCATCGAAAGCGGAAAGATCCATCTGGAAGAGGTGGAAGTCAACCTTTCGGATGTGCTGCACGATTTAAAAACCATCGTCAGCGGGCAGATTTATGCAAAACAGCTGGAGCTTTACATGGACGTTATGGACGTGACCGACGAGGACGTCTACTGCGACAAGACCCGGCTGAATCAGATCTTGCTGAACCTGCTGTCCAACGCCATCAAGTTTACCCCGGCGGGCGGCACGGTCTCGGTACGGGTGCGGCAGCTTGCCGGTAAAGTGCGCGGCTGCGGACAGTACGAGTTCCGCATCAAGGATAACGGCATCGGCATGAGCCAGGAGTTTGCCCAAAAGATCTTTGAACCCTTCGAGCGGGAGCGCACCTCCACGGTAAGCCGCATCCAGGGCACCGGCCTTGGTATGGCCATCACCAAAAACATCGTGGATATGATGGGTGGCACCATCGAGGTGCAGACAGCGCAGGGCAAGGGCACCGAGTTTACCGTCTGCGTGCCCATGCGCGCACAGACCGAGCAGCGCCCGGTGGAAAAGATCACCGAGCTGGAGGGCCTGAAGGCACTGGTGGTGGATGACGACTTCAACACCTGCGACAGCGTGACAAAGATGCTGGTCAAGGTGGGTATGCGTGCCGAGTGGACCCTTTCCGGCAAGGAAGCGGTGCTGCGCGCGCGGCAGTCCATCGAGATGAGCGATGCCTACCACGCCTATATCATCGACTGGCGTCTGCCGGATATGAACGGCATCGAGGTCACCCGCCAGATCCGCAGCCTGCACGATGATACGCCTATTATCATCCTGACCGCCTACGACTGGTCGGATATTGAAGTAGAAGCAAAAGCAGCCGGCGTGACCGCCTTCTGCTCCAAGCCCATGTTCATGTCCGACCTGCGCGAGACCCTGATGAGCGCCCTTGGCCAGAAGCCGGCGGATGCAGTGCAGAGGCTTTTGCCGGAAAAGAACGCCGACTTCAAGGGCAAGCACATCCTGCTGGTGGAGGACAACGAACTGAACCGCGAGATCGCGCAGGAGATTCTGCAGGAGTACGGCTTCCTTGTCGATACGGCTGAAAACGGCGCCGTAGCGGTGGAAAAGGTAAGTACCGCCGCGCCGGGCAGCTATGATCTGGTACTGATGGACGTGCAGATGCCGATCATGGATGGCTATACCGCCACCCGGAAAATTCGCGCGCTGGACGACCCTGCGCGGGCAAAGCTGCCGATCCTTGCCATGACCGCCAACGCCTTTGACGAGGACCGCCGCAACGCCTTGGAAAGCGGCATGAACGGCTTTTTGTCCAAGCCCATTGTGATTGGCGACCTTGTGCAGGAACTGCACAAAATTTTGTAAATGAAACGCAGGTCAGGTGAATAAAAAAAGAATGCACCCGCAGCATTTGTGCCCGGAGGCCAAACCTCTGAAAAGCTTGCTGCGGGCGCTTTTTTGTTTCCATTGTCTTTAAAAAACTCTTGACAATGGGAACTTTTTTGATTATAGTAGAGCTAACAAACATTAGTTAGTGAAGGGCAAAGAAAAATGGAAGATACCAAGCAGCGCATTCTGGAAAAATCTCTGGAACTGTTTTCGACCAAAGGATACGATGCCGTCAGTGTGGGCGAGATTGCAAAGGCGGTCGGCATCAAGGCACCCTCGCTGTACAATCATTTCCCCAGTAAACAGGCCATTTTTGATGCGATTTTGGAGACAACTTCGGCACACTACCAAAAAGACACCGCTGAGATTGCGGTCCATGTACAGGATTCTCAAAAAGACATCCCGGTTTTCTCTCATATCTCGGAGGAGCTGCTGGTTGAAAAAGTCCGACAGATTTTCCTCTATTCGCTGCACGATAAAAACCATCAGCCAGTTCCGCCGGATGATGACGTTGGAACAGTTCGTTCCCCCCAATTTGCCGAACTGCTTTCCAAACGCTATGTAGATTGGATGATCTCCTACCATGCAGGCATCTTCCGTGCGCTGGTTGCAAACGGCGAACTGCGAAACGAAGACCCTGATACGCTGGCGTGGATGTATGTTTCTCCTATCATCGTCCTGCTCAGTGTCTGCGACCGCCAGCCGGAACGGGAAGCTGAAAGCCTTGAAAAGTTGGACGCCCATGTAAAGCTGTTCTTCCGCACCTTTAACATCGAGGGGGTGAAAAATAAAGGAATTTTTGAATTTTATATTGAAGTAGAAAAACACCATAAATGCTAAAATCAAAGGAGAACTTTTTGAAACATACAACATTTGCACTGGAGCTTGTGGGCTGACCGGGAGGTCTGGCAAATACCACAAGCCACGCCTCCCGAAGACGAACAGACACAATTCTTCAGGAGGACATTACCATGAATCGTGAAAATAAACGCAAGACCTTTGAAAAAGGTTACTATAAGACCCACGCCTGCAACGACACCTTTACCTGCAAAGTCTGCGGACGGGTCTGCACCCCGCAAAATGCCGGCAGCGACCACCGCAACCATTGCCCCAACTGCCTGTCCAGCCTTCATGTGGACGAAGAACCCGGTGACCGCGCCTCCGACTGCGGCGGCATCATGGAGCCGGTAGCCGTCTGGGTACGCAAAGACGGCGAGTGGGCCATCATCCACCGTTGCAAACGCTGCGGAAAACTCAGCTCCAACCGTGTGGCGGCAGACGACAACCCCATGAAGCTCATGAGCATTGCCATGAAGCCGCTGTGCTCTCCGCCGTTCCCGCTGGACTATATTGAGGAAATGACCGCCCTGATGGGCGGTGATGGACGGATGCGGTAAGCCGCAGGAGGAACTACAAGATGGAGTATATCCGAATCACAAAAGAAAACATCGACAAGGAACACATCTGTTGTGCCATGTCCGGCAAACAGAGCCTTGCCAAGAAGGAATGGCTTAAGCAGCGCTTTGAGGAGGGGCTTGTCTTTTACCGCAGTGCGGAGCGCGGCAAATGCTTTATCGAGTACATCCCGGCGGAAAACGCATGGGTGCCCATTGATGCCGATGGCTATCTGTACATCAACTGCCTGTGGGTCTCCGGCTCCTTGAAAGGGCACGGCTATTCTGGCGAACTGCTGGAAGAATGCCTTCGGGATGCCAAGGCGCAGGGCAAAAACGGCGTTTGTATTCTGTGTGCAGAGGGGCGCAAACGGGAGTTTCTCGCTGATCCCAAGTTTTTGACCCATAAGGGCTTCAAGGTTTCGGACATCTCCGATTGCGGCATCAACCTCATGTACCTGCCCCTTGCAGAGAGTGCCCAGCCGCCAAAATTCAAGGCCTGCGCCAAGCACCCCAAGGTAGAGGAAAACGGCTTTGTCCTCTACTATACCGACCAGTGCCCCTACACCTATTATTGGGTGCCAAAGGTGCAGGAGGCCGCAAAGGAACATGGGATTCCGTTCAAAGCCATCCACGTCACAGAGAAAGAGACGGCACAGAGTGTGCCCGCACCCGTCACCACCTATGCACTGTTCCGGGATGGGAAATTCGTGACACAGGGCATCCAGTCGGATAAGAAATTTTTGAAATTAGCAGGCGCAGCGGATTGAGAGATTCAGGAGGAAAAATGCAATACGATCAAACGGTTATCACTCCAAAAGGACTGGCAGTCCACATCCGAAACGGTGTGGCATCCGATGGAAGCGCTGTGCTTGAAAACTTTGATTTGACACACGCAGAAACAGATTATCTGCTGAGTTATCCCGATGAAAATCACTTTGATGCGGAACAGGAAAGCCGCTACTTGGAGAAAAAAGCAACCAGTCCGAATGAGATCGAACTGATCGCCTTTGTGGACGGTAAAGTGGCAGGAACTGCTGGAATTGATGCAATCGGAGCGCAGTATAAAGTGGCGCATCGTGCCGAATTTGGCGTCAGCATCCTAAAAGAGTATTGGGGTCTGGGGATCGGGCGAGCCTTGATGGAAGCCTGTATCCATTGCGCTAAAACCGCCGGATACGCTCAGTTGGAGCTGGATGTAGTGGCGGAGAACGCAAGAGCAATCTCCATGTACCAGACGGCAGGATTTGTGGAATATGGCAGAAACCCAAAAGGTTTTCGCTCTCGGAACGCTGGATTTCAAGAACTGATCTCCATGCGGCTGGAATTGTAAAGCTTATCGACTGAAAACAGCCCTCCTGACCATGACGGCCGGGAGGGCTGTTTTTGGTAGGGAGGTTGACCAGTATGAGGACAATACCCGGACTACCGCAAGGCAAGGAATGAGATGCAGAAACTAGTTCGGGCACAGAAAAATGTAGAACGTTTTTTTGCAGAGGAAAAGAACACCACCGAGAAAACACAGACACGTTAAAAAAGTCGCCGAGGAGCTTTCCCTGTTGGGAGGCATCCTCGGCGGATTTTTTAGTTTATATAGCAGCTTTGCGGAGCAATGCGCCTGTTACCCGTATATTTTCCCCACGATCTTTCCGCGTGCTGCGGCGGGCAGAAGCTTGCACAGCAGGCTCAGGAACTTATACTGTGCACCGGAAACATAAACGACCGCCGGCTTCTTTTTCTCCACAATACCGGCGATGTACCGTCCAATGCGTGCCGGGTCCATGCCGTTTTGCTCGTCGTGCTCCATCTGACTGACGCTCCGGGAGATACGTCCGCCGTATTCATCATCGCCGAGAATGCTTTTCTGACGTGCTTTTGTAAATCCGGTGCAGATGTCACCCAATTCTACGACGGTAACATGGATGCCGTAGGGCTTGACTTCGTTTGCCAGAGCGTAAGAGTAAGAAGAAACGGCGGCTTTGCTTGCAGAGTAGAAGGTCTGGAACGGAATGTGTGCTACGGCGGCAACGGAGCTGATGTTCACAATATGCCCCTTCCCCTGACGGCGTAGGAAGGGGAGAACCGCTTTATTTACAGTGACTGTCCCGAAAAAGTTCACATCGAACTGTGCTTTGGCTTGCTCCATGGACGTAAACTCCACCGCACCGGAAATGCCAAAGCCTGCACAGTTGATCACTGCATCGATTTTAGTTTCTTTTTGGATGACCTGCTGCACAGCGGCGTTGACCGCATCTTCATTGGTCACATCGACGGATAGATGGGTGACGCCCTCCATAGGGATATTTCTGCGGCTGAACTCATAAACGATGCAGCCATTCTCTTTCAGAGCGGATGCCGTGCACCGTCCGATGCCGGAGCTTCCTCCGGTAACAATGACGACCTTGTTGGTTTCTCCTGCCATGACTTTCCTCCTGAAAATGTTGATCTGGTTCGAGTATACCGCATGGCAGAACGGCTGTCTATAGGGAAAGCGTCCCACCCGACTTACTTCAGGCCGACGAACAAAAAACACCGGCCACACATGCTGTGCAGCCGGTGTTCCTGTACGCGCAGCCGGTTACCAATAAAACCGGTGGAAAAGATAGAAAACCTATGGTAAAATGAAAGCGTTCTCAGGCTTTTTCATTTGCTGCCTGCATGGAAGCGGTGAGCTTCTTTGCGGCAAAGACGAGGAGAACGGCAGTAGCGGCCAGAATAGCGGAACCGATATAACCGGCCACATAAGAACCGGTGCTGTCGTAGAAGCTGGCACTGATCTTGGGGCCTACAAAGGCACCGATGCCGTAGCCGATAAAGATAAGGCCGTAGTTCCGGTTGTAGAACATGGAACCAAACACCGTCTTGACGATGGGGGCAAATACCACCAGCAGACCGCCAAAAGAGAAACCCACAAGGCAGATGCAGACGATGAAGTAGAGCAGGCTTTTTGCGACCGTCAGCATACACATGGACAGGCCGTTGAGCACCAGAACAAGGATTAGAGAATTCCAGCCCTTGAGCCTATCGTAGATAAAGCCGAAGCTGATGCGGCCGCACATATTGGCAAGGGTCATAATGCTGACGCACATGGCAGCTGTCATGGCAGACTGACCGATCTGATTCTGTGCAATGGGAGAGGTAGCACTGACCATCATGGTACCGGCGGCATTTGCAAAAATGAACATGATCAGCATTACCCAGAACACCGGGGTCTTGACCATTTCCGGAATGTTGTAGTTCTTGGCGTGGAGCTCCTTTGCCTGGGTTGCGGTGGGCTTCCAGCCTTCGGGGATCCAGCCCTCCGGGCAGGGGACGATCATCCATGCCACAGCACCTACGCCGATAAGGAAGATGACGGCCAGAATGCGGCAGGCCATCTGGGCACCGTAGGTGCTGATGAGCCACTGGGCAATCGGCGACATGATGAAGGGACCGCAGGAGGCACCAGCCTGCACAAGGCCGGAGATCGAGCCGCTCTTATCCGGGAACCATTTCAGCGCAGTGGGCAGGCAGGCGGGGTAAATGGTGCCTGCACCTGCACCTGCCATGACGCCGTAGAACAGATACAACTGCGGAATGGAAGAAGCAAAACCGGTGAGGAACCAGCCTGCTGCAAAGAAGGAGAGGCCCAGATAGATGGCCACCCGAGGCTGGAGTTTTTCTGCCAGCAGTCCGCCGACAAAGCCCATGGCGCAGTAGACGAACATATAAATGGTGTATGCCATGCTGAAGTCGGCGCTGCTCCATCCGAACTGGCTGGTAAGCGGCAGGGCGAACAGGCTGAAGAAGGCAGTGGCGGAGGTAAACAGGCTCTGGATCCAGACACCTGCAAACACACGCCAGCGTGTCATTTTTGTGATCTTCATTGGTATTCTCCCTTACTGCTGCAGCGTGCCGAGGTCCAGACCCAGATCACGACCACTGAACTTACCGGCAGCACGGCTGGTGCCCAGCCAGTAGACCATATCGGAGATGTCTTCCACCTCAAGGAAAGGCACGCCTTCGTACATTTCCTGCCAGTTTTTGAAGTCCTTGCCGGTCAGGTCGTTGATGAACTTGACGTAGCTCTCGGTCTCGCACATGGGGGTCTTGACCTTGGTGGGGCAGACATCGTTGACCACGATGCCGGTGCCCTTTAGCTCTTGTGCCAGCGTTTTGGTCAGACCACGCACGCCCCACTTTGCCATGCAGTAGGTGGCAAGCTGCGGCGTGCCGTACATGCCGGAGGTGGAAGAAATGTTGATGATGCGTCCAAAGCCCTGCTTGCGCATATAGAGTGCAGCGTACTTATCCGTGCGCCAGGTGCCGATCAGGTCGATGTTGATGACCTTTTCCACCTGTGCGTCGGTCAGCTCCCAAGTATAGCCAAAGTTGATGACGCCAGCGTTGGCAATGACCACATCCAAACGACCAAAGGTCTCCCATGCCTTTGCAAAAAGATTCTGCATATCCTCGTCCGAGCAGATATTGCACTTGACAGCCAGTGCCTTTGCACCGGCGGCTTCGATCTCTGCCACGGTCGCCTTGAAGGTTTCGCCTTCGGAATCCTGCATATCTGCCAGAACAACATCAAAACCGTTCTGTACATACTTCAGGCGTGTGCCTTGCCCTGACCCATTGCGCCGCCCGTGATCAAAACTACTTTTCGTTCCATTTGTATTTCCTCCAGTTTCCTTTTTTGTTCGTTATTTTTCAAACGAATTGTCGTTGTTCCTAGTATAGGGCTTTCGTTTGATGAAAACAAACGGAACGTATTTATGAAATTCATCAACATTTTTTATTGAATTGAGGAGTGTTACTTCGTGAATTTGGATCATCTGCGCTATTTTGAAGTTCTGGCTCAACTGGAACATTACGGCAAAGCAGCGGAAAAGCTTCATATCAGTCAGCCCAATCTGACCTATGCGGTCTCGCAGATCGAGCAGGAGCTGGGCGCTCCGCTGTTTGAAAAAGCCGGACGCAGCATCCGCCTGACACGCTATGGACACGAATTTCTTCGTGTCGTCAAAAGCTCGCTGGATGTTCTGGACAGCGGAACACGGGCTGTACGGGAAGCCAGTCAGAATGGGGGACTGATTCTGCTGGGAAGTATCCGCACCTTGGGAACAACGCTTGTTCCCGACCTGATGCGGAATTTTCAGGCGCAGACAGATTTTGATGTCCGCTTTCAGCTCCGCAGCGAGAACGGATTCAGCGCAAGTCTGCTCAAAGCCGTAGAGGAAAAACGGTTGGATTTTTGCTTCACGTCCTCACCGGGCAACGCCGCCGTTTTTGAGTCCTTTTCCTTTCATCGGAAGCCCTTTGTGGTGATCACCCCTTTGGGGCACCCACTGAGCAGCAGGCAGAGCGTGGCATTGCAGGACACCCTGCCATATCCGCAGATCTGTTTTGCATCCTGCTCCGGTCTGCGCAAAAATGTGGATGCGCTTTTCAGCCAGATCCATGCAGCACCAACGGTTGCTATGGAAACGGAGGAGGACGCTGTCATTGCAGGGCTGGTGGCATCCGGCTTTGGAATCGCCGTGCTACCGGATGATCCGCTGTTCCAAAGCCTTCCATTGACGGTTTTGCCTCTTACTTCCCCGGACCCTGGGCGCATGGCCTATCTGTCCCGCCGCCGTGGAATCTGTCTGCCGGACGCTGCCGAACAATTCTGGCAGTTTTGTCAGAAGCAGCTTGTCCGGTGAGCCGGAGATGCTGAGCGAATGGAACGGTTTTCTACATCGCTGTATTCTTGTTAGGAAGATCTTTTGTCGGTATATTGCAAAGAGAACCTCTGCAACACCGAAAACGGACGGATAATCGTGGAGCTGTATCTGGGTAAACAGGAACATCACGTTTCGAGGATCTTATATTAAACAGGGCAGCAGCCCTATAAAAAAAGTGACAGCGTTTCAGCTTGAAATGCTGCCACTCTTTTTTTGTTTGTCTATATCACAGATAAAATAGCGTTCCATCTTGAAAATGGCGTAAAGATTTATTATAATAAGATAAATAGTTGTGAATTTTACAAAGGAGGGCTGAAGTATGGCAGCGCAGCGCACCTATCTGGCAATCGACCTGAAAAGTTTCTATGCCTCGGTGGAGTGCGTAGACCGTCATCTGGACCCCCTGACCACCAATTTGGTGGTAGCAGACGCCTCCCGCACCGAAAAGACCATCTGCCTTGCGGTGTCGCCCTCCTTAAAAGCATACAAGATACCCGGCAGAGCGCGGCTGTTTGAAGCCGTCCAGCGTGTCCGGGAGGTCAACGCCCAGCGGCTGCAAACTGCCATCCAACAACACAAGGCAGTGCGTGGGGAGGATGGCAAGTACCGCTTTGCCAGCACCTCTTTCGATGCCAACGCCCTGAACGCAGACCCGGCGCTGGGGCTGAGCTATATTGTTGCGCCGCCCCGGATGCAGCGGTATCTGGATGTTTCCACCCAAATCTACAAGACCTACCTCAAATATGTGTCCCCGGCAGATATCTACCCCTACTCCATCGACGAGGTTTTCATTGATGTGACGGGCTATCTGCCCTATTACCACATGAGCGCCCACGAGCTTGCCATGACCATGGTGCGGGAGGTGCTGTACAACACCGGCATCACCGCAACGGCAGGCATCGGCACCAACCTCTACCTTGCAAAGCTGGCCATGGACATTGTGGCAAAACACATCCCGGCGGACAAGGACGGTGTGCGCATTGCAGAGCTGGACGAGCAGTCCTATCGGTATCTGCTGTGGAACCACCGCCCGCTGACGGATTTCTGGATGACCGGTCCCGGCACGGTCAAGCGGCTGGAAGCTCACGGTATCTACACCATGGGGGACCTGGCACGGTTTTCTATCCATGGGGAAGATCGTCTGTATGAGATTTTCGGCGTGGACGCGGAAATTCTCATCGACCACGCATGGGGTTATGAGCCCTGCGGCATGGCCGAGATCAAAAGCTACAAGCCCAGCACCAACAGCATCAGCGAGGGGCAGGTGCTGACCTGTCCCTACCCCAACGACAAGGCGAAGCTCATTGTCCGGGAGATGGCGGAGATTCTGATGTTCCGGCTCACTGAAAAGAAACTGGTGACGGAATCCATCACCTTGGAGATAGGCTACGACCGGGAGAACGTGGACAAGGGCGGCTACCATGGCTTGACCCAGACCGACCGCTACGGCAGGGTGATCCCCAAGGCAGCCCACGGCACCGTCCGGTTTGATGCCCCTACCAATCTGGGCAGCACCCTTATCAACGAAAGCGCGAAGCTGTTTGAGCGCATCACCGACCCGGCGCTGACGGTGCGGCGCATCACCATCAACGCCAATAAGGTCACGTCGGACGAGGGCTTCTATCAGGTGGACTTTTTCACCGACACCAGGAAGCTGGAAAAGGAGAAAAAACTCCAGCAAGCCATGCTGGGCATCAAGAACAAGTACGGCAAAAACGCCGTGCTGAAGGCCAGCAGCTATGAGGAAGGTGCCACCATGCGACAGCGCAACGCGCAGATCGGCGGGCACAGCGCGGGAGGTTCGGCAGGAGGTTCGGATGGAAAACTACAAAAATAGCAAGATCGGACGGGAAACCGCCCAAAAGTACGGGGATATTCTGGAGATGGAACGCCCTCAGACCGAAGAATCTCTCCGCAAGCACCCCCGCATGACCTTGCAGAACCGTGCCAAGATATTCTCGCCCTTCTCTCCGCTACGAGGCTACGACGAGCAGCTTGCCGCAGAAAAACAGCGCACTGAGCGTGTGCCCAAGCGCATTCTGACCGAAGAAGAAATGTCGGCTCTGTCCGATCGGCTGATGCAGGTCACCAAGGGCATGACCATCACGGTGCGGTACTTCAAGGAGGATACCGCCCACCCGGAGGTTCCGGCGGTGGGCAACTACATCACGCTGACCGGAAAAGCAGACCGCATCGACCCGGTGTTCCGCACCCTTCAGGTGGGCGACACCGTAGTGCCCTTTGAGGATCTGGTGGAGGTCAGCGGGGAGGGCATCACAGACATCGATGCGTATCTGGGAATCGGAGAAGAATGACATTGCAAAGAAATTCTGAAAGAGAGCTTTATGGGATATCATCTTTGGTAAAATGACCTCAGAAGAAGCAAAACACACTTCAGACGGAGGAAAATACAATGGCAAACGGTGATTACGGCTATTTCGGCAAAGGCGACACGGGCTATGCCCAGTACATGACGGCCTTCAACCGCAACTTTGGTGGCTCGTCCGGCGGTGGCGGCGGAAATCACAACAATGGCGGCGGTGGTGGTGGAGACGGCAGCGGCTGCGGCTGCCTCATCGCCATTGCGGTGGTGGTCGTGCTGGTGCTTATTGCCATGGGAAGCTGAGGGCATCCCCACGGTGCAGAGCTGCTTGTGGTAAACGGCGGAAAAAACTAAAAAAGCACTTGACCCTGACGTTACGTCATAGCGTATACTGAGCTTGTCGCAAGGGAGGAAAACGAAATGATGACTGTCAAGGAAGTGAGCAATCTGACCGAGGTGAGCATTCGGACGCTGCAATATTACGATAAAATCGGTCTGCTGCATCCGGCGCATCGAACGCAGGCGGGATATCGCCTGTATGATGATGCTGCACTGGAACGATTGCAACAGATCTTGCTGTTCCGAGAACTGGAATTTTCACTGGAGGATATCCGAAAAATTCTGAAAAACCCGGAGTTTGACCGGGAAAAGGCGCTGGAACAGCAGATCACATTGCTGAACCTGAAAAAACAGCATCTGGAAAAGTTGATCGCTCTTGCGGAGAAGATTCGGACAACAGGAGGAAACGTTATGGACTTCAACGCATTTGACACACAGAAGATCAGGGAATACGCAGAACGTGCAAAGAAAGAGTGGGGCAAAACCACAGAGTATCAGGAATTTGAGGCAAAAAATGCCCGGCGGACGCAGAAGGAATCTGGCAGCATCAACGAGCAGTTGATGGGGCTCGTAGCGGCATTCGGAACGCTGCAAACCAGAGAACCGGCAGACCCCGCAGTACAGGCGCAGGTGAAAAAGCTGCAGGACTTTATCACCGAGAATTACTATACCTGTACGAAGCCCATTTTGTATCGGCTTGGACAGATGTATGGTGCCGGCGGCGAGTTTACGGAGAACATCAACGCTGCCGGGGGAGAAGGTGCGGCAGAATTCGCACAGAAAGCCATTGAAATTTATTGCCGATAAGCCCAAAGTCGGTGTTAATATACGCCTACTGCAACTTGCATGGTCTGTGGATGATGAAACACTAAGAAATAAACGGGCTCCTGCCAGTGGTTAAACGCTTGCAGGAGCCTGTTTTTTTGCGTGCAACCAGAGGATTGATGCAGCGCTGAAAATGTTCTGCTTGACCTTGTGCAGAGGAGGAAGTATTATACTCGCAAGAAACTAACGTACGAGGATATTGTACCGTGGTGGATTGGCTGCAAAGCCACGCCGACTACGATATGAGGGTCATCTTCTGCTGCTTTGATGCCCGGACGGCGCAGGTGTATCAGACAAAAATGAAAATGGAGTAAACATTGAAATACAGAGAGATCGTGGACGGCATTTTTCTTGACCGCCCCAACCGTTTTATTGCCCATGTAGATGTGAACGGCACGGTGGAAACCGTCCATGTCAAAAACACCGGGCGGTGCAGAGAACTGCTGCTGCCCGGTGCGGCGGTGCGTCTGGAAGTGTCGGACAACCCGAAGCGCAAGACAAAATACGACCTTGTGGCGGTACGCAAGCAGGAACTTGC
>ENA-OQDT01000547-OQDT01000547.1-human-gut-metagenome-genome-assembly--contig:-NODE-547-length-24380-cov-2.409063_pt1 | contig 24380 bp, 23 predicted proteins | sample MGYA00242786_ERZ504617 | MGnify/ENA primary metagenome ERZ504617 (study PRJEB26092, sample SAMD00036337) | human gut metagenome | host: Homo sapiens | study: EMG produced TPA metagenomics assembly of...
GCGTTCTATTGCTAATAACAATATAGTCGTAACAGATGAAATGCCGGTAAATGACGCAAGACGTGCTATGCAAATTCCTAAGAGTGTAGTTCTGGCAGGAATGCAACCCAATCCACGTACTGAAAATTAAAAGGAGGAAATAATATGAAGAAATATTATATTTATATACTAACGGCTGTTTTGCCCATTCTTTGGGGAGCCTGTAATAATGGCGATGATATTGACACCAAGCATAGTATTTTTTCAACAGAGCCAATGGAACATAATGGTTTTGATGAATGGTTGCTTGCTAATTATACATATCCGTATAACGTTGATTTCAAGTATCGTATGCAAGATATTGAAAGTGATCACAAATATAATCTGGTACCGGCGGATTACGATAAATCGGTTGCTTTGGCCAAGATTATCAAGCATGTATGGATGGAGGCATATACTGAACTTGCCGGACCGGCTTTTCTTCGGTCTTATGTGCCAAAAACTTTTCACTTGATAGGTTCTCCGGCTTATGATAGCAGTGGTACGAAGGTGTTGGGTACTGCCGAGGGAGGAAAGAAGATAACATTGTACGAAGTGAACAGTCTGGACTTTGAGAATGTCGATATCGAAGTTTTGAATGAGTATTACTTTAAGACGATGCACCATGAATTTGCACATATCCTGCATCAGAAGCGTAATTATGACCCATCGTTTGATCGCATTACCGAAGGAAAATATGTTGGTTCCGACTGGTATTTCTATGTTGCTGAAAATGGAAATTCATATTTGCGAGAGGATGCGGATGCATGGCCGGAAGGATTTGTGACGGCATATGCGATGAGTGAGGCAAGAGAAGATTTTGTAGAGAATATCGCCATGTATGTTACTCACGATCAGGCTTACTGGGATAATATGCTGAAGGTTGCCGGAACTGCCGGAGCGGCTATTATTAATCAGAAGTTTACTATTGTATACAATTATATGCTTGAAACTTGGGGTATTAATTTAGATGATTTGCGTGAGATTGTGTTAAGGCGTCAGCAAGAAATTCCGGAGCTGGATTTAAGTACTATTGAATAAAACAGGAAGATTATGAAAAAGAATATAATGATTTATTTGTTGATGGCTCTTGTATGCTTTGGTTTGCAATCCTGTCTTTTCCAGGAAGAGGATTATTTTGATGATTCTTCAGCGAACCGTGCAACAGAGGAAGTGAAGCAATATAGTGAGCTATTAGAATCGGCATCTAATGGTTGGAGAATGGAATATTACATAGGTCAGGACTATGCTTTGGGAGGCATAACTCTTCTGTGCAAGTTTGATGGTCAGCGAGTTACAATGGCATCTCAAGGATACGAAGGCGATGAGACTATTTCCTCTCTTTATAAGGTTGTATCGGAGGAAGCTACTATGCTTACATTCGACACTTATAATGCTTTTATTCATGCATATGCCAAGCCACAAGGCGGAGGTTCCAACCCAAATGCCAACCTGCAAGGAGATTATGAGTTTATTATAAAAGAAGCTTCAGCCGAGAAAATTGTAATGCAGGGCAAAAAGTATGGAAATACGATAGTAATGTATGCGCTTCCGGATGATTTGAACTGGGAGGCATATATAAACTCTGTGAATGACGTAGAAGAGAATGCTTTCTTTATACAATATCAGTTGTTGGTTGATGGAAATTTAGTTGGTATGACGCAGCGAAGTAATTATACTTTTGTTATAGCCTATAATGATGGTGGTAACATTGTACAAGAGCAATCTCCTTTCCTTTTTACAACCGATGGCTTTCGTTTCCGGGAACCAGTTTCACTGGCAGGAGTAACTGTGCAAAATTTTGTGTGGGACCCTTCCTCCGAGCTTTTACTTGTACTGACGAGGGGGCAACTAACGTTAAAAATGAAAGGAATTTATCCGGAGGGATATATTAAATATAATGATTATCTAGGTAATTATACTCTTACCTGCAAGATGTATAAAAGATAATAATTTGACAGACGAAGAATTACCAATATCTATTATAGAGGATGTAGAAAATAAGAGTTATATTCTCAAGGGACTAATTGGTGATATAGTGCTCGATTATGATAGAGGTGAAGGAATTATGTCCTTTAAGACTCAAAAGGTAGGTTATATATCAGGATATTATTTGGGATGTACTACATATTGTTATGCCATGGGATTTTATCCTACATATATTAGTATCAGGCAGGTCTGATGTTTGGTTTTGTGGCAAATGTACAACAGTCTCCGTTTGGATTTACATTTGAGGATGATGGGGTATTCGAAGCAGTAGGTGGTGCAAAAGCTGATTATATGGCCTTCGACCGCTATTCGGCACCTGATTATAAGTCAAAGTTCATATGTTCAAGGGGTGGCACGTATGTATGGAGAGATGGTCTTTATGAAAGTTGAGGAATAAATAAAAAACTAGATTATGAAAAATATACTGAATTTATACTTAATAATATTCTGCTTATTTTTTGTTGCAGGATGTTCTTCAGATGACGATGCTGCCACTGTAAAATTGACAATTATAAAATCAGATTTGGATATGAAAGCTAGTGGTGGCACTGGAACTGTCGAATTTGCAGCAACTGGAACTGTCACGGCTACGGTGAATGCCGATTGGTGTCAGGTAATCGAAGTTGCAGATCATAAAGTTTCCATTTCTGTAGATGCTAATACGGGTTATCCGGGGCGTAGCGCACAAATCGTTTTAACTGATGGTGTGAGTACGCAGCAAGCAACCATACTGCAGGAAGGAGCTATTTGGAAATATAATAGAGATGCTACCTATTTCACATTGACAGATGCTGCAGAGGAGGTCCCTGTTGAAATGTCGAGTAATTTGCCTATTCAGGTATCTATTCCAGCAGATGCTTCTCAATGGTTATCCTATGAAATGACGAGTGATGGATTTAAGTTTATTGCAACAGAGAATCTCACTGGTAAAATTCGTTCGGCCATTGTAAAAGTGACTACTGGCATTCGTGAAATTGAATATGCTTTATTGCAGTACGATATTGATGACTTATTGGGACAATGGACAGGTGTTGTGAAAGTCGTTGCTACAGCATTTGGTATTAATCAAGTTCTTTCATTAGAGGAAAATACTCAAATTGTTAAAAATCCGGGTGGTAATGGCTATATATTCCAGCTACCAATGACAAGGCTGTTGGGAGCAACGATTGTTTTAGCGGTCACCTATCAAGATGGAGCTTTAGCTATAACCACTCCACAGCAGCAAAATTATGCTTTGTCTGATGGGCAAGGAGGAGTGATGTACGGCTCAATAATAACTAAAACTGATGATGGTTTGTATTTACAGGGAAAAATTATTCTTTCTCCTGTATTAATGAATGATGGGCAGGTTGCGTTAGCTTATATTACAGATGCATATATGTCAATGGGATTATTTAAGGGAAGAGTTCCGTCTCCTGCAAATTATGCAGGACTTTCTATTGATTTTCCTGCTATTTTGATGCAATATGCTGAATAATATTTTGCATGAAATACTATTTTTATATAGTGGTTTAACTGTTTGTTATGAGAAGAACTTGCATTAATTGATCCTAAGAGCTATTATCGTAAGGTAGTAGCTCTTAATATTTAAATATTTATTTAATAATCTTTATATTACGCATCAATCCACCATACTTAGCCCTTTTCACTGCACTACCTTTGAAAATGGTTTTATATTGCTCCTCACTCAGCGAATGCCAATCATCCTTCCTCATACTTAACAAAGAAGGAGACGGTTGAAATTCGGCTGTCCGGCAAGGAGTGGCAAAGCGATTCCAAGGGCAAGCTTTCAGGCATTCGTCACAGCCATATATTTTATTACCCATTTTTTTGCCTACATTGAGCGAAAGTTCCCCACGATACTCAATGGTAAGATAAGAAAGACATCTCTCGGAATTGAGCCTGAAAGGGGCTTCCAGCGCTTTTGTCGGGCAGGCATCCAGGCAACGTGTACACGAACCGCATTGATTTCGTTGTGGAGAGTCATAATTGTCAGCTTCCCTATCAAGAATAATTTCCCCTAAGAAGAAGCAGGAGCCGGCGTGAGGAATGATGAGATGTGTATTCTTTCCTATCCATCCCAAGCCGGTACGCCATGCCCAATAACGTTCGAGTATGGGAGCGGTATCACAGAATATGCGGCCTTGAAGCGGAGAAGCGGAGGTTTGGGATACTGGGGCTTGGGGTGCTGAGGCGTAGTTTTCAGTATATGTGCCGATATTGTTTGTCGAGGCGATAGTACTGTCTGTTTCTTCGGAGAATGAAACTTCTTTTTCTATAAACTCAAAAAGTTCCTTCAATTTCCCCTTCATCACATCGTGATAATCTTTCCCGTAGGCATACCATGCAATCTGATACTCACCTTCGGGAAGTTTTTTTGCCGGATAATAGTTTAGCGCAACGCTGATCACCGTACGTGCCCCTTCCACCAACAAGCGCGGATCGAGCCGTTTATCCTCATAATTCTGCATATACGCCATCTCTGCCTGGCAACCGTCCGCCAGCCATTGACGGAAGGCGGTAGCCACAGTTTCATCCACAGCTTCGGCAGGCGCCAGTCCGCAGGCGGAAAAGCCGAGGCGTAGTGCTTCGGCTTTAATTCGGTCTGAGGAGAGGAGCTTTTCCATTAAAATACCTTGAATTCATAGCCCTCCGCTTTCAGAAATTCGATGGCACGGGGGAGGGCATATTGCAGATTCCCGTTGTTCCACGATTTCAGAGAGTCGTGGAAGGTGATGATGGAACCGTTGCGTACGTAGCGTTTTACGTTATTCAGTACCTGTTCCGGGCGCATTCGCTTACTGTAGTCACGGGTTACGAGGTCCCACATAATGATACGGTAATGGTGGCGAAGAGTGTAATATTGCCGGAATCCCATGTGCCCATGTGGCGGGCGGAACAAGTCCGAGTGGATAATTTCGTCTACCCGTCTGGTGTTGGCCAGATAATCCGGATTGGAATATTCAAAGCCGCGGATGTGGTTGAAAGTATGGTTGCCGATGCGGTGTCCGTGTTCTACCACCATCCGGTATTCGTCCGGGTGTTTGCGGATATTGTCGCCTACCATGAAGAAGGTAGCTTTAATATCGTGTTTCTTCAGTAGCTCCAGTACCCAAGGGGTAACTTCCGGGATAGGGCCATCGTCAAAAGTCAGGTAGACTGCCCGTTCGTTTGGGTCCATCCGGAAGATGGCTTGTGGATACAGCGCTCGGAAGAACCAAGGTGGTTGTTCTATAAACATAAGAGTCTTTATTAATAAGTAACAGGTAATAAGTAATAAGTAATAACCGTGCGGCTTATGGCGCAGCTTATTACTTATTACTTAATACTTATTACTTAGTTTTTATTTCCCTTTCATTCTCGCAACATACTCATTGTATAGCTGGTCGAGTTGTTCCGAGTAATGTTTAGCCAATTCTTCTGATTTGTATTTCTCCATCAGGCGTACTTCTGCGTCAAGCAGTCCTGCGTTGTACATGAAGTTTTCGCTGGCGATGGAAAGTTGGTAATCAGTCAGGCTGAGATACCAGATCATGTATTCGAGAGACTTGTTGGCAAGTTCGTCGATGATCTTGTTCGCTTTTTCGTTTTGTCCCAGCTGGTAGTAGGCTTCCGCCATTTGGAAGGCGCCGTTTGCCCAGTCATACGGTACGTTGTATGACGGGATCATCTTCTCGGCGTAGTCGAGTGCGGCGAGTGCCTTGTCTTTTTTGCCTTCTTTGATGAGCTGTCCTACGAGCTGTGTGAAGATGCGCCGGTGTGTGTAGCACATACGCATTACGTTTTCGTCGATGTAGATGCCCGGTTTCTCGATGCCGCCGAACTTGAACTTGTTCATCAGGTTGTCGTACATCTTTTCGCTGTCGATCTTGCTGTTCAGCTTGTCCGTATCGAACGGAGTGAAGCGGTATGCCAGACCTTCCTGCGTGAAGTGGTTGTCCATGCCGAGGTGGTTTTCACTGCCTACGGTGATAGCCATGTAGATGGGACGTTCCCAGTTGGCGTTGGCAAGCATTTCGAGCATCATCAGTTCGCTCTTGTAGAGGGCGCGTTTCGGGTTGCCGTTGGCGTCTCTCAGCAAGATGGTCATGTATTCGGGGATGGAGTCGCCCAGCGCTTCCGGTATTTTCATGCCGGAACGGCGGACAGCTTCCTTGTCGATCTTCATTACGATGCTGTCGGTAGGGATGACGCGCAGCCCTTCCTTATCCGAACGAACCCAGTATTTGAGGATATTCTTCAGTTCATACGGGTTTTCTCCGAACTGTTCTTTCAGTTCGTTCATCGCTTCCGGATTTCCGTTTTCGAGCGCGCTGTCTGCCTGTGCATACATCTGGTCGATATTCTTCTTTACTTCCGGACGGATGGGGATGTATTCGTTCTGGCCTTCGACGTATTCCACACGATCCCAAGTGATCGGGAGTGACGGAGAGTCGTAAGCGGGACGTTTCATCTGGTCGATGTACCAGTCGGTTTGCAGGTAGCTGAGGTTACAGGTACGTGCATCGGTACGGAAACCTTCTGTCTCCTGATTGTACCACAACGGGAAAGTATCGTTGTCACCATTGGTGAAGATGATCGGATTTCCTTCTTCCTGCAAGGTCATCAGATAGTTCTGACCGAAGTCACGGGCAACAAAGCGTCCGCTACGGTCGTGGTCGTCCCATGTCTGTCCGGCCATTTGGATGGGGACAAGCAGACAGAGTACTGATGCGAGAGCGGCAGCCGGAACTTCTTTCATCTTGCAGTAATCGCGTAACATACGGATGATACCTGCGACTCCCATACCTACCCAGATGGCGAAGGCGTAGAACGAACCGGCATACGCATAGTCACGTTCACGCGGCTGCGCAGGTGTCTGGTTAAGGTAGAGCACGATGGCGATACCTGTCATAAAGAACAGGAAGAACACCACCCAGAATTGCTGGATACCCCGCTGGCTGTGGTATGCTTGCCAGAAGAGTCCGATCAGGCCGAGCAGCAGCGGCAGGCAGTAGAATACGTTGTGTCCTTTGTTGTTTTTGAGGTCCTGCGGAAGCAATTCCTGGTTGCCCACCAGCAGATTGTCGATAAACGGGATTCCGGTGATCCAGTTACCGTGTTCTATTTCTCCGCTGCTCTGAATGTCGTTCTGCCGTCCGGCAAAGTTCCACATAAAGTAGCGCCAGTACATGAAGTTGAGCTGGTAGGAGAAGAAGAACTTGATGTTTTCCCATTGGTTCGGTACGTTCACCATCACCATTTCGCCGCATTGGTCGTATGGGACGTCATGCCCCTTGATGTCTACCCACTGCTTGTAGAGTGAGGAGTGCGCGGAGCTGTACATACGGGGGAAAAGCATATTTTGCGCGTATTCGTATTCGATACGTCCCGGCAGTTCGATGTATGAGTCCTTTTCGTCCGGTGAGGTTTTTTCTTTGCGGACGTATTTACTTCCCGTCTGTGACTGGCGGGGAACGCAGTATCCGTCTTTCACGTCGAGTGCCACTTTCGAGGAGAAAGCAGGACCGTAGAAGAGAGGACGGGTTCCGTATTGTTCACGGCCGAGGTATTCGCCCAGCGTGAAGATATCTTCCGGAGAGTTCTGGTCCATCGGTGTGTTGGCGGTAGAACGGATCACGATCAGTGCATAAGAGGAATAACCGATCACGATCATCATGGTGCACAGCAATGCCGTATTCATGGTACGGGCGGAGATGCGCCATTTCTCTTTGATCTTTTCCTGTACTTGCGGAGCAAGGTAGATGCCAAGAATTGCGATCACTACGACACCGATAAGGATGCTGCTTACGCCGTGTCCGTAGAATGGAATACCCAGCAGGGCGATGGTCAGAATGAATGAGATGGCCATGCGGAGTCTGCTCTTTTCGGTGTAGCTTTCGTACACACCCCAGATAAGGGCAGCAGCAAGCAGAATGATATAGACTACGACGCCGGAGTTGAACGACATGCCGAGTCCATTGACAAACAGCAGTTCGAACCAGCCGCCAACTTTAACGATACCGGGCACGATGCCATAAAGCACGGCTGCTACGAGTACGCCCGATCCGAGCAGGGCGAGCAATGAGCCTTTGGCAGTGGCGTTCGGAGTTTTCTTGTAGTAGTACACCAATACGATTGCCGGCAGACAGAGGAGGTTCAGCAAGTGAACACCGATACTCAGTCCGGTCAGATAAGCGATCAGGATCAGCCAGCGGTCGCTGTGGGGCTGGTTGGCTACATCTTCCCATTTCAGAATCAGCCAGAATACAACGGCTGTAAAGAGGGAGGAGAAAGCATATACTTCGCCTTCTACGGCAGAGAACCAGAAGGTGTCGCTGAAGGTGTAGACCAGTGCGCCGACCAGTCCGCTACCCATGACAGTGATAAGTTGTCCTTTCGTGATGTTGCTCTCGTCGGTGATTACCAGTTTGCGTACCAGATGGGTGATGCTCCAGAAAAGGAACAGGATACAGGCACCGCTCATCAGTGCGCTCATGTAGTTTACCATCTTCGCTACGGTGGTTACATCGGAGGCAAATTGAGAGAACAGGTTCGCTACCGAGCAATGAAGAAAGGTGCGCCGGGGCGGGTGTCCTACTTCCAGTTTATAACCGGTAGTTATAAACTCGGGACAGTCCCAAAAACTTGCGGTCGGTTCTATTGTCAGGCAGTAGACCGTTGCCGCAATGATGAATGTAAGCCAACCCACGAGGTTGTTTATAGTTCTGTACTGTTTCATTAGCACTATCTAGATTTTTCGTTAAAAAACAGATTACGTGGGCGCAAAGATAGTGATTTGTAAGGATAATGAGGCAGAAAGTAAGAAATATTAAGTAACGGAAAGGTGATTTACTTTATCTTATGTCCTTTTAGGGAAACAGTGGAATCACTAAACAGTATAAACAACGGTAGGTATGAAGATACCAATTTTGTGTCTTTTATACCAAGCAATGAATCATTTGTTGGTCAATAATACTTGCGTTGTCAGACATTAATAGCTGACTTTTCAACTGTTAATACCTGACATGTCAACTATTAACATCTGACATCTCAATCATTAACAGTTGAGAAGTCAGTTGTTGCTGCTTGATGTGACCGTTGTAAATGGCTGATATGCAGTGCGGCCGTTCTTTGATGTAGCACCGGCAAATGAATGTTTAGTGATGATGATGATGTTCACCGAGAACGCGGTGTGGCAACGTGCCGTGTCCCAGCAGTTCGATAGGGCAGTTGAAGTTTCTTTCCAGCCATTCTGTGGAGACGCCCGTGTCAGGGTGGTAATCCAGTGTCTCGTTGACGCAGGCAATGGATTTCACTTGTTGCAGTACAGTGCCGATGTCGTGACTGACAAGGATGATGGCGCATTCTTTGTTAATCTCCGACAGCAGTTCGTAGAGCCGGGCTTCGAAGCGTTTGTCGATATACGTGCTGGGTTCGTCAAGAATCAGTACCGAAGGGTCGGAGATGATGGCGCGTCCCAGCAGTGCACGTTGTAGTTGCCCGCCGCTAAGCTGCCCGATGGAACGGTGTTCGAGTCCTTCGAGTCCCATACGGGCGATGATATGCTTGCCTTTTTCTCTTTGCTCGGGAGTGAAGCGGGAGGTAAGGGATTTCTGGATACTTAGTCCGGAGAGTATCACTTCCTCTACCGAAATCGGGAATTTCCGGTCGATGGTGCTATATTGCGGCAGATAGCCGAGGGAAAGTGAAGAATTGGAAGTGGAAAGTTGAGAGTGGGAGGATACTTCTGTAGGGGCATGGAAGTTGATTTCTCCGGCTGTCGGTTTCAGCAGACCGAGGATGCACTTGATGAGTGTTGTCTTACCGCCTCCGTTCGGACCGATGATGCCCAGAAAGTCCCGTTCGTAAACGTTCAGGTTGACGTCGTGGAGTACGGTACGGCCGTCGTATCCGGCAGCAAGGTTCTTTATTTCGATAATCGGTTTCATATTTGGAGAATTACTTCGTTTATGTATCATTCGGTCATTAACGCTATGGAGGCCCGTTGTTATTCGGGGTCCATAGGGGTGAGAGCTTTGGCTACGTTCAGCATTTCCGTTTCCCAGTCGTAGCTTAACGGGTTGATGGGGACTACCTTTGTGCCGGTTTGCTGTGCGATGGTTTCCGCGTTGCGCTTGTCGAACTCCGGTTGGACGAAGATGACGTTTACTTTCTCCGATTTGCACAGGTCTATCAGTTCTTTCAGATGGGCGGGCGAAGGTTCCTTGCCCCCTTCTTCGATTGAAATCTGATGCAGGCCGTAGTCACGGGCAAAGTAAGAGAGAGCCGGATGGTAAATCATAAAGGCTTTGGCCGATTCCGGAGCGGAAAGTTGCCGGCGGATAAGGCTGTCGGTGTGCTGGATACGTTGGCAGAGGGAGTCGTAACGTGCCAGATAATATGCTTCGTTGGGCTTGTCGAGCATACAAAGTGCCTTGAAGGTGTTTCCGGCAAGGATGAGGGCGTTGGTGGTAGAGTTCCAGATATGCGGTTCTACGGCGTGGTTGTGCCCGTCGTGGTCATGATGTCCTGCTGCGTGGTTGTGCTCACCGTTGTTCAGAATCAGGTCTATACCTTTCGAGGTGTCGAATACTTGGATATGAGGGGTGTTATTCATCAGTCGGTCCATCCAGGTCTGCTCAAAGCCGATGTAGCCGATGCGGAGATAGGCTTTGCTGTCTCCCAGAGAGACAAGTTGCTGAGGAATAGGGTCGTATGTCTCCGGACTGGAACCTTTCGGGACCATGCTGACTACCGTGAATTTATCACCGGCAATCGCTTCCGTGAAGTAGCGCTGCGGTTCGATAGTGACGGTAATGACCGGTTTCGCTTCTTCGCTGCCGCTTGCTTTGGACGTGCGACCCGTGCAGGCTGCCAACAGGAGGCAGGAGCCGAGAAGAAGGAGTGTTTTCAAATCTTTTAGTTGTTGTTTCATGACTATTGTATTAATATCGGGGGTTGATTCTGTTCCAGTTTTCGGGCACGTAGTATTTCCCGCTTTCCTCCCGGAGGACCGGGAAGGCGCTCTACGATAAAGCCTGCGGCCTGCAGCATACGTCGGATGACTCCTTTGGCACAATAAGTGGTGAGGATGCCTCCTTCATTTAATAAAACATATAAACGGTTAAATAGTTCCTGCGACCACATTTCCGGCTGCTTTTCCGGAGCGAAGGCGTCGAAATAGATAACGTCGAATGATAATGGAGAATGGCTACGCTGTGTAATGGTGCGGTTTATTGTCTGTTGTCCATTTTCTACTCGTTCATTAACCCATTTATTGACGTCGGCTTGTACTTTGCAAAGAGTGAAGTTGGGGGTAAAGGATATTTCTTCTTCCCACGGTGATGTATGAATCGCTCTGAACAGGTCGGTGGCTGCTGGTTGTTCTATATATCCCAGTTGCTCCACCATCTGCCATTCCAACGGGTAGAGTTCAAGTCCTGTATAATGTACGTTACGTCCGCTTCTTTCTGCTTCTTCAAGTGTAAGCCAAGCATTCAGCCCCGTTCCGAAACCGATTTCCAGAATATGCGGAGAGGGGGCAGCGGAGGCTTTCAGTCCCATGTTGATGAAAATATGCTGGGACTCCGTACGTGCTCCTTTGGTCGAATGATAATGTTCATTCAATTCCGGAACAAATAGGGTGGCGCTCCCGTCATCAGTCTTTTCAATCACTCTTTTCATCTCAAAAAACTTATTACCTGTTACCTGTTACTTATTACCTATTATTTCATCCCGCAACGACGTTCCATGCGCTTTCCAGTACGTACAGAAGCAGAATGTAACGTATCAGTTTGCCGACAAACATGGAGGCGGTGGTAAGCCATATATTACTTCGCATAAATCCCAGTGCGATGGAGATCACCTCTCCGATGGCCGGTAGGAAAGCGAAGAATGCCATCAATGCTCCTTTTCCTTGCAGGAATCTTACCATCTTGTCTACTTTCTCCTTCTTTACTTTGAAGTATTTCTCAATCCAGCTTATTTTGCCCAGGCGCCCCATATAGTAGCAGGTCATTCCGCCTGCCGTATTGCCGAGGGTGGCAGCCAGTATACAGGCAGTGGGTGGCAGTCCGAGTTTTACCAGTGCTACCAACACCAGTTCGGAACTGAATGGTACAATACTCCCTGCGAGTAAGGCCGAGATAAACAATCCCGGAAGTCCCCATTCGATGAGGAGTTGTATCGTTGAGTCTATAAAAGCGTCCATACGTTAAAACCAAATAAAAGGATGAGGCAGACCGTAGCAACAATGAAGAATATATTCGATGTTTTATTGTTGGTCAGCACAAAAAGGTGGCCGATCAGTATGCTGTTGCTTATCATGAGCAACGGCAAGAGATTGCTGCATTGTGACGGCTGTAGCACAATCAGTACGAAGAGAAAGAGTGTCACGTCTATGAGAAACTGTAAATAGGCGCGCGTACGTATCTTATCTTCGAATCCGGCAACGACGCAATGGGCGGCGCTGACGATGAACAATACAAACAGATAGCCGAGAGTCGCCAGCTCCCACGGCTGGAGTATCTGTAGGTTGAATATATCTCCAAAAGTAGCCAGTTCTTTGAAAGGATGATAGAACAGCTCTATCTGATCGTAGAAGAAAGCGTGTCCGAACAGCATCCAGTAGGGCATTGTCCATCCTACCAGCGCGCCACAGAAACTACGGAACGTAAGTGACTGAAAGCGGTGCGCCTCAAACACCCAGAGCACCGAGAAGAAGGTGAGCTGGGGAAAGAGAATGCTCCCTGCACCGATAAACAGGAACGAGTAGAAACAGATATCCTGACGCCTGTTGCCTGCTGGTAACTCTTGAACAGGAAATAGATGGAGAATAAAAAGGTTATGGCGGCACGTTTCCGGCATATAACAGGTGCATCTTCCGGACAGACGGTGACCAGCAGAAAATAGATAGCTGTCTGCACGGAAGCCCGCATACGGATGATACTGAACCGGTTGTTCAGCTCGATCAGGAAATAGCCGATATGCCGCGTAAATCAAGAAACTGACAAGATGCTCCGCCCATGCGGGGAGCAGCAACGTTGCGGGCAGACTGCCAAAGCACGGAACCGCCTTCTTCGCCCGCTGTCATGGTGAGTTCGGGCAATAGGGCAGAGGTCAGCACCCAACAAAGGGTGCAGATGAAAATCGCAGCAGGGAGTGTCCACCGCCCTGCTGTGACCAGACCTTGTAGTCTCTTGCTTTTCATTATAAGTCGAATCCGATATCGCGACGGAAATACTTCTTGTCGAAGTCGATCATATCTGCCACTTTATAGCTCTGTGCCAGTCGCTTCTTCCTTCGTTGCGCCATAAGAGCAGACATGCGATCACACGTCCTCCGTTCGTTACGATTTGTCCGTCCTTCATGGCTGTTCCGGCATTGGAAAATGATGCTTTCGGTAGCGGCAGCCTGTTCCAGGCCGCTGATAGGGAAGCCTTTTTCGTATGCTTCGGGATAACCGCCGCTCACAAGGATCACACAACCTGCCGAGCGCGGGTCCATGATCAGTGTCTTTTCGTGGAGGTTGCCTGCGGCTGTACCTTCCAGCAATTCCACGAGGTCGCTCTGGATGCGGAGCATCACGCTTTCCGTCTCCGGGTCGCCCATGCGGACGTTATATTTCAATCACCATCGGTTCGCCTTTTTACCCGGATCAGTCCGAGGAAGATGAAGCCTTTGTAGACGATGTTTTCTTCTTTCGTCCGTTGATGGTAGGTTCGATGATGCGGGTACGTACTTTTTTCCAGAATTCTTCGTCGGCAAACGGAACCGGAGTCACGCTGCCCATACCGCCTGTATTGAGTCCTTTTGTCGCCTTCACCGATACGCTTGTAGTCTTTCGCTACGGGGAGGACTTTGTAGTTGTTCGCCGTCGGTAAGCACGAATACGGAACATTCGATACCGCTCAGGAACTCTTCAATAACGACTGTTGCCGATGCGGAGCCGAACATACCGGCAAGCATTTTCCTTGAGTTCTTTCTTTGCCTCGTCCAGTGTGGGGAGGATCAGAACGCCTTTTCCGGCACAGAGCCCGTCAGCTTTCAGCACGTATGGGGCTTCCAGCGTTTCGAGGAAAGCCAGACCTTCTTCGAGGTTTTCGGCTGTGATACTTTTATACCGGGCTGTCGGGATTTGATGACGCATCATGAAGCCTTTGGCAAACTCCTTGCTGCCCTCCAGCTGTGCTCCGTTGGCGGACGGACCGATAACGGCGATATGTTTCAGTTCGGGACGATTCTGGAAGTAATCGTAGATGCCTTCTACCAACGGGTCTTCGGGACCTACTACACCATTCCGATGTTTTCTTTCAGAGCGAAAGCGCTGATCGCTTCAAAGTCGGTAGCTTTGATGTTGACATTCTCGCCTACGGCGTTTGTTCCGGCGTTTCCCGGAGCGATGTACAGCTTTTCAACTTTCGGACTTTGGGCAATTTTCCATGCCAGTGCATGTTCGCGGCCGCCCGAGCCTAGTAATAATATCTTCATAATGAGTATTAAGTTATGAGTTTTCAGTTATGAGTTTTTCGGTGTGATGCTGTGAGCTGTCAATTATAGGTTGCTATAGGTTCTGCTCAAAGTATCGGGTGATTTTCTCGTGCAGATGTACACGGTCGCGACCTGATACGTTGTGCTTGTGGCACGGATAGATAAACAGGTCGGGATAGGTGCGGGCATCTACACAGGCTTTCATGAACGACAGCGTGTGCTGCGGTACGCAAGTGTCATCGTGATCGTCATGGATAATGAGCAGATGACCTTTCAGTTGTCCGGCAAGGTTCTTCAGATTACATTCTTTGTAGCCTTCCGGATTGCTTTCCGGGGTGTCCATATAACGTTCGCCGTACATCACTTCGTAATATCCCCAGTCGATGACAGGTCCGCCGGCTACGCCTACCTTGAATATTTCGGGGTAGCGGAGCAGAAGGGCAGTGGTCATGTGTCCTCCGAAGCTCCATCCGTGTACACCGATGCGGTTTCCGTCTATGTAGGGGAGGGATTTCAGAAATTCAATGCCTTTCACCTGGTCTTTGCCTTCTTCGATGCCGAGGCGGCGGAAGGTGGCGTTTTCGAATTCCAGTCCACGGTTGGCACTGCCGCGGTTGTCGAGGGTGAACATGATATAGCCTTTGTTAGCCATATAGATATCCCATCCGCGGGAGCCGTTCAGCCAGCCGCCGGTGACGAGTTGTGCGTGCGGGCCGCCGTATACGTAGACGATGACCGGATATTTTTTGTTCGGGTCGAAATCTGCGGGTTTGGTGAGGCGGTAGTATAGGTCGGTCGTTCCATCGTCGGCTTTGATAGTACCGGTTTCGATGGTCGGCATCTCGTAGCCTTCGTATGGGTCTTTGGCTGTCAGCAGGTTGACTGTTTTCAGGCTTTTGGTATCCACGATGTCAATACGGCGCGGAAGGGTGGGAGTCGAATAACGGTCGATGAGGTAGCTTCCCGATGCGCTGAGCATTCCGTTATGTTCTCCTTCTGTGATAGAACGGAAGCTGAACGGGAGGCTGCGCTTTCCTGTGTTGACATTTACTGCAAAGTTGTTGGAGCCTGTGCCATTCACTCCTTGGAAGATGACTTCTTTCCTCTTGGCGTTGAAGCCCAGAATGTCGCCTACCAGCCATTTGCCCTCGGTCAGTTGCTTCGTCGGGACGTATTCGATGTGCTTGCCGCCTGCGGCATCGCTTTTCCATTCGCCTTTGAGGCTGGAGGTGAGGTCGCATAAATATAGATGGTTATATCCGTCGCGCTGGCTCTGGTAGATGAATTTATTGCTGTCCCACGGTAAGAATACGATGGGGTGCTGAGGCTCTACATACTTGGGGTGCGTTTCTTCCAGCAGTTTGCCCAGTAACTTGCCTGTCGTTGCGTCATATTGGCAAAGTACGGCATGGTTCTGGTCGCGGTTCAGTTCGATAAGGTAGATGCTCTTTTCGTCCGGTGACCAGCTGATATTGGTGAAGTAACGGTCGGTCGGATCACCTGCATTCAGATAGATGGTCTTGCCGGTGGAAGGGTTGTAGACGCCTACTTTTACTTGATGGCTGGTCATTCCTGCCATCGGGTAGCGGATGTTATTCACTTCTCCTACACGTGCGGTGATGTCTACAAGCGGGTATTTGCGTCACCATGCTTTCGTCCATGCGGTAGAAAGCGAGCAGGTTGCCTTTCGGGCTCCAGAAGGTACCTTTATTGATGCCGAACTCATTGCGGTGGACAGACTGCCCGCAGACAATGCCTTCGGGTTCGTCGGTGATTGCCTGTTCGTTCACATACAGGTTGTTGTTGACTGTGTAGGCTACGTTTCCGTTGGCAACACAATAATCTTCGTTGGCTGCTTTATCTTTCAGCTTCAGCGTGCTGACAATCCGGTTGTTCTCGAAATCGTATACGATGTACTTACCGGATACTTTCAGTAACATTTGCGGTTTGTCCGCCCATGGGTAGCGGATTGAGTACGGGGTCGGCAGCTTCCCTGCTTTATTGTCTACCAGTACTTTGTTGATTTGTCCGAGGGTAGTCAGCACTGTCTCTTTCCCTGTTCTGGGTTGAACAGTGTAGATGGTGTCGGTACTCGGTTTGATACACACGTCTCCCCACCATTGCAGGCCGTACAGGTTTTCTGCATAACGGTAGGTCTCGCCGCCCGGAATCAAGTCTTCCAGTGTCAGCTTTTTGATTTCCTGTGCCATAACATTGAATCCGATTGGTAGCGCCAGCAATATCAGAATGGCTCTTTTCCAATTTTACTCATTGCTTTATTTATCTTTATTGGTTTTAAATCCCTTCTATTTTACCCTGTTCAGGAGAGTTGTCTTTCTCTGTCGGATGATACGTCTTTTTCGAGATATTCAATTCGCTTTCTTACTCATCAGATGATAAGTATCGCAAAATGTGACCTTATATTGTCTATCAATAAGTTAATGGCATTTTTTTAGTGGGATGCCATTAACTATCTATGAAATTACTCTTCTTCCTTCTTCGGTATCCTGGGCTCACGGTTTCCTCTGAATTCTCTCGGAGCTCTCGAATCTCTTTCCCCACGGAACTCGCCTCTAGGCTTTCTGTCCCTGTCATCCCGGGTAAAGCTTCCTTCTTCTCGTCTCGGCTTGAAGTCTCCTTCTTTACGAGGTTTGAACTCCCCTTCCCGACGTGGCTTGTACTCTCCTTCTCTGCGTGGCTTGAATTCCCCTTCGCGACGCGGTTTGAATTCTCCTTCCCCGCGCGGTTTGAATTCCTTTCTTTCTCTGGGTCTGGAAGTATCATAGTTTCCTTCAGTCTCTTTCTTCTCTTCTCCTTCTCCCTCCTGACTCTTGAATTCCTTATATTTCCCGTCGAAAATCTCGTATTTGCGGAACTCGCATTCCAGTGCACCATTGAACAACGGCACTTTCTTGCTTGGTTTCAGCCCGATCTGATCGAAGCATTCTTCTCTATAAGAGAGTACCCAAGCCTCGTTTCCTACAAATGCGTGCTTCAGACGCTCGCCAATCATCTGGTACAGTCCGAGCAGGTCATTGGTGGAGATACGCTCGCCATAAGGAGGATTCATCACGATGATGGACTTCTCCTGCGGCTGTTCGAATTGCTGGAACGGTTGCAGTTTCAGCGTCACATCTTTGGATACACCCGCCGCTTTTATATTATGCGTCGCTATTTCATTCGCTTTCGGACTGTTGTCATATCCGTAAATCTTATGGGTGAATTCGCGCTCCTGACTATCATCATTGTAAATCTCATCGAACATCTCCGAATCGAAATCCACCCATTTCTCGAATGCGAATCCTTTGCGGAATACTCCCGGAGCGATGTTTCTTGCGATCAGTGCAGCTTCTATAGGAATTGTGCCCGAACCGCACATCGGGTCAATCAGGTCACATTCACCGCGCCATCCTGTCATTAGAACCATACCGGCAGCCAGAACTTCGTTCAACGGAGCTTCTACCTGTTCCTGGCGGTATCCGCGACGATGAAGTGACTCTCCGGAAGAATCCAGAGACAACGTACAAGTGGTATGTGCAATATGGATATTGAGCAGTACATCCGGGTTATTGATGCGTACCGACGGGCGTTTGCCTGTCTTTTCACGGAAATAGTCCACGATGGCATCCTTTACCTTATACGAGACGAACTTTGAATGGCGGAATTCTTCGCTGAATACAACCGCATCTATCGCAAACGTCTTGTTCACATCAAGATACTCTTCCCATGGAATGGCCTGTATCTGGTTGTAAACTTCATCAGCATCCTTTGCCGTAAAATTCTTGATCGGTTTTAGAATGCGGATAGCAGTACGGAGGCAGAAATTTGCCTTGTACATCATACGTTTGTCTCCTGTAAATGAAACCATGCGACGTCCTATCTGGATATCGTTGGCTCCCAGTGTTGTAAGTTCTTCAGCAAGTATCTCTTCCAGTCCTTGGAAGGTCTTGGCTATCATCTCGAATTGTTCGCTCATATATAGTTTATTGATTTTATTTCTTTGCTTTTGTCTGTACAATCTTTGCTCCGGCGGGAATGTTTTCCGTTACCCAGATATTTCCTCCTACGGTTGCGTTGCTTCCGATAGTGATTCTTCCAAGGATGGTAGCGTTGGAGTAGACTATGACATTGTCTTCCAGTATCGGGTGGCGGGGGATACCCTTGATCGGTTTTCCGTCGGCATCCAGCGGGAAGCTTTTTGCTCCCAGGGTGACACCCTGATATAATTTGACATTGTTCCCGATGATGCTTGTAGCACCGATTACGACACCCGTTCCGTGGTCTATGGTGAAGTGACTGCCTATTTTCGCCCCCGGATGGATATCGATACCCGTCTCGCTATGAGCCATTTCCGTGATCATGCGAGGAATCAGGGGAACACCCAGTTCCAGCAGTTCGTGCGCAATACGATAATTGCTGATTGCCTTAATGGCGGGATAGCAGAAAATTACTTCACCGTAGCTTTTGGCGGCGGGGTCACCGTTGTAGGCGGCTTCTACGTCCGTAGCCAGTATTCTTCTCATGGCGGGTAGTTTGCTGATAAAGTTCGCAGCCAGTCGGGCGGCTTCTTCTCTTCTCGACTCCGAGCAGACGTTGCAGTCTCCTTCTGCCGTACTGAAACATAGTCCGGCCAGGATTTGCTCTGTGAGCAAGTCAAATAACTTTTCGATATTTACACCGATGTGATAATTGATTGTCCGGCTGTTGATGGTGGAATTTCCGTAGTATCCGGGGAAGAGAATGGCACGTGAAAGCTCGATAATTTCATACAAAACTTTAGCAGAGGGCAATGGTTCGCCATCTTTATGTTGATGAAACAGCCCTTTGTAAGATTCGCTTTCCGATAGCTCATCGACTGCCTGTGTCAGAATGTGGGTAAAGTTCAATGGACTCATTAGGTCAGTTACTCATGTTTATATGGGGACAAAGGTATTAAAAAAAATAATAAATTTCGTTGAGATTCAATATAATTAATGTATTTTTGTGGCATTCAAAATTCAACACGGACAAAGGGGATGAATAAAGCGAAATCTACTATGAAGCTATTTGGGTTGATAGGGTTGTTGATATTGTGGAACTGCAGTTGCGTGGATAGGCACCGCAGTCACGCTTTGTGTGAACAGTCACTTATTGATTCTTTAGAAGTCCGTGCACAGGATTCTTTGTTTTCCAACTTACCTTATTCACGTTCTTTATTGCGTAACGCAATGCGTCAGGCACAGGACTCGATGAGTTATTACCGCTTGATGGGATTGTATGGAAAGACTTTCTTCATCTCGTCCGATTTCGACTCTATCCTCTATTATAACCGCCCTGTAAAAGAGTATGATAAGTGTGCAGCTGCCTGCCCGCGATGGAATGATGTGCTTTCGGATGTGTATAACATTGAGGGAAATGTCTGGATGCAACTCAATCAGCCCGATTCGGCGGTTGCCTATTATGAGAAATCCTATGCTTACCGTCTGAAAGGAGAGAAGGGACATCTTCTCTCAGATATCTGTATGAATCTGGCGGATGCCCATCTGCATCGTGGCGAACTGGCACATACCGCTTCCTATTACCGGAGAGCATTGTTTATCTGTGACTCCCTGCATCTGTCGGAACATTCCAAATTTCCGGTCTATTGCGGACTGGGACAGACTTACATGGATCTGCGTGATTTTGATTTGTCCAATCATTATTACGAACTGGCAGGACAGTTTTTTGATGAAATGACAGTCAGCGAAAAGTGGGTGTATCTTAATAATCGGGGAAATCATTACTATTATAAGAAAGATTATCAGGAAGCCCTGGTCTATATGCGGCAAGCAGCGGAGCTGATAGCGGATTACCCGCAAATGGTATTCGAAAGCAATCTTTCGAAAGTTAATCTGGGCGATCTTTATCTGCTGACGAACCGGCTGGATTCTGCCGAAAACAATCTGAATGAAGGTTACCGTTACTTTTCGGAGATAAAGAACAACTCCGCCATGCACTACATTGAAACCCTGATGATTGGGCTTTCTCTGAAAAAAGGAAATATCGCTCGTGCCAGGGAAATGATAGCACGGACTGCTTCTACCGGACATGTGGATGCCAATATGCTTACTATACGCAACCAGTATCTGCAACATTATTATGAAAAGGCAGGTGACTACCGCAATGCGTATGAGTATCTGAAACGTGACTATCAACTGAATGACTCCATCCGTAGCGAGCGGATTCGTACCCGTGTAGCTGAACTGGATATGCGCTACCGTCAGGACACGATCGTATTGCGCAAGGAAATGCAGATTCAACGGCAGGCGGGTGAAGTGCGTGTCTTGAAACTGAGTATGTATATCTGGGTGCTTGTCTGCCTGTTGCTGGCAGCCGGAACGGTGGTGATCATCTGGTATATGCGGAAAAAACGGGAGTTTCTTCGTGAACGTTTCTTCCGGCAGATAAATCGTGTCCGTATGGAGAATTTGCGGAGCCGGATTTCTCCCCATTTCACATTCAATGTGCTGGGACGTGAGATTAATCAGTTCAATGGATCGGAAGAGGTGAAGAATAATTTGATGGAACTGGTCAAATATCTCCGCCGGAGTCTTGAACTGACAGAAAAACTAAGTGTATCTTTGCAGGACGAACTGGATTTTGTACAGTCATATATTGGCTTGGAAAGCGGGCGTGTCGGCGAAGACTTCACGGCGTCGGTCGTAGTGGAGGAGGGGCTGGACGCAAAAAGTATAATGATTCCTTCCATGATTGTACAGATTCCGGTAGAGAATGCGATTAAGCACGGGCTGGCCGGAAAAGATGGTACGAAGGAGTTGACTATCCGTATTTCCCGTGATGGAAAAGGAGTCCGTATCGTGATTTGTGACAACGGGCGGGGGTATCTTCCGCAAGTGGCTTCTTCGACCAGAGGAACGGGAACGGGGCTGAAAGTGCTCTATCAGACGATACAGCTACTCAATACAAAGAATAAAAATGAGAAGATACATTTCAATATAGGTAACCGAAACGATGGGCAGACCGGTACGCAAGTGTCGGTGTATATACCGTTTCATTTTTCTTATGATTTATGATGAATGCAGAAGATAAATATAAAGTCGTTATTGTAGATGATGAGCGTACAGCAATCGATGCTTTGCGCAGGGAACTGGGCGCCTATCAGGAATTTGAAATAAAAGGAACTGCAAATAATGGCGCAAAAGGTAAAAAGATGATAATGGAACTCCGTCCGGACCTGTTGTTTCTGGATGTGGAACTTCCGGATGTGCTGGGGCTTAATTTGTTGAGTGAGATGCGCGATGAGGTGCTGTGGGATATGAAAGTTGTCTTTTATACTTCGTATGATAAATATTTGCTTCAGGCCCTGCGTGAGTCCGCCTTCGATTTCTTACTGAAACCTTTTGAGACGGAAGATCTGAAAGTTGTTATAGAGCGCTACCGGAAGGCTGTAGCTTCGATACCGGCAACTCCTTCTTCCTCTTTTTCTTCTTCTGTCAGCGCTTTGATGCCGCAACAGGGAATGTTTATGATCAGTACGGTGACAGGATTCAAGCTTTTGAGACTGGAAGAGATCGGTTATTTCGAATATCTGAAAGACAAGCGGCAGTGGCAGGTAGTCCTGTTCAATCAGACCCGATTGAATCTGAAGCGAAATACAAAAGCCGAAGATATCATTGGTTATTCACAAGCTTTTATCCAGATCAGCCAGTCGGCTATTGTCAATGTTAATTATCTGGCGATGATTGATGGGAAGTGTTGTCAGCTCTATCCGCCTTTTCATGATAAGAGTGATTTGGTGATTTCCCGAAGTTTTCTGAAAGGGTTGCAGGACCGGTTTTTTGTGTTGTGACAATGACTCCTTAAGATAGATGCGAAAACGCCGTTTCTTCATCAGGAACGGCGTTTTTCTCTTTTGTTAGAATATTAGAATGAGAGAGTATGTTGTTAAAAAAGTGCTGTTACAAATTAGTATTGTCCATGGTCACTGTCATTTCCGGAACTAACACGTAAGCGCGTTTCTTATTGTTCCATTTATAGTAATTGGTTGTTACTGTTTTTCCTTCGTATGTATAATTGATGCGGAGATCTTTTTCCCATTCCTCTTTGGTGCTGTTCCATTTCAGGGTCTCGCTTTCAATCATGCGCTTGTTGTCATCGTACTTATAGTTGTACTTCATATAGTTGGCAAGTGTACTTCCGTTCATTTTGTAAACGGTCTGACCTACCATTACTCCATTTTTCTTCTACTGGATTATAAACCAACTGACCATCATAACTGCGTGCAGAAGCAACAAAAGAGGTCATGAGAAGAACTACGGATAGAACAAACATTTTTAAAGATACTTTTGTTTTCATGGCTATTTGATTTTAGTATTATTCTTTCATTTGTCTAGTAATACTCTTGTATTATGCTGCAAAGTTATATATTTATTCGGTATTTATGCAAATATAAAGCTAAAATAATACCAAAATGTCATGATGATGGCTAAGGTGATAACCTTGCTTTTTGCCAAGATTGGTGACAAAAAAATATCCGGCAGTCAACCTGCCGGATATAGAATGAAACACTTCGTTTGGGGAAGTGATCTTTTTCCTAGCTTTCTGGATAGTGGGTTAAATAATGTTATAACTCATCCTCTCCATTATTTAGCTGATTTATCCTGTTTTGTTATGGCAGGATAAACCTTGTTTTAGTGTGCTTCGAGCCAGTTCTTGCCCCAGCCGCAATCTGCTTTCAAGGGAACGTGCATACGGTAAGCGTGTTCCATTTCCTCAATAACGATCTCTTCTACACGTTCTTTTTCGTTGACGGGCACGCTGAAGTTCAATTCATCGTGTACTTGCAATATCATTTTAGCTTGTATGCCTTCTGTCTGGAATCGCTGATAAATGCGTGCCATTGCTACCTTTATGATATCTGCGGCGCTTCCCTGAATCGGTGCGTTGATGGCGTTTCGCTCGGCATAGCCGCGTACAACGGCGTTTCGTGAGTTAATGTCCGGCAAGAAGCGTTTCCGGTGGAAAATCGTTTCTACATACCCTTTCTCCTGAGCTATCTGGATACTCTTCTCCATATAGGCTTTCACGCTTGGATAAGTTTCGAAATAGCCGTCGATCAGTTCTTTGGCTTCCTTCCGGTCTACGTTCATTCGCTCTGCAAGGCCAAATACGGAGATGCCGTAGATGATACCGAAGTTGGCGGTTTTCGCTTTGCGTCGCATATCGGAGTCTACGTCTTTCAGGTCGATCTTATATATTTTGGCAGCTGTAGCTGCGTGGATATCATGATTGCTGAGGAAGGCGTCGATCATATTCTTGTCTTCGCTGAGATGTGCCATGATACGAAGTTCTATCTGCGAATAGTCGGCAGAGAAGAACAGGCAGCCTTCGTCAGGGATAAATGCCTTGCGGATTTCCTTGCCGTTCTCGTCGCGGATAGGAATATTCTGCAGATTCGGGTTACTGGAGCTGAGGCGTCCGGTAGAGGTGACGGTCTGGTTGAAAGACGTGTGTACTCGTCCCGTGCGCGGGTTGATCAGTTGGGGAAGTGCATCGATATAAGTTCCTAGCAGTTTCTTCAGTCCGCGGTGTTCCAGAATCTTTTCTACTACGGGATGTTTATGCCGAAGGCTTTCGAGCACTTCTTCCGAAGTGACGTACTGACCGGTTTTGGTCTTCTTCGCTTTTTCGATGATTCTTAGTTTGTCAAACAGTACCTCGCCTACTTGTTTGGGCGAAGCGATATTGAAGGTTTCGCCTGCCAGTTCATAAATCTCCTGCTCGATGCGTTGCATCTGAGCGGTGAAATGAACAGACGATTGTTTGAGCGCTTCCGTATCCAGCAATACCCCATTCCGTTCTATATTAACCAATACGGGTACAAGCGGCATTTCGATATCATAAACAAACGTCGGCATCGTTCT
>ENA-OQDT01000549-OQDT01000549.1-human-gut-metagenome-genome-assembly--contig:-NODE-549-length-24305-cov-2.872529_pt1 | contig 24305 bp, 24 predicted proteins | sample MGYA00242786_ERZ504617 | MGnify/ENA primary metagenome ERZ504617 (study PRJEB26092, sample SAMD00036337) | human gut metagenome | host: Homo sapiens | study: EMG produced TPA metagenomics assembly of...
TATGATGACAGTTCCAAGTGCTATTATGTATGAAGCAGTTCTGTCAGCTATCAATTTGGGGGTTAAGCCACCAACAGCTTCTTTAGGTTCGTTGATTACAGATGCGTCTGAAAATCTCCAATACTACCCTTATCAGGTGGTTATTCCTGCTTTGGCTCTTGTTTTTATCTCTCTTGCCTTCATTCTTTTAGGGGACGGCTTGCGTGATGCATTTGACCCTAAATCTAACAAAGAAAACTAATAGGAGCGTAATAATGACGAAAGAAACGATTTTAAGTGTAAAAAATCTCCATGTTAATTTTCATACTTACGCTGGAGAAGTAAAAGCGATTCGTGATGTTAATTTTGACTTAAAAAAGGTGAAACATTAGCGATTGTTGGTGAGTCTGGTTCAGGAAAATCTGTAACGACAAGGACACTAATGGGGCTATCAGATAAAAATGCTGAGGTAATTGGAGAAATTACCTTTAAGGGACGCAATATGCAAACCTTGAAGGAGCAAGATTGGGTTGAAGTTCGTGGAAATGATATTGCTATGATTTTTCAGGATCCTATGACCAGCCTTGACCCTACTATGAAAATTGGACACCAAATTGCTGAGCCTATCATGCTTCATGCCAAGGTATCTCAGAAGGAAGCCTTAGAAATGGCTTTACAATTAATGAAAGATGTTGGTATACCTAATGCTGAAGAACATATAAATGATTATCCTCATCAATGGTCAGGAGGAATGCGTCAAAGAGCAGTAATTGCCATTGCTCTAGCGGCAGATCCTGAAATTTTGATTGCTGATGAGCCTACGACAGCCTTAGATGTAACGATTCAAGCACAAATTCTTCATCTTATGAAAAAAATTCAAGAAGAGCGTAATTCATCTATTATTTTTATTACTCATGACTTGGGCGTTGTCGCTGGTATGGCTGATCGTGTAGCGGTAATGTATGCCGGTAAAATTGTGGAATATGGTACTGTGGATGAGGTTTTCTACAATCCGAAACACCCATACACGTGGGGGCTTCTTAACTCAATGCCTACAACAGAAACAGAATCTGGTAGTCTAGAAGCTATTCCAGGAACTCCCCCAGACTTACTTTATCCTCCTAAAGGAGATGCCTTTGCTGCTCGAAATGCCTTTGCTTTAGATATTGATTATCAGGAAGAACCGCCAATGTTTAAAGTATCAGATACGCATTTTGCAGCAACATGGCTCTTAGATGAACGAGCTCCTAAAGTAACCCCTCCTTCACCAATATTGAAACGATGGGAAAAATGGTCAAAGATGAAGGAGAAATAAGATGACACAAGAACGTAAGAAGTTAGTAGAATTAAAAAATGTGTCTCTAACTTTTAATAAAGGAAAATCAAACGAAGTTAAGGCCATTGATGACGTTAGCTTTGATATCTATGAGGGCGAAATTTTCGGCCTAGTTGGAGAATCTGGTTCAGGTAAAACGACCATTGGGCGTTCTATTCTAAAGCTTTATGATATTGATTCGGGTACTGTTACCTTTGCTGGTAATGATATATCAAGTTTAAAAGGGAAAGACCTTCATGATTTCCGTAAGACAGCTCAGATGATTTTTCAAGATCCTCAAGCTAGTCTTAATGGACGAATGAAGATTCGTGATATTATTGCTGAGGGGATTGATATTCATAAATTGGCTAAATCCAAGGAAGAACGTGAAGCCAAGGTTAAAGAACTTATTAATTTGGTGGGATTAAATGAAGATCACTTATCAAGATATCCTCATGAATTTTCTGGTGGTCAGCGTCAAAGAATTGGTATTGCGCGTGCTTTAGCGGTCAATCCTCATTTTATTGTAGCAGACGAACCTATCTCTGCTTTAGATGTTTCTATTCAAGCACAAGTAGTTAATTTGATGCAAAAGTTACAACACGAACAGGGGTTAACTTATTTGTTTATTGCACATGACTTGTCAATGGTTAAATATATATCCGATCGTATTGGTGTAATGCATTGGGGTAAACTTCTTGAGGTAGGACCAGCAGATGAGATTTACCATAATCCGATCCATCCTTATACAAAGAGTTTATTGTCTGCCATTCCAGAACCAGACCCAGAAAGAGAGCGTAAACGTCAACATTTGATTTATGATTCCTCTATTGAAAATGATGGGGAAAAGAGACAAATGTATGAAATCCGACCAGGACATTTTGTTTATGCTACAGAAGCAGAGGCTAAAAATTATAAAGAAGAAGCCTAAATTAGACTGTAAAAAGGTGGTGATTTTTAGTCACCTCCTTTTTATTTGTTAGAGCAAGAAAGCGTTTACAACACATATTTAAAAAGATATAATAGATTTGAATAGCAAGTAATGGAGGGGACTAATATGGGAGTGTATAACAGTGACTGGCTACTCAATCAGATTCGAGGGACAGCTAATGTCGTCATCAAGGCTTTAAATTTGAGACTCTGGATATTGATTGAGGTCAGGTGGGAGACGATCAAGGGCAGACTGTTGATGGAAATGATTACATTGATGATTTGTTAATTCAGGAAAAGTATGATCAGGCGACAGCCTTCATTCATAGTCAACTCAAACGCTTGACGACTATTGACTATAATCTCCTTGTCAGCATCTATATTGAGTATTTGGAGAATTTATCACCTGTAATAAGGTAGAAGCATCATTTTGACAATAGGCAATTAGCAAGTTTGAGGGAAAAAACTGTCCGAATTTTCATGGTAATTTGCTAGAGAGAGTGGGAGAGGAAATGCCAAGCGTTTACGACTTTTCCATCCTCCTTTTTTGTGTTATAATGGAAACACTATGGATAAATTAATTAAAACAATTTCAGAATCAGGTTCTTTCCGTGCTTATGCTCTTGATAGTACTGAAACGGTCAGAACTGCACAAGAAAAAACACAATACATTATCGTCATCAACAGTTGCTTTGGGGCGTACCCTTATTGCCAATCAAATCTTGGCTGCTAACCAAAAGGGTGATAGCAAAATTACAGTTAAGGTTATCGGAAACGGCTCTTTTGGTCATATCATCTCTGTAGCTGATACCAAAGGACATGTTAAGGGCTACATCCAAAATCCAGGTGTGGACATCAAGAAAACAGCGACTGGTGAAGTTTTGGTGGGGCCATTCATGGGGCAAGGACAGTTTGTCTCAATCATCGATTATGGAACTGGTAATCCTTACACGTCATCAACACCACTTATTTCTGGTGAAATCGGTGAAGACTTTGCCTACTATTTGACAGAATCTGAGCAAACACCATCTGCTGTTGGTCTTAATGTACTTCTTGACGAAGAGGACAAGGTCAAGGTTGCTGGTGGCTTCATGCTTCAGGTCTTGCCAGGAGCTAGCGAGGAAGAAATCGCTCGTTACGAAAAACGCATCCAAGAGATGCCAGCCATTTCAACGCTTTTGGAGTCTGATGACCATATCGAAGCTCTCTTGAATGCCATTTATGGGGATGAACCTTTCAAACGTTTGTCTGAAGAGGAGCTTAGCTTTGAGTGTGATTGCTCACGTGAACGTTTTGAAAATGCCCTCTTGACGCTTGGTAAGGATGAACTTCAAGCCATGAAAGACGAGGACCATGGGGCTGAAATCGTCTGCCAATTCTGCCAAACCAAGTATGAATTTTCAGAAGCTGACTTGGAGGAACTCATCAATGACTAAACTTAATTCGTCCTTCATGATTGGAAACGTGGAGATTCCTCATCGTACAGTATTAGCTCCGATGGCAGGTGTTACCAACTCGGCTTTCCGTACCATTGCCAAGGAATTCGGTGCTGGTCTCGTAGTTATGGAGATGATTTCTGAAAAAGGTCTCCTCTACAATAATGAGAAAACCCTTCATATGCTTCATATTGATGAGAATGAGCATCCAATGTCTATCCAGCTTTTCGGTGGTGATGCTGAGGGCTTGAAGCGTGCAGCCGACTTTATCCAGACCAATACCAAGGCTGATATTGTTGATATCAACATGGGTTGTCCAGTCAATAAGGTCGTTAAAAATGAAGCGGGTGCCAAGTGGCTCAAGGATCCAGACAAGATTTACCACATCGTCAAGGAAGTAACATCAGTACTTGATATTCCTTTGACTGTTAAGATGCGTACAGGTTGGTCAGACAGTGATTTGGCTGTGGAAAATGCTCTTGCAGCTGAGTCTGCAGGTGTTTCTGCCCTTGCTATGCACGGCCGTACTCGTGAGCAGATGTACACAGGTCACTGTGACCACGAGACGTTGGCCCGTGTTGCTAAGGCTATCACTAAGATTCCATTTATCGGAAATGGTGATGTTCGTAGCGTTCAAGATGCGAAACTCATGATTGAGGAACTTGGTGTAGATGCGGTTATGGTGGGACGTGCAGCTATGAACAATCCTTACATTTTCACGCAAATCAACCACTTCTTTGAAACGGGAGAGGAGTTGCCAGAGCTTCCATTTGATAAGAAATTGGACATCGCTGAAGACCACCTCAAACGTTTGGTAGATCTTAAAGGTGAAAAGATTGCTGTTCGTGAATTCCGTGGTCTTGCACCACACTATCTTCGTGGAACAGCGGGAGCAGCCAAGGTTCGTGGCGAAGTCTCACGTGCCGAGTCTGTGGCTCAGGTCGAAGAAATCTTTGCAACTTTGCGATAAATCTATATCTGATGAAAACTTAACCAGCTTGGTTAGGTTTTTATTTTACCCTTATTCTTCCTTGATAGTGATGATAGCCCGTCGCTAATCTTTTTCTTGCTCCACCCTTGCAAAACTTCTGTGTTTTCGATATAATTAACTGGTTAAGTAAATGGAGAAAGCAATGCTAGAACTAGAAGAACAAGTAAATCAATTGATTAATCAGATTTTGCTTAAGGCTGAAAATCAGCATGAGCTCCTCATTGGTCAGTGCCGTAGTCAGGTTAAGTTGACTAATACTCAGGAGCATATTCTCATGCTTTTGTCTGAGGGACGAAAGACCAATTCTGAGTTGGCTAAGACCCTCAATGTTAGCCAGGCTGCTGTTACCAAGGCAGTTAAAACCTTGGTCAAAGAGGGCATGTTGGAGGCTAAGAAAGATAAGGATGATGGGCGTGTGACCTACTTTGTCTTGACACAAGAAGCTCAACCCATAGCCCAAGAGCATGAGGAACACCACCAAGAGACCCTTGGGGGTTTATCGGTCTGTATTGGATCAGTTTGATCATCAAGAGCGTCAGGTTATTGGCCGTTTCTTGATAAAATTAGCAGAAAAAATAGAGGAATAAGATGCGTTATATTACAGTTGAAGGTCTGAGCTTCCAGTATGATGCGGAGCCCGTTCTGGACAATATTCACTATCATTTGGATTCTGGGGAGTTTGTGACCCTGACTGGGGAAAATGGAGCTGCCAAGTCAACGCTTATTAAGGCTACCCTAGGAATTCTCAAGCCTAAGAAGGGGATTGTGACGATTTCTGATCTTAACAAAGATGGTAAGAAGCTTCGCATGGCCTATCTACCACAGCAAATTGCCAGCTTTAATGCAGGATTCCCAAGTACTGTTTATGAGTTTGTCAAGTCAGGTCGCTACCCCCATAAGGGGTGGTTCCGTCGTTTGAACAAACATGACTTAGAGCATGTTCAACGTGCTCTAGAGTCTGTAGGTATGTGGGAAAATCGTTACAAGCAGATTGGACATCTCTCAGGTGGTCAAAAGCAACGTGCTGTCATTGCTCGTATTTTTGCTTTAGATCCTGATATCTTTGTTTTGGATGAGCCAACGACAGGGATGGATGCAGGGACAGCCAATACCTTTTACGAACTCATGCACCACTCTGCTCATAATCATGGCAAGTCTGTCTTAATGATTACCCATGACCCAGAGGAAGTCAAGGAGTACACAGACCGTAATATTCACCTGGTTCGTAACCAGAAATTGCCTTGGCGTTGTTTCAATGTCCATGAAAAGGATGGAGAGGAGCACAAACATGATTAGTGAATTATTAGCCTATGATTTTATGCAACGTGCTATTCTCGCCGTGATTGCTATCAGTATCTTTTCGCCAATTTTGGGGCTTTTCTTAATTCTTCGTCGTCAGAGTCTGATGAGCGATACCTTAAGTCACGTGTCCCTAGCTGGGGTGGCTGTTGGGATTTTCTTGGGACTATCAACCACTTGGATGACCCTTGTGGTTGTGGTTATTGCTGCTTTGGTTTTAGAATATCTCAGGGTTAGTTACAAGCATTATATGGAGATTTCGACGGCTATCCTTATGTCAATGGGATTGGCAGTGGCTCTTATTCTTAGTAACAAGGCGGGTAGCAGTAGCATGAGTCTGGATAGCTATCTTTTTGGTTCTATCATCACGATTAGCGCTGAGCAGGTGCGTGCCCTCTTTGTTATTGCGGCCATTGTACTGGTCTTGACCCTACTCTTTATTCGTCCTATGTATCTTTTAACCTTTGACGAGGATACCGCTCATGTGGATGGCTTGCCAGTTCGTCTTATGTCCCTCCTCTTCAATATTGTGACAGGGATAGCGATTGCCCTGATGATTCCAGCAGCAGGATCACTTTTGGTTTCTACCATCATGATTCTTCCTGCAGCTATTGGTATGAAAATAGGTCAAACCTTTAAATCTGTCATTTTTTGGGCTATTGGTATTGGTTTGGTTGGCATGCTCTCTGGTATTTTTATTTTCCTATTACTGGGAAACACCAGCTAGTGCAACTATTACCCTTATCTTCATCGCCTTCTTTGGTCTGGTATCCATCTTTGAACCTCTCTTAAAAGCAGAATAAATAATAGAAGAAAAGTGCTTGAGAAATCAAGCTCTTTTTGTGATATACTAAAGTGGTTTTTGAGAGAAGTTGAAATAAGAATGGTAGATTTCTAGGCAGAAAAATGATTAGATTTTTCTGGTGTCCACTATTATTTGCAACAGTAACAAAAAAGGAGAAAACATGGAAATCTTTTTAACGAGTATATCGGGAATACTAGTCATCTTGGGTATGATTTTAGTGGGATTCGTTATGGGCGAAAAAGGCTGGTTTGACGACAAGTCACGTGGTCTTATAGCGAAGCTAGTCACTCAAATTGCCTTGCCTTGTTATATGCTCTATACAATCACACAGCGTTTCACAGCGACAGACCTGCTCAAGATGTTGCCAGAGTTGCGTTTTCCTGCACTGTCCATGGTGATTTTACTTGGGATTGCGACAGCGGTGGCTAGTATTTTTGCAGTGAAAAAAGGAGCGTCGTGGTCTCTTTATCTCCATGTTTTTTAATTCAAACACCATTTTTGTGGGGCTCCCTATCAATCAAGCCCTCTTTGGCGATGCTAGTATTCCCTATGTTCTTATCTATTATATGTGCAATACGACCTTTTTCTGGACCTTGGGAACTTACCTTATTCAGCGGGATGGAGAAGGAGAGGCAGAATTTGATTTAAAAACAAGTCTGAAAAAGATCTTCTCACCCCCTCTAATGGGCTTCATGTTAGGTCTTATTATTGTTATCCTTCATATTAAATTACCAACTTTTTTAGCCAGTGACTTGCAGTATTTGGGTAGTTTGACGACTCCTTTATCTATGATTTTCATCGGTTTGTCAGTATCCAATGCAGGTGTCAAGCAGTTGGTTCTTAAAAAGGACCAGGTATTGATTTTGTTGGGACGCTTTGTAGTTGCCCCTCTTTTGATGGCTGCCATTGTTTACTGGGCACCTCTCCCAACTTTGATGAAACAAGTTTTTATCATCCAGTCTGCCATGCCTGTCATGACCAATGCTCCAGTAGTTGCCAAACTCTATGGAGCTGATAGTGATTACGCAGCTGTTATGGTTACTGAGACTACCCTTGCAACCATGGTTGTTATCCCAATTTTGATGGTTCTGATGGCTTAAAAATAATCAAGTAACCCCTGTTTTTCTGGGGGTTTTTAAATTTGTAAAAAAATTCAAAAAAAGTTTACGAAAACGCTTTACAAATCATAAAAAGATGCTATAATAAATACATAAGTTATGCAAGCGTTTGCATCGAAACGTAGGAGGAAATGAAATGAATAAGCTAAAAGAAAAATTTGGCTTTGAGTTCTGGCAAAAATTCGGTAAAGCCCTCATGGTTGTTATCGCAGTTATGCCAGCAGCAGGTCTCATGATCTCACTCGGTAAAACAGTTGCCATGATTAATCCAAACGTGGCACCACTCGTTATTACTGGTGGATTTCTTGAGCAGATTGGTTGGGGGGTTATTGGTAACCTTCACATCTTGTTCGCCCTTGCCATTGGTGGTAGCTGGGCTAAGGAACGTGCAGGCGGTGCCTTTGCGGCAGGTCTTGCCTTTATCTTGATTAACCGTTTGACTGGTTCAATCTTTGGTGTTACTTCAGATATTCTTGCTGATAAGGCTGCTACAGTCCACACCATTTTTGGTCAATCAATCAAGGTATCTGATTACTTCATCAGTGTTTTGGAAGCTCCAGCCCTCAACATGGGTGTGTTCGTAGGTATCATCTCTGGTTTCATCGGAGCTACTGCCTTCAACAAATACTATAACTTCCGTAAATTGCCAGAAGCTTTGTCATTCTTCAATGGTAAACGCTTCGTACCATTCGTAGTTATTCTTCGTTCAGCTATCGCAGCTATCGTCCTTGCTATCGTATGGCCAGTTATCCAATCAGGAATCAACGGCTTCGGTATGTGGATTGCCAACTCAAAAGAAACTGCTCCAATCTTGGCACCGTTCTTGTTCGGTACTTTGGAACGTCTTCTCTTGCCATTTGGTCTCCACCACATGTTGACTATCCCAATTAACTACACTCAATTGGGTGGTACTTACCACGTATTGACTGGTGCCGCTAAAGGTACTGAAGTATTGGGTCAAGACCCACTCTGGCTTGCTTGGGTTACTGACCTTGCAAACCTTAAAGGTGCACACCCAGAACAATACAAACACCTTCTTGAATCTGTTACACCAGCCCGCTTTAAAGTTGGTCAAATGATCGGTTCATTCGGTATCTTGATGGGTATCGTAGTAGCCATCTATCGTAACGTCGATGATGATAAAAAACATCAATACAAAGGGATGTTGACTGCAACTGCACTTGCAACATTCTTGACAGGGGTAACAGAGCCAATCGAGTACATGTTCATGTTCGTGGCTACTCCACTTTACATCGTTTATGCTTTGGTACAAGGATGTGCCTTTGCCATGGCTGATATCGTTAACCTTCGTGTTCACTCATTCGGTTCTATCGAGTTCTTGACACGTACACCACTTGCTATTAACGCTGGTTTGGCGATGGATATCGTTAACTTCATTTGGGTAACTGTACTCTTTGGTGTTATCATGTTCTTCATCGCAAACTTCATGATTAAGAAATTTGACTACGCTACACCAGGACGTAACGGTAACTATGAGCAAGATGAAGATTCTCCATCAGAATCTGCTGGATCAGCAGGTGCTGGAACAAGCTCAGCAAGCTCACAAGTTATCAATATCATCAACCTTCTTGGTGGACGTGCTAACATCGTCGACGTTGACGCATGTATGACTCGTCTCCGTGTTACTGTTAAAGATGCTGATAAAGTCGGAACTGAAGAACAATGGAAAGCTGAAGGAGCTATGGGTCTTGTCATGAAAGGACAAGGGGTTCAAGCGATCTATGGTCCTAAAGCAGACGTATTGAAATCTGATATCCAAGACGTTCTTGATTCAGGTGAAGTTATTCCTGAAACACTTCCAAGTCAAATGACTGCTGTTCAAAAAGCAGAAGCTAACTTCAAAGGCGTGACTGACGAAGTGCATTCAGTTGCTGATGGTCAAGTTATCAACATCGAAGATGTTAAAGACCCAGTATTCTCACAAAAAATGATGGGTGATGGCTTCGCTGTAGAACCAGAAAACGGTAAAATCGTTTCACCAGTAGCTGGTAAAGTGACAAGCATCTTCCCAACTAAACACGCTCTTGGTTTGGTAACAGATAATGGTCTTGAAGTTTTGGTTCACATCGGACTTGACACTGTTAGTCTTGAAGGTAAACCATTCGACGTTAAAGTTACTGAAGGTCAAACAGTTGCTGCAGGTGACCTCTTGGTTGAAGCAAACCTTGATGCTATCCGTGAAGCAGGTCGTGAAACATCTACAGTTGTTGTCTTTACAAATGCAGATGCAATCAAATCAGTTAAAGTAGAACATACAGGTAAATTGGCTGCTAACGCTCCAGTTGCAAAAGTAGAACTTTAATTTGCTAAACGATAAACAAGCAGACAGCCCTTGGGCTGTTTTGTTTGTAAATGACCCTATGTCATTTCTAGATGCAAGTCAGAAGAGGGATAAACTTATGAAATTTCTAACTTTAAATACTCACAGTTGGATGGAAGAAGATGCAGAAGGAAAATTCCAAACCTTAAAGGAACAGATCCTAAAGGCTCAGTATGATATTATTTGCTTCCAGGAAGTTAACCAAGAAATAGAGACTTCTGTTGTTGACACGGATGCTTACTATCATGCACTTCCATCAGCAACACCTATCCACCAAGATCACTTTGTCCGTCTTCTTGTGGAAAAGTTGGCTGAAGAAGGTCTTCAATACCATTGGACTTGGGCCTATAATCACATTGGTTATGATCACCTTAATGAGGGGGTTGCCGTCTTGTCACGTCAACCATTGACAGCGAGTGAAATCTTGGTTTCAGATGTTGATGATCCAACTGACTACCATACACGCCGTGTAGCAGTTGCTGAAACTACTGTAGATGGCCAAGAAGTTGCTGTTGCTAGTGTTCACCTTTCATGGTGGGACAAAGGTTTCCAAGAAGAGTGGGCACGTATTGAAGAACGTTTCAAAGCTATTGGGAAACCGTTCATTCTAGCAGGTGACTTTAACAACCCAGCAGGTCGCGAAGGGCATAAAGCCATTTTGGCTAGCTCGCTCAATCTTCAAGATAGTTTTGAAGTAGCTAAAGAAACAACTGGTAGCTATACAGTTGGACCAGGTATCGATGGCTGGAAGGGCAATGAAGAGCCTTTACGTATCGATTATGTTTTTGCTAGCCAAGATTGGACAGTAGAGCGCCTTAGTGTGATTTTTGATGGCAATAACCAACCGTTGGTAAGTGACCACTACGGTCTTGAAGCAGAATTAACATTTAAGTAGAAACTGTATCCTATTATGATCTAATAAGGGTAAAAAACATTGTCAAAAGACAAATAAAAGAGTAAAATGATGATAGAATTGATTTTTTAAAAGGAGGGCGACTAATGGCTCATATTACATTTGATTATTCAAAACTTTTGGACAAGTTTGTATCCCCACATGAATTAAACTATATGCAGATGTTTGTAACAGCGGCTGATGTAGCTTTGCGTGATGGTACTGGACAAGGTGCTGAAATGACAGGATGGCTTGAACTTCCTGAAAATTATGACAGAGGTGAGTTTGCTCGTATCCAACAAGCAGCTGCTAAGATTCAATCAGATAGTGAAGTCTTGATTGTTATCGGAATTGGAGGGTCTTACCTTGGTGCACGTGCGGCAATTGATTTCTTAAATAATTCGTTTGTTAACTTGCAATCTAAGGAAAAACGCAAAACACCACAAATTTTGTACGCAGGAAATTCAATTTCTTCTAACTACTTGGCTGATTTGGTTGAGTATGTACAAGATAAAGATTTTTCAGTAAATGTTATTTCAAAATCTGGAACAACCACTGAACCAGCAATCGCCTTCCGTGTATTCAAAGAACTTCTTGTTAAGAAATATGGTCAAGAGGAAGCTAATAAACGTATTTATGCGACAAACTGACCGACAAAAAGGTGCCGTAAAAGTTGAAGCTGATGCCAATGGTTGGGCTACATTTGTTGTTCCTGATAGTGTTGGTGGACGTTTCACAGTATTGACACCAGTTGGGCTTTTGCCAATTGCGCTTCAGGTGCCGACATCAAAGCCCTTATGGAGGGTGCCAACGCTGCACGTAAAGAATATTCTTCAGATAAACTTTCTGAAAACGAAGCTTACCAATACGCTGTCATTCGTAATATTTTGTATCGTAAAGGTTATGTTATTGAAGTTCTTGCTAACTATGAGCCATCACTTCAATAACTTCTCTGAATGGTGGAAACAATTGGCTGGTGAGTCAGAGGGTAAAGATCAAAAAGTATTTATCCAACTTCGGCAAACTATTCAACAGACTTGCACTCACTTGGACAATTCGTCCAAGAAGGCTACCGTAATTTGTTTGAAACTGTTATTCGTGTTGATAAACCAAGAAAAAATATTGATATTCCAGTTGAAGAATCTGACTTGGATGGTCTCGGGTATCTTCAAGGTAAAGATGTTGACTTTGTTAATAAGAAAGCAACAGACGGTGTTCTTCTTGCTCACACAGACGGTGGCGTACCGAATACTTTCTTTGACAATCCCAGAGCAAGATGAATTTAACACTTGGTTATACAATTTATTTCTTTGAGTTAGCTATAGCCCTTTCTGGTTATTTGAATGGAGTAAATCCATTTGATCAACCGGGTGTGGAAGCATACAAGAAGAATATGTTTGCCTTGCTTGGTAAACCTGGATATGAAGAACTCGGTGCTGAATTGAACGCCCGTCTATAATGTATTTCATATATACACGTAAAAGAATCTCTTTGTCAACTTTAGGAAGCGTGTTTTCATCATTCTGAACACACAAAAAGAGAAAACATATCAGGTTCTCTCTAGATGTTAGCTTTTTGTCACCCACTACAGTTGACAAACATACAAAGTAAACTGGTCAAGCTTACGATAGACAGTGGACGTCGACACACGAAACCTTCTGGCAATATCAGTTAGTGTCACCTTCTCAGTTAGGAGTTGTGCAACCTTTTGTCGGACAAGATTTGAGATTTGGTAGCTTTTCTCAACGATTGATGTCTTAGCTACCGTGACTTTCCTACAATTTTTACACTGGAAGCGACGCTTTTTTAAGACGTAGTAGTGTTGGAGTTCCCGCTTGCTCAAGAAAAGGAATTTTAGAAGGTTTTGAAAGTCGTCCTTGATTGTCATTCCATGGCAGTGAGGGCGTGATGGTGCAGGATAATCAAGTTTTGCTTGAATCTCGGTGTGGGTATCTTTTTCAAAAACAAGTGAAATAATGATATTTTGGTCTTTAATTCCGATCAGTTCTGTGGTATTTGTAATAAGTCTCATAAGTTCTTTCTAATGATGGTTTGGTTGCTTTTCATTATAGTTCTTATGGGACTTTTTGTGTACATTGAAAAAGCTCCATAATCTCTACAGTGGTTTTACCCACTACAGAAATTATAGAGCCGAAATTATAGAGCCAAAAATTTAGAATGTGTCAACTAACTACTCAACTGTTAACTGCATTTTGCAAGGTTGCGTGGTTTATCTACGTCAAGACCCCGTTGCAGAGAAGCATAGTAAGCAATCAACTGAGTTGGAATAACCATTGAGATTGGTGATAAGAATGGATGTACTTGATTGACAATAATATCATCATCTGCTTTAGCTAAATTTTTCCTCAACGACTGTCAAAACGTTAGCTCCGCGAGCAGCAACTTCCTGAATATTACCACGAGTATGGGCAGCCACAACTTCACTTGCGGAAATCAGCCCGAAAACTGGAGTACCATCTTCAATCAATGAAATTGTACCGTGTTTCAACTCACCCGCGGCAAAGCCTTCACATTGAATATAAGAGATTTCTTTCAACTTCAATGATGCTTCCATAGCTACATAATAATCGTTTCCACGACCAATGTAGAAAGCGTTGCGAGTTGCAGCCAACAAGTTCTCAACTTTCTCAGAAATCATATCTTTTTCAGAGAGAGTCGCTTCAATTGACTGAGCAACAATTGATAACTCATGCACTAAATCAAACTCAAGTGCTTCTTTCTTGCCATTTGCTTCACCAACAGCTTTCGCAAGGAAAGCTAGAGCCGCAATCTGAGCAGTATAAGCTTTTGTAGAAGCGACAGCAATTTCAGGACCTGCATGTAAAAGCATCGTATATGTTGCTTCACGAGAAAGCGTAGAACCAGGTACATTGGTAACTGTCAAACTAGGGATTTCCATTTCGTTAGCTTTTACCAAAACTTGACGGCTATCTGCTGTTTCACCTGATTGACTAAGCAAAACAAACATTGGTTTTTTGCTCAAGAGTGGCATGTTATAACCCCACTCAGATGCAACACCTATTTCAACTGGTGTATCTGTTAATTTTTCAAACATGGCTTTTGACGCAAAACCAGCATTATATGAGGTCCCTGCTGCTAAGATGTAAATACGGTCTGCTTCTTGTACTGACTTGACAATAGCTGGATCAACAGTGATATTTCCTTCATCATCTGCATAGGTAGAAATCAATTTACGCATTACAGTAGGTTGCTCATCAATTTCTTTCAACATATAGTAAGGATAAGTTCCTTTACCAATATCAGAAAGATCAAGTTCAGCTGTATAAGTCCCGCGTTCAATAGCATTCCCTTCATAATCGGTAACTGTGATAGAATCTTTGGTCAGAACAACCAACTCTTTATCGTGAATTTCCATAAATTGACTAGTTTCACGAATCATAGCCATGGCATCTGAGCAAACCATGTTGTAACCTTCACCAACACCAACCAAAAGCGGAGATTTGTTATGATGAATACCGGCGGTATCACCCAGCGCATCATCAACTTCTGCATGGAGCTGCTGCGCCCGGTGCGCGGCGGTCTGGGCGAAGTGAACATCGTGGCATCAATGATCTTCGGCGGCATCTCCGGTTCCTCTGTGGCAGATACCTCTGCTCTGGGCTCCATCCTGATCCCCGCCATGGAAAAAGAGGGCTACCCTCCGGAGGCCTCTGCGGGTATCACCGTTGCTTCCTCCACCATGGGCATGATCATCCCGCCCTCTACCCCCATGATCGTTTACTCCATGATCTCCGGCGCATCCGTGGGTGCTCTGTTCATGGCAGGTGCCGTGCCCGGCATCCTGATCGGCCTGACTCAGCTGGTCCTCGTGTACATCATCAGCGCAAAGAAGGGCTGGCACCCGGCAAAGGCCAAGTTTGACGCAAAGCGCGCCGCCAAGAGCCTGCTGAGCGGCATTCCCGCCCTGATCATGCCGGTGTTCATTATCATCTGCGTTTCCTTTGGCGTCTGCACCGCCTCCGAGAGCGCAGGCGTCGCTGTGCTGTACTCCATTCTGGTGGGCTTCTTCGTTTACAAGGAGCTGACCTGGAAGGGTGTCTGGGAGGCACTGAAAAAGACCCTGATCTCCTCCTCCTCCATCATGCTCATCATCGGCTTTACCACCATCTTCACATGGGTGCTCACCATGCAGAAGGTGCCGCAGACCGTGGGCGCATTCTTCATGTCCCTCAACCTGCCCGCATGGGCCATTGCACTGATCTTTGACGTGCTGATCCTGCTGATCGGTACCTTCATCGACGTCAGCCCCGCCATCCTACTGCTGACTCCCATTCTGCTGCCGGTCATGCAGCAGTACGGCTTCTCTCCGCTGCAGTTCGGCGCTATGATGATTACCGGCCTTGCTATCGGTCTGGTCACGCCTCCCGTTGGCATGTGCCTGAACGCCTGCAACAAGATCAACCGTATGCCCATCATTGAGATCTTCAAGGGCGCTGCACCTTATGTCATCTGCAACGTCATCGTGCTGATCTCTATCAGCCTGTGGGGCCCGCTGACCACCGCCCTGCCGCAGCTGCTGGGCTTACAGCATTTTCTAAGCATAGGTCTGTACGCAGCCGCACCCGCCGCAAAGCGGGTGCGGTTTATAATAGGAACCCGATGAAAAAAGAGAAGGTGTAAGAATTGACTCTGAAGGAAAAGATGAAAAAGGGCCCAGGTTTTCGGTATGGCGTGCTTTACCGGCACGACCTGCGTGATCGAAAACATTGCCATGTCCGGTCTGGATTTTATCTATCTGGATCTGGAGCACACCAACTATATGCTGGATGAAGCATTCGAAAAGCAGATCATGGCGGCAAAACTGCATGATATTTCGGTGCTGGTGCGCATGGCAGACGACAACGAGGTAGCCATCCGCAAGGTGCTGGAATGGGGCGCAGACGGCGTTGTGATCCCCCACTGCAAGACGGCCGAAATGGCACGCCGCAGCGTGGAGGGCGCAAAGTTTGCACCGCTGGGCCGCCGCGGCGGCGAGACCAACGTGCGTGCTGCCGGTTTTGGTTACCACAACTTTGACTGGAACGCCTACATCGAGCAGCAGAACCGGGATACGCTGGTCATCCCTATGGACGAGGACTTTGAGTTTACCGACAACATCGACGAGATCCTTGACGTGCCCGGCATTGATGCCGTAAACTTCGGACCCATCGACTACGCTGTTTCCAAGCAGCTGAAGATCGGCTACTCCATGGGCGAGGAGGTCCACGAGGCCTACAAGACGCTGGTGGCAAAGTGCCGCGCCAAGGGTCTGGGCGTTCTGGGCCCGGTGGTGCCTCCCACGCAGGAGAACCTGAAGCAGGCTATTGCAGACGGCTACAACATGATCATTCTCGGCAATGATATGTGGCACTTCCAGAAGGCTTTGAAGGAACTGGTGAACGATCAGGTCGCACCGGTGCGCAAGGAACTGCTGGGCGAGTAACCGCTGACCACTGAAAAAAGCAAAAAGGCACATACCCTCGCAGACGCGGCAGGGTATGTGCCTTTTTGTGTATCGGCTTGCTTTGCCGCACAAAAGGCGGTAAACTGGGTACAGACAAAATGCCCGAAAAGGAGAAACGACATGGCATATACAAAGGCTGACCTCAAGCACGACCTTGCCGCGATGGGGCTGACAGGCAACGAGACCATCCTGATCCATTCCTCCATGAAGTCCATCGGCCCAGTGGAGGGCGGCGCAGACACGGTTCTGGACGCATGGATGGAGTTTTTTGCGGAGGGCTTGCTGCTGCTGCCCACCCACACATGGCGGTTCATCAACGAGGAAAACCGGGTGTTCGATGTGCGCCGCAGCCCGTGCTGTGTGGGCATTCTGCCGGAGCTGTTCCGGCAGCGCCCCGGGGTGGTGCGCTCGCTACACCCCACCCACAGCATGGCGGCTTACGGCAAGGGGGCGGCTGCGTATCTGGAAGGAGAGTTGGACGCCAACACCCCCTGCACTCCCGGCGGCTGCTACGACCGGCTGCGGGCAGCCCACGGCAAAGTGCTGCTGCTGGGGGTCACCCACGCCCGCAACACCTTTATCCATAGCGTGGAGGAGGTGCTGAACGTGCCGAACCGCCTGACCGACAAGCCCCTGCAGCTGACCGTGGTGGACGAAGCCGGGGCGCAGCACACCGTCTATATGCGCTGCCACTACAACGCACAGCAGCCGCATATCTCGGAGGATTTCGTCAAGCTGGAGCAGGCATATCTGGACTGCGGCGCAGCCCGGAACACAAAATTTGGCGATGCAAAGTGTATCCTGTGCGACGCCGAGGGGCTTTTCCGGGTCACCCGCCATGTTCTTGCCCCGAACCCCGAGGCCTTTGTCACCGAGCCTGTCATCCCGCCGGAGCGCTGGCAGGGGGAAATTTTGTAATGCAATGCCGGGCAGCTTGCAGCTGCCCGGCATTTTTTGCTTTTTGCTCAGCAGAAGCGGATACGGTACTCCCGAGGGGTGCAGTGCTTGATCTCCCGGAAGGTCTTGATGAAGTAGCTGGCGTCGGAAAAACCGCATTCCAGCCCCACCTCGCCGGTCTTGAGCCGGGTGGAGCGCAGCAGCTCGGCGGCTTTTTCCACCCGGAACTGCTTGACGTACTGGATGGGCGTGATGCCCAGAAACTGCCGGAAACTGCGCAGACAGGCACTTTCGCTCAGGGCTACGCATCCGGCCAGCTTTTCCACGGTCAGTTCCTCGGCGTAGTGCTCCTCTACATAGCGCAGCATCTGCTTCATCCGCTCCGAGGCGATCTGTTCCTGCTCCGATACCTTCACCTTGCCGCTGACGCATTGGGTAATGAGCAGCCGCAGGGCGGCGGTAAGGTGGTACCGCACCCGGTTCTCGTAGTCAAAGGGCTCGTCTGCCACGCCCTTCCACGCCTCCCGCAGGCAGAGCAGCACCTGCCGCTGCCATGGCACGGCCTCGTCCAGCAAAAAGAAGGGCGGTGTGCCCGGCTGCAAAAGCGGGCGGATGAGTTTTTGCCAGAACACGGTGTCCATGCCGCCGACAAGCCTAGGCTGAAATACACCGGAGTGCAGCAGCGCCCTGCCCTCAGCAGGCTCTACCGCGTGCAGCGCCCCGGAGTTGATAAACACGCCCTGCCCGGTCTGCAGGGTCAGGCGGGTCTTGTTCACATCCACATGAATGGGCCCCAGCGCCGCCAGAATAAACTCAAATTCCTCGTGCCAGTGCCACGCCACCGAGTAGCAGGAAAGATCTTCGGCGTAGCAGGCGATAGGGAACAGCGGACTGCCGTGCTGGGTCTGCTCCCGCCCGGCGGCATCGGCCACCACGGCAGTAGCACTGGAAAGCCCCACCCGGCCGCTGGTATAAGAGGCACAGCTTGTCTGATATGCCATATTCACCAATTCCTTTCCGCAATACTTTGAATGTTTTTTATCAATGCCGATTTTGTTGCATATACTATGCGGTTTTGTTCTATGATTCAAGATTGTTTTGTGGTATTATCCTATCAGAGCTTCCAAGCTCAGTATAGCACCAAGGCAGCGGGAACGCAAGCTGTGCAAGCATTCCCATGCCGGGCAAAACCGCTACCCTCCCGCCGTCTGACAGAGTTACAGCCGGACGGCAAGTGTAATATAAAACCATTTTTATCAAGGAGGTATTCCTATGCTTCGTATCGAGTATTTTGATAAGGAACGTTTCATGCGCCAGCTTTCTGCCAGCCACGGCAGCGTGCTGCTGCATCTGGACAACGGCAAGACCTGCGACCTGAAGCAGGACGCTACCGCACGCTCCATGCTGCAGATGATGGACACTGCCCCCAAAAAAGGGCTTTGACCTCACCGTGACCGACCCCGCCGACGTGACCGGCTTCCTGCGCTATATGCTGGAGGCAGGCCGAACCGGGCGCGTGGCCGGCTGAGTAATGCCAATCTCTTATCCCAATAAGTGTCACAGCTAATGCAAAGCGCCCGCTCCGGTCAAAGCCGGGGCGGGCGCTTTGCCTGTTTACCGGAAAGCTTGCGCAGGCGGGCAGTCTGTGGTAAGCTGAAAGCAGAAAAAACAAGATGGAGGGAACGACTATGAACCTGAAGGAAGCATTCCGCTACCAGAACAAGCTCCAGTCCCTGCTGGACGAGGCACAGGGCATTCTGGATTGCGATTCCAACGTGACCAAGGTAGCTAATACCTACCTGCGCCACAAGGTGATGCCCGAGGCTGAGGACGAGACCGTTATGGACGTGGCACAGACCGAATATGCAGAGCAGATCACGGACATTGCCCGGTTCATGCTCTATCTGCTGGAGGAGAAGAGCCGCCTGTTTGCCGCCATCCGCAAGGCAAAGGATGCGCTGGACATGGATATGGACAGCGAGGTCAGCCTGAATGCCGCGCGGCAGAGCATTGCCCGCACCTTCAAGCGGATGAACGATCTGCGCAGCTCCGAGCAGCTGCTCTCCGGCGGGGGCACCGGATACCGCTTCAACGCCGAGGGCAACCAGATCTCCTACTGCTGCGATGTGAAGCGGGTGACTACTATCAACTACGACCGCAAGGTCATCCATGCGGCGCTGGGCAAACTGAACCGGCAGGCAGACGAGACTTCCAACCGGCTGGACCTCTGCCTTGTCACCTCCAAGGTGGACTACACCGTCCCCTTTGATGTGAACGCCAGCTTTGCCGAAGCCTTTGAGACCTATCTGGAAAACGCCAAAAACTAAATGAGCACTCTACCGGCTATTTTGGGTGCGGCAAGCGCCGGGTGCACGGCTGCCGGTTCAGGTGCAGATGAACTATAAGGCTGCACATTTCCGCAAGGAAGCTTCGGTACGGCTCACCTTACGAGCCAGCTATTATGAAAAAATCTTGCGTTCGGCTTTTCCGCCACCGCCAGACGCTTTTTCGCCGAAACCGTCCCTTGCTTTTTCCCGCATTCCTGCTACCGTGCTTACGTCTCCATGGGCAGGCAGACAAGCCACCCTTCATGATTTTGCCCCCGCAGATTTTGCGGGCGCACACCTTCTGCGTGCCGGGCGGGCGCTTTGCGCCCCTGTGCACACAAAAAATGGCAGCCGTCCCTGCGCTTGCCGTATCCAAAATAGCCGGTGGAAAACCAAAACCGGAGGTATGAGCTATGAAAAGGTATAAGCTGTTTTATCTCATCGGGCTGCTGTTTTTTCTTGCTGCGGCGCTGAACTTTGTTACCGGAGGGGATCACGCTACGGCAGTGGTATGGCGCTGCCTTGGCGCTACCTTTTTGCTGCTAGGGTGTTCGCAGCAGAAAAAATAAAGCAGCAAGCCAGCCCCGGCGGAAAAAGCTGCCGGGGCTGCAATTCTTTGCGGGGCTCGTTCGTATTCCAGACAGAACGACTGAATTTCGACAAAAACGAGGTATGATCATGTCAACCAAAACGATCTATTCCACTGCCACGACCCGCTTTGACCTGAGCGCTGCGGCACTTCATATCCTTGCCATGGCGCTGATGCTGATGGACCACCTGTGGGCGACGTTGCTGCCCGCGCAGGAATGGCTGACCTGCGCGGGGCGGGTGGCGTTTCCCATCTTTGCCTTTATGGCGGTGGAGGGCTACTTCCACACCCACGACCTGAAAAAATACACCTTGCGTCTGCTGCTGTTTGCCCTGCTTTCAGAGATCCCCTTCGACCTGATGTACGGCGGCACATGGTTCTACCCGGTGCACCAGAACGTCATCTGGACGCTGCTTTTGGGCATTCTGGGCGTCCATTTGATGGAAACCGTGCGCAAAAAGCAGAAAACATGGATGTACCTGCTGGTATCCGCCCTTGTGGTGGCGGCAGGCGCAGTGCTGGGCACGCTGGGCATGGTGGACTACTACGGCGCCGGTGTGCTGACCGTGTTCATCTTCTACTTCTTCCATGGGCGCAAGTGGTGGTGCCTGCTGGGGCAGCTGGCGGCGCTGTACTGGGTCAACGTGGAACTGCTGGGCGGGCTTATGTACCCCATCCAGCTCTTCGGCATGGACTTTGAGCTTTGCCAGCAGGGGCTGGCGCTGCTGGCACTGGTGCCTATCTGGCTGTACCGCGGGCGGCAGGGCTACCACAGCAAGCCGTTCCAGTATGCCTGCTACGCCTTTTACCCTGTGCATATGCTGCTGCTGGTTCTGGTGCTGAATTTCGTGAACCGGTAAGGAAAACGGAGCGCCCCAAAACATTTTTACGCGTGGGGCGTAGAGAGGAACTTCCGCTGAAAATAGCCAAAGCGTATGCGGAGCCATTCGAAATCGTTCCGCCGGTATAAGGCCGCTGCACAAAGCGCTGTGCGGCGGCATTTTTTTTGCGGGAAAACCGACACATGTTTCACAAAAAGTTCAGCCTTTTTGAGCAAAAAATACTATTTTTTTCGTGTAAAATAGACAACATGGATTGAATGCCGCCCGCGATTGGATTATAATAATAATGTATGCAAAAGCGCATTTGCTGTGTTTTTTATAACGCGTACTGTTTGAAAATGACGTAGATGCGCAATGCGGGAAGCTAAAAAGAAAAAACGCCGTTGCGGGTCTTTGCCGCAAACGACTTGTTTGCCATAGCAGCCGGGGCGTTATGTTCCGGTTATTTGTCCTTAGGAGGAAAAACAAGGTGAGAGTAGGTCTTGACATCGGCAGCACCACTATCAAGTGCGTGGTGCTGGGCGAGCATGATGAACTGCTGTATTCTACATACGAACGACATTATAGTCATATTCTGGAAAAGGCGCAGGAGCTGCTGCGGCGCATTGATGCCGAGCATCTGCATGGCCGCAAGGCGCTGCTCAGCATCTCCGGCTCTGCCGGTATGGGCTTAGCCGACAGCTGCGGTGTGCCCTTTGTGCAGGAGGTGTTCTCCACCCGCGTGGCGGTCAAGCGCTTTATGCCAAAGACCGATTGCGTCATTGAGCTGGGCGGCGAGGATGCCAAGATTCTGTTTCTGACCAACGGCACCGAGGTGCGCATGAACGGCAGCTGTGCCGGCGGCACCGGTGCTTTCATCGACCAGATGGCTACCCTGCTGAAGATGAGCGCCGAGGAAATGAACAAGGCTGCCGAGCAGGCGCAGCGCACCTATACCATCGCTTCCCGCTGCGGCGTGTTTGCAAAAAGTGACGTGCAGCCGCTGATCAATCAGGGTGCCCGTACCGAGGATATCGCCGCCAGCATCTATAAGGCCGTGGTCAACCAGACCATCGCCGGTCTGGCACAGGGACGTCCCATCAAGGGCAATATCCTTTATCTGGGCGGCCCGCTCACCTTCAGCACCGTGCTGCGCAAGAGCTTTGACGAAGCGCTGAACGTGACCGGCACCTGCCCGGAAAACAGCCTGCTGTATGTGGCGCTGGGCGCTGCTCTGTATGCCGACAAGGAGTTTGTGCTCACCGAGGTGGCCGATGCGCTGGACAAGTACGCCGCCACCGCTACCTATGCCAGCGAGCCGCCGCTGTTCGCCAGCAAGGAGGAGTACGAGGCTTTCCACGCACGGCACATGTCTCACAGTGTGCCCCGCGTGGCTTTTAGTGCCCACTGCGGGCCGGTGCATATCGGCATCGACTCCGGTTCTACCACCGTCAAGCTGGTGGTGGTGGATGAAAAGAGCCAGATTTTGTACACCAACTATCAGCCCAACCTTGGCAACCCGCTGCCCCTCATCCGAGAGCAGCTGCTCAAGATTTACAAGGAGCACCCGGGGCTGCAGGTGGCAAGCGTCACCACCACCGGCTACGGCGAGGAGCTGGTAAAGAACGCTTTCCGCTGTGATTACGGTCTGGTGGAAACGGTGGCGCATTTTACCGCTGCCAAGTACTTTATGCCGGACGTGGACTTCATTATTGATATCGGCGGGCAGGACATGAAGTGCTTCAAGATCGAGGATGGTGCCATCAGCAACATCTTCCTGAACGAGGCCTGCTCCTCCGGCTGCGGCAGCTTTTTGCAGACCTTTGCGCAGGCGCTGGGCTACGACGTCAAGGAGTTTGCCGCGCTGGGTCTGTTCGCAGACCGCCCGGTGGACTTGGGCAGCCGCTGCACCGTGTTCATGAACAGCTCGGTCAAGCAGGCGCAGAAGGACGGTGCCAGCATCGAGAATATCTCCGCAGGCCTGTCCATCAGCGTGGTCAAGAACGCGCTGTACAAGGTGATCCGCGCTTCCAGCCCGGAAGAGCTGGGTCGCAAGATCGTGGTGCAGGGCGGTACCTTTTATAATGAAGCCGTGCTCCGCGCCTTTGAAAAGGAGATGGGCGTGGAGGTCATCCGGCCGGACATTGCCGGATTGATGGGCGCTTACGGCGCTGCTTTGTACGGCCTGCGCCAGAGCCATAAAAACAACCAGACCACCTCTGCCATGATGGACGAGCAGGAACTGGAAAAGTTTGCACAACAGGTGGTCAGCGTCAAGTGCGGCGGTTGCGGCAACCATTGCCAGCTGACCGTCAACACCTTTGCCGATGGCCGCAAGTTCATCTCCGGCAACCGCTGCGATAAGCCCGTGACCGGCAAGAGTGAGGACGACAGCCTGAATCTGTACGCCTACAAGCAGCAGCTGCTGGCCAGCTACAAGCCTGTGCCCGGCAAGCGCGGTTCCATCGGCATCCCACTGTGTCTGGGCTTCTACGAGCTGCTGCCCTTCTGGTACGCCTTCTGGACGAGCCTTGGCTTTGCGGTGCACACCAGCCCGGTGTCCACCCGCGGGCTGTATCTGGCCGGACAGGCTACCATCCCCAGCGATACCGCCTGCTTCCCGGCCAAGCTGAGCCACGGCCACATCAAGGCCCTGAGCCAGATGCACCTGGATGCCATCTTCTACCCCTGCCTGACCTACAATGTGGACGAGGGACTGGGCGACAACCACTATAACTGCCCGGTGGTGGCCTATTACCCTGAAGTTCTGGCAGGCAACTGCCCGGAGCTGGAAGGCAAAAAGTTCATCTATGCATTATGTGGGCATCCACCGTCCCAAGGACTTTGTGCACAAGATGGCAAAGGAGGTGCTGCCCAAGTACTTTGGCGGCATCTCCGAGCGGGAGGTGCAGGCAGCAGCCGATGCTGCCTACGCGGAGTACGAGGCACACATGGCTAAGATCCGGGTAAAGGGCAGCGAGATCATCGACGAGGCGCGCCGTCAGGGCAAGCGCATTATTGTGCTGGCAGGCCGCCCCTATCATGTAGACCCGGAGGTCAACCACGGCATCGACCACCTG
>ENA-OQDT01000551-OQDT01000551.1-human-gut-metagenome-genome-assembly--contig:-NODE-551-length-24297-cov-4.509723_pt1 | contig 24297 bp, 25 predicted proteins | sample MGYA00242786_ERZ504617 | MGnify/ENA primary metagenome ERZ504617 (study PRJEB26092, sample SAMD00036337) | human gut metagenome | host: Homo sapiens | study: EMG produced TPA metagenomics assembly of...
GTTCGATGACCTCCTTGATGCCGGTATACACCTCATCCAGCCGCTGCTCAAACGGTACGCCCGCGTCCGTGCACACCGCGCCGAAATCCACCGGCGCAAAGCGGTTGCCCGCATACTCCACCACGCCCCAGCCCACGATGGCGTAGCCGGGGTCGATGCCCAAAACTCTCATGCTGTGTTCCCTTTCCGACACTACTCCTATTATAGTTTTCTATTATAGCACAACGTCTGGTTGGGGGCAACAAGAAAGCTGTCGCTCGCCGCCTCAAAACCCGCGCTGCACCGCACAGAAGCCGGGTTTTGGGGTGCTTTTTCAAAAAAAGTTTTACAATTTTTGAAAAAAGTCCTTGCTTTTTGGCATCAGATATGGTATTATAATCTAGCTGATTTCGGCAAAACAGAATATGGACGGTTAGCTCAGCTGGTAGAGCATCTGCTTGACGTGCAGGAGGTCACAGGTTCGAGTCCTGTACCGTCCACCATACAGTTCGTACTCGAACCCGATTCTTTATGAGAAAGGGTTCGGGTACGTTTTTTGTTTACAGGAAGTTCTGCGGAGGGAGTACGTAGAACGGTAAGCAGGAGCAAGTAAAGGCAGGGTATCACCATGGCGGTGGTGCCCTGCCTTTTTGCTTTGTATTTCCCTATATTGCGCTTTTCGGACTAATCGCTGCGTACATCCGTACATGGTCGGTACGCACGTACGCAGGAAAAAGGGCAGGGTCTGATATATAACAGTAGTCTTTTATTGTGTAATATGATATACTCAAGTCAACATGACAATTGTGAACGAGCGCAATTTCAAATGGACATCAATCGTATTTTAAGTGAACGAGCTATCTAAAAAAGGAGGTATTTGCTATGAAAAAAGCATCGAACATTTGGGTTCGCAGAGGTCTTTTGCTTCACCGTTTGCATGGACAGGAATTGGCATTAGCTCTCCTATTAAAGCAAAAACCGATGTCTGCTCCACAAATTTACTCGTCTCTTTTGGAAAAAGAAATACGCTTTGACCGCAAGAAGATTGGAAAACTTTTGGCAGACCTTGAATGGTGGGGAGTTGTCTCTAACGATAGTGGTGTATATAGCTGCCAATGTGCTGTGCTGGATAACTGTCAAGAGAGCTATAACGAGAGCCAGTTGATTGATTTGATTGGGCTGACTCAAAACACTGTGAATGGCAAATCTTTTTATAGTTCTATGCCTCCGATGAGCGTCAGTTCTCGTGGACCCAGTGGTGCATAATTGTGTGATTTCCAAATAGTAAGAAACAGGGTTTGGGGCAGGCACGCCCCAACAAGAGCACTTCAAAAACGCGGGAGCGTTGCAGAAGTGCAGTCCCGGATGGGCAAGAAATTTTCAAGAATTGAAAATTTGTGGCCACGGGACGATTCTTGCTCTCAGCTTTTTCGCTGCGTTTCGCAATTTTCACATTTCAATCTGCTCGCAGATTGTTGACAAGCTGCGCTTGACCCGATACTATAAAGGCAAGTCGAATACACGCCAAGGGGGTGCAACCATGACCGCTGTGATCTACGCCCGCTATTCTTCCGACAGCCAGAGAGAAGCGTCCATTGAAGGACAGCTGCGCGACTGCAAGGACTACGCCGAGAAGAACGGTATCACCGTGGTCGGCACCTACATCGACCGTGCCTACTCTGCCAAAACGGATGACCGCCCGGACTTCCAGCGGATGATAAAGGACAGCGCAAAGAAAATCTTCGATGTGGTTCTGGTCTGGAAACTCGACCGCTTTGCCCGGAATCGGTTCGATGCCGTGAACTACAAGTACCAGCTGGAAAAGAACGGTGTCCATCTGGTGTCCGCTATGGAACCCATTTCGCAGGGGCCTGAAGGCATTATGGTGGAGAGTATGCTGATTGGCATGGCGGAATACTATTCCGCCGAACTTGCCATGAAAGTAGCGCGCGGTGAGCGCGAAAACGCCCTCCAGTGCAAGTACAACGGCGGTGTGGTGCCGCTGGGCTTCACCATTGGCAAGGAGGACAGGCTGTACCATATCGACCCGGAGACGGCTCCCATCGTGCAGGAGATCTTCACCCGGTACGCCGACGGCGAACCGGCTGAGAAGATCGCAGCATCCCTGAATGAGCGCGGCCTGCGTACCCGCACCGGGAAGCCGTTCGTGAAGAACAGCTTCTTCCAGATCTTCCGCAACCGCCGCTACATCGGCGAATACCGCTACAAGGACATTGTGACGCCGGGCGGCATTCCGGCCATTGTTGACCAGGACCTGTTTGACCGGGTGCAGCAGCGTTTTGAGCAGAACAGGATCGCCCATGGTCGGCCTGCAAAAGAGGATGTGAGCTATCTGCTGACCACCAAGCTGTTCTGTGGCAAGTGCGGCACCCTGATGGGTGGCGAAAGCGGCACCAGCCACATGGGAAACACCTACTATTACTACAAGTGTGGCAACGCCAAACGCCACGGCAAGGCGCATTGCGACCTGAAAGCCATCCGCAAGGAGCCGCTGGAACGGTTCGTGGTGGACACTGCCATTAAGGTGATTTTCAGTGATGAAATCATCGAACGGCTGATAGATTTGGTCATGGAAGCCCAGCAGCAGGAGAACACCCGGCTGCCTGTCCTGAAAGACCAGCTCCGGGATACAGAGAAGCGGCTGGCAAACCTTCTGGAAGCCATTGAACAGGGCATCCTGACCCCGACCACCAAGCAGCGGTTGGACGAGCTGGAAGCCCGGAAAGAAGCCCTGAACACCAGCATTCTGGAAGAAGAGCTGAAAAAGCCCGTCCTGACCCGTGAGTGGATTCGGTTCTGGCTTGAAAAATTCCGCAAGGGTGACGTGGGCAGCACGGAACACCAGCGGCAGATCATTGATACCTTTGTCAACTCGGTCTACGTCTTTGATGACCGGGTCGTACTCAATTTCAACTTCACGGATGATGCCAAAACGGTCACCCGTGAGGAAGTGTTGGGTTCGAGTGCCGTGGACAATGCTCCACCACATCCCCAGACCATTCGGTCTGGGGATTTTTTGTAGTGGCTGCTGCGCCGCTTGTAAATCCACCGTATTTTCGTTATAATAAAGCTGAAAGAAGGTGGGCACTATGGTTTTGCAATACTATGTAATAGAATCTGCTACCGGGAAGCATATCAATATTGAAGTCGATGCAGCATCAAAAGATGATTTGGAAATCACCCGGAGCGGCTGGCAGACCGTCTGGGACACAGATTTCATTCTTGACCCTCAGAAAGAAAAGTATGTTGCCAAAACCGAAGAGGGTGAAATCGTTGCGCTTGGTGCCTACCGTGTTCGGGAAGGAAGCGTAGCGGTCTATATCGCTTATATCGAAAGCCAGCCGGAAAGCAACCCCACTCTGACAAGGCAAAAGAAGTTATCAGGGCATTGGGAAAGCGATGATCGCATTTGGCATCCAACTTTCAATCGATGCAAACTGTGAACGGAGTGGTTGTTTTTGAAGCGAAAACGGACGAATTGGAACAGCATTATATCCGGGATTTTGGCGCGCGTCCGGTAGCATCTCTGTATCCAGATGGACCCAAGACTTTTATGATTGCCGATCAGGCGGCCAAAGATATTTTTTCTTCGTATCTTTTTTGAGAAAGGAGAAAGATCACATGAAAGAGTACAATAAAGATTTTGACATTGATTTTTCTCCCATGTCGGATGAAACCATGTCGTGGCTGGACGAACTACTCATGACCTGTAAGCGTTTTCATGTGGATTACTATAATGCGTCCGAAAAAGACCGTGCTTTTGTGGAAGCCGTGGCGCGGAAAAACTATGGCTTGAAGCAAGCACGCAACAGCGGAAAGCCCGCATCTACCGTTGCGCCGTTCTTTGGCATTCATCGTGCCGGCTGAACACATCGGGTTCAACTGCCGCTGACAATGCTCCACCACATCCCCAGACCATTCGGTCTGGGGATTTTTTTGTGTCATTCGCCAGCCCGGAACAGCAAACCGAGAATTTCACTCTTATCGGGGTGTTCTTTCCTTGGCGGGTGTGGTATACTCGGTTTAGCGCAACAAATCGGAATTGGGAGGCTCGAATCATGTGGAATGAATTAGGCATCAGCGGAGGAACCGCGATCATTATTTTGATCGCGCTGTATTACGTTATCAAATGGGCAGTGAGAAACGGCATCAAAGAAGCCTACCGTGCTATCACGGGAGAGAAAACCAATGAAGATATCCAAAACGAAAAAGAACTGAAAGAGCTTGGATTGGATTCAGGCGATAAATAAATCGAAATTTGACGAGGTGATTATTTTGGAACAGATCATTGAATATATAAAGCAAAACTACAATCCTGCTTCTATCATCCTTTATGGTTCGTATGCTAACAGAACAAATAATCTGAACAGTGATTTTGATTCGTTGGTTATTTCTTATGACCATGAACAATTTCACGACACATCTTTTGTGAACGGCATTCAACTGGATGTTTTTGTATATCCCGTTTCTTATTTCGAGGGGGAGTTTGATTGCGATGATTTTGTACAAATCTTTGATGGCAAGATTATTGTAGATAGCAATGAACGAGGAAAAGCACTTCAAATGAAAGTGATTTCACATATGCAGAACCGTCCCCAAAAATCAAAAGCAGAAATTGATGCGAGCGTTGACTGGTGTATTAAGATGTTTAAGCGCGTAAAACGAAATGATGTCGAAGGGATGTTTCGGTGGCATTGGGTATTGATTGATAGTTTGGAGATTTTTTGTGATTTAATGCAGCATCCTTATTTGGGACCGAAAAAGACATTAAAATGGATGGAGAAAAATCACCCTATTGCTTTTGCTCATTACAAAACAGCGCTTGAGGATTTCAGCGTAGATAGTTTGGAAAACTGGATTACATATATAAAAAACGCAAATGCTACATTCTGACAGATTCCAGTTTGTCGCACTCGTTCCCGGCAAAGAGCAGCGCACAAACCCCACATAAAGGAGATGCTTCCCCATGGAATACAAACGTTTTGGCAATAAGATCATTGTCCGCATCGACAAGGACGAGGAGATCCTAGAACAGGTCAAAAAACTTGCCCTGAAAGAAAACATCCGCCTTGCCGCCGTGCAGGCGCTGGGCGCCACCAACAGCTTTACGGTAGGCGTATATAATGTAGCAGAGAAGCAATACTACGCCAACAGCTTCAGCGGCAGCTTTGAGATCGTGTCCCTGACCGGCACCATCAACACCATGAACGGTGAATTCTACACCCACCTGCACATGAGCGCCGGAAACGACAAGGGCGAGGTGTTCGGCGGGCATCTGAACCGGGCGGTGGTCAGCGCCACCTGCGAGATGGTGGTGGATGTTCTGGACGGTACGGTAGACCGCCAGTACGACCCCGTTACCGGGCTGAACCTGTTCAAGTTCTGAGCTTCTTTTCAAAAACGAGAAAGTCCGCTGCGCGGTGTCTGCGCAGCGGACTTTTGTTTATAGCTCTTCCCGGCGGGTGTAGGGCGTCATGCCGTGGTCGGCAGGGTCGTAGGCTTCCAGCACGGTAATGTAGTTTTCCTGAAAGTGGCACAACACGGTCTTTAAAATGCCGCTCAGCTGCCCCTTTACCGTGATGGTGGACAGGACAAAGTCTGCCACCAGCTGCACCGTCTCCGGCTGCAGCTCAAAGCACAGGCCCACCGCCAGCATAGGGATGACGATCTGCTGCGCCTGCAGCGGCACCGCGCTGCCCAGCTTTTCCAGTACCGGACGGCTCAGCGCCGAGGCTGCCTGTACGCAGCGCTCCACCTTTTCCTGCGGGAAGCGCTGCATCAGTTCCATGCTGCGCAGCTGCGCCACCACGGCGGCATCGTCACGCACGATGCCCCGGGTCACCTCTTCCTCCGTGCGGGTGGTCGCGCATTGCAGCATACAGCGCATGGCGTCCTCATAGCCCTTGTAGTAGGTCTGACGGTCGCAGAACAGGTCCAGCATGGAGCGCAGCACAGCATCGGTCTCCTCGGAGACCGCCAGCCGCCCGAAGTCCATCGGCGTGCCTTCCATCCCTGCGCTGCGGTCGTTCAGTGCCTGCAGCTCCTCCGGGATGACCGTGGAGGGCAGAAAGCGGTCGTTGCCGTTGCGGTAAAAGCCCCACTCTGCGGGCAGGATGCGGGGGATGACATCGCCGCTGGAAACGATATTGAAGATATTGCTGGTGCCCCAGTTCTTTTTCAGGCTGCCGTCTGCCGCGTGGTTGTTGTCATAATCCTGCTGCAAATCGGGGCAATCTGCCGCCGTCAGGGACGCCGGGGCGGCAAAGGTATAGACAAAGGTGTTTTTCTTTTCCAGCTGCGGCAGCACAGCGGGCAGGCGCGCCGCCACAAGGTTCGCCACACCGCCGCCCCGGCTGTAACCGCCCATCCAGAGCTTCAGGGTGCCCAGCGGCTGACGCTTTGCCGACGTCTGAACGTATCCTCGTATTTTTTCAACCAGCTGCCGCGCCGCCGTCACAAAGCCGACGTGGGCGCTGCCCGGCCCTGCATGAAGGTTGCCGGACCACTCGGCCCCGTAGCCGGAGCCGCGCAGGAACGCCCCGATGATGGTCACCTGCCTGCCGCCGCGCACCAGCGTTTTGCGGGCGATGGCGCAGCCCACAGTGTCCGGGGTGTCGTTCAGGCTGTGGGTATAGTTGAACAGCTGCACCTCGGTAAAGCCCAGCTTTGCAAAGGCGTCCCGGATATGGTCGGCGCGGCCGACCTCCCCCTCCATCCAATAGCGCTGGTCGCTCTCCCATGTACAGTCGGCGGCTGCCGCCATGCCCAAGGTGGCCAGCGCCAGCTGGTTGTCGTACTCCGTGGCAGGGTGGTCGAACAGGCTGTCGCTGTAATAGTAGTCGTGCCGCAGGTCGGCACCGCAGCGGTCGCTGCGGTACCACAGGGTATAGTAGTCGTCCGGTACGGCGCGGCCGACCAAGGCTGTAGCCGCCCCGGCCTGCGGCAGCGCCGCAGCGGGTGCAAGCGTCCCCGCTGCAAAGGTCACCGCAAGACCCTTACAAAAATCCCGTCGTTTCATGGTTTCATCCCCCGCATCCTGCCCTGCGGGTCGTACCCCGCAGCGCTTTTTATAGTATAATCCTTTTGCCGTAGGATGCAATTTTACTTGCGGCGGCAGACGGACGATTTAGAATGCCCTCCGCTTGCGCTCTGGGCATAATCAGCGGAAAGAATATTTTAAATTTCGCGTTTGGAGCGACCGCGTTTGCGGAGCGCAGCGGAGCAATGAAAGCCCCAGTGGGGCTTTTAAGCGGCAGTAGCGGTCTGCGTTAGCAGATGGAGGGGCTTTGCCCCGACAAGCTCTGCGGGCGAGCGCTTGCTCCCCCTCGGGGGAGCTGTCGCGCAGCGACTGAGGGGCTTCAAATCGGCGGAGCCGGAAAAAAACGGTTAAAAGATCTTCAGCGCCGAACAGGCGTGAATCTTCAGTTTTTCCGGTGTAGCCCTCCTCTTTGGGGTTAAAAGGGGCGAGCAGCCCCTTTTTCGTGGCTCCAGCGCGTCGAAATCGCTGGTGGTTTTCTGGTTCTCTTTTGCCACCAAAAGAGAACATCCCTCGGCAAGCAGAACCTTCCCCGCGGAGCGCATTCAAAATCGTCCCGTTGCCGGAGATCAACCGGCTCCCACCAGCGCTTCGCCGGTGCTGCTTTGCACCAGCAGCTCCTGCCCCGTAAGGCTGGAGAGCAGGGCGATGTAGCTGCGTCCCGCCGGGAGGTTCAGTGGCTTGCCGTTGGAATCGTAGAGGGCAAGGGTGCTCTGGGTGCCCTGCGTCCATGTGATCTGCCACAGATGCCCGCCATTCAGCCAGACGCCGCCGCCCATGGAAAGGTCGTAGTCCAGCGTGCGGCCGTCGTCCCGCAGGGAGGAGCCGCTGTACAGGATGAGCAGGTTGTCAAAGACCGCCTGTGTGCCGGTGTTGGCATCCAGCTGGGGGGTGCCGTCGGCGTGCAGCATCCCGTAGGCGGCAAGGGCATCGTCATAGACAAAGCCGGTGGCACCGCCGGACTGGAAATTCACGGTCGCCTTTACCGCATCGGCGGCGTTTGCGTCCGGCAGATGGCCGGTGTCCCGCTGGGGCAGCAGGGTGGGCAGCACGCCCGCCGTTTCGCTCTCGCTGCCGGAAGCGGTGTTCTGGTTCACGGCGGTGGAGATGCTCAGGCTGTCCAGCACTGCGGCGACTGCCTTGCCGCTAGTGCGCCACAAAGGGGTGTTGTCCCAGCTGTAACCGGTGCTGACAAAGGCATTGCGTCCCACCTCCTGCGCGTCCACCGCACGGAGATTATAGTATTCCAGATACCGCTTGGCATAGGCGCTGCTGCCGCACTGGATGGGCAGCACCTGCTGTCCGCTGAGCAGCCGCCAGTATAAGTCCTGCCCGCGCGTCACCGGCCCTACCACAGGCATGGCGCTGAGGGCGGGGTACACCAGACACAGCTCGGTGGAGCTGCCGCTCTCGGTCATTGCTTCCAGCACCACCGAGGCGCTGCCGATGCCCCACTGGGTGGTGCTGTCGGTGGTGTTTTCAATGACCACCGCAGCTGCCCGCTGCTCCGGGTACAGCAGCTGCTGCCCGGTAAGCGGGTCTGCCGGGGCGGTGCTTTCTGCAGGCGCAGCGGCGGTGCTCCCGCAGCTGCCCAGCAGCACCGCGCACAGCACGGCTGCACCAAGGCGCAGGCTCCATTTGCGTTTCATGGGCTTCTCCCCTTACTGATAGTTGAAGTTTTGCCACTCGTCGTCGTCCACGATGGCCAGATAGGTCTTGCCCCGGTTGAAGCAGATCTCGCTGCCGTCGGCGGCGTAGACCTTGAGCGGGTGCTCCGGGGAGGCTTTCTGCCATGTGCCGCGCTGCATTGCGCCCCGGGTAAAGAAATAGGCCTCGCCGCCGGACACATAGTCCACCTGCTGCACGCCACCGGAGTTGCCGGGGTAGTCCGCGATGCCCGCAAAGCAGACCAGCAGGTTGGTAAAGCCAAGCTGCTTGCCGGTCAGCTCGTCCACGGTGTTCTCAAAAGCACCGGCGGCGCGGCTGTACATGGACATTTTATAAAGGTGATCCCAGCGGTTGTAGCTGAAGGTGGTCTTGTAGCTGTCCGAGTGCACGATGTTGATGGTCTTGGCGGCGGCAGCGCCGGACATCTTGTTCTCTGCGCCGGTGCGGTAGTCCGCAAAGCGGAAGAAGGTGCTCTCATAAGGGTATTGCAGCCCGATCCCCGCGTTGGCGGCAGCTTTCCGGATCTCGGCACCGGAGGTAAATTCGGTGTGCTCGTAAGCCACGTTGCGGCCGCGGCTGTCGCGGTGCGCCACATGGGGATGGGTGGGGGTGTTGAAGTAGCTCTTGCCGCCGATGTTCAGGCCGGAGTAGTTGTACACGTTGATGAACTTGGTGCAGGGGGCGCTTTCGCCATCGTGGTAGTACAGCGCCTGCCACGGCATGAGCAGCTGCAGGAACTGGTCACGGCCGGAGCGCAGCGGGCCCACCTCCGGGATGGCGTTGGCGTCATAATACACCGCGCAGAAGCGGGAGATGCCGCCCTCCACCTTGCTCTCGATGAGCAGGTCGGCAGAACCGATGCCGCGCTGCGGGCGGGCGTTCTGCCGCTGGGTGTTGCTGATATTGTTCACCATCACGCCCACCATGCGGCCGTTGCTGCGGCGCGGCTCGCCGGTAAGGGGGTCGGCGTTGTAGGCGGGCAGGCTGGTGTCGGCACTTTCCGCAGGGGGTTCAGACGCCGCTCCGGCGTCCGGGGTTCCTGCATCCGGGGCTGCGGCCTCTGCGCTTTCAGAAGAGGCGGCGCTGTCCTTCCCGAAGGTCTGCTTCAGCCAGTCAGAAAAGCCGTTGCCCACACAGGCGCTGCCGGCGGGCGTGCAGCCGGACAGAGCCAACGAGGCGGCTGCCAGCCCCGAGGCACGGAGAACGGTACGACGCGTGATCTTTTTCATGCAAAAAACCTCCTGATAAGAGCGTTTTGCGCAGCCCCGGCGCTGTCGGAACGGTTGCGCGCGGTGGATGAAAACGAACGGCCTTTCGGCACTGCTTTGATTGTAATTGTAACGGTTCTTGCGGCATTTGTAAAGTGAAAATTAGCGGCAGCGTAGAAGAGGGGTCACCGCCGGGAAGTGACCCTTCCGGGGCAGCCCCCGGCAAAAAGGCAGAATCCTCTGCCATGATAGCATGGAGAAAAAGTCCCGGAGAAAAAGTCCCCGCGTTTCTTGCATTTTGGTGCGCGATATGGTATCTTTTTATACAGGTAAACACTTCAGGGTCGGCAAACATTTTGTTGCTTCTGCCGCCCTTGCATGATGACAGGAAGGAATGATACTTATGGGTTTTTTTGACAAGCTTTTTGGCGGCAAGTCCAAGGACGAAAACACCGCTAAGTTCACCAACCAGAGCAAGACCGTGCTGACCCCGCTGCAGGGCAAGGTGCTGGCACAGGCCGACATCCCGGACGAGACCTTTGCACAGGGCATTCTGGGCCCCGGTTGCGGCATCGAGCCCACCGGCGACACCGTGTACGCCCCCTTTGACGGCACTGTGACCCAGATCGCCACCACCCTGCACGCTGTGGGCATTACCAGCAACGACGGCATCGAGCTGCTGATCCATGTCGGCATGGACACCGTGGACATGAAGGGTCAGGGCTTTACCGTTCTGGTCAAGGAAAACCAGAAGGTCACCGCCGGCACCCCGCTGCTGAAGGTGGATCTGGACGCCATCCGCGCCGCCGGCCACCCCACCGCCACCGCCATCATCGTGACCGATGGTGCGGGCGACGAAGTGAAGATGCTGGCAGAGGGCGATGTCGCTCCCGGCACCCCGCTGTTCAAGGTCTGATTTTCTGCATCACAAAAGAGGCCGCTGCAATTGCGCAGCGGCCTCTTTTTGCGGAAAGCGTAGTTTTACAGCATGATGCCGGGCAGTCTGCGGCTGCCCGGCATCACTTTTTTACAAAACTCAGACGATGCGGACACCCTTCTGGATGACGGCCTTGAGGTTCAGCTCCTTGTCGGCAAGGATGACGTTGCCGTAGCGTCCGGCGGCAAGGCTGCCGTAGTCGTTATCCACGCCGATGCTCTTGGCGGGGGTCTCGCTGGCGGCGCGGACAGCGCTTTCCAGCGGCACGTTCATCTCCAGCACAGCGCGTTTCATGCAGTCGTACAGGCAGGTGTTGCTGCCCGCAATGGTGTCCGGGTGCTCGGTCAGAGTAGCGCGGGGTCCCTTGACCGTGATGGCCTGTCCGCCCAGACTGTACTGGCCGTCCGGCAGGCCGCAGGACATGGCACTGTCTGCAATCAGGCAGATGCGGTCGTCCCCGAAGGTGTTAAAGGTGAACCGCACCATGGCGGGGTGGATGTGCACGTTATCGGTAATGAGTTCCACCTCGGCGTCGTGCTCCATGGCCGCAATGATGGGGCCGGGCGCACGGTGAGTGATACCGGGCATGGCGTTGTACAGGTGGGTCATGTGGGTGGCACCGGCCTCAAAAGCCTTGACGGCGGTGTCGTAGTCGGTGCAGGTGTGGGCGATGGAGATGCGCACCTCGTTATGGCACTCCCGGATAAAGTCCAGATTGCCCGGCTCCTCCGGGGCAACGTCCACCAGCTTGATCAGGCCGTTTGCACGCTTCTGCAGGCGGCGGAACATGGCGGCGTCTGCGCCCTGCACATACTCCGGGTTCTGCGCACCCACCTTTTTGGGGCTGATGAAGGGGCCCTCCATGTTGATGCCCACAAGGTCGGCGCCCTTGCCGTTTTTATGGGCGGCAGCAGCGTCCATCACCTTGTTCAGGATCTCCTCGGGATAGGTCATGGTGGCGGGGCAGATGGCCAGCACACCCTTGCTTGCCTCGAAATCCGCCAGCGTCTGGATGGCCTCCTCGGTGCCGTCGCAGAAATCCTTGCCCATTGCCCCGTGGAAGTGGATATCCACAAGGCCCGGCAGGGCGTACAGACCCTCGGCATCCAGCACCTCCTCGCCCTCTTCCGGGGCGGCAAAGGGCACGATGCGGCCATCGCGGATGACGATGGTGCCGCGCTCAAAGGTGTGGCGCGGGGTATAGACCAGTGCATTCTGAAGGATCATACAAAACACCTCGTTCTTTCTTCTTTTCACCCAGTATAGCACGCCGGGTGTTTTTACAAAAGTCCTTTTGTGTGAACATTGTACCGCCGTGCACAAAAAGCGGGCCGCCGGGAGGGGGCGCTTTGCACCCCGCCCCCGGCGGCCCGGTTCATGCTGCAAAATCAACCAGACTTTTGCAGTTTATTCTTTTTCAGAAGTGCAGGATCACAGCATCTTCTTCAGCTCGTCGTAGACGAACTGCACCTTGGTGCCGATGATGACCTGGCAAGCGTTCTTGCTGGGACGGATGACACCGGCAGCACCGGCAGCCTTGACAGCCTTCTCGTCAACCTTAGCGTTGTCGAGCACCTCAAAGCGCAGACGGGTTGCGCAGTAACCAACGTCCTTCACGTTCTCCTTGCCGCCGACAGCAGCCAGCACAGCAGAAGCGACTTCGGTGTAGTTGTTGTTAGCCAGAACGACCTTCTTCTCAGCTTCCTCGTCGTCATCCTCACGGCCGGGGGTCTTCAGGTCGAACTTGGTGATAGCGAAGTAGAACACGAAGTAGAACACCAGGAATGCTGCGATGCCCAGAGGAATGATCATCCAAGTCTTAGCAGCTGCGGGCAGAGAAGCGGAGAACACCAGGTCGGTAGCACCTGCGGAGAAGCAGAAGCCAGCACGGAAACCGGAGTAGTAGGTGATGATGGTGAAGATGCCGTACAGAGCGGAGTACACAACGTACAGCGGGAAGCACAGGAACATGAAGCCGAACTCGAAGGGCTCGGTAACGCCGCAGACGAATGCGCAGATTGCAGCGGACAGAACCAGACCGATAGCGGCCTTCTTGTTCTTAGCGGTCTTGATCATAGCCAGAGCAGCGCCCAAGATACCGAACATCATGCAGGGGAAGAAGCCGGACATGTACATACCAAGGCTCCAGCCCACATCAGCGGAGGTCTCGCCGGCCCAGAAGTGGCTCAGGTCGCCCAGACCGATGGTATCGAACCAGAACACGTTGTTCAGAGCGTGGTGCAGGCCGGTGGGGATGAGCAGACGGTTCAGGAAGGCGTAGATGCCAGCGCCGATGCCGTCCATGCCAGCGATGCCCTTGCCCAGAGCGACCAGCGCGCCAAAGATGACGGGCCAGACGAACAGCAGAACAACGGACACCAGAATGGAGATCAGGCCGGTAGCAATTGCAACGAAGCGCTTGCCGGAGAAGAATGCCAGCCAGTCAGGCAGCTGGATATTCTTGAACTTGTTGTAGCAGGCAGCGCCCACAACAGCGGCCAGAATGCCGATGAAGGAGTTGCCGGCGACCTTCTGGAAGGCAATGTAGGTAGCGGTGCCCTCTTCCAGGGTGCGCACCATGCCGACCACGCCGGGGCTCAGCAGCTGCTGCATCATCAGGTAGCTGACCAGACCGGCCAGACCTGCGGTACCATCGTTGTCAGCCAGGCCGACAGCGGCACCGATGGCAAACAGCCATGCCATGTTATCGATCAGAGCGCCGCCTGCCTTGACCAGCAGGAAGCCGACGGTATAAGCTGCACCGGAGGTTGCAGCACCGGGAACGCCCATAACGCCCGGAGCGAGGGCATAACCAAGACCCATCAGGATGCCGCAGATCGGCAGCACGGCGACGGGAAGCATCAGCGCTTTGCCCAGTTTCTGGAGATACTTCATCATAAGACACATTCCTCCTTAAGAAATGTTTGTGTTTACAGACAGTCTCTGGTTGCAGGCTGTCCACAGTTCCGTAACAGAATAGTAACATATTTTTGCAAAAAAAGAAAGTGGTTTTTTCTTTTTTCTATTAAAATGCGTCAAAAGTCCTTATTCGATGGCACATCTGTCAGTATTTTTGTTTTTTCTGCACGCGTCCTGATTTAAGTGCTGAAAAATCTTTTCTTTTTATGTCTATTTTGTCCAAAGGGTTGCATCCCACCATAGGTCTTTGCATCCGCACATTTTATACGATGCGTTTCCCGTCCAGCACGGCCTGTTTCAGGGTGTCGCCGTCATACACCAGCTTGAGGGAAAAGTAGGGGTGCTCTTCCTCCAGCAGACGGAAAAAGAGCTTATCTCCCTCCCAGATGGGCAGTTTTTGCACCTCAGACTTTTGCACCCACTGCAGTTCTCCCTCGGCGCAGGCATCGCCCCGGATCATCTCGCCCTCCCACCGGTCGGCGGTGTACAGGTGGATGAACTCGGTCATGTTGCCCCACACAAAGGTCAGCAGTCCCCGGGCACGGTAGCGCGTCAGGGTAAGGCCGGTCTCCTCCCGCACCTCCCGTACAAGGCAGTCCTCCGGGCTTTCAAACCGTTCAAATTTGCCGCCCACGCCCACCCATTTGTCGTGGTTGTAGTCGTCCTGCTTTTTGATGCGGTGCAGCATCAGGTAAGCGTTCTCCCGCTCCAGATAGCATAAAGTGGTGCTGAAGATGGGAAATTCCGGGTCCATAAATGCGCCTAAGTTCATTGGTCGTTCTCCTTTTTTGTCCGATGTTTTTGTCAGCGTCTGAGCGGGCGGGGCCGCTGACCGTATCTCTTTTCATAAGAAAGGGCTGCTGCATGAAACGCTGTGCAGCAGCCCTTTGGGAAGTGTTTCCGCTGCGGATGCCCACAAAGCAGCGGAAGCATTTTTCGATTTATGCCTTGCGCCCGGCGCGGCCCTTGCCTGCGCTGTTCAGCTTGCGCACCAGATCGTTCTGGTGCTTGCGCTGGCTTGGCGTGGGCTGGGGGTCTTTAGCTTCCCCGGCGCGCTTGCCGGTCTGGGCAACGTCAGGGTCGATGCGTTCCAGCGTCCACTCCTGATTGCCGCCCGCCACATAGTTCCAGATCTGCGCCTGTGCGCCGTTGGCGGTGTTCATGCCCACAAGGTCGATGTACTTATCCGCCAGCACATTGCGGATGCGGGTGCGCCCGCTGCGGGTGGGCTCCAGCGCCCAGCACTGGCTCAGCCCGCTGGTGCGGCTCCACTGGTGCAGCCATGTGCCCTCCACCACGCCGCCAAGTGCCAGATCGATCATCTTGCCGGTAAAGCGGTTCTGGATGCGCCAGCGTCCCTCGCCCGCGTCCACAAACTGCCACTGCTGCCACGGATGCCCCGCATAGCTCCACAGCTGGATGCCGGCGCCGTTCTCCGTGTTGAAATCCTTTACTTCCAGTACCTTCCCGTTGGGGGACTTGATAATGTAGTATTCCCCCTCCATAATGACGACCTGCGATGCCTTTGCCATAGAGCACAACTCCTTTCCGCTATGGTAGCCCTATTATACCCGATTTGTCCGCTGGCAACAAGAATGCTTTTCCATAATCTTTCTTTTGTTTTTTGTGCATTCTGTCGCGTTTTTTGCAGCGCAAACGTTTTTCGGAAGCCAGCAATGTTTTTTTACCGGCGGGCACTTTGCACTCCGGCGCAGGTTGTGGTACAATAAAGCCATCCACTATTAAGGAGGGGATCTTTCATGACCAACGAGACTTTACAAACCATTCGCAGCCGCCGCAGCTGCCGCGCCTACGAGCCCCGGCAGATCACGGATGCCGAGCTGGACGCCGTACTGGAGGCCGGCACCTACGCCGCCAGCGCTATGGGACGCCAGAGCGCTAAGATCGTGGTCGTGCAGGATGCCGCCACCCGTGCCCAGCTGACCCGGATGAACGCCGCCGTCATGGGCACCGACAGCGACCCCATGTACGGCGCACCCACCATTCTGGTGGTGCTGGCCGATGCCCACGCAAACTGCGCCGTGCAGGACGGCAGCCTTGTCATGGGCAACCTGATGCTGGCTGCCGCATCGCTGGGGCTGGGCAGCTGCTGGATCAACCGTGCCCGGGAGGAGTTCGACTCCGCCGAGGGCAAGGCACTGCTGAAAAAGTGGGGCATCGAGGGCGACTGGATCGGCGTAGGCCACTGCATTCTGGGCTACCCCGCCGCCGCGCCTAAGCCCGCCGCGCCCCGCAAACCGGACTACATTGTAAAAGTATAAGGAGTTTTATGAAGCCTGATTACAAGCTGGTCGCAAAGGCCAAATACATCCACAACACCGCCGACCTTGCCAGCGAACTGTGGCACGAGGTCTACAAGCGCTACTACCCCGCAAAGCAGCTGGACACCCTTGTGGAGGAGCTGCAAAGCGCCGACGCCATTGAAGCGGACATCGACAATGACGTGAACTATTTTCTGGTGTTTCTGGGGGGCAAGCTCATCGGCTACTTTGCGTGGAAAATGGAGAACACCGCCCTGCACCTGATGCACCTGTACCTCAAGCCGGAATACCGCGGCAAAGCCATCGGCCGGGATATCGTGCAGACCTGTGAGCGGCTGGCCAAGGGCGAGGGCAAAGGCCGGGTGTGGTGCACCATCCACGCCAAGGCGCTGCCGGTACAGCAGTTCTTCAAGGCGCTGCGCTACCGCGAGCTGCGCCCCGCCGAGCAGGAAAACGGCACCGTGCCCCGCAACGAGCTGGTGTATGAGCATACCCTGAGCTGATTTCCGAAAAATCACAAAATAGCCATTGAAATTTATCCGCGTTTGTACTACACTGATGTAGTGTAATAAAGCCGCTGTCTGCGGGCATTTTGTGCAAAAAAGGAGACTATCATGGCGAAAGATCATCCCACCGGCAACTCCGGCCTGTACCGGGCTTTTCTGCAGCTCAAGACCCCGGAGGAATGCTATCGTTTTCTGCAGGACGTGTGCAGCTATTCGGAACTCAGCGCAATGGAGCAGCGCTACAACATTGCCGAGTTGCTGGCCGACAAGTGCATCTACACCGAGATCATGGACAAGACCGGCGCGTCCAGCGCCATCATCAGCCGGGTCAGCCGGGTGCTGAGCGCGGACGATAGTGTGCTGCGTGCGCTGCTGGAAGCTGAAAAAAAGGCCGCTGACTGATACAAAAGCCGCGTACCGCCCAAAGCTGCGGCACGCGGCTTTTCTTTTAAGATTTGAACAGGAGGTATTCTATGGCAAAAGCTGTTGTATTTTTGCGGAGGGCACCGAGGAGTGCGAAGCTCTGCTGGTGGTGGATCTGCTCCGCCGCGCCAAGGTGGAGGTGCTGGTGGCCAGTGCTTCCGGCAGCCGGGAGATTCTGAGCAGCCATAAGGTGCACATCACCGCTGATGCGCTGGCAGAGGAGGTCGATTATTCCGATGTAGATCTGGTGGTGCTGCCCGGCGGCATTCCCGGCACGCCGAACCTTGCCGCCAACAAGACGGTGACCGACACCTGCGTTGCCTTTGCAAAGGCGGGCAAAAAGGTAGCCGCCATCTGCGCTGCGCCCAGCGTGCTGGCAGCACTGGGTCTGCTGGAGGGCAAAAACGCCACCGCCCACGCTGCATTCCAGGACAAGCTGGCGGGTGCCCATGTGCTGGACACCGAGGTAGTCGTGGACGGCAACATCACCACCAGCTACGGTCTGGGCGGCGCTATCCCCTTTGCGCTGGAGCTGGTGCGCCAGCTGGCGGGAGAAGCGGAAGCCGACCGCATCCGCAATGCCATCGCCTACCGGCACTGAGAGGAGGGAGACTGTATGCGTTTTGTTACCTGCCGTCTGCCGGACGGTGTGGAGGACCCCGCCATCCTCTCGCAGGACGGCACACAGGTCTGGCCGCTCAGCTGGCTGGGGCTCTCCTACGAGACCCTGTCCGACGCCATCCCCTTCCTCACCCCGCAGGTGCGGTTCGGCTTGCAGCTGGCCATCAGCGGCATCCCCGCGCTGCCGGTGGAGGCCGTCACCCTGCAAAGCCCCATCCCCTGCCCCGCGCAGGACGTGGTCTGTCTGGGCATCAACTATATGGCGCACTCGGACGAGGCCGAAAAGTACTCTGCGGACGCCTTTTCTACCAAGCATCAGGATGCCATCTACTTCTCCAAGCGGGTCAGCCGCGCGGTACCGGACGGCGGCTTCATCGAGGCGCACACCGACCTTGTGCAGAAGCTGGACTACGAGTGTGAGCTGGCTGTGGTGCTGGGCAAGGACGCCAAGGATGTGCCCGCCGGGCAGACCAAAGACTATGTGTTCGGCTACACCATCCTGAACGATGTCTCCGCCCGGGACGTGCAGACCGCCCACAAGCAGTGGTACTTCGGCAAAAGTCTGGACGGATTTACCCCCATGGGGCCCTGCATCGTCACGGCCGACGAATTTGACACCTACCCGCCCGCGCTGCCCATCCGCAGCCGGGTGAACGGCGAGCTGCGGCAGGATTCCAACACCAAACTGCAAATTTTTGATATCGACCATGTCATCCACGAGCTTTCGCAGGGCATGACCCTGAAAGCCGGTACCATCATCGCCACCGGCACCCCTGCCGGGGTGGGCATGGGCATGGACCCGCCGCAGTTTTTGCACCCGGGCGACACCGTGCAGTGCGAGATCGAGGGAATCGGCACGCTGACCAACACCGTGCGCTGAATCTCCTTGTGGAACTGCCCAAAATTTTTACATGGATTTCAGTCCGATTGCACGAAATGCCGCCGCAGTACTGCTCTTTTACGGAAAAATATGGTATACTATAAAATACTGATAAAAAATGCGGCGCATCCGCATCAAAGGGGTAAATGACATGAAGGAATACGCATTTGGCATCGATCTGGGCGGCACCACTGCCAAGGTCGGCCTGTTCACCACCAGCGGCAAGCTGCTGGAAAAGTGGGAGGTAAGCACCGATACCTCTAATAACGGTGCTCACATTCTGGAAAATCTGGCTGCTGCCGTGCAGCAGAAGATGCAGGAAAAGGGTCTGTCCGCAGACAAAGTCGAGGGTGTCGGTCTGGGCGTGCCCGGCCCGGTGCTGGATTCCAGCATTGTACCCATCGTGTGTGCAAACCTTGGCGGCTGGGGCAACCGCAACGTGTCCATTGAGCTCAGCGAGCTGCTGGGCGGCATCCGGGTGCTGGTGGGCAACGACGCCAACGTAGCTGCGCTGGGCGAGATCTGGATGGGCGCGGCACAGGGCTGCCGCAGCGCCGTCATGGTCACACTGGGCACCGGCGTGGGCGGCGGCGTCATCGTGAATGGCAAGGTCATCGACGGCGCTCACGGTGCCGGCGGCGAGATCGGCCACATCACCGTCAACCCCCACGAGACCGCCGTCTGCGGCTGCGGCAAGCGCGGCTGTCTGGAGCAGTACTCCAGCGCCACCGGCGTTGTGCGCTGCATGAAGAAGCTGCTGGACGCAAACCCGGACACCGCCTGCACCCTGCGCGGTAAGGACTTTGAAGCCAAGGACGTTTTCGACGCCGCCCGCGCCGGGGATGCACTGGCTGCCCGCGAGGTGGACGAGATGGCCTCCACGCTGGGCATGGCACTGGCAAACATTGCCGCCACCACCGACCCCGAAATGTTCATGATCGGCGGCGGCGTGGCCCGCGCCGGGGAGGTTCTGTTCACCCCGCTGGTGCGCCACTACAAGGAGTACGCCTTCCAGTCCTGCAAGGAGACCCCCATCAAGGCCGCCAGCCTTGGCAACGACGCCGGCATCTACGGTGCCGTGCGCCTGATCGTGGGTGCCTGATCAGGGAATACCGATCGCTTTCAAACCAGCCAAGCCTGCGGGCTTGGCTGGTTTTGTTTTTGCAGGAGACAAAACAAGTCTGATTTTCCAAAAGCGTTGCATATCGGCGCAAAAAGGCAACTGCCGTCTTGTTTATTTTGTGCACTTATGCTAAAATAGCGTGCAGATAGTTGATTTTTATAGAGTGGTATTACTTTTTCTGATGCTGTAAAAATTCGGCTGAGCCGAAAAAATAAGGACGCAACAAAGGAGAACACGCCATGAAAAAGCTTTTCGCCATGACGGTGGCCGTGCTGCTGCTGTTTTCGGTGCTGCTGGGCATTCCCGCCGCCTATGGGCAGGCACCGGAGACGGGCAAAACGCTGGACATCCTGTTCAGCCACGACACCCACTCCCACCTGAATACCTTTACCACCGTGGTGGAGGATGAGGAGACGGACATCGGCGGCTTTGCCCGCGCCAACACCCTCATCAAGGCGCAGCGCGCCAAAGACCCGGACACCCTTGTGATCGACGGCGGCGATTTTTCCATGGGCACCCTGATCCAGACGGTGTTTGAAACGCAGGCCGCAGAGCTGCGGATGCTGGGCTACATGGGTTACGATGTGACCACCTTCGGCAACCACGAGTTTGATTACCGCTCCAAGGGGCTTGCCAATATGCTTACCAGTGCCCGCACCTCCGGCGATGCCGTCCCGGCCATCGTGGTCTGCAATGTAGACTGGGACGCCATGGAAGCCGCCGGCCTCACTGAGGGACAACAGATGCTCAAAGACGCCTTTACCGCCTACGGCGTGCAGGACTACACCATGGTGCAGAAGGGCGATGTGCGCATTGCCGTGGTGGGCGTTTTCGGCAAGGATGCGCTCTCCTGCGCACCCACCTGCGAGCTGAAATTCAAGGACCCAGTACAGGCGGTAAAGGCCACCGTGGCAGAGATCAAGGCAAACGAAAATGCAGATATGATCGTCTGCGTTTCCCACAGCGGCACATGGGACGACCCCAAAAAGTCTGAGGACGAGCTGCTGGCCAAGGGTGTGCCCGAGCTCGACCTCATCCTGAGCGGCCACACCCACAGCCGCATCCGGGAACCCATCCGGCACGGGGACACCTATGTGGTCTCCTGCGGCGAATACGGCAAAAATTTGGGCAGCCTTACCATGGCACAAAAGCGGACGGCCGCTGGCAGGTGACCGATTACCAGCTGACCCCCATCACTGCCGATATTCCCGCCGATGCGGAAACGCAAGAGGTCATCGACCGCTTTATGGACACAGTGGACGAGGATTATCTGGCGCAGTTCGGCTACACCAAAGATCAGGTGCTGGCAGAAAACGATGTTGTTTTCTCTAACCTGGAGGATCTGGGCAAGGTGCACACCGAGCATAATCTGGGCGATATCATCGCGGATGCCTATGTGTACGCGGTGGAGAACGCCGCCGACTATGACGGCGTGCCGGTAGATCTGGCGGTAGTACCCAGCGGCACCGTGCGCGACACCTACGCCCGGGGCGATATCACAGTGGAGCAGGTGTTCAACTCCTTCTCGCTGGGCATCGGCGCGGACGGCGTGCCGGGCTATCCTCTCATCGAAGTCTACCTCACCGGCAAGGAACTGCGCACCGCCGCCGAGATCGACGCTTCCGTGTCGGATTTCATGACCACCGCGCGGCTGTATTGCAGCGGCCTGAACTTTACCTACAACCCCCACCGTCTGCTGCTGAACAAGGTGACGGACGTCTATCTGGTCAAGGACGGGCAGCGCGTGGAGCTGCAGGACGACAAGCTGTACCGCATCGTAGCAGACCTTTACAGCGGGCAGATGCTGAGCGCTGTGACGGATATGTCCTACGGCATTTGTCCATCGTGCCGAAGTACGCCGACGGCACTCCCATCGAAGATTTTGAGGATGTGATCCTGACCGAAAAACGGCAAAGAGCTGAAGGGCTGGGACGCCATTGCGCGGTACATGGCCTCGTTCGAGGACACCGACGGCGACGGCATCGGCAACGTGCCGGACTACTACAACACCCTGCACGACCGCAAAAAGGGTAGAGGACAGCCGCAGCCTTTCCGCGCTGCTGAAAAAGCCCAACCGCTTTACCTTTATCCTTCTCGGTCTGATCCTCACCGTCATTCTGCTGGTGGTGTGCCTTGTGCTGCTGCTCCGCAAACTGGTGCGCAAGCTCCGCCGCAGAAAAAAAGCACGTTAAAATAGCACAATGCCGGACAGCCTGCGGGCTGTCCGGCATTGTATTTTCACAATCAGAATCTCCCCTTCTGCAAGCCTTCCAGCACCTCGTACAGGTCGCGGCACTCGGCGGTGTACAGACGGCGCATCTCGTCGTTGGCGGGTGCCATGTCCGGCACCATCACGGTGACAAAGCCGCCGGCGGCACCGGCGCGCACACCGTTGTAGCTGTCCTCCAGCACAAGGGTACGGCCGGGCTGGGTGCCCAGCGCCTCCGCTGCCCGCAGAAAAATTTCCGGGTCGGGTTTGGACGCCGAGAACTGCTCGCCGGAGACGATCACCTTAAAATAGTGGGTCAAGCCCCAGCCGTCCAAATGATGCCGGATAGAGGCCATCCGGCTGGAGGAGGCCACCGCCATGGGGATGTGCTGCGCGTCCAGCCATGTCAGGATTTCGTCCAGCCCGGGCTTTTTGGGCGGCGGTGCCTGAAACGCCTTTTCCGCCTGTGTATAGCCATGCCGATAGAAATTACTCAGCTTCTGATAATCCTTCTCCAAACGCTTGACCTCAGGCTGCTCAGGGCGGATGACAAAGACCCTGCTGCCGCTTCCATCTCGTGAATAAAATCAAGCGTCGCATTATATCGTTCGGGGCGATTGCGCATTGCCGCCGCAAAGGCAGGATATTTCTTTTCATTGCGCTTCGCCAGAAAATTTTGTTCCCTTGGAAAGCTGCATCCGAAATTCCCTTCTTCTGGTTTCCACGATGACCACCTTATCACAGCCCCTTGCGAAGGCACGGCGGACAGAAATGGAATCCGCCACACCGCCGTCCGCATAGGGAATCCCATTGATGACAACGGCAGGCGTTGCACCGGGCAGGGCGGAGGATGCCATGCCGACATTCATCAGATAGCGGCGGTCTGTGCCGTAATCCGTCAGATATTCCGCCTGTCCCGTCAGGCAGTTTGTGGCGGTATATTCCCGTTCTATGGGGTTTCTGAAATACGCATCGAAATCAAAGAGATTATATTCTGTGGGCACCCTCCAGTAGATATTTTCCATATCGAACAGATGCCCTGTCCGAATGATATTTTTCAAGCCAAAATAGGCATATCGCTTATCCTTTGTGATAGTGGTATCACGGGAGCGTCCATGCTGTCCCGAAATAAAATTCATGGCATTGCCTGCGCCGGCGGAGGTGCCGATGACATACCGAAACGCCTTTCCCAAATCCTGTTCCATAAAATAATCCAAAACACCGGAGGTAAATACGCCGCGGTTTGCGCCTCCCTCCAGAACCAAGCCAATTTTCATAAGACCCTCTGCTCCTTTTTTCTATGTGAAATCAAATTTTTGTTTACGAAAAAGCCGTCGGGAAAAGCTCCCAACGGCTTCATTATACCATTTTCTATCGGTATTTTATACCGGTTTTGCATTGTTTTGTGCAGCTCTTTCCCTTGCCAGCTCCTCCGCATGCAGCTTTGCGTTTTTCGCAATCTGCTTTGCTGTTTTTCTGGCATTGGATTTTCTCTTTCTTTCATTCATCCACATATACAGAACGGGGATGAAAATCAGCGTAACCACTGTGGACAGCGTCAGACCGAAGATAACCGCAATGGCAAGCGCCTGCATCATTTCGGAGCCTTCGCTCGTTGCCAGCGCCATAGGCACCATACCCAGAACGGTTGTCAGCGTTGTCATGAGGATGGGGCGCAGACGGCGCGGCCCTGCACTGGTCAGCGCGTCATAGCAGTTCATGCCGCGATCCATCAGCTGATTCGTATAGTCTACCAGAACGATACCGTTATTTACTACCATACCAATCAGCATGACAAAGCCCATCATGGCAGGCATGGTGATGGTATTGCCTGTAATCAAGAGACCGATAATCGCACCCGTAATCGCCAGAGGCATGGAGAACATCACGATGAAGGGATAGCGCAGGGATTCAAACTGGGATGCCATAATCATGTATACCAGCAGAACCGCTACCACCATTGCAATTTCCAGACTGCGGAAGGTATCATTCATTTTTTCCATCATGCCGCTGAATTCGTAGGTGCAGCCATCGGGCAGCTCGATATCCGCCATAGCCTTTTCTACCAGCTTCTGTGCCTCACTGGTACTCATGTTATCGGCATTTGCGCTGATGGTAATATAGTTCTTCTGATTTTCACGCATGATGGTGGTTGCGCTTTCGTCCATCGTTACGGTAGCGACATCGCTCAGAGGAACCTGTGTACCATAAGCAGAGGTTACGGTCAGATTATTCAAATCCGTCAGATAATTTACGTTATTCGTATCATAGCGGATAACAACGTCGATTTCTGTGCCGTCCAGCTTATACTGGGTTGCAGTAGTGCCGGAGATGGCTGTACTCAGCGCGCCGGCAACAGATGCGGTCGTAATGCCGTACTGGGATGCCTTTGCGCGGTCAATCGTTACCTTTGCTTCGGGAACGGTATCCCCTGTAGAGCCCTCCACGTCGGAAAGACCCTCCACCCCGGAAAGCTTATCAACCA
>ENA-OQDT01000553-OQDT01000553.1-human-gut-metagenome-genome-assembly--contig:-NODE-553-length-24290-cov-4.301784_pt1 | contig 24290 bp, 26 predicted proteins | sample MGYA00242786_ERZ504617 | MGnify/ENA primary metagenome ERZ504617 (study PRJEB26092, sample SAMD00036337) | human gut metagenome | host: Homo sapiens | study: EMG produced TPA metagenomics assembly of...
CCGATGATGATGCTGTTCTTATCGAATGATTCGAGCTTAGAGACCAGCAGTTGGAAGCCATCAGCGTCGTTTGTGAATTTGAACAGGCTCAATGAGTATTTCACCGTCCGAAGAAATCGCAGCGGCGAAATGGTTGAGTTTGCAATATCAATGCCTACCAAAAATTTTCATGAGTATAGTTTATTTTCTTCTGCGATTCACTTACTTTCAGTTAATTCCTCTTTACTAAAACCAAACAGATACGTAAATACTGCTGCTACAAGCATAGATAAAATACAAGACACTACTCCATTTATAATGTTCATCTTGGATCCACCAACAAATCCAAGCAAAGAAAGGAAATTTGCATTTGTCATTATATATACAGTAACGCTGGTAATACTTGCATAAACGCCCCGACAAAAGCCCCCAGAATCATTGTTCCAAAACATCTCTTATGGTTAAAGCATAATCCATATAATGTTGGCTCTGTAATACCACCTACAATTCCCGAAACTAAGAAACCAAAGCTTGCTCCTTTTTCTTTCTTCCCTTTTAAACGGAGTGTTGCTCCCAAAGCAACGCCAAATACTGCCCATGTCGCAAATGTTCCGCATAATGCTGCTCCAGACATCTGTCCTGTCTCGAAAAAACTTGCAAGCATTGGCATCATAAGCGCCAGATGCATACCCGTCATAACAAGAAATTCCCATAATGCTGCAAGAACTCCAAGTCCAATAAATCCTGTCTTCTCGCTAAACAGTAACAATCCGTTGCTGATTAAATTACCAATGTTAACTCCCAGCGGAGCAATAAGACTCAAGGCAAGTGGTGTAGAAATCAATATTGTCAAAATTGGAGTGGCTATTGTTGTGACAACATCCGGCATCCATTTATTAAAAAATTTGTATATCATGCTCATAACAAAAAACGCTTAACATTGCCGGTACTGCTGTCTGACTATAATCTGTTAACGTCACTGGAATACCCAAAATTGTAAATCCATTTCCTGCATCCATCAGACTCATGAATTCCGGTGCTATCAAAATAGCTCCCATATATGCTCCTAACATTGGTTCTGCACCCAGATTTTTTGCGCCGTTATATCCAATTAATATTGGCATAAAATAGAATCCTGCCTGATAAATAAAATGTAGTAAAACATACGTATTGCTATCTTGTGTATACAGTCCAAGCATATCTGGACCACAAATGACATTAATTGCATTGGTAAGACCTGCTGCCAAAAGAACTGGTATCAGGGGTGTCATGCATCCTGCCATATAATTTAACATTCTCTTTCCAACTGTCTTCCATGAGATTTTTTTCTTATTTTTTTCTTCTTTTCCAGCTTCACTTGTTTCAGAAATTGAATTTAATTCTCCTTGCTTACATACAGCTTCATACACTTTTGCAACACTCGGCCCGATAATTATCTGAAACTGTGTTTCTGTTCTGTTGACTCCGATCACTCCATCAATGTTTTTTATCTCATCATCTACTGGAATTTTATCATCTTTCAATGATAATCTGAGACGTGTCATACAATGTGTCGCTGCTTTTATATTTTCCGTTCCACCAACAGCTTTTAAAATACTTTTCGCCATCTGCTCATTTTTATCCATTTTGCTTTCCTCTTATACTTTCTTTTGTAAGTCCATTATTTCTAATAACTTCCTTATACCAATAAAAACTGTCTTTCTTAATTCTTGCGCACTGTTTTGGATCTGTTTCCGTTCGATCCACATATACTAATCCATATCTCTTCTGAAATCCCTGATGACTGGATACAACATCAATAAAACTCCATGGACAGTATCCCAATACCGGTATTCCCTCATCAATCATAATTTTCAGTTGCTCAATATGTTTTTTGAGGTAATCGATTCTATATTCATCATGAATCGTTCCGTCTTTTTCCACTTTATCACTATAGGCCATTCCATTCTCTGTAACAATCATTGGCAACCTATATCGATGATAAATTTTCTGCATACCAATATGTAATCCTACCGGATCAATCCCTTTATCCATCCACTCTGTCTTTTTAAGATAGTCATTTTCACAAATATCAAAATCATCTGAAATCCAAAACGGTGGCTGTTGATAATTGACTGTTCCTTTTTTTTCTTCAACACAAATACTAAAATAGTAATTTACACCTATAAAATCCGGTTTTGATTTTTTAATTCCACTTCATCATCCGGTTTTGTTTTTGGGAACATGTTATTTTTTTCAGATAACTTTTCACATACGGAGGATATTCCCCTCTCACACTCAGATCCAACAGATAAAATTCCATTAACTCCTGCGCTTTTTCAGCCGCCAGAACATGCTCTGGCTTGCAAGTCTTTGGATAAACAACCTGTATCGCACATACCGGTCCTATCTTTGCCTCTGGATCTATTTCTCTAAGTCTTGAGATTGCCTTGTGCTCTGCCAGTGAAACATGATAGCTCATCTGGTACATATTTTTTAGTCTTTTTCTTGGATCAGGCTCTTTATCTCCTGTAAGCATCCCTGCCGCAGTGGCAATTAACTGCTCATTTACTGTAACCCAACGCTTTACTCTCCCCTTGAAATGCTCAAAACAGATTTCTGCATAATGTACATAATCCTCAATCATACGCCTGTCAAGCCACCCACCATACGCATCTACTAAAGCCTGTGGACATTCAAAATGATACAGTGTTACAAAAGGTTCAATTCCCTTTTCTAATAAATAATCAATCAATTGGTCATAAAATTTCAGTCCTTCTTTATTCGGTCTGCCTGTTGCATCTGGCATAATACGACTCCACGAGAATCCCATTCTGTAAATTTTCATTCCCATTTCTGCCATCAGATCCACATCTTCCTTCCAATGATGATAATGATCTGAAGCAATTTTGTTATCTGCAATATCGGGGTTTCCTGTTCCTATATCTGTTGTTGCAGGCCCTTTTCCTCCTTCATCAAAGCCTCCTTCAATCTGGAAAGCACTCGTAGATGCTCCCCACAAAAATCCCTTCGGGAATTGTGTCTTTGTCATAATATCTCCTATCATTTTAAATCACTATAAGTTACCAGACGTAAATCTTGTTGCTCCAGCCAGTTCTTCACTTTACTGTTGCTGAGCATTTCAGCCTCTACTGCACGGATCATTGTCATACTCGAGTTTTTTTAGCAGATAATTATCAATATATCCTGGATGAAAAACAAGCATATCGCATCCATCTTCATGAAGATTTAGAACTGCATCCTGTACAGCTGTGAATGGATTTTTTTCATACTCAGCAAAATCTTTTGGAATATAGCAATAAATCTTTGTATTACGGAACATAACATAATCACTGGTTTCTTTCGGCATTTCCAAATATGGTAAATTATATCTCTCAGCCACAATCTTTAAGCCTTCGAAAAAATTATCACTCGCAACTGCATGACCTTCAAAATATTCTGGTCTTTTCCTGTAATTCAATAAATTTTTTGTATTGTGCTTCGATTTCCATTACTACTTCATCTAAGTTTACAAAATCAATCCCTTCAGTTTTTGATTTTCTGTACTCCTTGGATGTTTAAAACATCCATCTTCCTTACATAAAGTGGGAATCAATGCTGGATCTGTTATTGGTTTTCCAACACAAATATTTGTATGCTGTCCAAGGCATACATTTTCTTTTTTTAATAATTTCAATCCATCCATCGCAGTTGGCATATTGGTCATAACTCCAACAGATTTCACAACACCTTTATTTACTGCTTTTGCAATACCATAATTCACACCATCACTGTATCCAAGATCATCTGCTCTGATTAATAATTGTTTCATTAAATTTTCTCACCTCTTCCTTTTTATTTTCCTTATCAAAATCATAACATACCTTCTTTCTTTTTAGGTTTCAGAAAGTACGTCTCTATTTCATATTTTAAAACAAGCTACCAGGATTTATATCTTGGTAGCTTGCTTCTACTTAAAATTTAACTTTGTTACTTATCACTCGCATTATGCAACCGGATCTCCTTCATTGCCATGTCTTGGACATGTCTGGTACGCACCGCCCGCATGATATTTTTAATTCACATTATGTAATTTAATTATTTATTGATCGTAATAGCTCCTTTCGTTCCATCTTCTGCTTTTACAGTCAGTGTTACTGTCTCTGCCGGTTTCTTTAGGATAATCTGTGCACGTCCGCCAAACAGTTCTGTCACACCTTCATTGAAGTTATAATTTGGCTTTGGATTGCCGCTTCCAAATCCAAGCACTTCTGCCTCTCCTTCAACAGCCAGTGTGATCTTCTGGTTGTCGTCTGTCACAAGCACCCCATTCTGGTCACACATCTCTACCCAAACATAGATAAGCTCCTGATCAGAACCTTTTAATCCGGCATATTCTTCTTGTTCTACCACAAGTGTTCTCTCTGTTCCTGCAGTCTTAAGCTCATTTCTTCCGATTTCCTGTCCTTTTTCATAGGAAACAGCTGTCAAAGTTCCCGGTTCATAAGTTGTCTCGAATAATGTACGGAATCCGGCATCTTTTCCTGCTGTTTTTTTGCCGAGGGAAGCTCCATTTAACAGAAGTTCTACCTCATCGCCCTGCGTATAGACTTCCACGATGGCCGGTTTTCCTTCCATACCTTCCCAGTTCCAGCTTGCTGTAGAGTCACTGATTACCCAAGGAGTCTTAATCAGGTGTTCTCCATAATGTGTCGGGTTCTGAACAGCAATATATGGAGTCATACTAAGTCCAAAAACTGCTTCTCTGTAATAAGATGCCGGACGGCGGAACCCAGTGATATCAAAATCTCCCGGATATGCAAGCTGTGCCGGGAATCCGGCTCCGAATCCACCTTCGCCCCACTTATATGCAGGGATTCCAACACCGGCCTCACCGATATAATCCCATCCGGTCCATGTAAAGTCACCGATTACATGTGGCAGTTTTTCCACAAGATCCCAGTTTCTCGCAATCTCCGGTGGATAGGTCTCACTTCCTACGATTACACGGTTCGGGTAATTTTCTCCATCTCCCTCATAACGTGCAGTCATATAATTATATCCTGCAATATCTACACCTGCGCATGCTTTTTCCAGTCGATTGCTGATTGCATGATGTACCACGATTTCATCCAGATATCCATCCATCAAAGTCATGAAGTCGTTGACATTTCCATCAATCTTTCCTTCTGCACTTAAATCTGCAACAACATCTGCAACAATCTGATCCACCTGATCCCCCGCTGCAAATACACCGTTGATCGAAGCAAGTGTAAATCTTGTATCATCTAACTCATGGATCTTGTCACTGAGCTGCTGGCATGTCTGGGCGCCCTTGTCAGTTCCGATCTCCGGAATCTCATTTCCTACAGAATAAAGAATCACAGCCGGATGATTGTAATCTTTTCTTACCATCGCTGTCACATCTTTTTCCCACCACTCCTGGAAATACAGACCATAATCATAGTTGGATTTCAGACGGTTCCACATATCAAAAGTCTCATCCATAACATACATACCAATCTCATCACACGCACGCAGCATAGCCGGAGCCATCGGATGATGGGACATACGGATTGCATTGAATCCAGCTTCTTTCATTTTCAGAATCTGACGGTACTGTGCATCTTCATAAGTTGCAGCACCTAGAAGTCCACTGTCGTGATGGACACAGCCGCCACGTAAATTGACAGACTTTCCGTTCACACGGAGACCACGCTTTGCATCTACAGAGAGAGTACGGATTCCGAAAGTATCTTTTGCTTCATCTAACAGTTTCTTCTCTTCTGTATCTTCGTATACTTTTGTCTCATATGTATACAGACTTGGGGATTCTGCGCTCCAAAGGCTTGGATTTTCTACAAGAATACGCTGTTTCACTGTTCTTTTTTCACTTCCAAACAGAGTAGCATGTGTAACCTCTTTGCCTGTTTCTTTTTCCTCGCTGTCACGGATCACTGTTTCCACAACCAGATTCTGTGGTGCAGCTGTCTTATTTTCTAATTCTACAGATACCTTTAATGTTGCATAATCCTCATCCGCATTTTCTGTCTTAATCTGTACTCCTTCCGGTATGATGTGTGTCAGTTCAGATTCCAGAAGATACACATCTCTGTATATTCCTGCACCGGAATACCAGCGGCTGTTTGTCATTGCCCCGGCACGTACCTGCACACGGATCTCATTGTCTTCCCCTATTTTCAGGAAATCATTCAGTGGAGCGTAGAATGTCGTATATCCGAATGGGCTCTTTGCTGCAATCTGTCCATTCACATAGACAAATGCATTCATGTACACACCTTCAAATTTCAACATTACAGTCTTTTCTCTATACTCATCCGGTGCATGGAGCATTTTTACATAAGTGTATACATCTCCGTCACGGAATCCTGTGTTTCCTCCATTTAAGCTGTCTGGATTTGCAGGTTTCTCAATCATTGCATCATGTGGCAATGTAATATCTCTTGCGATTTCCGGGATATTCCATACTAATGCAAAAGAATCTTTATCTTCCCAAAATTTCCAATTTTTATTCCATTTCTGTTCTAACATCTACTTTTCCTCCATTTTCACTTGAAAGACATAGCTTCCGGCTTGCAGCTTCTTCGACTCCATCCCTTCCACGCTGAACTCTGCCTGCGCATCAAATGGCACTATTTCCATCCTTCTCCTGTACATACCGTTGGCTGTGTTTCTTCTCCGATATAAAGTTCTGCAATTGCACAGCAGGAATCCAAGAGGATGTTCGATATTATTTACTCTCAACTGACTGATTTTCATATTGTTTTACTTCCTTTTCGTTACACTTCATCATATAGAATTGATTACTTTAAAATAATTGTAAAAAATTCTATACCGGTTGTCCATGTTGTTTCTTTTTGAGAATCCGACATTTTATTAGATGAATCTTACTTTCCACAGTACCGATACCTGACAATTCAATTCACTTCTTCGGCAGAAAAAATATAGCCATCAGAATCTTTCATCTGATAACTGCATTTTCTACTGCCATTTCCTACTGATTTGTACATATTAACTGTAATCATAACCTCATATGGTTGAAATGTACACTTTCCCCTCCATTTTTTAGTCACTTGTGACATTGTTGATTTTCGTGCCTAACGCTATACTAAGTACATAAGTTAAACAAACCAAATTCAACTACCAATTAAAAACAAAACCAAATTTAGTCAAACAAGTAAAAAGTAATCATTTAAGGAGGCACTTATAATGGCAAGTTTATCTCTTCAGGGAATTCAGAAAATTTATCCTAACGGATTTCACGCAGTAAAAGATTTCAATCTTGAAATCGCTGACAAGGAGTTCATCATCTTCGTAGGACCATCTGGATGTGGTAAATCTACAACACTTCGTATGATCGCTGGTCTGGAGGATATCTCCGGCGGTACATTTAAGATCGACGGAAAAGTAATGAACGATGTAGAGCCAAAGGATCGTGATATCGCAATGGTATTCCAGAACTACGCTCTGTATCCACATATGACAGTATATGATAACATGGCTTTCGGACTGAAACTTCGTAAAGTTCCGAAAGATGAGATTGATAAGAAGGTTCGTGAGGCTGCCAAAATCCTTGATCTTGAGAAACTGCTCGACCGTAAACCGAAGGCCCTTTCCGGTGGACAGAGACAGCGTGTTGCTATGGGACGTGCTATCGTTCGTAATCCTAAGGTATTCCTTATGGATGAGCCACTTTCCAACCTGGATGCTAAACTGAGAGTTCAGATGCGTATCGAGATTTCCAAGCTTCATGAGAATCTGGGTGCTACAATCATCTACGTAACACATGACCAGACAGAGGCTATGACACTTGGAACAAGAATCGTTGTTATGAAAGACGGAGTTGTTCAGCAGGTAGATACACCACAGGCTCTTTACAATACACCATGCAACCTGTTCGTAGCAGGATTCATCGGATCACCTCAGATGAACTTCATGGATGCAAAATGTACAATCAAGGGAAATGATGTTACTCTTACAGTTGGAAAACATGTTCTTAAAGTACCGGCTTCTAAGAAGCAGGCACTGATCGATGGCGGATATGACGGAAAGACAGTTGTTCTTGGTATTCGTCCGGAAGATGTACATGATTCACAGGCGTTCATCAGTAACTCTCCTGACAGCGTAATTGAGTCTACAATCAAAGTTTACGAGCTGCTTGGAGCAGAAGTATTCCTGTACTTTGATCTTGAGGGAACTCAGATGACAGCACGTGTTAACCCACGTACAACACTCAGAACCGGAGATCACGCAGTATTTGCACTTGATATGGAGAAGATTCATCTCTTTGACAAAGACACAGAGTTGACTATTACAAACTAATCCTTTACAATTAAACTAAACACGGAGGGGGCTGTACTTTTCTCGGAAGGTGCAGCCTTTCTTCCATCTATTATTATTTTGTTTTATTTACGGAGAAGTACTAATGGCTAATACATCCGAACTTGAAAAAGGACTCAATGAACTAAAACGTTTAACAGGAATCGCACTTACAGTGACTGCCGAAGACTCTGAACAAGAACAGCTGGCCCTGGAACAGATCCGCTGTCTCTGCCTTGCCTACCGGGAAAAATATAATAAAAATGATTTTCTTATGGGACTGATGACCGGCGGTGTTCCTTCCTATGATGTACAGCAGCGTGCCGCACGTCTTCACATTGCGCCGGAAGAAAATCGAATTCTCTTTTTGATCGAAATGAAGGAACCTGATGAGATTGTAGGAGAGATTCTTAAAAATCTGTTTCCTTCTCAAACAAAAGCTTATATCGTTCCTGTTTCAAAAGAGCGACTGGCTGTATTATATCCATTTCATGAGACAAAGGATTCCAAAGATTCTGCTGATGAATATGCAAGACATCTGGCTCATGCGATTGTTGATACACTGAATGCGGAAGCTCTTGCACATGTTCAGGTTTCTTTTAGTCAGATGATTCCTTCTCTTTTGGAATTATCCGTGGCTTTTCGGGAGGCAAGCCTTGCACTGAAGGTTGGAAAACTCTTCTATCCGGAACAGACTGTCTTTCCATACAATAAACTGGGGATTGGACGCCTGATTTATCAACTTCCTGCTTCTCTGTGCGAAAGCTTTCTCCAGGAAGTTTTCTTAGACGAGATTCCTGACAAGTTGGACGATGAGACGCTCTTGACGATTAACCGTTTTCTTCAGAACAATCTGAACATTGCTGAGACTTCACGCCAGCTCCATATGCACCGCAACACGCTGATCTATCGTCTGGAACAGATTGAAAAGCGTACCGGTCTTGATTTGAGACAGTTTGAAGATGCAATGACATTTAAGATTGCAACAATGGTTATGAACTATCTTCATGCTGAAAAAGGAAAAAATTGCACTGCGGTGTAATTGATATATATTAAATACTATATAAGAAAGGACTTATAACTTATGAATGACGCATTATGTGAACATATTGTAGCCAGAAAATCAAAACCAATGGATTTTATCATCCGCATTCTTATTATTGTAGTGATCGTTGCGGTCGCAATCGGAGGAATGCCGTTTCTTGGATTCTTTGCTTTTGCTCTTGCAGCAATCCTGGCTTTACTTGCTTATTATTTTGCATTTCCACTCTTAAATGTGGAGTATGAATATTCCCTTCTGAATCACGATCTGGATATTGATGCAATTTACAGCAAAGAGAAAAGAAAATCCAAAATGAACTTAGATATTCAGAATGCCGAGATTATTGCCCCAAAAGGATCTCACCGACTGGACTCTTATCATCCGGAAACAACTTGCGATTTTTCATCCGGAAATGCAAATGCAAAGATTTTCGCAATCATGATCCCGATCAATCAGAAAATGACTTGTGTTTATATTGAACCTGATGAAAATATGATTGAACATATGAAACAATGGATGGGAATGAAGATGTTCGTAGATTAATATTGAATATTTATTTCTAACTCAAACAAGTACCACAATCAGCAACTACTAATTGTGGTACTTGTTTTTTCTTTTCTGTCTGGTTGTAGATTACGAATTACAATTACATACCTAAGACATCATAATCTTATTTTTCAGCAGCATCTGCTATATATTTACATGCGGCAAGTGCAGCTACTGCACCGTCCGCTGCCGCTGTTGTAAGCTGACGTACTTCTTTTGTCCGGCAGTCTCCTGCTGCATAGATTCCCGCTTCTGACGTCTTGCAATCTTCTCCGGCAACAATAAATCCCCCCTCATCTAACTGAACAACATCAGCAAATTTTTCATTCTGTGCAATCTGTCCGACAGCTACGAAAATTCCGGAAACAGCAAGTCCTGATTCTTCTCCTGTTACTTTATTCAAAAGCCGCAGACTTTCCACCATCTGCTCTCCACGGATTTCCTGAACAGTTGTATTTAAGATAAACTCTACATTTTCTTTCTCTTGCAGACGTTTTACAATCTGATCTTCTCCCCGAAATTCGTCTCTTCTGTGAATCAGATAAACTTTGCTACAGTAATTTGATAAAAATTCTGCATCCTGGAGTGCTGTACTTCCACCTCCGACAACTGCAACTTCTCTTCCCCGGAAAAACATTCCATCACAAGTTGCGCAGTATGAAACTCCTGCACCTGTCAGACGTTCCTCTCCCGGAACTCCAAGATGGCGGTGTGTTACACCCGTGGCAAGAATAATGCTTTTACATTCATATTCTTTTCCGTTGTTACAATCACTTTATAATCCGCTTCTTCACGGATACCTGTCACTTGCTCCATCATAGTCTGTGTTCCCAGCTTTACTGCCTGATCCATCAGATTCATAGAGAATTCACTGCCACTCACACTTGCAATTCCAGGATAATTTTCCACATTCGGAGAAGATGTGATCTGTCCGCCGAAGGTTGTTCCCTCGAAGAGTACGGTCTGCTTTCCTGCACGCTGGCCATAGATAGCCGCAGTCATCCCTGCAGTTCCGCCACCAATGATTCCAATATCATAAATCCCCATATTTTTTCCTTTCCCAACAAACTGTTTCTACATTTTCTGATTGCTGTAATTCATTTTTCATTTACGCTAAACTGTAATATGTTTCAATCACTTCTTACATATTTCTGGACATATCTGCACAGACTTTCTCTGCCTCGATCACTGCGCTTCTAAGTCCAAATTTCTCAAGTACACGCACTGCCTCAATCGTTGTTCCTGCCGGTGAACACACCATATCTTTCAGTTCTCCCGGATGCTTCCCTGTCTCGAGTACCATCTTTGCACTTCCAAGTACTGCCTGTGCTGCGAACTGATACGCCTGTGGTCTAGGCATTCCCTCGGCTACCGCTCCGTCTGCCATTGCCTCGATCATCATAAAGATATACGCCGGTGAACTTCCGCTGACTGCAACAACTGCATCGATCAAATGCTCCGGCACGATTTCTACTTTACCAAAAGAGCTAAGAAGCTCCAGTGCATAGTTCTTTTCTTCTTCTGTCACTGCATCATTCGGGCATGCCGCTGTCATTCCCTCTCCAACTAATGCTGGTGTATTCGGCATTGTTCTTACAATCTTAACTTTCTTTCCAAACTGCTCTTCGAGCCATGCGAGAGTCTTGCCCGGTGCGATTGTAATAATCAGCTGGTCTTCTCTTACTGCATCTTTGATCTCAGCAATTGTCTGTGCATAGAATTGTGGTTTTACAGAGAGAACTAATACTTCTGCTTTCTGTGTTACTTCTATATTATCTGCTGTCACATGAATTCCATGCTCTTTTTTCGCACGTTCACGTCCTGCTTCCATAATATCTGAACCGATGATCTCTTCCGGGGCAATAATTCCCTTTTTGATGATTCCGCCCATGATTGCTCCTGCCATATTTCCTGTTCCGATAAATCCTAATTTCATGATCTTAAGTCTCCTTTTCTTTTATCATTACTGTTCTAAGAACCGTGTCCAGTAACCTTTTATCTACATGTATCCGTCTCTCACCCAGAATTTTTTCTCATCCTCTAATGGAATTTCTTCTGTGTCCATCCAGTCGATTGTAATAAACTGATTCCTGTTCAGCCCTTTTAGCAGTTCATTGATCAGCCATTCGCGTCCCTGAACTTCCATTGTAACGGTTCCATCCCATTCGTTCTGAACCCAGCCAACCAGATTTAGTGAATTCGCCAGATATTTCGCTGTATAGCGGAATCCAACACCCTGTACACGACCGTGAAAAACAATGTGCTTTCTAACTTCTGCCATATCTGATCACTCCCTTGAAGCAATTTGTGTTGTACACTACCGTTATTCTAACACATTTTTTTACCTTGTACAGTTCTTTTCGGTAAACAGTTCCTGCTTCCTGTGTTATAATGGGAATAACTTTTCTGAAGGAGGGCTTCGAGAACGAATGAGTAATTATGAAACATCACAGACTTCTGATCTGAAAGAATTGATAAATAAATTACGAGATACACAGACTCTCTCTAAAAATGAATGGATTCGGCTAATTGACGGAAGAACCCCTGAACTTGCCGACTATTTATTTGAAAATGCGCGCGAAGTACGAATCACTCACTATGGGCATAATGTTTATGTCCGCGGACTAATTGAATTCACTAACTATTGTCGTAACGATTGTTATTACTGCGGTATCCGCAAAAGTAATCTGAATGCACATCGCTACCGTCTTACCAAAGAAGAGATTCTTAACTGTTGCAAAACCGGATATGAACTTGGTTTTCGCACCTTCGTTCTTCAAGGTGGTGAAGATGGCTGGTTCACGGTTCCGCGTCTGGCTGATATTGTCTCTGACATACATAAGAGCTGGCCGGACTGCGCAATCACGCTTTCCGTTGGAGAGATGGAGCATGATGCATACCAGACTTTATTTGATGCCGGCGCTGACCGTTATTTACTTCGTCATGAAACTTATGATGATGCACATTACCGTATGCTTCATCCTGCTTCCTTAAGTGCACTTCACCGGCAGAACTGCTTATGGGATTTAAAATCGATCGGCTATCAGATTGGAACCGGATTCATGGTCGGTGCACCTTTCCAGACAACTGAGAATCTTGCAGATGATATGCTTTTTCTAAAGGAACTGAATCCGCATATGGTTGGAATCGGTCCGTTTATCCCTCACCACGACACACAGTTTGCGGATGAACCTGCCGGAACGTTGGAATTGACACTTTATCTGCTTGGATTGATTCGTCTTATGCTGCCAAAAGTCCTCCTTCCGGCAACAACTGCTCTCGGTACGATTTCTCCGACCGGAAGGGAACAGGGAATTCTCGCCGGAGCTAACGTAGTTATGCCAAACCTGTCTCCAACAGAGGTTCGCAAAGATTATTTGCTTTATGATAACAAAATCTGCACCGGTGATGAATCGGCACAGTGCAAGAACTGCCTGGCTCAAAGAATGGAGTCTGTCGGATATCGCGTTGTTGTAGATCGAGGAGATTCCTTGAATAAGTAAAAAGGAGGTTGCTGGTCGCACATTGTGTGAACAGTAACAAAAGGAGTCCATGGTATGCGACATATCGCATTTCCACGGACTCCTTTTCTATTCGCACCTCGCCTCACAACGCAGTGTCATCATTTCATTTTCTTTGCTATCTGTAAGAATTACTCTACAACAGCTAAGATCTCAATCTCAACGAGAACAGCCTTCGGAAGATCCTTAACTGCTACACATGAACGAGCCGGTTTGCTTGTGAAGTATTTCTCGTATACTCCGTTGAATGCTCCGAAATCTGCAATATCTGCAAGGAAGCATGTTGTCTTTACAACGTTGTCAAAGCTTGATCCAGCTTCTTCAAGAACAGCAGCGATGTTAGCGATAACCTGCTCTGTCTGTCCTTCGATTGTTGTAGCATCTACATTACCTGTAGCCGGGTTAATCGGAATCTGTCCTGAAGCGTATAACATTCCGTTAACTACCTTTGCCTGAGAATATGGTCCGATTGCAGCTGGTGCCTTTGGTGTTGAAATTGTTTTCATTGAATTCTACCTCCTGATTTATTGAAATTATAAGTTCTTAATGAAATTATATAACGTTAAAATCGTTTAGTCAATAAAATTTCATTCACTTAACTATTTTTCATCGACTTCTTTTTCACACAAATCTGTCTATCCATGATAAAATAAAACCATCAATAAACTATTTGTCTGTAAAGAAAAAATGAGTTGTATTCAATACAGGCAGAAAGGACGCATGATTATGCCAATCGGAAATTTAAAATTAACTTCACTTGATAAAAAAATTCTGCACTCATACTGTCAGACACTCGATGGACTTTCCAACTATCTCGGAAACGGTTATGAAATTGTCCTACACAGCCTGGAGGATTATGAACACTCTGCAATCAAGGTCATCAACGGATATCACACCGGACGTGCCGAAGGGGCCCCGATTACAGACCTTGCATTAAAGATGCTGGAGCAGATCCGCCGCAATGAAGAGAATGACCATGGTGTGATTTATTTTTCCACAAATGTAAAAGGAGAACCTCTGAAGTCAACTACAATTCCTGTTAAAGGAGAGAAGGACAGAATTATCGGACTGCTCTGTATCAACTTTTATATGAATACAACAATGGCAGATTTCTTCCGCAACTTTGCTGTTCCGATTCCATCTGATTCTGACGGTCTTACAGTCTCCGGTCAGATTCATGAGACATTTTCCCAAAGTAGTTCTGATCTTCTTGAGCAGACCATTCAAACCGTTCGCCAAGAAGTATTGATGGATTCAGCAATATCGAGCACAAATAAGAATAAAGAAATCATTTTCCGACTTTACCAGCAGGGAATCTTTAATCTGAAGGATGCGGTTATTACAATCGCCGATGCATTGGGGATTAGTAAGAATACTGTATATCTGCATCTACGCAATCTTGAGAAAACGAACAATTAATGCTACGTGATATACAAATTACTGATATCTACACATCAAAAAGGACAGAACCACTTTCGTTTCACCTGAAATACCATTTCAAATTTCATTTTATTCAAAAGTGTCCTGTCCTTTTTCATCCTTTATTTTCCGGCCGGCATATATCTCAGAAGTTCTCCCGCCACGCTGGAGATTGGCATTGTCTGAAGCCATACATGTCCAGGTCCGGTGACAACTGTATTGAACACACCTTCACCACCGAATACCATATTCTTAAGTCCCGGTACTGTCTGAATTTCCATACTGCAAGTCGCATCCATTGCTGCAAGATATCCGGTATCCACTACTATCTGCTGTCCCGGTCTCAGTTCATATTCTACCACATGTCCGTCAAATTCTAGAAATGCTATTCCATTTCCTGAAAGTCTCTGCATGATAAACCCTTCTCCACCAAAAAATCCTGCTCCGAATTTCTTTTGAAAGAAAATAGAGAGATCAACACCTTCTTCTGAAGCGAGAAATCCTGACTTCTGTACAATCAATTCCTGGCCCGGTGCAATCTGGCGCGCTACGATCTGCCCCGGAAAACTGGATGCAAATGCGATCATCCCATTACCTCCCGTTGCTGTATAACGGTTCTGGAACAATGCCTCGCCTGAAAACATTCTTCCAAATGCTTTTCCGATTCCTCCGTTGGAAGTTGTCTCCATTTTCATATTCGGAGACATCCAACTCATAGAACCGCGTTCTGTAATCATTCTTTCTCCATTCTCCAGATAGCAGACCACTACCGGAAGGGTATCACCTTTGATTTCATATCTCATGGTTTATTCCTCCTGAATCATTCTTCCTAACATATTCTGTAAAGTTCCATCTATTCTAAGAATACTATTCTTTTACAACATTTTCCAGTCCCTAATCTTCTTTTTTCTCGTTCATCTCCAATTTAGGAAGTATGATCTCCGCCTTGAACAGGTCTGCTTCTGTTGTAATATTCAAGTTTCCATGCTGCAGCTGTGCAAAGCTCTTGGCAATTGCCAGGCCAAGTCCAGATCCTTCGGTATTTCTTGAAGAATCTCCTCTTACAAAACGGTCCGTGATCTCCTCTGTATTGAAATTCAATTCCCCTGCGGAAACATTTTTCATAAAAATCTGCACGTCATCCGGCCGCTCATTCATTTCTATATAAACTCTCGTATGCGGCATTGCGTATTTTGTAATATTAACAATCAAGTTCTCAAAAATTCGATATGTTTTTTCACTATCCAGCCAGAGAACTACTTTGTCCTCCGGAAGTTTCCAACGGAATTCCAGATGTGCTTCTCTAATCTTTTCCTCATTCTCAAGCTCCGCCTGACGGATCAGTCCTACGAGATCTACCTTCATATAATTCATCTGGATTGTCTTACTTGCCGCCTTACTCATCTCAAAGAGATCCTCGATCAAGGCTTTCAGACGAAGCGATTTTCTCTCAAGTACTTCTGTATATTCTTTTCTCTTTTCTTCATCTTTTTTCATTCTTTTAAAAAGGTCAATGTAAGTGATGATCGCGGTCAGCGGAGTACGAAGATCATGAGAAACATTTGTCACAAGCTCTGTCTTCATACGCTCATTTTTCACTTCTTCATCCACCGCCTTCTTGAATCCGCTCTGAATCTTCTTTAATTCATCCTGAATCGGACGGAAGATTCCGACATCACCTTCGATTGGAAGATCTAGCTGTCCTTCTGCAAGCTGATTTGTTGATTTAAGCAGAAGCTGATATTTCTTCTTGATTCCATTTAGCACTTTCTTCATTACAAAGAATAAAATGATAGAATAAACAATTAATGGTATCAGTCCTATGCTGTAAGAAAATAATTTCACTACTAAGAGCAGAAGAAAGTTCAAGATCACGATTCTGAGGATTCCTTTATTTCCTTTATCCCGCAGATCCATCTGAAGAATTGCTTCATATTGATGATGCAAAAATGCTTTCATATCTTTCCATGCTTTCTTCAATAAATGTCTCTTTTCATGTACTTCTCCACGATTTTCCTTTCCCCAACGGATCAGCATTCCTACTATTGTGTGTTCTTCCCAGTAATTTCTTCCCTCTGTAAATATAAGTCGAAGACTCTCTGCCACACAGAAGAAAACTCCCAGTAGGCAGAACCAGATACCCCAGTTGATTCCCAGCATACTGATTGTATTCCACATAATATTTCCTGACGGGTGATAGTTCTCAAAAGACCAGTATACTAAACCTGCAAATGCATCATAGCCTATACCCAATGCAGAAATCCCCAGAATCACTGCAAGTTCAAATGGCATGCGGAATATTTTTCCTTCGTATCTTCCAACTTTTGGAATACATGGAAGAAGTAATGCTGCAAGCAGAGCTCCTAAAAAGAAGAGTGCAGCGGAACTCCAGAACATGGAATAATTATAATCCACATACTCGTCTTCCTCCTGATTTGCAGAAATGAATTCATCATAATTTGCATCTGTCATCCCATAAACGATACTGATTCCGTTTGTCTGCTCTTCATCGTCAATCTGATCCTCAAGATCTGCATCCATACAATAATAAGACAGATCTTTCTCCACATCGTACGCTTCTTCCGGTGACAGTTTCGTACCGCTAACTGTTACATTTGACATTGTTCCGGATGTGCCATACTTATATTCGATTTTGAGAACATAAGAATTATCTGACTTCAAAGCCTCGTTTGTCTGGTCGTCATTTCCTGCAAGCAAGGGATTCCCTTCTTTGTCAAAGATCTGATAATCCATATATTTTTTAAAAAGAGAGAATGCACTGTCTGACATTAATTCCATCTGTTCCGATGCATCCATCGCATCTGTGACCTCGCTATAGAGAAGGCGATTTCCTGTCGCAAGGGAATAGTCCATTCGCTCAATACACTCTTCAACATCATCTTCTACTGTAAATGTTGATGCGATATTTTTTCTTACCACATAATAACTTTCCACAACACCTGCTGCGAATAAGCTAAGAATTACTATCGTTATAATTGTTCTTATCTTACGGTTGCTTTTCAAGTTTGTATCCAACTCCCCACACCACCTTTAAATATTTTGGTTTCTTCGGGTCAATCTCGATCTTCTCCCGAATATTTCTTACATGTACCATGATTGTATCTGTATTAATTGCCTTTTCCTGCCATACTCTTTCGTAAATCTCTTCGGATGAAAAGACTCTTCCCGGATTCTTTGCCAAAAGAAGCAGTATCTTGTATTCGATCGGAGTTAATTTCACCGGATTGCCATCCATTGTGACTTCTACCGTATCCTCATTAATCTCAAGTCCTCCGATCACATGTACATTTTCCTGTGGTGTGAGCTTCTCCAGAAATCTGCGGTAACGTCTCAGCTGGGAATTCACACGGGCCATCAGTTCCATCGGTGTAAACGGCTTTGTCACATAATCATCCGCTCCGATGTTGAGCCCTGTGATCTTATCAACTTCCTCTGATTTTGCTGACAACATGATTACAGGAAAATCGTATTTCTCGCGCAACTTCATCGTCATACGAATTCCATCCATACGTGGCATCATGATATCAATGATTGCCAGATGGATTTCTTCCTTCTCAAGGACTTCTAATCCTTCGATGCCGTCTGCTGCCTGAAACACCTTATACCCCTGACTCTGCAGATAAATCTGTACACCTTCTCTGATCTCTTTGTCATCCTCTACAATTAATACGTGATTGATCTCCATTTTGTTTCCTCCTAAAAAAATAACCTCCTTTATATATCTACAGAATACTCTGTAAATCTAAAGGAGGCTTTTATATGTTTCAAAAGATTTTCTTAAGCTTACTATAGCCTTTTTAAAAATATTGTTCTTTTAGTTCTCTGCATTCTGCTCTCTGAAGAAAATCTGACCCGTAGAAGCGTCCATTCCGTCCACAATTGCCAGTGACTCCAGCTGGAATCCAAGATTACGGATGATTCTTCCGCCTGACTGGAATCCTTTCTCAATTGCAATTCCGATACCTTCTACTGTAGCTCCTGAAGACTGACGATCTGAATCAGTCCCTGCAGTGCACATCCGTTCGCAAGAAAATCATCAATAATAAGTACATGATCATCCTCTGAAAGGAACTTCTGTGAAACGATCACATTATTCTTACACTTATGTGTGAAAGATTCAACCTCTGCTACATACATCTCGCCGTCTAAATTGATGCTCTGAGACTTCTTTGCAAATACGACCGGTACATCAAAGTGTTCTGCTACGATACAGGCGATTCCTATACCGGAAGCTTCTATTGTAAGAATCTTATTGATGTTCTTGTCAGCAAATCTCTTCTTGAATTCTGCACCCATCTGATTCAAAAGTTTAATGTCCATCTGATGATTCAGGAAACTGTCAACCTTGAGAACATTGCCCTCTTTTACAATACCGTCTTTTACAATTCTTTCTTCCAAAAAATTCATCTTTCTACCTCTTCCTCTGTAATTTCCCCAAAATGTGTTACTGCTCAGTGTAACCCCAAAAATATTTCTTAAAGTATAGCACAACTCCATATAAGAAACAACGTTAACAGGACGAAAAAATAGTACAAAAATAATTGAAAAAAAGCACTTTCCTTATCCGGTTTATCAAAACCGAATCGCAGGAAAATGCTTTGCGCTATTTCTGTACAACTATGATTCTGCCCTCCGAAATTTGGGCAACAAAAAAAGCGGGTGATGGGAATCGAACCCACGTATCCAGCTTGGAAGGCTGGTGTTCTACCATTGAACTACACCCGCATTTCGTGTCTTATCTCTGACACGAATAATATTCTTATCATACTCTTTTGAATATGCAAGTACTTTTTTCAATTTTTTTACATTTTTTTATTTTCCCATCTCCTGCAGTGCACGGATAAATTCCAGATCTTCTGCACGAAGCTTCAGATTTGTCTCGTAATGAGCTCCGTTCGGTGCTGTCACATTGATCTCGATGATTGTGCCTTCCTCAACTGCATTCTGAGCTACTGCTCCTAAGAACATTGGAAACTTCGGATGATTTCTACGAAATGTATCCATATGTCCTTTTAATTCCTGTATCTTTCCAAGCTGTGAAAAATTCATATCAACTTTCCTTTCTGCCCTGACGACTTTTACCTTATTTTTATTATGATACCTACGGATTGCTCCATTGCTATGCAATTCCCGCAATCCTCGAACACCTCAAACTCCCATAAAATGGCGTATTCACACCATTTTATTCCGTTTTCGGTGTTCGGCGTGTCAATAAGTATAAATTGCTTATTTGTGCAAGCACAAACGCAATTTATACTTTTGACACTTACATCATAATATACGAATCTGATAAAAAATACAACTTTTTTGACTTATTTTCCACTTCGTTATATAATAGGAAAAGTGACCGATGTCCCCCTTTTTACTAAATTATTTCAACTAGCAAGGACAGACATCCCGGACTTCGGTTTTCAGATTAGAGAAAAGAGGTAACATCCATGAGCAAGAGAACAGATAAGAAAAGACAGAAAAGATTTAATGAGGTACATCCGACTACCACAGCACCAGCTGCTCAGCCTGTAGTAGAGACAGCTGCACCGACAGCTGAACCTGTTCCGGAAGTGACTGTAACAGAAACAACTGCACCAGTAAATGCTGCTCCGGCATATAATCTTTTCATCCAGTATCAGAACGGCGAATATGACGCTGCTGTACTTGCAGAGAAGATTCTTGATAAATGCAAAGCTGAAGGTATGAACAGCTCCGACCTTAAGATCTATGTAAAACCTGAGGATAAAAAAGCTTACTATGCTTGTGCCGGCGGAACAGGTGCTATTGAGTTAGCTTAGACTGATAGAAAGAAAGTCTGTGAAAGAATCTATCTACTCTTAAGATTCTTTTCGCAGACTTTTTATTTTGACTGTTATACCCTGATCTTTTTACTATACTCCGACCTTTTTACAAACATCTGCCAGACAGCATCTGTCGCAATACGGTTTCGTTCTCGCAGTACATATCTCTCTTCCATGATAAACAAGACGGTGGCAAAGGTCACTTCCTTCTTCCGGCGGGATGATCTTCCACAGAGCCATCTCCACTTTCTTAGGTTCTTTGATTCCGTCCACCAGACCGATACGATTCGTCAGGCGGATACAGTGCGTATCTGTAACGATCGCCGGTTTTCCAAACACATCTCCCATGATCAGATTCGCGCTCTTTCTTCCGACTCCCGGAAGTTTTAATAAAGCATCAAAATCATCAGGAACCTTTCCACCATATTCATCCCTAAGCATCTTCATACAGGCACTGATATCTCTTGCCTTACTCTTTCCAAGACCACAAGGACGTACAATCTCTTCAATATCTTCCACCGGAGCATCTGCCAGTGCTTCTACTGTTGGATATTTCTCATAAAGACCTTCCACGACTACATTTACTCTTGCATCTGTACACTGAGCTGCCAGCCTTACACTGACAAGCAATTTCCATGCCTGATCATAATCAAGTGTGCATCCGGCATCCGGATACTCTTTCTTCAGCCTTTCAATCACTTCAAGCGCACGCTGTTTCTTTGTCATTTACTTCACCTCGGCATTTTTCTTTAATTCTTCCATTGCATTCTTAAACTTGTCTGATACTGCTGTAGGATTTCTTCTCAGCTGTCTCATAGCATTTACATAATTTCTGTCTGTACGTGAGCCTAATTTCCGTCTCTCACTTAATATATTGGAACGCATCTGGGCAAGTTCTTTTCTCCAGTTTCCTTTCGATTCAGACTCTTGTGCTTCATTCTCCAGTCGGACAGTACGAAGCAGTGCCTCAACCTTCTCTGAAAGCTGTGTAAGCTGTTCTTTTCGTTCTCTACGCTGTTCTTCTATCTTCGCAAGATACAATTCTTTTCTTGTCTGCTTCTCCGCTGCTTTCATCTCTTTACGCTCTTCATACAACAGATAGCTGTCCTCAAGCCTCTCCTGTACCCCTTCAGATGCACGTTTCAGCCGTTCCTGAACACCTTCTGATGCATCTTTCAGTCTGTCCTGCATTTCCTCAGAAGCATCTTTCAGGCGCTCCTGCATCTTCTGGATCTGTTCTTTGCTGGCTTCAAGCTGTACAAGGATACGTTTCATATCCATAGCCTCGTTGAAGGACTGTGTGAAGTCAACTGCTGCTGCGATTGTCAGAACAAATGCAAGGATATCGGCTATTGTAACCGGAATCAACAATACCATATGTTCAAATGGAATATGTACGACCTTTACCATAAGAATGGAGAATACTCCCCAGCACAAGCTTGCCAGTGGACAAATGTATCCTCTGACATTAAATTTCAGGTTTCTATAATCCCAGTACCTTACGTGGAACAGACGCTCCATCGTAATTCCTGTAAATACTCCAGGATTGTCGCACCGATCATTCCCATAAGAAAGACAAGCAGGATGTTATCTCTGACCGGAATCGTCACAATCAGGACAACCATTGCTCCGGAACCATAGAGCGGAAGCATCGGACCATGCATAAATCCGCGGTTCACCCAGCGGTGCTTTCTGACGAAACATAACAGCTTTCCCATATCCTCCCAAAAAACTGTAGAAAAAAAAGAATCAACCCATTGTAGAATAAATCATATTCCTGCATTTTCTCCCCTTTTTAAAAGACTCCTACGCTCTGATAAAATGTAACGCAGAAGTCTCTTTCGTAAAATCTTTTAGTTTTTCTCCTCGATCTCCATCAGCAGATCTACTCTGCGCTGATGACGGCCGCCTTCGAATTCTGTATTGATCCATGTATCTACGATCATCTTTGCAAGTTCTCCACCTACCACACGAGCTCCAAATGCAAGTACATTACAATCATTGTGTGCTCTTGACATCTTCGCTGTAAATGGCTCGCTGCAGACACATGCACGGATTCCTTTTACTTTATTCGCTGCAAGAGAGATTCCAAGTCCTGTTCCGCAGATCAGGATTCCCTTCTCTACTTCTCCTGCTACAACTGCACGGGCCACTTTCTCTCCATATACCGGATAGTCACAACTTTCGGATGTATAGGTTCCATAATCTACAACCTCATGACCTTTCTCTTTCAGAAATTCTACGATTTCTGCTTTCAGCTCCAGTGCGGAGTGATCGTTACCAATACCAATTTTCATTTTAACGTTCCATCCTTTCTACATTTCAAAATCTGATATACCGTTTCTATCATACCAAACTTGTACGGTCTTGTAAACTCACACCAGATTTGTTTCTAATGTAATACAAAATGTTGCTGTTCAGGATTCCCGCTTTGCCTGACGATAGTTTTGCCTGACGATAGTTTTGCCTGACGATAGTTTTGCCTGACGATAAAAAGAGAAGCTCGAACAGCTTCTCTTTTTCCTTCTGTAAACCGCCACTATGATAACTTTCTTCTGTTATGCACGTAATCCGTTCACTTTATATCTTAGAATAAAGCATTAAAACGTTCCATTGCTTCCTTTGTCTTCTCATGTTTTCCAAAGGATGTCAGACGGAAATAATTCTTTCCATTTTCTCCAAATCCTGCTCCCGGTGTTCCGACAATCTGTGCATTTTCAAGAAGATAATCAAAGAACTCCCAGGACTCCATTCCCTTCGGGCACTCGAACCAAATGTATGGTGAGTTCACGCCGCCTGTAAATGAGATTCCTTTCTTCTCAAGTGTTTCAGCGATCATATGTGCATTTTCACGATAATATCCGATATTCTCCTGACACTCTTTCATGCCCTCTTCTGTGAATACCTTAGCTCCCGCATACTGGATGATATATGGTGTTCCGTTGAACTTTGTACACTGTCTTCTGTTCCACATGTTGTGCAGACTCAATGTTTCTCCATTTGATGTCTCGAACACAAGCTCTTCCGGAACAACTGTGTAAGAGAAACGTGTACCTGTGAATCCTGCTGTCTTAGAAAGGGAACAGAACTCGATCGCACATTTCTTTGCCCCCTCGATCGCATAGATACTTCTCGGAAGTGTAGGATCTGTGATAAATGCTTCGTATGCGGAATCATACAAGATCACAGCATCATTTTTCAGTGCATAGGCAACCCACGCCTCTAACTGCTCTTTATTATAGCATGCTCCTGTCGGTTGTTCGGAGAACACAGGTAAATGATATCTGCCTTTACATTTTCATCCGGCATTGGAAGGAAATCGTTTTCTTTTGTTCCGTTCATATAGATGATATTCTTTCCATCCATTGTATTTGTATCTACATAAACAGGGTAAACCGGATCCGGAACGAGAACCACGTTATCCTTTGCAAAAAAAGCTCTGTAATATTTCCCGTATCACTTTTTGCTCCATCAGAAATAAAAAATATCAGATAACTTTTACTTCTACACCCATTAGCGCGCATAAATAAATCTGCGATTGCTTTCCCTGCGCAAAAATGCATATCCCCTGCTCCGGATCCGTATCCTTTGAAATGTCTCAGATACGGCCTGAGAAATCTACTGCTTCATGAAGTGCCTCGATCACAACTC
>ENA-OQDT01000554-OQDT01000554.1-human-gut-metagenome-genome-assembly--contig:-NODE-554-length-24270-cov-5.183117_pt1 | contig 24270 bp, 23 predicted proteins | sample MGYA00242786_ERZ504617 | MGnify/ENA primary metagenome ERZ504617 (study PRJEB26092, sample SAMD00036337) | human gut metagenome | host: Homo sapiens | study: EMG produced TPA metagenomics assembly of...
TTATTCCTCCGGCAGCTATCCAGGATGCAATGGAGAAACAGATGAAAGCAGAGCGTGAACGTCGTGAAGCAATCCTGATCGCAGAAGGTCAGAAGAAATCTACGATCCTTGTTGCAGAAGGTAAGAAACAATCCGCAATTCTGGATGCAGAAGCTGAGAAACAGGCAGCAATCCTCCGCGCAGAGGCTCAGAAAGAGCGTATGATCAAGGAGGCAGAAGGACAGGCTGAGGCAGTTCTGAAAGTTCAGAATGCCAATGCAGAGGGTATCCGCATGATCAGAGAGGCAGGAGCAGATGAGGCAGTTCTGACACTGAAGAGTCTGGAAGCATTTGCCAGGGCAGCAGACGGTAAGGCAACCAAGATCATCATTCCGTCGGATATTCAGGGAATTGCAGGTCTGGCAAGTTCGCTGAAAGAGATCGTCACTGATCCGAAAGCGGAGACAGACAAATAACAAAAGAGAATAAATGACATCGGGGAGAGAATTATTATGAACTTAAAAGGAAGAAACTTTCTGACACTGAAAGACTTTACACCGGAGGAGATCACATATCTTATTGATTTATCCGCAGAACTTAAAGCAAAGAAGAAAGCCGGCGAGCTTCACGAATATTACAGAGGCAAAAATATTGCACTTATTTTTGAAAAAACAAGTACAAGAACCCGCTGCTCTTTTGAGGTAGCTGCCCATGATCTTGGAATGGGAAGCACATACTTGGATCCGACAGGTTCTCAGATCGGTAAGAAAGAAAGCATTGCAGATACAGCAAGAGTTCTGGGAAGAATGTATGATGGTATCGAATATCGTGGATTTGGTCAGGAAGTCGTAGAAGAGCTTGCAAAACATGCAGGTGTTCCGGTATGGAATGGCCTTACGAACGAATATCATCCGACACAGATGATCGCTGATATGCTGACAATCCGTGAGCATTTCGGAGATTTAAAAGGACGTAAGCTTGTATACATGGGTGATGCCCGTTACAATATGGGTAATTCCCTGATGATTGCCTGCACAAAACTTGGCATGCATTTCGTAGCCTGCACAACTAAGAAATATTTCCCGAATGCAGAGTTAGTTGCTCAGTGCGAGGAATATGCAAAAGCATCCGGCGGAAGCATCACTCTGACAGAGGATGTTCAGGAAGGAACAAAGGATGCAGACGTTATCTATACAGACGTATGGGTATCCATGGGTGAGCCGGATGAGGTATGGACAGAGAGAATCCATGATCTGACACCTTATAAAGTAACAAAGGACGTTATGAAGAACGCAGGAGAGAAAGCAATCTTCCTTCACTGTCTGCCTGCATTCCATGACCTTAAGACAAAGATCGGCAAGGAAATGGGTGAGAGATTCAATCTGACAGACATGGAAGTAACAGACGAAGTATTTGAATCTGAGCAGTCCAAAGTATTTGATGAGGCAGAGAACCGTATGCATACCATCAAAGCTGTTATGGTAGCAACATTAGGAGAGCCGGAGAACAAATAATGGCACATCTGTATAATGAAGAAACAATTTCACAGGCGATAAACACAAAATGGGCGGGCAAAACCGTCCATTTTGCAAAAGAAACAGATTCTACCAATTCATGGATCAAGCGTCTGGCAAAAGATGGTGCAGAGCATGGAACTCTGGCAGTTGCGGAATTTCAGTCTGCGGGAAGAGGGCGTTTTGACAGAAGATGGGAAGCGCCGGAGGGCAGCTCTATTATGATGACACTGCTCTTACGTCCGGAATTTTCACCGCAGTATGCGTCTATGCTGACACTGGTTATGGGAATGGCAGTGGCACAGGCAGCAGAGGAACTGGGGTTTAACGTAAGTATTAAATGGCCCAATGATATTGTGATCTCTAAGAAGAAAATCTGTGGTATCCTGACCGAGATGGGAACAAATGGTGTGAAGATCAATTATGTTCTCATCGGAGTAGGAATCAATGTAAACCTGAAAGAATTTCCGGAAGAGATGCAGGACAAAGCGACTTCACTGATTCTGGAGGGCGGTCATGAATATGACAGAAATCAGGTGATTGCACTGGTGATGAAATATTTCGAGATCAACTATGAGAAATTTATCCAGACCTGTGATTTTACTCATCTGCTGGATGATTACCACAGAATCCTTGCAAATCTGAACCAGCCGGTCAGAGTGATCGATGGTGACAGAAGTTTCGAAGGAATCTGCAGGGGGATTGATGAAAAAGGTGAACTGCTTGTGGAAAGGCAGAATAAAGAAGTTGTGAAAGTCAGCGCAGGAGAGGTTTCGGTGCGTGGACTTTACAGCTATGTATAAAGATTCTGAATAATTTCGAAAGAGGGAAACAGTAATTTATGTATCAGGACAACATTACTCTCTGCGGCGCAAGCGCCTATGAGAAGAAATTTTATTTTAATCAGGATTTCAATGCACTTCCGGATCATGTGAAGAAAGAACTTCAGATCATGTGTGTTCTTTACACAGAGGATGTAGGAGGAATCCTGACTCTGGAATTTGACGAAAACGGCAGACTTCAGTTTAAAACAGAAGCTCTGGAAGCAGATGCCCGCTACGATGAGATCGGAAGCGGACTGAAGATCAAACAGCTTCAGCAGGACAAGAAAGAACTTCTGGAATCTCTGGAAATGTATTATAAAGTATTCTTTCTCGGAGACATCCCGGAAGAAGAACTGAAGAAAACATCGGGCAGTGAGGACTGAATCCATGCGGACAAGGAATGAGCCGGTACGGGCAAGAGAACCATTCATGGAGATGCAGTGGAAAATAGGAAACGTACAGATTGATAATCCGTTTGTTCTTGCACCAATGGCAGGTGTCACAGACCTGCCATTTCGAACGCTCTGTAAAGAGCAGGGGGCCGGACTGATCTGTATGGAAATGATCAGTGCAAAAGCGATTTCTTTTCACAATAAGAACACCATTGCCCTGATGGAGATTGATCCATGTGAGCACCCGGTTTCCATGCAGCTTTTTGGCAGTGAACCGGATCTTATGGCAGAGGTTGCGAAATCCATTGAGGACAGAGATTTCGATATCCTGGACATCAATATGGGATGCCCTGTGCCGAAGGTTGTCAATAACGGTGAGGGATCTGCATTATTGAAGAACCCGAATCTGATTGAAGAGATCGTTCGAAAAGTATCATCTGCGATCAGTAAACCGTTGACTGTCAAGGTGCGAATCGGATTTGAGAATGAACCGGTAGATATTGTTGAGATCGCGAAACGTATTGAGGATGCGGGAGCAGCAGCACTTGCAGTGCATGGGCGCACCAGACAGCAGTACTATTCCGGCACTGCAGACTGGGATACGATCCGCAGGGTAAAAGAAGCGATTACCATTCCTGTAATTGGAAACGGAGATGTAGATTCTCCGCTGAAAGCAGAAGCACTGGTAAAACAGACCGGATGTGATGCTGTTATGGTGGGACGTGCAGTAAGGGGAAATCCCTGGTTGTTCCGCGAACTGAACCATTATTTCCGGACAGGGGAACTGTTGGAACGTCCGTCTGTAGAGGAAATACGTGAAATGATCCTGCGTCATGCCAGAAAACAGATTGAATTAAAAGGGGAGTTCGTAGGAATCCGTGAGATGCGTAAACACGTTGCCTGGTATACTGCAGGTATGCGTCACAGCGCAGGGCTCAGAAGAGAGTCAAACACCATAGAAAGTTATGAAGCTCTGGAGGCGCTTTTATCAAGATTATAATAAAAGTTAAAACAATGTGAAATGAGAAATATAAACAATAGCAAAGGCGCTCGGAATGCTTGACAATCCGGGTGCTTTTTTGTATAATACAGAAATTGTGAATATCCTAGAATAAGTCTGCCCTTTTTCAGGTATGATGTATCAGGAAGCACATAAATCCATGTAGTGATCCGGGGCGAAAAGAAACGCAGAAGACTATACCGGATGTTGAAAGGGAGTAAGGTTATTATGGAAGAAAAGAAAAACTTACTAACTTATGCAGGACTTAAAAAATTAGAAGAAGAGCTGCATGATTTAAAGGTAGTAAAGAGAAAAGAAGTAGCAGAGAAAATTAAGGAAGCCAGAGAACAGGGCGACTTATCTGAGAATGCGGAATACGATGCAGCGAAAGACGAACAGAGAGACATTGAAGCACGTATCGAAGAAATCGAGAAGATCTTAAAGAATGCTGAAGTTGTTGTAGAGGACGAAGTAGATCTGGACAAGATCAGCGTTGGATGTAAGGTTAAAGTACACGATTTTGAATTCGAAGAAGACATCGAGCTGAAGATCGTAGGTTCCACAGAGGCTAACAGCCTTGAAGGCAAAATCTCCAACGAATCTCCCGTAGGAAAAGCACTTATCGGTGCGCATACAGGCGATGTAGTAGAAGTAGAGATGCCGGCAGGAATCATGAAATACAAAGTTCTGGAGATTCAGAGAAACGTATAAGAGACAGATGACTGAGGTGCGCGTAGAGATTTATCATGCAAAGGCATAACGCGCACCTTTCTCTGACTATATAAGCAGATAATAAGAAGACAATAAGAAGTTTGTTATTTCTTATTTTTGTCTGTATATCTGATAAATTGATATTTGAAAATACAGGATTCTGTTGAATGGAATTTTCTGTTACATCTGATATCACATGGAAATGTAGAATAAATGTAACTATTCAGTAGTCTACTATCCCGCGAGGTGTTTTGGCACGTAAGTACCAAAATCCCGAGACATACAAGCCAAAATGCCATCACCGCAGGTGATTTTTAATGCATTTTGGCTCGTAACTGTGAAGGTACTGAACAGTTACACATTTTCCATATCACCGGAATTCTCCGTAGAAACAGCCGGGACTGTGATCGTCACAGTTGTCCCCTCGCCTGCTGTACTTTCAATATGCAGTCCGTATTTCTCTCCGAAAAGCCTCTTCAGACGCGCATTAACATTCAGGATTCCAATGGAAATGCCGGATTCCACACGTTTCATATCATTCTGATCCAGCAGACGGTTCATAGATTCCGCATCCATTCCCGCACCATTATCCTGAATTGTGATCACCAGATTCTCATTCACATGTTCTGAACGGATCAGAAGCTTTTTGTCCTTACGGCGGACGTTTCTGAGACCATGTGTAAGTGCATTCTCCACAACCGGCTGGATGCAGATACGCGGCATCTGGTCTGCCAGTGTATCGCTGTCAATCTGATAATCGTAAGCTATCGTTGAGCCATTTCTCACATCCATAACATAGAGATAATTTCTCACATGCGCCATCTCATTCTGCACAGTGGAAAGCTCATCTGTCATATTCAGACTGTAGCGGAAAATTGCAGACAGTGAATGACACATACCGCTTACCATCGGACAGTTCTGAGCATTGGCAATCCCGCTCATGGTATCCAGTGTATTATAGAGGAAATGGGGATTGATCTGTGCCTGCAGCATTTTGTATTCCGTACGCTCTACCAGCATTTTATGCTGCAGTTCTTCCTGCGCCATGACCTGCATACGGTCAAGCATTTCATTAAATTCCGTACCCAGCGTAGTCAGCTCCTGGGACCATCCTACGGGCTGCACCCGAAGCTGGGTTTCTCCGTCCTTGATTCGCGTGATAGTGCTGCTCATCTCTTCTACAGGCTTTGTCATCCACTGAGACACAAACAATACGATCACCATAATTGCAAAGATCATGGCTCCCATTATAATAAGAAGTGTTCGGATCAGTGTCTTCTGCGTTGCAGTGAGAAGAGACTGTGAGACAAGCACAAATGCCTCCAGATTATAATTCTCCTGAGACACCTGGATCAGATAATTCCCATCATACTCCTGTTCCAGTTCACCGGATTTATAATGACTTTGTACAACCTTTGCAAGCTGCTTCTGGATTCTGCACTGACTCTCTGAAGCCTCCCCGGTCATTGCGATCACCCGGTCATTTAATGGCTGCAGCCACAGACATACCTGCTCTACATCTACATATTTAGCCATAATAGAAGTAAGTGCCGCACTGTTAATATCACAGACCAGATACCCCAGGGCATTCCTGTCTGCATCATAATTATGCAGTTTCAGCACAAATCGCACAATATCTTTCTTTGCAGCAGAATTGTGATATCCGGAAATCATCAGATCTGTACGTTTTCCATGCACATAATCATAAACCCGGTCTGAATTATCATCATACTCTGCCTTGTAAATATCTTTGGGATATGTAACTGAATTGTAGCGGTAGCTGCTGATCAGATGATCCTTTGTATCATAAAGATACATGGCAAGAAGCTGATCCTCCTTTGTAAAACGCTTCCTTGCAAAATACCAGCTTCTCCAGTAATAATCCTTCATGTCTGTATCTTTTTCCGCAGCTTCACGCATAGCTGCGATAAGATCCTGCTCACTGTAGATCGTAAGCATTTCCCCTCGTATTGTGTGGATAAAATTAGACAGATCTGTCTGCATTTTATTCAGAGAAATCTCATGATCTGAAATGCTCTCTGCCCTAATCTGTCTGCGCAGAGACTGATGAAACAGAAATGTCTGCAGAAGAAGTGCGAACACTACACTTGCAATGCACAGAACAAGCAGTGCCCTCCGCATTGTCCACCTTTTTTCATTATTCCTTCCCCCTCATGTCAAGCGGATAAAAATCATCCGCTTTGTTATGCGGCTCTACATCGAATAACTGCTCCGCAGTTTATTCGGTTAGATACCTGATAATTCTGTAGCAATTCCTGTAAATTTCACATTCTGATAAACAGATACAAAATGCATTATCTACAAAAAATCACCATATATCCTTATCATAATTATACATTATCACAATTATAATACAGGAATTTTGCATTGAAAAGCAAAACAGGAAACTTCCATCAAAAAAACAGCAGTAAAGTGTATGCCAATCCAATCCACCTTACTGCTGCCTGTTTTTCCTGATAACATCTAACTCAATATTTGTCAAACAGATATTCACAATCCGCTTCGCTGGCTGCTCATAATTTTATGTTCAGTAACACCCTTTGCGGCATATTTACTTTTCAATATGTACTGCACCGACTGCGCGGATATTCATCGGATATACGTTCTCTTTTCCTGCAAATTCAGAAATATAGGAAACATAGTTCTCTGTCTCTTCCTCCGGTACCACACACATGATAACACCTGCAAATCCGCCTCCATGGATACGGCAGATACCTTTGCCCAGTTTCTCAAGGAAGAGATCTGTAAGAGCAAGCGCAACAGAAATCTTCTGCTCTGTATATGCTTTGATCGGATAGCAGTTCTGAAGTAATTCCCAGGAAGATTTTCCGGATTCACTGAGAAGCTTCAGTACAGTCTCACCGTCTTTCTCTTCAACTGCTTTTGCAGCTCTCTCTACACGTTCGTTCTCTTTGAAGAAATGAATCGCTCTTAAGATTGCTCTGTCATTATCGATCTTATCCATATTTGCAAGCACTTTGTCAAGAGTTGTCTCACAGAGAAGCTCTGCTCCTGCTGCCTTGGCTGCTTCTTTCATTTCCATAGGGATCTCAGAGTATTCTTCACTTAAATCAGCATGACCTTTTCCTGTATTAACGATTACAAGATGATGATCATAATCATGGAAAGAGAAGTTTACTTTCTCATATTTAGGATTCTCTCTGTCTGAGAAGTCCAGAAGGATCGGTCCGCCAACTGCACATGCAAGCTGATCCATTAATCCGGAAGCCTTCAGCCAGTATACGTTCTCAGCATACTGTCCTGCTTTTGCATAGTTGATATATGTCATTGCACCATTATTAAAGAAATAATTGATGATGGAACATACCAGCATTTCGAAAGATGCAGAAGAGCTTACACCTGCTGCGCGGATTACATTTGTGGTCACATAAGCATCAAAACCGGCTACTTTAAAACCGAATTTCTGAATAGCTTCCACCATACCTGCTACCAGAGATACGGTTCCCTGAGCCTTCGGTACGCTGGCAAGATCATTGATGTCTACGACAACTTCCTTGTCATATCCTTCACTGGTGATACGGATAACACTGCTGTTGTTCGGGTAAGCTGCACCGATGGTATCCATATCAATACTGCCTGCAATCACACGGCCGCCATTATGATCTGTATGGTTTCCGATGATCTCTGTTCTTCCCGGTGCTGTAAAAAATTCTGCTATATCATGATGGTAAATTTCTGCGAAATGATCAGCTACAGCCTGAAAACGTGCTGCTGATTTCTCTGCTTCGCCGTAAATACGTGTCAATTCATTTTTATTTGGAATATTCATTGTAAAAATCCTCCGTTCATTTTTCCGGTCTGACCGCTGATACATAGTTTTATGAGTACTATGTACTGACAATTTTCACGGTTTACAGTGGCAGTGCAGGTGTGAAAACCAGCGGCAGACGGGAATATGTGTATGAAAGTTTGGGAGCAGCCTTATCAGCTACACTCTTGAATTAAAGTATACCCTGCTGTGTTATAAAATTCCTTGATAATCTAAGGGGAAAATAGTAAAATCTTGCGTTTATATCTATATAAGTGTACAATATATTATATAAGTCATCAACAGCAATTTCGCATAACGTTCTTTCTCTGATGCAGCAGGTTGTCTGCAATATTTTCCGGAATTGCTATAAGATAGGATAATTAAAGATCATCATATATTCTCAATGGAGGACGCATATATAATGGCAGAGATCATAACCGACGGCTCACAGAAAGAACTGAAGAAACATGGCAGTGATGAATTTCCGCTGCTGGTAAGCTATGAGAAACTTTCCGGCTACAAATCCGGCTCCTTTCTCTGGCACTGGCATCCTGAGATAGAAATCACCCTTGTCCTGGATGGACAGATTCTCTATAAAGTAAACCAGTGTACTTACCACATGAAAGCAGGAGATATCCTTCTGGGAAATGCCAATGTACTCCACGCAGGCTTCATGGAAGATATGAAAGACGGCAAATATGTCTCCATCACTTTTCTGCCAAAGATTATCTATGGTTCCTACGGAAGTATCCTGCGCAGGAAATATGTGGAGCCATTTTTACACAATTTCTCCATTCCTGCAGTCTACATTGACTATTCGCAGCCCTGGCATGAAATTTTTTCCGAATATGTGAGAGAAATCATAACTCTGTATGAAGAGAAAAAGGAATTTTACGAACTGGATATCACCGGAACTCTGCAAAAGCTGTGGCGCTGTATGCTGCAGAATCTTCCGGAGAACCTCCCCTATACGGAACACAGCAAACTGGAACGCAACCGTATGCGTGAGATCATGGATTATCTGGAACACAATTACATGAATAAAATCCAGATGAAAGATATCGCAGAGGAAATCCACCTCTGCGAGAGCGAATGCAGCCGGTTATTCAAGAGATACATGAACGTATCCCTGTTTACATTTCTGCAGGAATACCGGGTGGAACGGAGCCTTGAATTTCTCCTCAGCTCCGACGACAGCATCATGGAAGTCGCCCAGAAATCCGGCTTCACAGACTCCAACTACTATGCCAAGGTATTCTCCAGAGTGAAGGGCTGCAGCCCGCAGAAGTACAGGAAACAAAACACCAAAAAAGAATAATACAACATACGAAAGGAATTAAATAAATTTCTTCCGGCCGTTCAGCATCAGGCACGTTATGTGAAATTACTTGAGGAATAATCTATCAAAAAAACTGCCTGATAAAAATTACCAAGATTATCCTTCCTGTCATATACACAGACAAATAAAAACTGCTATATCAAACATTTCCTGATATATGTTTCTTTGAATAACAAGCCAAATATATCATTCTTGTTTCTATAGCAGTTTTTAGTCAGTCCCCGTCTTTATATTCTTTCGGTAACTCTCGAAATACTTTTTATTCTATTACTTTATACACAGCAGTTCCAAATGCAGGAAGTGTACATCTTCCTGTTGCTTCTGTTTTATCATAAAGTGCGATCATTGGTTTCTGAAGTGTATATTCAATCTTTTCAGCCTGATAGTTTAATACAAAAATGTATTTCTCTCCATCCTTCTCACGCATAATCACTTCCGCTGTTTCCGGAGCTTCAATATATTCTTTAAATGGCTCTTTAATCTTCAGATAATCAAACAATGCTTCAGTATTTTCCTTATTGAAAGTTGCCCCCAGATGTAATACCTGTCCTTTGCCAACTGCATGGCAGGTAAGCGCAGGATTTCCTTCATAATAACTGTTTCCATAGATGGCCAGTGTTTTTGTGCCTTCCAGCGGTGTAATAATATCATTAAATACTGGCATTGGAATTTTCTTATCGCTAAACTCTGCAAATACCTCGTCTTCTGCAGGACTTGTAAATGTAAAATCACGTACATCTGTACCGGTAAGTTCTGCCAGCAACCCCGGCTGTGGAAGCATCACACATTTAGCATTCATATCTTTATAACCTGAACGGCATCCGATAACCAATGTTCCGCCCTGCTCAACATATTCTTTCAGAAGTTTCACGCGTTCTTCACTGATCAGAACCGGATGTGCATAAAACAGTACCGGATATTTCGTCAGATCTGTAAGTTCACTATCCTCCTGCAGATATACAATGTCATATGGTGTATGTGTCAACTGAGCAGCTTTAAAGATTCCCTGCTCGCTTGCTCCTGCTACTCTGTTATGCCATGCATCTACAGAAGTATCCCATTCATTATCATAATCTTTGACTATCGCAAAAGCTGCTTTATATTCAGAACTGCATACTTCATCAATTGATTTTAACTTCTTATAAAAATCCTGAACTTCTCTGTATTTGCGGTTTTCGCGATTATCATAATCCAGAATACCATGCCAGTAAATCTCTGTACCAAATGTACAGGTTCTCCAACGGAAGAAAGATATATAATCAGCACCGTGAGCAACACTCTGCATTGCCCAGAGAGTTAACTGACCTGGACGCGGGGATGGTGCTTCCATCCTGGTAGACCATCCGTTCCCACCAGACTGCTGTTCCATAATTCCAAAATGTGGACAGATTGAGCGTACTTCCGTCAGATTATGGGACCACTTACGGTCATTCAGATCATCACTGTGTAACGGATCGCGATCCAGTCCATACGCAAAATCCGGATAAGAGTCATAACAGTAAACATCCAGAGATTCTTTCTCCATCTTATGATTATCAAGATTCCAGAATTTACCGTTTGTTGTAATATAGTCTCCCGGTTTCAGATATTTTCTGATAATCTCTGCCTGCATTTTGCAGAAATGGCGGGCACTTGCAGAAATAAAACGGATGTAATCCAGATGCTGATGTGGATTAACTGCCCGATTTACAACAGGACGAAGAACATAAATCTGATCCCACTCCGTATAAGTCTGATTCCAAAACACCGTTCCCCATGCTTCATTTAGTTTTTCCAACGTTCCATACTTATTTCTCAGAAACTCACGAAATGCCACAGTATCTGTTTCTGAATAAAATTCATCAACTTCACAGTTAATCTCATTGTCAATCTGCCATCCCACAATTGCCGGATGTTTCCCATAATGAGCAGCCTCTCTCTCCACGATCCTGGCACAAAAGTCTCTGATAAACCCGGTGAATTATAATTGTAATGTCGTCTTCCACCATGTCTCAGAAGTACACCATCTTTTGTTGCATTCAACACCTCTGGATATTTCTCAGTCAGCCATGCCGGAGGAGTTGCTGTCGGTGTTCCGAAGATAACTTTCATCTGCTTTTCACTGCACAGATCCAGAAATTCATCAAAGAAATCATAGGTAAAAACACCTTCCTCCGGCTCTACTTTGCTCCATGCGAACTCTGCAATACGGATTACAGAAATTCCGGCCTTCTTCATTCTGTCAAGATCATCTGCCCAGAGTTTCTTATCCCAGTGTTCCGGATAATAACAGGTTCCCATTGTCAGTTCGTTCCATTTGTAGTTCTGTTTTGCATTCATTGTCATGTCCTCCACCAAACATTTATATTTCATTCTGAGTATGATTGCCAGGTACCTGCATTACAGGAATCCTGAAAGTCACCTCTGTTCCTTCTCCCGCTACACTTGTCATATGAAATTCACATGCTTCTCCATATAACAAATTCAGCCTTCGATATACATTACTCAATCCAATACCGCTTTTTTTATTTTTATCACTATAATTCTGAATAACCTGTTTTAACTGCTCTTCATCCATGCCTTTTCCATTATCCGTCAGATTAAACTGAAGATATTTGTTATCACATAGCTGAATATTGATCCACAGGATTCCTTTTTCAATCTGTTCTTCCAGACCATGTACAATACTGTTTTCTATAACCGGCTGAATGATAAAGCTTGGTATATAGAAATTCAGCACTTCATCAGGAATATTATGTCTGATCTCTATTTTGTCTCCAAACCTGTATTTCTGGATAAATAAATAGTTATCTACAACCTCCATTTCCTGTTTTATCGTATAATAGTCTTCCCTTTTGATACTTGCCCGGAGAAATTTTCCCAGAGCAACTGCCAGATCCGTTATTTCACTGTTTCCATTTGAAAAACCAAGCCAGCTTATCGTATCCAGGCAGTTATACAGAAAATGAGGGTTGATCTGCATTTTCAGAAATTCAATCTCAGCCTCTCTGTTTGCAATTTCCAGCGTATAATTCTTCTCTATCAGATTCTGTACCTTATCCGCCATCTGGTTATAAACCATACCAATCTGGCTGATCTCATCCTGACTTTCCACCTTGAATCGGGAATCAAAGTTTCCTTCCTGATATGCAGTCATACTATCTACCAGTTTCTTTGTCGGTTTTACCATAACTCTGGCAGCATATCTCATTATTATCAGAGAAACCAAAAGCACGATTCCAAACGTAATAAGTACACTCACCAGTGCAATTCCTATATTCTTCCACAACTGCCCCACATTGATAGTGGAAACCAGAAGCCATCCATTATTCACATACTGATATGTAAAATAGCTATTCTCTCCTGTACTGGGATCCTTGACAATTTTTACATTCTTAAAGTCTCTCGTTTCCAGTGGAAAAGAATTTCCATACATATTTTTCTCACTGGATACGATAATGTCCATATCATTATTCAAAAGGTAAAAACGATTTTTATACGTGCTGGGAACAGATTGAAATTTTTCGCTGAAATATGAATTTTTACACTCAATAATCATATATCCGATAGGTTTAAAATCATCAACACTTAGAATGGCACGATATAACCCAATCATTCCATTTTCTTCATCGTCTGCCCACAGTGTCCCTCCATTTTGGTCATAGATTTTTTCTTTTGTAATATCATCTGCTTTGATTCTTTTACCAGAGGTTCCTATTACAATTTCCACATTATCCAGAGAAAAAATTCTGGCCGAAACAATTCCCGGGACATTAAAAACACTTCCTCGGATTTCACTGGAAATCGCTGCTTTTTCAGTTTGAAAGGATGTATTTTCCGGATTCACCAGTGTCTGATAATTGATTTCTTTTAAGTTCTTTTGCACACTGTTATTGATCAGAATCAACACAGAAAGCTGATCAATCTGGCTGATTCTTTCTTCCAATCCTGTTTCTGCTGCTACAGTAACATCGTTCATATGTGATCTTGCCTGTGAGTTATAAACACTGGAAAAACGAATTCCGAAAACAACCATCAGAACAACACATGAGACAAACATTAACAGCATATAGACTTTAAAAATCTTATTCATCAAACTTCCATTTGTTTTTAAAACACCAGTTTGTTTTAATTTATCGCGCCTTCTCATATCACTTTCCATTTCCTGATTTACTATTCAGTATTTCATAAAGTCCCGGGAAATTTTCACCATTTTCATTTCTATAATTTGACGGCGTACATCCAAATGTTTTCTTAAACAGCTGTGAAAAATAATGCTGGTCATTAAACCCTGTTTTTTCACACACATCACTTATCTTTTCACCTGTTTTGATAAGACTGGCTGCACACATCAGGCGGATTCCGTTTAAAATATCTACAAAAGTGTAACCTGTTTCTTTTTTTATCTTACGTGAAATGTAACTCTCTGAAAAATGATATTTCTCAGCAAGGTCTGATAAAGAAATATTCTGTTCATAGTTCTGTGCAATATCTGTCAAAATAGATTTAATCGTATTGGACGACTGTACAAAAAGACTGTTTACCTGCGATACCGCATCATGCTTTTCCCCAAATTCATCCTTCTGGCTTAATAACTTCTGTTCAAATCTTTTCTGTTCCAGACGGTGCATAACGTTATACATTGTTTCCATCAGTTCATTTGGAGAAACCGGTTTAAGCAGATATTCATATACACCATATCGCATTGCCGATCTTGCATATTCAAATTCTGAAAATCCAGATAAAAGTACAACAGCCACATCCATAGAGCGTTCTTTCACCATCTGCGCCAGTTCCAGTCCACTGAAACCGGGCATTCTGATATCGAAAATAACCAGATCTATCGATGTGCTCAATAAAAGTTCTTTCGCTTCTACTCCATTTGCAACCGAATACACATCTGTAATTCCTATTGATTTCCAGTCAAGACTCAGCAGTCCCCTGCGAATTACAACCTCATCATCTGCAATCAACAAATTCATAACATTACCACCTTTTTCTGATTCAAAGAATCACTGCCCCATATAAGAAGCAGTGATTTCTTTTTTCTGAATCATATCATCCTTTTACAGCACCTGCAACCATACCTTCCATAATTTGCTTATGTAATAAAATATAAACTACAATGCTAGGAATAATTGTAATAATAACTGCCGCGATCATACCTACATAGTCTGTAGAATACATCGCCTGGAAGTTGGTAAGTCCTACCGGCAGCGTCATTTTTGAACTTTCCGTGAGGAAAATTCTCGGCAACAGAAGATCATTCCACACATTGATAAACTGAACGACTGCAACTGTTACAACTGAAGATTTTGCTATTGGCAGGATAATCTTAAAGAAGCACTGAAATACCGTACATCCGTCAATAATTGCTGCCTCTTCAAGTTCTGTAGGAATACTTCTCATAAATCCGCAGATAATGAAAATGGCCATCGGAAATCCTACAGCAATCTGCGGAATAATAACAGCAAGATGTGTATCCAGAAGCCCCATCCCCTTAAAAATAGAGAACAGAGGAATTACCAGAGCATAAATAGGAATCATCATTCCTAAAAGGAAAATACTATGTGTAAGGTTTGCAAGCTTCCAATGCATTCTGGCAATTGCATAAGATGCCATTGTTGCAAGGATTACAGTAACCAGAACCGCAGAAACAGCAATAATAACTGAGTTTCCAAAGTATCTGAATACACCACCTTTTACAACTGCATTTACATAGTTTGTCATTGACCACTGTTCCGGTAATCCCCATGTATTCGTATACAATTCAGCATTCGTTTTAAATGATGCCAAAAACAGCCATACAAGAGGGTAGATACAAAGAATCGTAAACCCGATCAGCGATATATATTTAATAACGAGCCATATATTTTCTGAGGCACTTCTCTTCATTTCCCAACACCTCCTACACTGTTTCGTCTGTCTTGAATACTCTGTTGGAAATTCCCACAGATAATATACACAGTAACATTAAAACAACACCGATTGCACTGGCATATCCATAATTCAGAATATTAAATGACTGATAATACATATATGTAGACATAACCTCTGTTGCATGGTTTGGTCCACCTGAAGTCATAACAGCAACCAGATCGTAATATTTCAGAGAACCTGTAATAATCAGAACCGCGTCAATTTTCAGGATTGGTTTGATAAGCGGAAATGTGATGTACTTAAACTGCTGCCAGCCTGTAGCACCATCAATCTCAGCAGCCTCATAGAAAGAAGAATCAATATTTCTCATTGCAGCTAGCTGAATTACCATATGATAACCAACATACTGCCACATGATAACAATAATGATACAAAGCATTGCTGTCTCTTTGTTAGCCAGCCACATCTGCTGCAGACCGCCAAGTCCGATTGCCTTTAAGAATCCATTCAAAAGACCATAGTTACCATTGTAAATGAATGTCCATGTAAGACCAACTGCTACACCACAGATTACGCATGGAAGGAAAAATACAGTCTGGAAAAATGATGCACCTTTGATTTTTTTGAAGATTGCATTACCAAAGAACATTGCTAATGGCATATGTGCCACCAAAGATCCGACAACCATCAGAATATTATTTCCAAATGCATGTTTAAATGTTTTATCACTGAAAAGACTCAGATAATTTTTGATTCCTACAAAGTTCATCTTTGACATCAGGTCTGTATCAAATAATGAAAGATACACATTATAAAAGATAGGAGCTAATGCAAAGATTGCATAAATAATAAATGCAGGCAATACAAAAAGTGCTATGGTTTTCTTATTACCCATTACTTTATTCATAGACAACTCTCCCTTTTAACAAGCGAAACCCGATGTAAAATCTCAGGTTCCGCCAGTTTATTTAACAATCTGTTTATTTACTCTTGCTTTCTGCATAAGACTGCAGGGTATCAAATGCTTCCTGCACATCATCACCGTTTGCAATTCCAATTGCTGTATTGTTAAATTCATTTCCAAGATCAGTATCTACACGGTCAAACCATGGTGTCTGTACCTTTACATCTCCCAGAAGATTTATGAAATCTGCACACAGCGGTGTTAATTTTGAATTGTCGATATCAAAGTTTGTACTTGGGGTACGTCCATAATCATAAAGTAATAAAGAAGTTGATTCTTCGTTTGTCATATATTTTAACAGCGCTACTGCAGCATCTACATTCTTGCAGTTCTTAGTAATCGCATAAGAAGTATCAACAGAACCAACTTCTACACCTGCATATTCTTCATTTACTGCCGGCATTAAGAAGCAACTAATATTTTCTGCTTCTGCAGCATTCTCTTTCTTATCCAGATTGGAGATTTCCCAACATCCGTTGAAGTACATTGCTGTCTGTCCATTTGCAAATTGTAACTGTGCCTCTTCTCTTGATACTCCGGTAAATCCATCTTCAAAATATCCTTTATTAACTTCTTCCTGGAACAGTTTACCAGCTTCAACCATACCTTCATCGTTCCATTTTCCTGTGCCGTCTTTTATAGAGTTGAATAAATCCTCGCCTTTAATTCCATCACTCAGCTGCTGGATATACTGAGATACAAGCCATGCATCATCCGCTGTAGAAGCTAATGCAACAGGTGTAACTCCATTTTCTTTTAATGTGTCGCATACCTGAACATACTCATCATATGTAGTCGGAACTTCAAGACCATATTTATCAAAAATTGCTTTGTTATAATACATGATAGCTGTACTCTGCTGAGTCGGAATCGCATATACTTCACCATCATATGTTAAAGGATCTAAGATACCTCCATTGAAGCTGTTCTTCCACTCCTCGTCTTCATCCAGATATTTCTGAAGGCTGACGATTTTATCACCATTTACAAAGTTTTCAAGATATCCAAGTTCCCATGTAAAGATAATATCTGTTTCAGAGTCAGAAGCCATCATTGTTGTCAGTTTTGTCTTATAGTCAGAGTTGCTTACGTTCTGAATTTCTACCTTTACTCCATACTCGTTGGACTCATTAAATCCATCAATGATCTTACGGTATCCTTCCATAAATGCATCTGAATCAGAACCGTTCATCATAATAGTCATTGTTTCTGAACTGCTGTCTGCTTTTGAGTCTGAAGAATCAGAGCTTCCACCATTGCTTCCACAGCCGGTAAGCATACTTGCAGCCATTGCACCGATCAGTTAAACACACTGTAAATTTTTTCATCTTATTTCTTTCCTCCCTGTTTGTGATATTTGTATATATCTCTGTGTTTTCCATAAGAACATTTTATCAATTTTTACATTCATTTAAAGAAAGAATTATGTCCTTTTTGTTTGTTATTTTGTCATTCATTTGTTAGTTTTTTGTCTTTTATAGTTTTTGCACAATATAATATCAATATTTAAAGGCAATATAAAACACAGGAATATCTATAAGAAAAATCTCCCTGTGTTTTACATTACCTATATTTTATGCTTCTTCAACAATTTTTATATTCCATGGTGAAACCGTGATGCTTTCTCCATCCTGTACAGATTCTCCTGATAACAACTCTGTACCGTTTTTTCCATAATAAGAAACTTTCTGTTCTTCTGCAGAATAGTTCAGGATATATCTGACACATTTTCCCAGATCGTTGGTTCCTTTTCTTACGATCACCGGCCATCTGTATTCCGGAAGCTCTACCTCAACGCTCCTAAGTGCTTCTGTGATCACTGCTTTTAAAGTGTTGTCATCTGTCATGCAACCAATGTAGATGGCAGTTCCTTTTTCATAATGATTCTTAGTGATTGCTGCATATTCTTTCCAATTATAATGATCATAAGATGCCAGAACTTCTGCTTCCTGTGGCATTAATAATTCCATGAATACTTTAGCTGTTGCAGGCACATCTGTATTTTCTTCAGTCTCAATATTTTCTTTTGTTTCATTTTTCTTATCTGCTTCATCTGCACCACTTTCTCGGATAATACTTCCAGTCAGTCCGACATTCTTCGGGAAGGTAAACTGCTGATAGTTGATTCCGAAGCAGTTACTTAAAATATGCGGCTGAATTTCATGACTTACCTTAATATTCTCATTCGCAAATGCAGTCTTAAATGTTGCCACCAGCGTACCACCATCTGCCACATACTGTTTCAGTCTTTCCAGAAGTTCATCTGGTGCTGCATAGAGTGCCGGGACAAAGATTGCTTTATACTGTTCCAGATTATCAGATTCCGGCCATACGAAGTCACACTCAATATTCATCTGATACAGTGCATCATAAATCCAGCGAACAACATCATTGTATCCAATGCCATTATTTCCTGCCGCAGTTGCTTCGATTCCGAACCACTTGAGAGCCGTTAATGCCTCATTACTTACAAGGATAGCGACATCATTTTTCTTCTTCAGATTCACCAGATGACTTCCGATTTCTGAGAATTCCTTGCCCATAATACATGCTTCGCGATACGGTGCATTCTCCTGCATGTCATGACTGAGAAGTCCCTTCCAGTATGTCTCAAAAGAATTATGAATAGAATGCCAATGCCAGTACATTACGCTGTTAGAACCACTTGCAAGGTGACTATAACCCTGAAGTCTGAGCTGTCCCTTATACGGAGTCCATCCCGGATAACCCTGAGCTTCTGTTTCCAGAACAAGATAGTTATCTCTCTTTAAAGAACGTGTCATATCACCGCCAAATGCAATCTCTGCCCCTGTCAGATCATCCTGTGTCGGATGATAAATATCTGTGCCTGCAATCGTCAGTGCCTTCGCTGCATGGTAATGGTTTACATCAGGCTGTACTCCATAGGAATATCCCCGCCATTCAAAGTCAAAATTATGAGTGATAAACTGATCTTCTCTGCGGTATTCATTTACGATATCTGCCTGCCAGCTTAAGAATTCGTCCACCAGCGTTCTCTGGAACTTCTCAAATTCAGCTCCGAGGCTTCCATTGATCGTTCCTCTCACATCAGGGAAATCTTCCCACGCATTGATGCGGTTGCTCCAGTAATCCAGACCAAATTCATGATTCATAGCATCCAGATCATTATTAAATTTCCTGCGGAGATATTTCACAAATTTCTCCTGCACATTCTTTCCGGCTGTTCCGTAGTATTTGGTTTCATTGTCTACCTGAAAACCAATAACGCATTTTCTGTGTGCGGTACACTCCATTAATTTACGGATCACACGCTCTGCATAGAAACGATACACCGGATGAGTGATGTCCATGATCTGACGGGCTCCGTAAATACCTCTGCCATTTACAGTCTCTGCCATTACATCCGGATGAGACTTCACCATCCATGTAGGAATCGCATAAGTAGGAGTTCCAATGATGACATTGATTCCTGCCTCTTCCATTGCGTCCATTACACGTTCTACATGAGAAAAGTCAAACGTACCCTCCTGCGGCTCACAGGTACTCCATGTAGACTCTGCAATCCTTACTGTATTGATTCCTGCTTTTTTCATCATTGCAACGTCCTGCTGCAGGCGGTCGTATGGCATATACTCATCATAATATGCTGCTCCGTAGAGAAGTTTCTTCATTATAATATATCCTCCAGATCTTACACTATATTATTTCAACCAATCATAAATTTCTCAAACTGACTTTTTGCCGCAGCACTTACCCCGACTACATCTGTGTAACAAAATAACAGAAATGCTGCCATTGCAGAATACATAATGTTACTTGAAAAATCTCCACATCCATAAGCCAGACGTTCTTTAACCGTAACTTTTTCGGATGCATTTTCATTTGTAAATTTTTTAAAAAGCATCATCTTTCCTCCCTGTTTTGCTTTGCTTATGCATGTATACTAACAGAGATTTTTCGGATATTATATCATTTATTTTTGCAAACTATCATTTATTTTGGTTCTTTCCATTTTCCATATTTCTTTCTGTATCTGGCAGGTGTCATCCCCGTCTGCTGCCGGAAAATATTTCCAAAGTAACTTTGAGAACAAAAAGACAGATAACTGGCAATTTCTTTTATTTCATAATCAGAATAACGAAGCATATTTTCCGCAAGGCGTATTTTCTCTTTACGGATATACTGCTGTATAGTAGTCCCCTCAACCTTATGAAAAAGATCCGATAAATAGCTTGTATTTACCCCTATTTTCTGCCCAATCTCTCCTATAACGATATCACTGTGGAGATTCTGATAAATATAATTCTTTGTCCACTCAACCAGCTCATTTTTCTGCTGATTCTTATGAATTTCTGCCACACATTCTGCAAATTCGTATTCTGCCTGGCGCATCATGGAATCGATTTTTACTGCATTATTCATATCCTCAATCTTCATAATGTAACCATCCACAATGGAAAAAAGCCTCTTCCGGAATCATTCCCCCCGCTGATGGCTGCACGGGATGCAAGTGCGATAACACAGATGGCAATATTCTTCGCCTGGCGGACTTGATTTTTGGCAAGCTGTCCTACTTCTCCACGATAAGTTTCAGCTAAACTGCGGTTAAGCATTTCCACATCTCCATGACGGATACTATCCAATTCACGCACTTCCTGATCATAAGGATTATGTGGAAGTTCCTGCTCCTGATGCTCAAAAATAACGCTGGAAATCTGTCCTTTCACTTCTATAATATCTGTTTCCCGAATTCCATTCTTCTGCCAGAGATCATTAATCGTCAGTTCTTTTCCTGTTATCATGTGATAGAGCATCAGAATTCCTGAGCCAAACACTTTAAGCTCACAAACGACAGACGAAAGCCCGTCTCATCACTGATATGGTGGTGCTGCATCAGATAATGTTCTGAATCTTTTGTATGCTTTTCAGTGCTGACAGGACCTGCCACAATTTTTGCATTTTCTAATGAAACGACCGCATAAAGAATCGTATCTTTCTCATAAAAAAGATCCGGATAATCTTTTCTCTCACGCTCATGAACAGCAGACAGAAATTCCGGATCCGTAAATAAAGGATTACACTGCGCCGCCATGTCCCCATAACAGGCTTCTATTGCACCAGATTCGCTGATACAGGTAATATTTCCATGCAGAATGCGTACCATCTGTTCACAAATATATTCAAGATTCATGTTTTTCTCCCTTACAATATCTGTCCTACAATACGCAACAGAATCGTAATCAGATAATCCAGACTCTCAGTTACTGATTACTCCGAAATTGTATTCTGCTCCAGATATTTCTTCAGTGAAGAGACATACAGATTCCCCACCTTGCTGAGAATCGAATTCTTTCTGGTAATATAGCCGATCTCCATGTCGCTGTTCTGGTTCTGCTCATCTCCTTCGAAGGGAATTGCCAGATAATCACTGCCATTAAGCTCCTCACAGATAATCCCTGAACACAGGGTATAGCCATTGAGTCCTACCATCAGATTCAGCATAGTCGCCCGATCCGAAGCCTTGACTGTTCTGGAATATTCATTGGTAGACAGAATCTCCTCTGACAAATAAAAACTGCTCTTATCTCCCTGTTCGAAGGACAAGCAGGGATATTTTGCCAACTGGCTGTAGCTGATGGATTTCTCATTTGCCAGTGGATGATTTTTCCACAAATATACATATGCCTGACAGTCAATCAAATGATGAAACTCCAGATTCGCAGAGTGGAGAAGCTTTAACAGCGCCTTTCTGTTGAAATCACTGAGATAAAGTACTCCCACCTCGCTTTTCATAGTACTGACGTCACTGATCACATCTGCAGTCTTTGTCTCCCTGATGGCAAATTCATATTCCGACACATCAAACTTCTGCACCATATCCACGAATGCTTTCACTGCAAAAGAATAATGCTGGGTGGAAACGCCAAATTTCTTCTTATAGGAACCACCCTCACTGTATTTCTCAACCACACTCTCATACTGTCCGTATATCTGACGGGCATACATCAGAAATTCTGTCCCGTCATTGGTCAGTGTCACACCACGGCCGCTACGGTTGAATATAATGATTCCAAGCTCCTTCTCCAGCTCCTTCACTGCATTGGTCAGAGAAGGCTGGGAAATATACAACGCCTCCGCAGCTTTATTTAATGAACCGGTTTCGGAAATTGTGATGATATAATTCATCTGTGTTAATGTCATATGGTTTCTCCCTTATATACCATTAATTTTTTTCTATAGCAATCCTCATAAATAATTCATATGAGACAATTATCCTAAATTGATTTCATTTTACCCATATAATTATTTTCCTATTTGTGACACTACCAGTGGCATAAATAGTTACTGCAATAATTTTACTATATCTTCTCAGGTTTCTCAACATTGCAATTTCTACAAAAGGGAAACATAAAATTACAATTTACTATGTGCCTCAAGTTTTTTGTTTTTATCAGTCTGTAAGAAACCGGCAATGATAAAAACTAACAATTGTATCCTAAACACATATAGGATACAATATCAGTAGATAGCACAATTCCCTGAAGAATTCATATAATGGAGAAATTATCATGCAGATAAAAATAGATCACTCCCTTGCTACACAGATTGTCAATACTGTAAAAGACGTATGCGGCCAGGATGTTAATTTTATTGATCAGTCCGGGATTATTTTTGCCAGCACTAATCCGGAAAGAGTTGGAACTTTCCACGAAATCGGGCAGAAAGCTGCAGCCACAGGAAATACTATCGAAGTATCTTCTGACAATAGCTTCTACGGCAGTCAGAAAGGGATTAATATGCCGGTTTACCATAACCAGTCTTTACTGGCTGTGATCGGTATTACCGGTGAACCAGATACCGTAAGAAAATATGTCCATCTGGCAGAACGCATCACCAATCTTCTAATCCGCGAACAGGAGCTGAATATGATCAGCCGTAATCAAAATGATAAACGTCAGTATATCATCGATTCTCTGATTCGTAATCAGAATCTCAATATGGAATATATCCAGAGTCTCCTGACAGAGTTTTCTGTAGATGTTCGAACTTCCAAACGACTCATATTACTACAGATAAATGCAAGATATAATATGGCTAATTTTTCACTTCTGGAACAGAAAGTAACTCAGATTGTTTTCCAGTTTTTCCTCTGAATTTATATGCCTTTCATTATCCAGATGAGTATCTGGCAGTTGCAGATTCTGAACTTTTTGACAGAAAATCCTTTATACTAAAGCAGTTTGCCGCAGAACAGCAGAAGCTTCTGAAAATCGCAGTTGGAAAGAGCACTTCCATCTATCAGCTGGCAGAATCTTATTCTTCCGCTGTGACGGCTTTGAAAAGCATAACTAATCCTGACAAAAATTTCGTAATGTATGATAATCTCACGCTGGAACTCCTTCTCTCCGGATCAGGGAAACAAGGAAAAAAAAGAGTTCCTCTCCCGGACTATCACAAATCTTACCGGAGAAGAACTCAAAATTATAACCACCTATTTTGATCAGGATATGTCTCTGCATAATACCTGTGAAAAACATTTTTTTACACAAAAACACACTTCAATACAAACTCAATCATATCTACAGAAAAACCGGGCTGAATCCACGTAGATTTAAAGATGCCGTTCTTCTGTACCTGGCTGGGAAACTGTAGTATCAGAATTTGATATCTTTATATCAGATACACAATTACCGCCACAATTGTACTCGTAAGACCAATACATGCCTCAAACGGAATCAATTTCATTCTTTCCTTAATATTCATTCCTACAGAACCACCTGTCGCGTGGAAAAAAGAACCATGCGGCAGAGAATCGATTACTGTTGCACCGGCATGAATCATAGCTCCTCGCGGAAATAGCCGGAATTCCTGCATTTAACAGTGTTTGTGCAAAAGTCTGAGACGCAATAGTC
>ENA-OQDT01000555-OQDT01000555.1-human-gut-metagenome-genome-assembly--contig:-NODE-555-length-24263-cov-4.923185_pt1 | contig 24263 bp, 27 predicted proteins | sample MGYA00242786_ERZ504617 | MGnify/ENA primary metagenome ERZ504617 (study PRJEB26092, sample SAMD00036337) | human gut metagenome | host: Homo sapiens | study: EMG produced TPA metagenomics assembly of...
CTTGTTTCATAGGAAATTACGTCCTATGAAACAAAAACGCTCCGCGAGGATGCGCACTCGCGCGAAGCAGAAACATGTCGCAAGCGACCGCGCGAGACGCCCGGATGTGCCAAGGCACATTCTTTTTATCAGATGCTATAAAAAACCAGAAAATATACCGCCATCAGGACTGCTAGAAATCCCGCATTTGCAATTGTGAACCAGCGGAAGTAGATTCCTTTTTTCTCTGGGCAGGAGCGGACGATATATTTGTAAGAAATAAGACTCGCCATGGATGCGATCAGGGTGCCGAGACCGCCGAGGTTAGTTCCGATCAGAAGGGAAACTCCTTTTTCGGTAAATCCGGACAACAGGATGGCGGCCGGAACGTTGCTGATTACCTGGCTGGCCAGAACGGAGACTATCACTTCGTGTCCCGTGATCATACTGGAAAGCAGGGAGCTTACCGCAGGAATGTGTTTCAGATTCCCGATGAAGATGAAGAATCCGATAAAAGTCAGGATGAGAGAGTAATCTACCTGACAGAAGATCTTCGGGTCTGCCAGACAGCCAATCGCCAGAATGCAGATAAACAGGATTGGAAGAGGCAGAAGACCGGCTACGGTGCAAAGGCACAGGAAAAACATTCCCAGACAGCAGAAAAGGCAGCGTTTAGGAAAGGTCTCATCGGAGGTTGTATCTCTACCGGCTGTATCTAGTGAGATAGTCTCCCTTGGTGTAAACATTGTGACGAGCAGCAGCAAAACCAATGAAAGCAGCGAAAATGGACCGATGCTCCGGATAAATGTATCAAGTGAAAGCTCAAAGTGGGAATACAGATACAGATTCTGGGATTCCCAACCGGAGTTGTCATGCTGCCGAGGTTGGCTGCCAGTGTCTGGCAGACGACAACCGGAACGATCCGGTCTTTGCGGTTTACCATCCGCAGTAGTTCCAGAGCGAATGGAACGAAGGTAATTAAGGCCACATCGTTGGTGATCAGCATGCTGGAAAGAAACACAGAAGAATCAGAAGCTGTTCCAGCTGCCTGAGTGAATGGATTCGAAGCAGTAGTAATTCCCCGAGCTGTCGAAAGAAACCGATGTTTTGGAGACCTGTGGTTGCTGTCATCAGGCCAAAGAGCAGGATCAGTGTGTGCAGATCCAGATATTTCGAGGTATCCGGCAGACGGTGGTATGATAAACATGGAAAGGACAGCCAGAGCCAGGGCGATGGTTAAAACGGTATCCTTTTTGAGAAAAGAACTTACTTTTTGTATCATGGTAAAATACTCCCTTGAAAAGAAAAAGTGTAACTGCGACCACTAACGAAAATAGCGGAAACCCTCATGAAAATGAAAAGGTTTCCGCTATAAAATAAAAAGAGCGCGAGACGGGACTCGAACCCGCGGCCTCGACCTTGGCAAGGTCGCGCTCCACCAACTGAGCCACTCGCGCATTTTTGTTTGTAAGTTGTGTTCCGCAACTCACAGATCATATAATACAATAGAAATATGTATTTGTCAACAGTAAATTTGAAAAATTTTGAAAAAAATAAATTATTTGAATTATTCCTCAAAAACAGGCAGCTTAATCTGCTTGACAGATGTATTTCTTTGCGTGATACTTAGTTGAATTCCCATTCCTCCAAGTGAACAGGAAGGCAGTGGGATGAACTGCCGCTTAAACACAGGCGGTAATAAAACGGCAGTCAGATTCCTTGAAATTACTGACTGTGAGTTGAAACAAAATCAGGAGGATGGCATGAAAATATTGCTGATCGCAATGAATGCGAAATATATACATTCCAATCTTGCAGTGTATTGCCTGAAAAGTTATGCGGCCAGGAGAGGAATCGAGACAGAAATTGCGGAGTACACGATCAATCACAGGCAGGATGATATTCTGATGGACATTTACCAGAAGAAGCCGGATGTGGTGGCTTTTTCCTGTTACATCTGGAATCTGGAATTTGTTGAAAATATCGCCAGGGATCTGCATCAGGTTTTGCCTGATCTGGAAATCTGGGGAGGCGGACCGGAAGTTTCCTATGATGCAGAGAAATTTCTGATGAAACATCCGGAATTTCGCGGTATTATGCAGGGGGAAGGTGAGAGGACTTTCTGCGAACTTGCCGGACTTTATCAGGATTTTGGCAAAGATGCGGTGCAAAAACTGGATAGCTGTTCCGGTATCGTATGGCGGAATCAGAAAAGAGAGATTGTGCGGGGAATGCCGCAGGCACCGATCAGTCTGGATGAAGTTCCTTTTATATATGAAGAATACGAAGACCTGGTGCCGTTCGAAAATCGTATTCTCTATTATGAGACGAGCAGAGGATGTCCGTTTTCATGCAGTTACTGCCTTTCTTCCATCGACAGGCGGGTTCGACTCCGCAGCATAGAACTGGTGGAGAAAGAATTGCAGTTTTTCCTGGATCATAAAGTGCCGCAGGTAAAATTTGTAGACCGGACGTTTAACTGCAATCACAGGCACAGCATGGCAATCTGGAATTATATCAAAGAACACGACAATGGCATCACGAATTTTCATTTTGAGATTGCAGCAGATATTTTAAAGGACGAAGAAATTCAGCTTCTGTCTACTTTCCGGCCGGGACTTGCACAACTGGAGATCGGTGTGCAGTCTACAAATATGCAGACCATCCATGAAATAGACCGTGTAATGGATTTTGCACTGGTAAGCAGGAAAGTACTTCAGGTGGCAAGTGCCGGGAATATCCATCAGCATCTGGATCTGATTGCCGGACTGCCATATGAGAATCTGGAGAGTTTCCAAAAATCCTTTAATGATGTCTATTTGTTGCGGCCGCAGCAGTTCCAACTTGGATTTCTGAAGGTCTTAAAAGGCTCGAAAATGCATGAAAAAGCAGAAGAGTACGGGATCGTTTACCATACACGCCCTATGTACGAGGTTTTATCGACAAAATGGCTGAGCTATGCTGAAGTCATCTATTTAAAAGGCATAGAAGAAATGGTTGAGGTCTATTACAACAGTTCCCAGTTTCGCTGTACGATGCTGGCACTGGAGCAGGAGTTTGACACACCGTTTGCCATGTATGAGGCACTGGCGGCATACTATGAGAAAAATGCTCTGAACGGACTGAATCATTCCCGTATGCGGCGCTTTGACATTCTTCATGATTTTATTCTGTCTTGTGTGAAAGAAGAAAACGTGCCGGAATACGAGGATGATCTGCTGATGGATCTTTATTTAAGAGAAAAAAGCAAGAGCCGTCCGTCCTGGGCTGCGGATCTTTCTGGATATAAGAGTGGGCTGCAGGAGTTTTTCAAAAAAGAAGCAGAAGAAAAACGTTATCTCAAAGATTATGAAGGCTATAGTTGGAAACAGATTCTGAATATGACGCATGTCGAGATCGATTCGAAGGGAGAATGGACGCTGTTTGATTACAAAAGGCGAGATCCGCTTACAAAGGATGCGGCAACGTATATAATTTCAGAGGTTCAGACAGAGAAAAACAGGGAGATGGAGAAAAAGGCATGATCAGAGACTATGTGGCACTGGATCTGGAAACGACAGGTTTAAGTCCGAGAAAAGATTCAATCCTGGAAATCGGTGCAGTGCGCGTAAAGGATGGAAAAGTGCAGGAAGATTATGCAGAACTAATTTATCCAGGTTTTCCGATACCAGAGCGCATTACAGAACTGACTGGAATCACTGATGAAATGGTTAAAAATCAGCGGGATGAGAGAACGGTTGTGGAAGAATTTCTGGAGTTTTGCAAAGATTCGGTGGTTGTTGGACATAACATTGCATTTGATTTGGGGTTTCTTTGTCAGAAAGCAGCAAATATAGGGAAAAAATTTGAAAATGAGGCACTTGATACGCTGAAGATTGCAAGAAAGTATCTGCCGGAACTGCCAAGCAGGAAACTGGGGGATCTCTGTGTTTACTATCAGATTGAGCAGAAACAGTGGCACAGGGCATACGAAGATGCCAGAGTGACAAGTGAACTTTATCGGAAATTGGCGGCAGATTTTTACAGGGAGGGCGATGCAGAGTTTGAACCTGGGAAGATTTCTTATAAAGTTCGAAAAGATGCACCGGCTACGAAAACACAAAAAGTATACTTGAATGATTTGATGAAATATCATAAAATAGAAATGAATGTTGCTTTGGATTCCCTGACCAGAAGTCAGGCATCCAGGATGGTTGACGGAATTATCTTCCGTTACGGGAAAATGAAGAGGTGATAGATATGATGAATTTTCGTGACAAAAAAACAAAGAGGATCCTTTCCGGAATTTTAGTAGTTTTGATCGTGATTGCAATGGTGCTTCCGACACTGGCAGCGGTCATTGGTATTTTTTAACAGGTAATCAGGGGTTATCAGTACTGTATCAGATACAGTATGGGAGGTTATATATTATGAAAAAAAACAGATATCCGGTACTGGCTGCGATTCTGGCACTGGCAGGAGCAGCCGTATTTTCGCCGAAAGCCGTTCTGGCGGCAGAAGGGGAGAAGATCAGCCAGGGAGTTTATATCGGGGATGTGGATGTTTCCGGTATGACAGAGGAAGAAGCGAAACAGGCAGTAGAAGATAGTATGGATGAAACCAAAGCTGTGAGCATAACCTTAAAAGCGGACAGTGAAGAGGCGGTAGTAAATGCCGGCGATCTGGGACTTACCTGGGAGAATCAGGAAGTCGTGCAGGAAGCTTTGGAGCTTGGTAAATCCGGAAAATATCATTAAACGTTACAAAGATAAAAAGGATTTGGAGAACGAATCAAAAAAATATAAGATGGATTACTCCGCAGATAAAAATGTGATAAGGCAGGTGCTGGAGAATAAGGCAGATCTGTTTAACCGGGAACCGACAGATGCACAGATTTCTACGGACAACGGAAGTTTTGAAGTAGTGCAGGGAGAGAATGGGATTTCACTGAATGTGGATAAATCTGTTAAGAAGATTTACAAATATCTGAAAAATGACTGGGCTGGGAAAAATACATCAATCGAGCTTGTAGCTGATGTAAAAGAACCGGAGTGTACTACGGAAGATCTTTCCAGCATTACCGATGTACTTGGAACAGCCACTACATATTATGGTTCTACCAATGCGAGAAACAAAAACGTAGAGACCGGAGCAGAAAAACTGAATGGACATTTGTTGATGCCGGGAGAGACTTTTTCGGTTACACAGGAAGTGATTCCATTTACCGAAGAGAATGGATATGAACCGGCACCTTCTTACGAAAGCGGAAAGGTAGTAGACAGTTATGGCGGCGGCATCTGCCAGGTTTCCACAACGCTCTATAATGCGGTGCTTAATGCAGAACTGGAAGTGTTGGAACGGCATAATCATACGATGATCGTCACATATGTGGATCCATCCAAAGATGCGGCGATCGCAGAAGGTCTGATGGATCTGCAGTTTGCCAACAGTACCGATTATCCGATTTTTATTTCCGGTTATGCTTATGGCGGGGAACTGACCTTTACTATTTATGGACATGAGACGCGAGATCCGAACAGAACAGTGGAATATGTAAGCGAGACAACCGGAACAACGGATCCGGAAGGGGTGAAGCTGTATGCAGCCACAGATCAGCCGGTAGGTTACTTGAATCAGACGCAGAGTGCACATCAGGGACTGACGGCAGTACTCTGGAAGTACGTAACAGAAAATGGAGAAACTACAAAAGAGCAGGTTAACTACAGCAATTATCAGGCAGTTCCGGTTTCTTATGATGTAGGAGTTAATACGGACAATCCGACGATATCAGCAGCCATCCAGACAGCAATCGCAAACAACGATCTGGAGCAGGTACAGGCGATCATCAGCGGAAATTATGGTCAGACTTCCGGTACACAGACGACGGATCAGCAGCAGAGTGAGTCTCAGAAGTCGGAATCAAAGTCGGGTTCTGACTCTTCTTCTCAGTCTGAAAGTGACAATTCTGGTACTGCCGCACCGGATGCGTCTGTTCCGGATGATACGACAGCAGACATTATTCAGTAAAGGATAAAAATATATGGATCTTGTTGTGACAAAATGGATAGCATTAAAAGGTACTTTTGAGCTGGCTTCCCAAAAAGAGGAGCAGCTTCTTGAACGTTTTCCATCTGTCATGCTAAAGGACGCAGTGGACTTTGAATGTGAACTGTCCACAGAGCGGGAATATCAGATTTCAGGCGGGTATGGCGCTGCCGCCATTTACCCGCTTGGAAAAGGCGGGATATTAAGCGGACTATGGCACATGCTGGAGCAGATGAAGGCGGGCATGGAGATCGATCTTCGAAAAATTCCTATCCGTCAGGAAACGATAGAAATCTGTGAGTTTTTCGACCTGAATCCCTACTATACAGATTCCGCAGGAGCACTCCTTGTGGCAGTGGAAGACGGATTCGGACTGGTTTCTGTGCTGGAGCGTGAGGAGATTCACGCGGCCGTGATCGGGAGAACGAACGATGGCAATGACCGTATCATCTATAATCAGGGAAATAAAAGATACCTTGACCGTCCTCAGAAGGAGGAACTGGAAAAGGTGTTCGGCTTGAATTAAAAGGAGGCTAAAAAATGAGAGAACAGATATTAACATTTTTGGAAAAAAACAGCCGTATTGATCCGAAAGAACTGGCGATATTACTGGGCAGCGATGAAGTGACGATCATGAACGAAATCGCAAAGATGGAAGAAGAAAAAGTCATCTGCGGTTATCATACACTGATCGACTGGGAAAAAGTTTCTGATGAGAAAGTAACCGCTCTGATCGAGGTGCGCGTCACTCCGATGCGAGGACAGGGATTTGATTCCATCGCAGAGCGTATTTATAATTATCCGGAGGTAAGGAGCGTATATCTGATTTCCGGAGCCTATGATCTGATGGTCATTCTGGAAGGAAAGACACTGAAACAAGTATCAGGATTTGTTTCTGACAAACTTTCCACACTGGACTCTGTTTTAAGTACAGCCACTCATTTCATCCTGAAAAAATATAAAGATCATGGAACGATTTTTACAAAGAAAAGTAAAGATGAAAGGATGCTGGTGACACCATGAAAAATGTAATTTCCGATAAAGTTCTGGGGATTCAGCCTTCCGGAATCAGAAAATTTTTTGATATTGTAAGTGAGATGGATGATGTTATTTCGCTTGGCGTGGGGGAACCGGACTTTGATACACCGTGGCATATCCGCGACGAGGGTATCTACAGCCTGGAGAGAGGAAGGACTTTCTATACATCCAATGCAGGTTTAAAAGAACTGAGGGAAGAGATCTGCAAATATTTAAGCCGCAGATGTAAAGTGGATTATACGATCGACGAGACGCTGATTACCGTAGGCGGAAGTGAGGCAATCGATCTTGCGATGCGTGTACTGTTAAATCCGGGTGATGAGGTGCTGATCCCACAACCAAGTTTCGTATCTTATCTGCCGTGTGCTGTTTTGGCAGATGGTGTTCCGGTTGTCATCAACCTGAAAGCAGAAAATGAATTCCGCTTAACAGCACAGGAACTGGAGGAAGCAATCACCGATAAGACAAAACTTCTGGTGCTGCCGTTCCCGAACAACCCGACCGGGGCGGTTATGACAAGAGAAGATCTTGAAGCGATCGCAGAAGTGATTATCCGCCACGATATTTATGTGCTTTCCGATGAGATTTATTCTGAGCTGACTTATGCAGGAGACCATGTGTCGATTGCAAGTCTGCCGGGCATGAAAGAACGTACGATTACGATGAACGGATTTTCCAAAGCGTATGCGATGACCGGATGGAGACTTGGCTATGCCTGCGGACCAAGAGAGATCATTAAGCAGATGACAAAGGTACATCAGTTTGCGATCATGTGTGCTCCGACCAATAGTCAGTATGCAGCGGTAGAAGCTCTGAGAAACGGCGATGATGATGTGATCAAGATGCGTGAGGCATACAATGGCAGAAGACGTTATCTGATGCATGCATTTGCAGAGATGGGACTGCCGTGTTTTGAGCCGCTTGGAGCGTTCTATGCATTCCCGTGCATCAAAGAGTTCGGCATGACTTCCGATGAGTTCGCATCCAGACTGCTGAAAGAAGAGAAGGTAGCTGTCGTTCCAGGAAGTGCATTTGGTGAGTGCGGAGAAGGATATCTGCGAATTTCTTATGCTTATTCACTGGAGGATTTAAAGAAAGCGCTGGATCGCATTGCAGATTTCGTGAAGAGACTGAAAGAAGAGGGAAGCAGATAATGGCAAAGCTGAATATCGTGCTTTTTGAGCCGGAGATTCCGGCAAATACCGGAAACATAGGAAGGACCTGTGTAGCAACCGGGACAAGACTGCATCTGATCGAACCGCTGGGATTCCGCTTAAATGAAAAAGCATTAAAGAGAGCCGGGATGGATTACTGGAAAGACCTTGACGTGACCACGTATATTGATTATGCCGATTTCCTGGAGAAGAATCCGGGAGCCAGGATCTATATGGCAACGACCAAGGCAAAGAAAACCTACACGGAAGTGCTTTATGAGCCGGACTGCTATATTATGTTTGGAAAAGAAAGTGCCGGGATCCCGGAAGAAATTCTCGTTGAGAATCAGGAGACGGCGATCCGTATTCCGATGATCAATGATGTCCGCTCCCTGAATCTGGGAAATTCTGTTGCAATCGTGCTTTATGAGGCACTTCGCCAGAATCACTTTGATCATATGCAGTTGGAAGGAGATCTGCACAGGCTGCACTGGAAAGAATAATCCAGGCAGGACAGAAAAATAAGAATTTACGGAGGATGTGGACAGGTGCAAAGGAATCCAAAAGCAGAATAGAAACAGCATGAATCAGAACGCCAGAACCTTCAGAAAGAAAATCTTCTGACCCCCTGCGTTTTCTGTTCGGTTCGAGCGTTTGTTATCCGCCATTCGCGAAAACTCGCCGCAAAGCGGCTCAGACAATCGCTCGGTGGCGGAAACTAACTCAAACCTCACGACGAAAGCCTCGCATGGTCAGTGCAATTTTTTTCTGAAGGTTCTGGCTGTTTTGCTTCTTACATAACATTATTCTTTTTCTGTAAGGTCTTCCTTGTACACAGTCCAAAATCTCCTTTCTCGCCAGAGGTCGCTGAAGCGGATAGGTATTTCATGCCAAAGTATAAAAGACACAGATTCCTTTGTATTGTCTCAATGACGGAAGATTTTGATTCTTAAGACTTCCTGCGTACATTGGCGGGGCAGAAGGATGTTTTCTGCCAGCGTGTAAATGGTATCATCATAAGTAGAAACTTTCATTAGCTCATATCTTCGTCATATGTCATCCCAATGGATACCTAAACGGTTTCAAATTCATATCTTTGCACGTTGCTCATCGGTAGCCACTAACAAGCGAGGATAGAATTTCAAAGATTGGTACAAAGTCTCCTCCTTGTCATTGGTTACATAAATCCTACCATTCTCAAACCATAATTTAATAATCTTCATATCAACCTCCTTCTTTATATTGAGAAGCATGGGGGATTAAAAATCCCCATGCAATTTTTCCATTCTTCCTGGATAACTTCCAGATTTTCCTCTAAAATCGCTCTTGCCAAACTCAAGTCTTTAGGTTTCATACCTTTGTTCTCTATCAATTTGACTTCGTCTCTGATTTCAAACTTGGCTTGCCCGTCTTGGCTGGTGACATGGCAATGCGGTGGCTGGTGTTCCGCTGTGTAGATTTTAAATTTCAATCCGAATAAAATTAAAACTGTTGGCATATCATATTGTTTTTTGATTACACTACAAAGATAGGATATAATTTTATATCCTACAAATATTCATCCGATAAAAGATATAAAATTATATCCTTTTAACTTTAAACAAATCCCCCGCCGTGGTTGAAGGAACGGAAAAATAAAAAAATACCTCTCTGCCCGGTACATCCTTTGAATAGACAATACCGGGCGTACCTGCATAGGTGCAAAAAACAGACAGAAAGCACTGCTTTCTACCGCTAAAACGCGAAAATTCCGTGTGGTTAAGTTTGGTTATGCCTGTACCCTATACAGTATCTATAACCAAGCGTACCACACGGAATTTTCGCGCGCCCCCACTCCTACGGGCGACTTCCCACCATATTCGGGCGTTTTTCAACCGAGAAACGCCCTTTAGAAAACTACATTCCATTGAAAGACAAAGAACAAACCCCATTCCTGTGATAAAATCGCAGGAATGAAACAGCTTGCTGCCCGAGCCGCGCTGTCGTCCGTTTGCAATCGCAGCCGCCCGCCCGCATTCGGAAATATGACAAAATATTTACAGTCCCGTAGTTTCGTGCCCGTAGTGCGCCCTATCCCACCCATACCGGCACACCATACAAAAAAGCCCTGCTATCCTCACGGACAACAAGGCCAGGCTAAACGAAATCAACAAAAAAAAGTGTTATACAGAGGCAGCACCCGATACACTCCTGCCTATCCTCCACACACGAATATATTCCTTTCTCAATATGAAATATTTCAGTGCATCCGTCAAGTTGGTAGACTCCTTAGGCAGTCTGTGCGTAGGCAATTTATCCCCAGTCTTCTGCTTGACTATCAGACTGGCACTGTTAGGACCGCTCGCTATTTTGGTTTCCGTCACTTCCATTTCCGACTTAAGGTTCGGACAATTATATTGGTCTATCAACAACAAAAACAGATTGCGCTCCAGGTTCCCGCTCAGCAAGTCCATAAAGAAACGATATTCCAGGTTACTGCCGATATTCCCCTGTCCCAAAGACATTAGCTGCACTTGCCATCCGGTACGATTACCGTCAGCATCCGTTTCTATGTTCTTCTTTATCTGCGTAGCCATATCCGCACCTACCCCTTTGTAGTTGTTCATGGCACGGTCATAATACAGCTTCAGTATTTTACGTCTGTGCGGTTTGAAGTAGTACAGAAACCTATCCGCCAACACACGCACACTGTTCGGTGGAAGCGTGTACAGTTCTTTCATCACGCGCATGATATGCCCGCTCCTCTGCCCAAAAACCATGGAAAGCATATTGCCCGCATCCATGCCTGCTTCCAGAGGCTTGCTCACATCCAGGTAACGAAGAACTGTACAGTCCTGTTCCCACCCGAACGGATGCCGTTCTATCACTTCATTCAGATAGCCGTCCGAATAAAAATGCTTCATCGCCAGATTACAATAAAACATCTGGCCAGCCTCCAATTTCGGAATGATGGAAAGCACATTGCATTCCAAACCCTCAAGCCCTTCCGCAAACTCATCCGTGAACCAGTCCTCACCCAATACATCCGCATTCACATAGGAAGAAGATATGAAAAAAAACGATACACCACGACGCGTCTTTATCCAGCGGGCTTCCCAGCGTTTCATGTTCTTTCCGGCAAGTTCCAGGGAACGCCCGGCGGCCATCAGCTTTGCCTCCAAAGACCTATCGGTCCGGAAACTATTCTTCAGCTCATTATAATGCTGCAGGCAGGCCAGGTATTCTCTTTTCGTCTCATTGTAGACAAAACCGGTACGCAGCATCAGCAGTATCTTTTTCTTATCATTCTGCTTCGCCAGCTTCAAAATCCAGTCATATTCGCCCAAATGGTTCGGGTTCGGCATATCGGTCGTAAGGGTACGACTGCGATACCAGACACTGTCCCCATACTTCACCCGAAAGCCACGCACCGCCTTCAGCAAGTTCGTAAACTTTTCTTCCGGGAAATACTTCACCTCGTCCCCGAATACGCCTACATAAGAGCGTCCCGCACCGATTGCCGGGCGGTCCAATGAGATAAAAGTGAAGTTAAAGCCGGTGTAGAACACCATTGTATTTCTCCAATCGGAGCATACGTTGTACATCCGTTCCTTCCACTCCTGAGGCGGTTCTTTGTTTATCACATAATGTCTGTCAAGTTCCCACCCCAGCATAGACAACCCGTCAATAAGAGAGGGGATGATATTCTTGTGCAAATCCGAATAGGTATCCGACACCCATGCAAACGGCGCACCCGGACAATCGTGCGCAACTTCCTGCACCCGTTCCGCAAGCACCTGCACTGTTTTGGCAGAAGCACGCCCGGCAACCCAATAGAGCGACCATGGCATCATAACCGATATGAGTTGAGCCATCCAATTGGAATAGCGCAGCTCCACATCATCCAATATCTTTAGTTTTTTCTTCCTGGTCATCGAGCATTTCTTCAAAATCAATATCAACCACATTGGCATCACGTTTCAACCGTACCTTCTCCCTGGATGGCATATCCGGCATCGAGTCAATCTGAGCAGCCAACAGATTCCGGTTGGCAGAAGGAAGCCCCACCTTTTCCGGGTCAAGGTCATACACCTTGAAAGGCTTCTCATCCAGTTCTTTCGGCTTCACCGGGTCCGGTCTGTCAAGCTGCTTAATCCTGGCAGCCTGTACGGTCAGATTGCCGTACACTTCCATGTCTTTGGAGTTAACTGCGTTCTGAAGAACCACATGGGCAGCTTTCATCAGATTGTCAAACACCATGTTCCGGTGCGCATTGTTCTCTATGGTATCATTCAGGTAGAACAGATTGATGGCTTCACTGTACATCTGCCTGGCACGCATCCGTTCCACATTAAACGGCTCGTGCATCAGGAAAGCGATTGCATTGTCCTTACCATATTTACGATTTATCCCCACCAGGGCATACAGCGCATTATAGTAATCCAATTCATCACCGGTCAGTTCTATCGTACATCCTGAAGCAATGTAGTCCTGCAAGGTCTCAAAATAAGATTTTTCAAACATCAGCCTATATCGTCATAAAATATCTTACTAATCGAATTACGATACCCGGTCGCCTGGCGGAACTTATCAAACCGCTGCGCCTGAGTCACGTTATCCCCCGTCTCCGCACTGGCAGCCATAGCCAAACCCTCTTTGGCCCGTTGCAACAACTGCCCACGTTCATAATGGTATTTCAACGGAGACCCTACAAGGTTGAAATACCAGATAAAATCCGTTTCCGGAACATTGTAATACATTGCAATCTGTTTCGGCTCATAACCGATACCGGCCAGCCGTCCCAGTTCATCCATGTCTATCCGGTCAAACCATGGCGGATCTTCACGCCATTTTACCACTTCGTCCGCTACGAAACTCATACACTTCCTTGTTTTTTTAAGAATACATACTGCTCTTCCATTGCATTTTCCCCGTAATTTCCCGACCCCTCAACAACAAAATAACCTGCCGTTGTGTCAAGACAGGTTATCTTCTTATGACTCCAGGAGAAAGACAACTCAATCGTTCCTTCCCGGTAGAGCTGCATCAGCCGTTCAAATACCTTCGGCATCCGGAACTTAATCGTTTCCGAAATATGGAGATGAATGACGCCGATAAATCCTTTTTCCTTCCAGCGGAACAGCGCATTAATGATACGCTCATTCGTCGAATAGGTCGCTACATACAAATGATTCACCTGCCCTGCATGCTTTATCAGATACACAATAAAGGTAAATGCCGTAAAACTCTTTTTTGTCTCGATAAAAAACGCCTCGTTTTCCTTAGGCAAACGTCCGCATAATTCTTTCAAGCTATTCAGCTTGAACGTCAACATTGTTTCAAAACGTCTGGTGAAAATACGGGAATCGGACATTTCTTTCCGGAGTTCCTCCAAATTAAAATAATAACTCATTCCAACAGACGATTTATATCTGCCAGCTCCTTCTCATAGCCGGCCAACCTTTCACGGCGAATCGCATCCAAATGCGGTTTATCCCCTTTCGCCAGTTCCGACTTAACCCGCCAAATATTATTCTCCACCTGTCTCAGCCTACGTACCAGTTCCTTGACCGGAAGTTTCAGAAGCTCACTCCTGCGGCGGAACTCGGCAAAAGCCGGATGTTTCCCCAACAGCGAGTGGTTTTCCTTGTAATAGTTCAACTCTTCCCATATCATCCGATTACCGATATAGCTATCAATCAGTTCACGACTGACAGTAGCGCATTCTTCCAAAGAGGTGCAATCGCGCAATTTCCGGTGTAACCGCACATAAGCATGATACTTGCTGAACTTACGCGAAACAAGCGCTTCCAGCTCCATGGGGCAGTCCGGTTCATTCAGGAACGGAAATTCTTCACGGAAAGAGAGCGGCTCTCTCCGTGAAGCACTTCCCGTAAGCTCCCTTCAATTCTCAAAATCGGAAGAAACCGGGAAACATTTATCAAGGAATTTTTCCAACCAAGAAGAATACCCCGAAACGGTATTGTTCATAAACACCTTACGGGATAAGATATCAACCACCTTATTCTCATCCGGACTCTGCGATACTACAGGCAGCAACACCTGGTCGGTTTTCCAATCAAGATACACCGGCTGTGTCGGATATGGATGGGAATTATAATAAACAGAAGTAAACAGGTAACCTCCCTTTTCCAATTCCGGGAACCGTTCAAACATCGCAGTCAACCGCTCTTTATCAAATAATACCGGAGTATGGGTCTCATAATTCAGGCATGGCAAACCGTTCTTTTCCAACAACATTGCGGTCTGTTTCATATTCTCCGCATAAAGTCCCTTGAATCTCATCGGAACAAGCTTGCCCGATACTTTAGGAAGTGCGATGTGTGGCAATGCAACCGGATTCATAACATAGATATCATCATTACTCCAGATGAAATATCCGGTCACTTCAGGAGAAGCTACAGCTATTCTCAATTTAGCGAGTGTATCAACCTGCGCATTATCGGATACACGCTGATGCTCGATAAAGGTAATTTCTTCGCTGAACCAAGCCTCACGGTCACCGATGACCACCACATTGATTCCGAAACGTACATTCTCCTGCCAGGAGCGTAAAGCATACAGCAGCTCTCTGCCCTGAGCAAATTCCCTGCAATAAGGAATAACAACCGTTATATGGTCCTGAGCCGTAGCATTCACTTTTTCCATTTCAGACAAAGTCTCCTGTTCCGGCGCTGCCATACCATCATTCACATCTGCATGGGTGGTATCCACCTTTGTTAACTCATCTTTTTCAGTTTTCTTTTTCGTTGCCATAATTTATTTTTTTAATTCGATACAAAAATATCCCCTATCAATATCCTATAAAAGGACAGAGAGGCGCATGCCAAGCAAACGCCTCTCCTATAACCAACCTTTAAACAAAACTACATTCCGTCTCCGTCAGACGACAATTCCGAAGCAGGCGGCAATCCTAAAACAGCGTTGATTTCCTCGCTGTCCGTTGCCGGAATAAGGCTCTTGGCTATATGACCGATAGTGCCACCGCGTAAAGAACTGGCCAGATTTATGGTATTCTTATCCCCTTCCTTGTTATCCTGAGAATCCGCCTTGGTCATCTTGAGCGGAGTACACGGTGTTCCGGCAATCTTCGCATCATCCCCCGAACACCCGAAAACAATCGCCCCCAGGTTCTCGTTGATGTTGTTGTTAACAAACTCATCATGTTCCAGCTCCGTACCCGGATGCTCATAATCCACGTGGTGAATGAATCCGCGCGCATCATCTTCCCCCTCACTGGTATGATAGATGTTTATTGTAGAATCCGTAGCATACACCGCTATCGGTTTTTTACCTTCCGCCATTTCAAAAGCGGTCACCTTCACGCCCTTTTCATCACGGGTGCAGGTCTTAACGTCCTCCCAACGGAAAAGCATGACATAGGACTTCTTCCCTTTCGGACGTCCGGCGTTCGATGTCTTTTTCGGTACTGATACCATTGTATAGTTTTCACTCATATATACCTCCTTTCATTTCAAATGCCATCATCAGAAGCCGAAGAAACAGAAGCCTCTTCTGCCGGCGGCAGATAAGCGAAAATAGCTTCAGCCAGCCAAAATCCGGTAGCCTCCCACCATTCCGCAAAAATCTTCACATCGTAATTCTCTCCCTGCATCCAAACTTTTGCGCTCTGAGGGTCCTTACTGCGCAGATGTTTGAAGTTCTCTTTCGGTGTGATGAAGAACACACCCGTACCTCGCATGCCTTCAAGCGGCACAAATGAGAACTTGGAAAAATCGACCTTGATTTTCTCACCGTCCTCATTCTTCAGCCAAGGATATTTTTTACGATATGCCTTACCATAACGTGTTACCAAGTCCGGGTCCGCATGGATAAACATGGATTTTTTCTTGTACAGAGGTTTCACTTCCTCAACCGCTTTCTCTATCTGGTCAACTAGTGTCGCATCCTCAAGCTTCTCACCATCGAGCAGCCAGGTTATCGCTTCATTATTCGCTTTCTTGAGTTTCTTCAATTGGGTGACATAACCGTCCATGACGTCATTAGCATCCGTAGCGGCATCACCGTCCTTTGTAGCCGAAGTTTCCTTAAACTCACCAACCGCCAATGCGATTTCGCGTTCCTCGTCCAGTTTTGGGAATATAAGCTGATACAAGATGTATTTCACTACCGGCATATCTTCCGGTTTCAAGTTCTCATCATACAGATAGCCGAGAATATCCTCCATGATGTCCGACGGCGTAATGGGAACGTTGATTTTACACTTGTAGTTCTTTATTGTCAGCGGAGTGAACTTAGACTTGCCTTTAGGCGTCCACTTCGGAACGAACTGCTGAAGCACTGAATCAATGGCAGCCTGCTGCGCACGTACTTCCGTCTTATCCGTTACCAATGTTGACATGTACTTCGTGGACTCCGTAGTACCCATCAGTCCTTTGAGTATCTCAATCCGTTCCGAAGATACATACTTCCCAAACTCCTTCTGGAGTTCAGTTGTCTCAATGGTCGAGTTACCACTGTATGCCGCACCTTTAAAGGCTGCGTCCAAATAGCGGTTATGCGCCAGACTCATGTCCGGTTTAAACTTATTACCCATCTCTGATTTACCCCCATCAACCTGCTGACCGGCATCCGGAACCGGTTCTTTTGTCATTTTTTCTATTTGCGCATCTTTTTGGGCAATCTCATCCTTCAGAGCTTTCACTTTATCATCTAGTTCTTTCAAGGATTTACGTGCCTGGGCAAGCGCTGTCGCGTTACTGTCGCGCTCCCGTTCCAATTCCGTTCTCACTTCATCGGTAACCGCTTCCTCTGCATTCCTACCTTCTTTCTCAAATTCGGCGAGATCCTTTTTAAAGGCTTCGACGAATACCGCCCCGTACTTCTGCTTCAACTGCTCTTCCTGCGTAGAAAGAAGGATTGATTTTCCTTTCTCGTCTTTCGCAAAGGCCGAGATGCCCAAAAAGCCAAGTACCACGCTCATTACTTTTCCAAACATACTTTCAGGATTTTGAGTTGATATAATTGTTAATTGTCATTTCCGCATTGATTTCCCGGCTACGCCGTACAGCATAATCCTGGTTACCGATACTATCTATAAGTCCAACTTTCAGCGCATCTTCCGCATAGAACATGCGTCCGCGAAGCAGTCCTTCAGTCTCCTGCTTCAAACATTCACCCCGGTTCTTCCTGACATTCGCCTGAAAATCCCTTGCCAACGGGTCCAGTTCTTCGTCACGGATGGAAGCGTAATCACCTTTCTTGGCCGCTTCAAACGGAGCATTCTTGTAATCGGAAAGATTGGAGTAAATAGTATGCACCTTAACACCGGCATTTTCATAATACTTAGCATAATCCGGAAAGCTCATCATCACACCGATACTGCCGAACTCGGCAGATATGGTATTCGAGGCAATAATCTCATCACAGTAGGAAGCAGCATAATAAGCAGCCGATGCACAAAGGTCACAATGTGCAACAACCGCTTTTCCTTTACTTTTTGCATAAAGAATGGCATCGACCAGCGGTGCAATGGCATCCACTGCACCGCCACCGGAATCGATGTCACACAAAACAGAAGAGATATTAGCCGAGTCAGCCGCGTCACGAATAAGGGCCGCATATTCCGTTGTCCCGTAACTGCAATACGTACCATACTTCAGCATAGTACCATGAACCGGAATGATAGCCGTACTACCTTGCGGAGCATCGCTGAAGCTATTGCCGAGTCTTGCGCTACGCCCATCTTTTGTCGCAATCATCAGCGGTATAGCTTCACGCTCAGACAACCGACCGGTATCCTGACTATCAAAGTCGCGTTCCAACAGTTTATCGACAACAAGCAGGTTGGATTCAACCTCCCGGAACGAAACGAACCATTTGCCCCGACAGACCGCACTATATAAATTTGAAAACGCCATTATATTTGTATCTACTAATAAACGATACAAAGGTACAACAGCGCCACCCGCTTAAAAGGACTTTAAATTTTTGGCAAACTCCGCACTATCACGTTTAAAAGAGAGGGTTAATTTCAAAGGAGAACCTGCATATTCCGTTGAGAACGACACCGGGAACTGGTCCGTACCTACCACCTTGCAGTCACCATTCGATAAATCGAGCAGCACCAGCCCTTCCTGCCGTACTAGCTCCTGTATTCTCCCCATATTGGCTTTTCCCGTATCCGTAACAACAGCCTTAAGCTCTTGTTTCACTACGCCTCCGGACGTATCGCAGCTCTCTTTAAACTCTCCGGAAGATATTCCGATAACTTCCCAGTCACCGCGGACCCTAATAAAATCCGCACCTGGAAAATTTCCAACCGAAGCATCCGCTATCGGAAGAAAACACATGCCGCATACCTGCGACCGTCTGTCATCCTGATTCATTTCAGTTAAAAGTTTAAGTGATATTCAATTGAAAATCCGTTTTTTACTTAAAGTTTAACAGATTAAATAATGTTAATCAAAAAGGGTCAGTTGTATGTCATGGTTCACTTCCTTGACAATCCGCCGGCGATTACGGTAATCATACTTCTTCACCGCATCATAATTCAATGCGTTGGCCTTGATATTATAGGCAGCCAGAAAGGCCTTGATAATCCTATCCTGCTTATACCCTTTCTCATAGCCTGAAACAAAGTACTCACGAATACGGATGCGGAACGATGCCTCGATATAGTCGCGAAGCATCTGCTGTTTCCACTCCGGAATATAAATAAAATTCTCTTTCAGGATAAAATGGTTCCATTCACGGATAGGAAGGCACAGCTTTATCGGATGGTCCTTAAGGGACTGCTGGGGCGGACGGTCACTGACTGTCACCATAGCCTGAATAAATTTGCCCAGGTCATTGGCCGATGTAACCTGTATATATTCGTCAGTTCCCCTCGTACACCCAAATTCATGGTAAAGGAAATCATGCAGATAAGGTTGCAGTTCAATCGTTACATAAGGTTTCATATCATAAATAGTTGGTTTCTATGCAAATATAGTCACTATATATAATATTGCCCGCTATTTTTTCCGGCAAAATTCAACGCATAAAGTAATACATTTTTGCCCTCTACACCTTCTACAATTTCTACAATCTGCATAAACAAGTATATATCAACAATATAACGGTTTTATTATTGGGTAATAAGTGTAGAAAATCTGTCTATAAAGTGCCATTTTGTAGAAGAAATATAGAAAAACTGCATTTTGTAGAAAGTTGTAGAAATGTATAGAAGTCGATTTTTATATACTAATACATTGATTTATAACATTGTAGAAAGTGTAGAAAGTGTAGAAGTATTTTTTCCCTCAAAATAAAGCCTATATTCGAGTATAGAAAGTGCATAAAAAAGCCCCTACCTTCACAGGCAAGGGCCTCTCTCACAACTATGATAGACATTTTAAAACATATATGGAGAATTGCCGTTTTCTTTCGCTTTATAATGAGCATCACTTTCTTCTATCTCCGATACTCCCATGTCAATATTGAGATTGATGTTGTAGTTCTCCATCAACTCAGTATAGTCAAAACAAAGTGCTTGTTTCGTACTACTTGTTTTGCGATAGTACTTTTTACCGTCGACCTCTACTTCCTTAGTGACTTCAACCCCCTTTTGTATGTTCTTGAAACGGACTGAGTTCTGCACGCCCAAGTATTCCTTAGAGTTTTCGATGTAGAATTTCAGTGATTCAGTAGGTAACGCATTGTCACCTACCTGGCGGGCAAACTTCTTATACAACATAAAGATACGGTCGGTTTGCATTCGTAAAACAGGGCGCGGCTGTTTGAATACCAAATCTTTGACTTTATTAGTCTTTAGACCGGAGAGATAATCTATCCGAAAATCCGCCTCCAGGAATATCTCGCCATCTTGTTGCAAGTAACTGACCACATTCCAGAAATTAGCCAGTTCGTTATTGCTTTTACATTCACGGTTCTGCCGAATGATGCCATCGACACAGATGCCCAACAGGTCCCGATACATGAATGGTACATCCAGTACAGCTTCAAGTGTGCGGAACGCAGCCAATGGTATCACCCAGTTTCGTTGTATGCGGTCTTCAATGGACTCGCCTTTCAAGCGGTCGTTTAAATCATCCATACACTGGCGATAATTAGTAGAGAAATCTGTCTCCATTTTTGCACGGTGACGCAGCAGCTGTAAAGTTAGATGTGAAAGTCCCAAATCCCGAATGCTTTTGCACTCGTCAAACGCTCTTTTTTCTGATGTTGAAAATTCTGTTTTTGTAAAAGTTAAGTATATAAGTCGGGAAAACAAGGCAATGTCTATTGTCGGCATTTCTTGCCCGGATAGAATCACACCGCAATCCACACAGGTAATTTCTCTTTTTTTATCTCTGTCCATGTTCATCCGGCTACGGCCGGTACCATCCCAAATCCCCTTCAGGAACTCCCGTTTGTCAAGGTCTATACTATTTTTGTACTCGTCAATGTGTACAAGAGAATTGGCGCATTGAGCCACCGCATCACCCAATGCAGCAATGGTGGCATTTTGGATATTGGGCGGTGTATTCTTGATGATGAAGAACGACATCAGGCTGTGACCGAGTTCCGACTTACCACTACCTTTCGGACCGAATAAGTTCAGAATGGGGAAACTTTTCGTCTGTCCAACGATTATATCCCGAAAGAGAGAAGCCAGCAGGAAGCAAATACCCACTTTAGCATTATCGCCAAATACCTGCACCAGTTTGTCGCTGTATTCCCTCAAGCTGACATTATTATAAGAAGTATACACAAACCGCCGTTCGAACTGGAATAATTTAATATCATCGCGATAAATGGTACTACATCCTGGCAGATAGAAATTACCTCCTTGCAGGCGTACAATACCGTATTCATCGGCGGTATGCCATTCAGTATCGAAACAGCCATTGCCATACGCAAAGAAACCTTGACGCTGCCACCCCAGTTGAGTAATTTCAAGAGCTGTTTCTGTTTGCTCGTAAAGGAACATCTTCAATTTAGTCAGTTCTTTCTCGGAAGCCAGCCAAATGTAATTACCCAACCCTTCTACCTTTTGTTTGAATTTGGAGAGTGAAACCAAGTCTTCTTGCTTCATCTCAATAATTTCTTCCTGCTTATTCTGGTTTTTGATACGATACAAACGTTTGGGGAGCAAGGAGTCTTTGATATGAAACATAGGCATCATAATAAAGTTACTCCACTGTACCGGCTTGCCTGTTTCACCAGCCAATGCAAAGTAAGCGTTGTACTCTTCATAGAAACCGTATTTACCCAACAGGTCACGGTCTATTTTCTTGCTCTCACTAATAACCTGCTTTGCCTTGTCCAGTTTCTTCGCGCGGTTAATGGCCGTCTGCCACAGTTTTTTATCTTCATAAAAAGATTGTAGCTGCTTGAGGTACATAGATTCTTTTACCTCGTCTTTGACCATCACAACCATTGCACTAATAGTATTGATGGCATCGCTCCGCTCTTCGGTAGTGTTTACATCCTGAAATATATGCTGGGCATACCAAGGAATAAAATCGACCTCCTTTAATTCCTGAAACTTCTGTATGCTTGTACAATAGGTATCCGGGTCATTCTTGCTCTGCGCTTCTCCCAGGGGCAACTCCTTGACCGATACACCCAGTCCGGATTTCATGGCCAGCAAACCGTTACGCATCGTATTGCGAATACCTGCACCTAATTTTTCTCCTTTCTCAAAATTAGGTGGGTCTGCATCAGGAAGAAAACAGACCTTGGTCGCATACTTCTTAAACTGTTCCATCTGACTTTCTGTCCATGCTCCGCCAAGCGGTGCCACAGCATTATTAACCCGAATCCGCTTCAGCTGCATCGCATCGGGAGCACCCTCTACCAAATAGAACTTATCGTCTTTGGCAGCCTGACGTATAGCCGTATCAATACCGAAAATAGAATCCTGTTTATGGTATATGTCACTTTCGTTGGAGTTTATATATTTAGCCGCCGATTTATCTCCGGAACAGTCACGAGCGGTGAAGCCTATTATCCTACGAAACTTGTCACGAATGGGAATCATTATGCGATTACGATAACCATCATAGATATTACCTCTCTCCCCGGTTTTCAACAACCCCATCTCTTTCATCAGTTCAATGGACAAGCTGGAAACCTGGGCAAATTTGAGTAAATCATCCCATTTTTCAAGAGCAAATCCTATGCCCATCTCTTCGGAGAATTCCATCCCCCAGCGGCTTTTGACATACTCAAACGCATTTTTATTAGCCTTGTCAAGCAGATTTTTACGAAAATGTTCGGCGCATCTTTGATTGATAACGAACATACTTTCTCGCTTCATCCGTGCTTGCTCTTGCTCTGGAGTCAGTGTTTCTTCCTCAATGGTGATACCGTAACGTTTTCCAAGTGCACGGACTGCCTCCGGAAAAGTCATGGTTTCGTGCTCCATGAGAAAACCTATAACGTTCCCACCCTTACTGCATCCAAAACAGTGCCAGATACCACGCGCCGGATTCACGACAAAGCTGGGTGTCTTTTCTTGATGGAACGGGCAACATGCCTGGTAGTTGATGCCTTTCTTTTTGAGTTCGACATATTCGCTTATCACGTCTACTATGTCGGCACGGTCGATGATTTGTTCTATTATCCTTTCGTCTATCATTGTTATATCTATTCGGCCCTATCTCCTGAGGATGACAGTGCCTTGTTCTTCTAAATAGTAGCTGTGTACTCCGTATAAGTCAAACTCGCACAAACACGAATACACACATTTCATGAAAAGGTCATAATTCTCCGGACTAACCTTTTCAAGCACCCGGAAAGATTCACCAGGCTGCATCCCATACAGCCTGATGAACACTTTATTATAGTATTCCGCCAATTTCTCCATCCCCATTGACTCGATATAAGACGGGATCCAAGATTGACTATTGTCTGGAAAATATTGAAATAAATCCATATTCTAAGCATTGAGCGGATACAAAGGAATTGTTTTGCAAAAGAGTTATCAAGGACGTTATTTATATGTTTTAAAACCTCTGCACAACATTTCGGCCATCATAATGTTGATTCCGTGATGCTCCTTGAGGTTTTCCGGATTTTTCCCGGTCAATGTCACACTCAAATTCTCCTTGCGGTAATCACGCTCCACATCAAAGTATAGTTCCTGTCCTCTGTCATCGTGGAAAGTTATCCGGCATCTTTCCACCAATCCACCCAGTTCTGAAGCGTCCATCCACAAGTCCGGCTTTTTATCCATCTTCAGATGGCAATATCTGTGTACTTTACCACTCTTACGAATCAGCTCCACTTCGACGATTGTCGCTATCTGATTTGTACGCAGGATGCGTACTTTCTGACCTTTTTTCATTGATATTTCCTTTTATTCATTTCTATACAGTTTTATTTATTTTGTCATTTCATCTTTATACTGTTTATATTCAGCCCCAGCTATCTCCGTTTTTATGAAAATCCAAAAATGGCCTTTTTGTATCTCTTCATCAATTTTTAGGCTCATGGGTATATCTCTCATGGCAATAACAGTATTTACTGCCATAAGAACAGGTATTATAAGTTCTATTCAATTCCTCTCCAACTCTCCAACGTGCATGAGGGTCAGGAATTCTTCCCTCTTGTAACCATTGCCAATGAGTTTTCATTTTCCCCCGGTATTCGGCATTCTGTTTTCTCTTCTCTTCCCGTTTCTTGGCTACATCCCGATATTCCTTCCTTTTGGCAGAGAGGATGGCTTTTGCTGCTTCCTTATCTTCATGTACTTCACAGTCTTTGAAATAGACAGCTTTGGCAGAGTAATAACAATTAGTCCATTGTTCTGTACCTTCCGCCCCCTCATTGGGTATAAAACCCTTTTTAGCCCATTGTAATGCCGTTAATATTTCCATTGTCCATTCCTTTTCATTTTCTCGGAAGTATAGACCGTTATCCATTTATTGGAATAACTGTAATAAAGCAATCCTAAACCCATCATTCCGCACATTTGTAAAACTGCATCTTCTACATGCTTTCTGCTAAACACTACTTCGGTTTGCAACTTCTGGACTTTAACATCCGGAAACTTCTTTTTGAATGTTGTTTTAGTAACCATAGAACATCAGCCTATTTTTGTAAATTCACGTATTTTAC